>CZKL01000082.1_pt1 | contig 33946 bp, 25 predicted proteins | sample 1122441 | NCBI WGS metagenome assembly CZKL01 (sample SAMEA3539301, study PRJEB10725) | soil metagenome | biome: tundra; feature: field; material: soil | place: USA | collected 2010-05 | depth 0.15 m
GCCTCAGCCAGAGCTAGGGCCAAGCCCGGCCAACGGCCCGGGCCAGTCGCAGGGGCATCGGCGCCGCCGGCGCCGCCGCAAGAATAAGTCCAGCCACCCGGACGCACCCCAAGCGCAGCAAGCACAACCGGCGTCGACTTCGGCCCCTGCTCCGCCGCAACCTCAAGCTCTAGCGGCTCGGCCGAAACCCCATACGCCGCCGCGGCAGAATCAGAACCAGGGCGGCCGAAAGAAGAAAAAGTTCTTTCAAAAGGGCCAGGCTTCGCCCGCACAGCCGGGCAACAGTGTTTCTGGATCGAACCAGCAGGCCAAGCGTAGGGGAAAGCAGCGCGGTCCGCGCGAGTTCGTGGGTCCGATGGACCACAGTTATCGCACGGTAAACGGCAATATCGCGGACGGCCCGGCTTCCACGATCCAAATCACGAGCAACGGGCACAGCAGCTATTATCCTGACGCTTACCAGCCGGCTCCTGCGGCTCCCATTCGCCACGACGCTCCGACACGCATCTACTGCTTTATCGAGGACCTGTTCTTCCTCGCGAAGATTCAGGAGACGGCTCGCAAGCTGGGCGTGAAGGTGGAGTTCGTCAAGGGCGATAAGGAAGCTGTGGCGCGCCTTACGGATGCTCCCGAAGCAGAACGGCCGAAGTTGCTGGTGTTCGATCTGAACAACGCGAATGCCAAACCGATGGCGTTAATCCCCAAATTCAAAGCGAAATTCAAGAAGTCGACTTCAATCGTCGGGTTCCTGTCGCACTTGCAGGGAGATCTGAAGATGAAGGCTGTGGAAGCAGGCTGCGACACTGTCATGCCGCGCTCAGCGTTTTCGCAAAGTCTGCCTAATCTTCTGCGCCGCTATGGCATGGAAGAAGAAGAAGACTACATTCCTCAGCCTGCATAAGGCGTTCAGGTTTTGCCCAAAGGGCATCTGCTCAGCGGATGCCCTTTGCTTTTGCGTGACATCGCCCGCGATTGCTATTCCGGCTGAATTGCGGTTGAAAGTATGGGATCTCGAGCTCTCTATCCTGGAGGCCAGGTAAGGGGGCGTCCACCGAGCAGATGGAGGTGGAGGTGGTCCACGGTCTGTCCACCGTCGTCGCCGGTATTAAAGACCACGCGATAGCCCTTGGACAGCCCTTTGGTTCGTGCGATCTCGGCGGCTGCGGAGAGCATGTGTCCGAGCAACGCGGGATGCTGCTTACCGGTTTCGGCCAGAGAGGCGATGTGTTCACGAGGGACAACCAGGATGTGAACAGGCGCCTGCGGATGGATGTCAGCAAAGGCGTAGCACTGGTCATCCTGGTAAACGGCGGTCGAGGGGATGCTCCCGTCAACGATTTTGCAAAAAAGACAACTCATGGCGCGATCAGTTTACAGGAGTATGCCTTAATGGAAGCATGCCCCATTTGAGGCGAGCCCAAGGCATGGGGGCGATGCTTGCGTGTGTGGAACCAACGGCGCTTCGCATTCCCGCATCAGAATCCATGTCTGCGGAGCCGAATAAAGTCCGCGGGTGAAAGGGAAAATCAGACCATGCCCGAACAGAACGAAGAACAGCAGAATGACAAGGCACTTGAGGCTCTCATCGATGCCCTGAATGAGGATCTGGCCCGCGAGTACCAGGCGATTATCGCCTACACCGTTTACAGCAATGTGCTCTCAGGCGCGAAGTGGATGAGTATTGCCGACGAGCTCAAGCTCCATGCGGCTGAAGAACTGCAACATGCGATGATCATTGCCGATCAGATCGACTACCTCGGCGGTATGCCCACGGCGACTCCCAAACCCGTGAAACTCTCAGACAAGCCTGAAGACATGCTCCAGTTCGACCTCGACAATGAAACCGACACGATCAAGAATTATCGCGATCGCGTGAAGCAGGCCGAGGCTCTGGGACATTACGCTCTCTCTGAAAAGCTGCGCGGAATCATCATGCAGGAACAGGAACATCAGCACGACCTGGCAACAGCGCTCGGCATTGATGTTCCAAAGGTTTTTTCACAAGGGGCGTAAGTTCCCACCGACAATCTGACCCCGGCGAGATAGGCGCGGCTTCGATTGGAGCCGCGCCTTTTGTTTTTCTCTACACACCTCAACGATTTCAGCTTGTATGGTCGAGAAGGATCTTCCAACCATCTGCGCCCTTGCGCCAGACCAGCGAGAAAATTCCGTCATCCTTTTTAGCTTCGCCTTTGGCAGTGCGCTCCAGATGAAATTTGCCGGTGACCACGGCGAATTCAGTCTTGCCGCAAGCTGAGGGCAGCAGGCGTATGTCCAGATCATTGAACGTCAGCATGCCCATCTGTTCGCGATTGGTATAGGACTTCTGGTACCGATCGAGGATGGTGGTGTAACCCTTGCGCAGGGTCAGGCCGATGAAGGTGGTTTCGGAGGAATTCTCGTATGCCTTCATAAAGTCGGGGATATCGGCGCGGTTCCACGCGGCGACCTGTTTTGAAATGACCTCGCGAATCATGGCTTCATCGGCGCGGGCGGTCTGGGCGTTGACGGCCGTGCCACCCCAGGCAGCAAGCAATACGAAAACGAAATGCAGCCATTTCTGGTTCATTCGATTCCCTCCGGGATCAGCTTACAATGGCAGCATGTCCCCGTCCTCAGCATCTTCGGCCCTTCGCGTTGTGCACACCGTGTGTTCGCACGATTGCCCCGACTCGTGTGCCGTCCTGGTGACAGTGAACGAATCGGGTCGAGCGATCAAGGTGGAGGGCGATCCGTCGCAGCCGGTGACGCAGGGATTTCTGTGCGGCAAGGTGGCCAAATATCTGGATCGCGTGTATGCACCTGAACGGATTCGTTATCCGCTGCGCAGGAAAGCGAGTGTGGCCAAAGGGCCCCTGAAACGCAGGCAGGAACACGAAGCATTTGAGCGGGTGAGTTGGGACGAAGCGCTCGACGACATCGCGACGCGGCTGAAGGAGACGGCGGAGCAGTACGGGCCGGAATCGATTCTGCCCTATAGCTACGCCGGTACTATCGGCGTGTTGGGCTTCGGATCGATGGACCGACGCGTCTTCCACCGCATGGGCGCGAGCCAGTTGAAACGGACCATCTGCTCAGAGGCAGGCGGCGTGGCGTGGAATCTGGTGTACGGCAAGAAGCTGGGTACGCCGACCGAGGACTTCAATCTGGCGAAGCTGATTGTGGCCTGGGGCGGCAACATTCACGGCAACAATATTCACCTGTGGCCCATGGTGGAGCAGGCGCGGCGCAACGGTGCGCGCCTGATCGTAATCGATCCATATCGAACGCGCACGGCTGCATTGGCGGACTGGCATATCGCAATTCGTCCAGGCACCGATGCTGCATTGGCGCTGGGACTGATGCACGTGATTTTGCGCGAGGGCCTGGAAGATCGCCCGTACATCGACGAGATGACGCATGGCTTCGAAGCTCTTTCTGGCCGGGTGCGAGACTACACACCGGAGCGCGTGGCGGCGTTGACGGGCATGACCGCAAGCGAAGTGGAGCAACTGGCGCGCGAATATGCGACCACGCGGCCTGCGGCCATCCGCATGAACTACGGCGTGCAACGTAGCGAGAATGGGGGCACGGCGGCGTGGGCCATCGCCATGCTGCCGGCGCTGACGGGCGCATGGAAATATCGTGGCGGCGGAGGCCAGCTCTCAACATCGGGCGCGTTCCCGTGGGATAAGAAAGCGGTAGAGCGGCCGGAACTGGCGTTGGCGTCTCCGTTGGGGCGATTGGCGCGCGTGGTGAATATGTCAAAGCTGGGCCACGCGCTGACAGAGCTGGGTCGCGCGCCAGAAACGAATCCGGAAGAGGGGCCGGCAGTACATGCGCTGTTTGTGTACAACTCCAATCCCGGAGCGGTGGCGCCTAATCAGAACGCGGTGCGGCGCGGCATGGAGCGCGAAGACTTATTCACCGTCGTCCATGAGCAGTTCTTTACCGACACGACGGATTATGCGGACTACATTTTGCCGGCAACGACGTTCCTGGAGCACACGGATATTCAAGGTGCGTACGGACACTACTTCGTACAGCTTTCGAAACAAGCCATCGAACCCGAAGGAGAAGCGCGATCGAATGTATGGCTCTTCGGGCAGCTTGCGCAGCGCATGGGTTTTACAGAAGAGTGCTTTCGCGACACCCCGGAGCAGATGATCGCGCAGGCATTGCACGTGGGCCCGGATGGGCGGTCGATGAATGCCGGGATGGAGTACATCACGCTTGATGCTCTCAAGGAGCAGGGCCATATTCCACTCAGCTTTCATGCTGATCCGGAGAAGCCATTTCAACCTTTTGTCTCGGGTAATGTGCCCACACCTTCGGGGAAGATAGAGTTTTATTCCGAAACCCTTGCAGCGCAAGGACTCGACCCGCTGCCGGCATTCGTTGCTCCAACGGAATCGCGATGGGGCAAAGACGCTGAACGCTATCCATTGGAGTTCTTGAGCCGGAAAGCGGACAACTATATGAATTCCACGTTTGCTAATCTCGACGGCCATCGCAAGATGGAGGCGCGCACAACGCAGACGCTTGAGATGCATCCCGTGGATGCGGAGGCGCGAGGGATTGCGAATGGCGATGCCGTCCGCATCTTCAACGATCGCGGGTCACTGCGCCTAACCGCATTGATCAATGGCACTGTGCCGGAAGGCGTGGTGGCCGGCCGATTGGATTGGGCCAAGATGAATGCAGAAGGCGCCAGCGTGAACGCGCTCACCAGCGAGCGGCTGACGGACCTTGGCGCTGCGGCTACGTTCTATTCCACGTTAGTGGAAGTGAAAAAAGACTGTGCCGCGGTGGGCGGCGTGGGATGACGAGGGGCCAATAGTCCGTGGTCAGTATTGAGTAATCTGGATAATTTCGATGAAATTGGATCGTTTATTCGGTCTCCGTCTCGCGACGGAAGAAGATATTCCAGCGCTGCATGTGCTGATTGAGGCGTCAGTGCGTGGATTGCAGGCGGGCGACTATACGCCGGCGCAGATTGAGGGCGCACTGGGAACCGTGCTTGGGCTGGATACGCAATTGATCGAGGATCGAACCTATTTCATCGCGGAAGTGTCCGAGGCGAATTCACCTCATCGCTTGTTGGCAGGTTGCGGAGGATGGTCGAAACGCCGAACCTTGTTTGGCGCGGATCGCGGGCCAGGGCGGGCGCCGGAGTTGCTTGATCCGGCTCAGGACGCAGCGAAGGTGCGCGCGATATTCGTGCATCCGCAATTTGCGCGCAGGGGACTGGGCTCCCTGATCCTGGAAACCGTCGAGAACGCGGCAAGCGAGGCGGGATTTCAGCGCTTTGAAATGGGATCCACCTTGACCGGTGTGCCGTTGTATCGGCTCAAAGGCTACGTCGACGTCGAACGGATCGCGGTACCGCTGCACAACGGCGAGGCGCTTCCGGTAGTGAAAATGGTCAAGAACGCCGAGTGATCCCTTGAGACGCGATGGCGAGTGCTTGAGGCACCTTCGAGTTATTCAACGTTGCGGCAAAAATAATTTGCACGAGTGGAATCAGGAAATTTCGCAAGCATGCGCCGTGACCGCACAGAAAGCTTTGCACATTCGCTGCTAGAATTCCGGGCATGGAAACCGTTCAATACAACCTGCCGCAAGACCGCATTCCACGCGCATGGTACAACATCGCCGCCGATCTGCCGGAACCGATGGCTCCGCCACTCCATCCGGGTACGCTGAAGCCCATCGGTCCGGATGACCTGGCGCCACTGTTTCCGATGGCGCTGATTCAACAGGAAGTGAGCACCGAGCGGGAGATCGAAATTCCCGATGCTGTGCGGCAGGTGTATGCGCAATGGCGGCCCTCGCCGCTGTTTCGCGCGCGTCGGTTGGAGAAGGCCTTGGACACGCCGGCGAAGATTTACTACAAATACGAAGGCGTGAGTCCGGCTGGTTCGCACAAGCCGAACACGGCGGTCGCGCAGGTCTACTACAACAAAGTCGAAGGAACCAGGCGGCTTTCGACGGAAACGGGCGCGGGCCAATGGGGATCGTCGCTGGCAATGGCGTGCCAGTTTTTTGGACTGGAGTGCAAGGTCTTCATGGTGCGCGTGAGTTACAATCAGAAGCCTTATCGGCGCGCTCTGATGGAGGCTTTTGGGGCATCCGTGACAGCGAGTCCGAGCACGGAAACAGATTCAGGCAAGGCGATTCTCGCGGAACACCCCGACACCAACGGCTCATTGGGAATTGCAATTTCAGAAGCCGTGGAAGTGGCCGCGAAAGATCCGAATACCAAGTACGCCCTGGGCAGCGTCTTGAATCACGTGCTCTTGCATCAAACGGTGATCGGCCTTGAAACGATGGAGCAGATGGCTCTGGCGGGCGATGAGCCGGATGTGATCGTGGGCTGCACCGGAGGCGGATCTAACTTCGCGGGACTGGTGATGCCTTACCTGGGGCGCAAGTTGAAGGGGAAATGCGACGCGCGCGTGGTGGCGGTTGAGCCGGCCGCTTGTCCCAGCCTGACGAAAGGACCATTCGCTTATGACTTCGGCGACACGGGGCACCTCACGCCGCTGGTGAAGATGCATACGCTGGGCTCGACGTTTATTCCACCGGGCATTCATGCGGGCGGATTGCGCTATCACGGCATGGCTCCGCTGGTGTCGCACGTGCTGGAACTGGGCTTAATTGAAGCGAGCAGTGTGCAGCAACTCGATGCCTTCGCAGCGGGAATTCAATTTGCGCGCGCAGAAGGAATTATTCCTGCGCCTGAAGCGAATCACGCGGTGGCTGGGGCCATTCGCGAGGCGTTGAAGGCAAAGGAAGAGGGCAAGGAGCGCACCATCCTCTTCAATCTCTGCGGGCATGGGCACTTCGATATGCAGTCGTACATTGACTATCAGGCTGGTAAGTTGGAGAACTACGATTATCCCGAAGAGGAGATTGCGATGGCACTTGCGGGATTGCCAGCGGTTGGTTGATGCGTCTCTGATCATGTGAATATCCCAGAGACGAAGCGCGGCCTCTGGGATGTCTGCCTAGATTGATCCGTAGGTCCTTCGACTCGCAACGCTCGCTCAGGATGAACAATCCGATCTGATGAAGGCTCTCCTGGCGCTTCGCTCCCAACTGCGGAGGTCAGCTCATGTTGCCAAATGGATCTTCGAGCGAGGGACTCTGCGGGGTGAGTAACTCCGCGCCGTTTTCGGTTACGAGTAAGTCGTCTTCCAGACGAACGCCGAATTCACCTTTGATGTAAACCCCCGGCTCATCGCTCAAGACCATACCAGCCTTGAGATGCGGGGCCGGATCCCATCCAAACATGTTGTTCTTCACGAAGTAGGGCCACTCGTGACCGTCCATGCCGAGGCCGTGGCCGACGCGATGGGTGAAGTACGTGAAGCCCGGACCATAGCCGCCATCTACGATCACCTTCCGCGCGGCGGCATCGACGTCTGCGGTAAGCACGCCCGGCTTGGCTGTTTGCAGCGCGGCCGTTTGAGCGCGCTTCACGAGGTCGAAGACGGTCTTCATCTTGGCGGTGGGCTTGCCGAGCACGAAGGTTCGCGTGATGTCAGAAGCGTAGCCCTCGACCAGGCAGCCATCATCGAGCATCAAGATACTGCCTTCGCGCAACGTCTGAGGACGGCGCGAACCATGAGGTAGTGCGGTGAACTCGTCGATGTTGAGACTGGCTTCTCCTTCAAAACCCACTCGCGCGTAGGCAGCGGCAATCAGGTTGCGCACATCGACGGTGGTCATGCCTTCTTTCAGCGATTGGGCAACGGCGCGATAGACGAGCAAAGTGGCATGGCTGGCGAGGCGCAGGCACTCGATCTCATGCGCATCCTTGACCATGCGGCAACCCGCGGTGACAGGCGTCGCACTGACGATATGCAACTGAGGATTTGCGGAACGGATGCCGTCGGCGAAAACGAACTTCATGTTTTCATCGAGGCCGACGGTACCCGACGCTAGCCCGCGATCGCGCAGACCCTTGCCTAACGCGCCAAAAGGGCTCTCGTCTTCCTGCCAAACCAGCACTTCAGCATCTTTGCCGAGCGGCCCGGCTTCAAGGAGTTCGCGCGCCCGACCCTCTTCAAAAGCCGGGCAGACGAGGAAGGGCTTGGCACGCGCCGGAATCACAAGAGCCCAAAGGCGCTCTCCACCATTGAGACGCAAGTCAGCGAAGTACACCGAAGACGTGGTGCTATTCGCAAGAACGATGGCATCGATTTTGGTCGAGACCATCAGGGCCTTGGCGCGCTCGATGCGTACCTGCCGTTCAGCGTTGGTGATCGGCCGGGCCTGGCCTGAGAGCACGGGCAACGCAGCGATGGCGGCAGGAATCGCCGCAGTCTGTTCGGCATGCGCTCGCTGCGCGAGGCCGAGAGATGCGCCGGTGGCTGCCGCGATGCCGGTGCCGAGAAATCCGCGACGAGAGAAGGGACGTGCAGTAGGCATGGATCTCCTTGAGGAATGATTAAGACTCGAAACGTCAGAATAACGGCTACGGCACTGACGGAGTTATTTCAATGTAATCGAACGCAGCCGGATCGCTTTGATCGGGAGTTCCTTTTACGCGAAGTTTATCGCCGGGTTTGAGCTCGATCCCTTCGATCGTGTGCCGTGTGGAGTTGTCGCCATGCGGCCGGCGCGAGGGCAACGCAGCATCGGCGGTCCAAGTGGCTTCCGGCTGGCCATTGGCGTCGAAAGCAAAACGAGCAGCGCCACCCTGCAGATCGAAATACTGAATGGCGATGTTGAAGTGACCGGAGTGACCTTGATACGTCCATTCGGCGGTGCAGCTCGATGGTTGCTGGGCTTCAGCAGACGGCTGGCAAGAGACCGCCTTACCGCCGGACGCGTCTTCCCATGGGTTTACGTCGATAGCCTTGTAGCCGGTGAGTTGTGCGTCTTCAGCTTCAAGGCGGCCGGGATAATGGCCGGCGCGGCACTGCTCGTCGGAAATCCCGCTGAGCTTGAGGAAGTACTGCACGATGGCATCGCGCCACACGATGGCGTGCCCCGCCTGGTAGGCAAGCCGCGAACGCATGTCTTCATAGATCTTGTCGTCGATGTGGCCCTTCAGCGTAGCCCATTCGGTACCAAGTTTCGCCGCTTCGTCGGCTCCCTGGTAGTGGCTGTCGTAAATGTACTGGATGACGGTTTTGCCGTCGTGCAACTTATAGGTGTAGGGCACGTGATGAAAGAAAAGCAGAAGGTTATCGGGGGTGGTTGCAGCGGACTCGTACATCTTCGCGATCTCTTTTGGGTACTGACCCGCGTAGCCCGTGCCGGTTGCGACGGAGCGATCCATACCGACGCCTTCGTGATCGGCGCGGTGCCATTGTCCCCAGCCGTTGTTTTCGCTGGATTCGATGTTGGGCCCGTAGTGACTTCCGATGATATCGGTGAGGGTCTGCATCCCCAGTGGGCCGGTGTAGTGCTCGTAGGCGGGCCAACTCTGCATGAGCATTTTGTCGACGGTCATAACCACGTTGGCCTCAGTGGTCAGGGTGAGGCGTGTCCACTCCTCAGCGATTTCTGCGGGAGTCAACTCCGGGTTCCAGGCGAGGCGTCCGAAGGCGTAGAGATTTGCCAACGCCAGCGGCGAGTTCATCCAGGCATCACGCCCCACGCCGGCGACGCCAATCATGCCGCCCAGTGACCGATGGAATGAGGCTCCCTCGAGGATCTCTTTGACAGATGTGGATCTGTTGTCGGCGCGCATATCGAAGTCGAGCACCTGCTTCCACATGGGTGCGAGGTAGACGAGATGGCGCTGCTGGCCCGTGTATTCCTGCGTGATCTGGACTTCCATTGCCTGGTTGGTTTGGCGCAGACCGCCAAACAAAGGCGATACCGGCTCACGCGCCTGGAAGTCGATGGGACCTTCCTTGGTCTGGACGATTACATTCGCGGCGAACTTGCCATCGAGCGGATGGAAGATGTCGTATGCGGCGCGGGCCCGGTCGGCTTTGGGATTGCGCCAGTCGAGATGGTGGTCGTAAACGAACGCACGGTAGAGCACCACTCCGCCATGCGGCGCGAGGGCATTGGCCAGCAGGTTGGCGGCATCGGCGGGAGTGCGACCATAGCTGGCGGGACCGGGCTGCCCTTCGGAATCTGCCTTTACCGTGAAGCCGGCGAAGTCCGGAATGAGCGAGTAAATTTCGCTGACTTTGGCCGCCCACCAAGCCTTGACGGTGGGATCGAGCGGGTCATAGGTGGCAAGGCCACCGATCTTCTGAGGACTGGCAATGTCGACACTGAGTGCGAGACGCACTCCCCACGGCCGCATGGCGTCAGCAGCCCGGGCAACGCCTTTGAGCATGTCTGGAGATAGAAACGTGGCGGCATTGTTGACGTTATTGATATTGCAGCCGTTGATGCCGATCGAGGCCAGCAGTCGCGCATATTCGGCGACCGGACCCAGATCGTCGCGCACCTTTCCGTTTTCGAAGAAGATCGAGCGGCCCGCGTAACCGCGTTCGATCGAACCATCGGCATTGTCCCACTCGTCAACCCATCGAATCGGCATCGCGGGATGGTCGCGCAACGAAACGCGAGCAATCTCTTTCCCTTCGGCGAGATTGCGCAGCAGGGCGAAGGTGCCATAAAGTACGCCGCGGTCGCTGCCCCCAACGACTTTGACTTCGTTCCCCTTCGCCGAAGCATAGTGAGTGATGAGGAATTCTTCCGGCGCGAGGGAAGGGATGGATTGGGACTCATGTCGGGAGCGCATCTCTTCAACCGTCCCCAACTTGATTAGCGTCTCCTGCGGACTTCTAGTTGAGGATAGGCCAGCCAAGCCACGCTTCAACTCAGCTATCGCACTCTGTTCCAGAGGCGATTGGCCCGGCGCCGCGACGTGCACTCGGCCAATAATTGGCGATCCCAAGGGGCGGTACTTGAGCCAAGCCTGATCAGCCGTTTGCGCGACGGTCGGCACTGACCCCGCAAAGACCGCAAGACTCGCAAATCCCGCTAACAAATCGATTTTCTTGACCATTAATTCACTCCCTCGGCCAGTGACGGCAGTGCGCACCGTACCGTTGTATCACGACAGCGGCGGGGTCCTGGTTGATAAACTGGGATGTTTGCTGTCGTTGAGGAGGAGCCACCGTATGCCGAACACCATGCAGGCGGTTGTGAAAGCGAATGCCGCCCCCGGCGTGGAGTTGCGCGAGGTGCCCGTGCCATCGCCGGGTCCCGGCGAAGTCCTGGTTCGCGTCGGTGCGGCCAGTGTGTGCGGCACCGATCTGCATATCTACAACTGGGATCCGTGGGCGCAGGGGCGCATTCACCCGCCGCTGATTCCGGGACATGAGTTTTGCGGAACGGTCGCCGCGGCGGGCCGCGGAGTCACCACGGTTAAAGAGGGTGATGTCGTCAGTGCGGAGATGCATGTGGCTTGCGGCAAGTGCCTGCAATGCCGCACCGGGCAGGCCCATATCTGCCAGAATGTGCGCATCCTGGGCGTAGACGCGGATGGTGCTTTCGCCAGCTACGCGATCATCCCTGAGACCAATATCTGGAAGCTGTCGCCGTCGATTCCATCGGAATATGCATCGCTGCTCGATCCGCTTGGGAACGCGGTGCACACGGTGTTAGCCGGAGCAATCGCGGCTCAAACGGTGGCCATCACAGGCTGCGGCGCTATTGGCTTGTTTTCAATTGCGGTGGCCAAGGCTTGCGGTGCGGCCAAGGTATTTGCGGTAGAGGTAAATGCTCATCGGCGTTCCGTGGCAGCGACCATGGGGGCTGATGTGACCCTCGATCCGGCCTCAGATAACGTCGAGGAGCAGATCATGGACGCAACCGGCGGCACGGGAGTCGACGTGTTGCTGGAGATGTCTGGTCATCCTGCGGCCATGCGGCAGGGATTTGCTGTGCTGCGCACCGGCGGGCGAGCATCCCTTCTAGGTATTCCGTCACGGCCAGTAGAACTGGATTTCGCGCGGGACATCATCTTCAAGGGTGCGACCGTCCAGGGCATCAACGGGCGCAAGATGTTCGAAACTTGGTTTCAGATGGAGGCGCTGCTGGCCACCGGCAAATTGAACCTGGACCCGGTGATTACCCACCGGCTGAAACTGAACGAATTTTCGCGTGCCATGGAGTTGCTGCAATCAGGCGAGGCGATCAAGGTCGTGCTCAAGCCCTAATAAGCTAATCGAAGTCGAGACTGAAATGAGAAGGACCTGCGCATGTGGATGCTGCAGGTCCCTGTTTTTGGCGGTTCAGTCGCAGACCCGACTCGCGCTCGTGGCGCCTACTTGACGGTGAGTACGAAGTTGGTGGAATGCGTGGTGGCAATGATGCCGTTGCTCGACTGCGCAGTCACCAGCAGGGTGTAGGTGCCGGCGGGTGTGGGCAGGTTATACGGGGGCCCGTGGTTGTAGTAGTTGTAGCGAGGGGCACACGCGGTCATGCCGAGGATCGATACGAAGCCAACCAGTGCAACCATCGAGAGGCGGCTAAGCAAGCGACGACGGCGCGTGGCGAAAGCCAGACCTGTCAGGCCCAGGGTGCCTGGAAGCAGCAAGGCCATCGCAACGGAGTTGGCTCTGGGATGTCCAGGAGCATGGAGTTCGGCAAGCGAGGTGGCCTGCGTGGTCATAACCATCGAACTGGTGACCGGGGCCGTGGCATTGGGCAGGATCTCGAGATTCTCGGGCGTGAAGGTGCACGAAGATTGATCGGGGAAGCCGGAGCAGGAGAGTGTGACGAACATCGGTGCCGTGAGCGCATTGGCATTGACGGGTGTCACCGAGACGATGGCCGATCCTGATTGGCCGGGTGTGAGCGATAGCGCGGCCGGCGCCACCGAGATCTGGAAATCAGGAGCGGCCGTAGCCGCGGCACGGACGGGAGAAATTGCCGAAGTTGAAGCTTGGTGTGTCTGATCTCCGATGTAAACGGCGGTCAGGGAGTGATCTCCGGGAGGCAACGAAAGCACAGTGCGTGCCTGGCCCTCGGCGCTAAGTCCCACGCCCGCCAGGGACTTGCCCTCATCCTCAATGACCACTGAACCGGTGACCGGCGATCCATCGCGACCCGCGACCGAAACGGCGACGATTGTCTGGGTGCGTCCGCCCTGAACGCTGGTGGCAGCGGACAAGGTGGTCTGCGTGGCCTGCGAAGTCGTTGCGGCCCATGCGGGCATCGCCAGCAGGATGCCTAACCCTGTTACCAACTCAAGCCGCAGACCGCGGCAGATCAAACCTCTCACGTGCACCTGCTCCAAATCTCAAGAAAAAGTCGCGAAACGCCCTATGTGGCAGCGTAGAACCATTGTATCCGGCATAGGTCCGACCCGGCCAACGGCGAGTCCACTGGCGGCACCCTAAATCGGGATGGGCTAGAGATTGGACGCGCAAGGCGCGGAATGGGCAGTTGGTGGGTTAATGCGTCCATCCAGACACATCCGTGCCGCCTGGTCCGCGTTCATTCGGAGCGCAGTGCGTCGACAGGATTGACCGAGGCAGCGCTGCGCGCCGGAATGTAGCTCGCCAGCAATGCGAAGACGGTCATCACCGCGGCTACAAAAACCAGCGTGGGCAGGTCCCAGGCCCGTGTACCGAAAAGCAGCTTGCGCATGAGAATGGCGGCAGCCACGGAGAGAACCAGTCCGGCAACCACGCCCATAGCCGTCAATCGTCCGGCTTCGGTGAGGATCAGGCGACAGACCGCGCCGCGTTCTGCTCCGAGAGCCATCCGCACACCAATTTCACGTGTTCGTTGACTGACGGAATAGGCGATCACTCCTTAGAGTCCGACAACACTGAGAAGGAGCGCGAGGGAAGCAAATCCTGCCACCAGCCAGGCAGAAGAACGATGCAGGTAAGCGGCCTGGGAGAAACCGATGCGGTCCTGCATCGTGTAGGCGTTGAAGGTCAGGATGTTCGGATCCATGCGATGAACGGTTTCTTCCAAGTCCTTCAGCAACACCTGTGGGGATTGCGCGGTTCTCGCCACAATATAGAAAACCGAGTCGGCTCCCTGGTTGAAAGGGGTGTAGAAGACAGGGGACGAAGTGCCATCGAGTGGACCTTCCTTGATGTCGTCGACCATGCCGACGATCGAAACGTCAGGGTGATCGCTGTCCACGCGGATCCGCTTGCCGATGGGGTCTTCTCCAGGGAAATATTGTCGCGCAAACGATCGGTTGATGATCATCACGCGCGGCTTGGCAACATCGTCGTCTTCGGTGAAGTAGCGGCCGCGCGTCAACCGCGCCTGGATCGTGGAGAAGTAGGTTGAGCTGATTTCACGGGAGCTGGCCTCGTTGCCTTCACCGTTGCCGGGTCTGCCGACGATTTGGAACGTCGTGTTTCCACCGATCAGATCACCCATGGCTACTGGCACGTGATGGGAAACAGCGACGGCTTGCACGCCAGGCAGACGTTTCACTTGAGTCATCGCTTCGTTTGCGAGCGAGATGATTTCCTTGTCGTTGGCATAAGTGCGCTGCGGCGCTGACAGGCGCAACACTGCGAGGTGATCCGGCTGCATGCCGATGTCTGTGTGCAACAGAAGATAGAAGCTCTTGCCCAGCAAGCCCGCGCCAACCAGCAGGATCACGGCGATGCAGATCTCGAGGACGACAAGTTTCGCGCCGAGCTGACGCCAAACCCTACCGACGGCGCCGCGGCTGCCCTGCATCAAACCTGTCCTGAGACCGGATCGAGGCATAAGCAGAATTGGCGGAATCGAGAATAGAAACACCGTGACAAGCCCAAGGATGCCGGCAAAGCACAGCACGTGCGCGTTCAAACCAAGATCTCTGAGAAACGGCATGCTGGACAGAATGCCTTCGGGAATGAGACGCGTGAGCAAACGGATCGCGACGTAAGCGACGGTAACACTAATGGCCGCTTCAGCAGCGGCAAGCGTGACGCTTTCTGTGATGAACTGGCGGACGACTCTCGCGAGCAGCGCACCGAGTGCATGACGAACCGCAATTTCCTGACGACGGTTTTCGGAACGAATCAGCAGCAGGCTCGACACGTTGACGCAGACGATCAAGAGCAGCAGCGCAGAGCCTGCCAGCAGCAAGAAAAGAATCGGACGAAGATTCCCGACAATCAATTCGGTCAAGGCCAGGACCGTGGCCCCGCGGCCTTGATCGGAATCGGGATACTGCCTCGCTAATCGCTGCGCGATTGAATTCATTTCGGCCGATGCCGTGCCCAGGGATACGCCCTCTTTGAGCCGTGCGATCGCAGACATTCCATGTTCGCCGCGACTATCAGGAGTAGGCGCGATATGAAACGCTGTCCAGAACTCGGCGCGGCCCACAGGCGCAAAGTAGAACCCCGGCGGCAGGACGCCAACGATCGTGTAGGAGACTCCTTCCAATACGACTACTTGTCCCAGAACATCGGGGCGCTTACCGTAACGGTTTTGCCAGGTCTCGTAGCTGAGCATCACCCTGTATGGAGCACCGGCAAGGTCTTCTCCGGAACGAAAGTCGCGACCCAGGAACGGAGTTACACCGAGCGTGCGAAAGAAGCCGGCACTTACGGTCGCAGCCGACACGTTCTCAACGCCGTTCGGTGTCATCAATGCAAGGGCATCGTCATCGTATCCTTCCATCGAGCTGAACACGCTGTTCAGTCTTCGCCAATCGAGATAGTCAAGATAGGAGAGGTGGAAGCGCGGTCCGAGTGGTGTGCTCTCAAATAACTGAACCAGGCGCGCAGGATTCTGATAGGGCAAGGGCTTGATTAGAACCGCATCGACGAAGGCGAAGATGGCAACACTCGCACCGATCCCGAGAGCGAAGACAAGAATCGCAGTGCAGGCGAATGCTGGATTCTTACGCAGTTGGCGGCAAGCATAGCGAATGTCGCCGAGCATGCTCGAGAGCGTCAGGACCGCATCGACGGCCGTAACGCGCTCCCGGGTTGCAGCGCCATTGCCAAAGCGCAGCGGTGCATCGCGACGCGCCGCGGCGGGCGTCATGCCCTGGGCAAGGTTGTCGTCCGTGCGCAGGTCGATGTGGGCCTGCAGTTCTGCGTCTATCTCGCGAGCAAGACGTGCGCGGCGAAATAGATTGGCGATGCGATGGAGAGCGCCCATAACAGTCTCCCTTCTCAAGCGAAGCGCAACACTGCGCGGACGCCCTTCACCAGTTGATCGAAGCTTTGTTCGGCCTGCTGCAATTGGCGTCGTCCTGCTGCGGTGAGCTTGTAGTACTTGGCTTTGCGGTTCGTCTCGGTCAATGCCCATTCTGAAGCGATCCAGCCCGACTGCTCCATGCGATGGAGAGCGGGATACAGAGATCCTTCTTCCACGCGCAGTAAATCCTCAGAGGCGCGCTGGATATGCAGAACGATGCCGTATCCATGCAGTGCCCCGGTGAAAGCGAGAGTTTTGAGAACCAGCAGGTCGAGCGTTCTCTGAAGATCGTTCTTTGCCATTTCCCTACCCCTAGATACCTTGGTATTGAGGAGCGTATGCCCAGAGGACTAGGTGTGTCAAGCTTTCCTACCTGGCGGCGATTCGAGGTTCCTGAGTCTCGCGAGCGGAACGCACTATACTGCGTTCCTGCCATTTCTCTTGAAGGCTTCGGAATAGCGAAGCCTCGGGGCCGTGGCCCGCTATTCTGAACAAGAAGAAACAGAAAGCTTGGATGTTAAATTCCGGCAACAGGGAGCAGGGAATGCGTGCAAGTGCACTCGAGTTTCGTCTGCGGATGATGATCATGGTGATCGTCATCGTGCTGGGTTATTGGTCGCCTTGGATTGAAGCCTGGGGTGTAGGTCGACGTGTCTCTCTGCTAGAGTGGCTGGCGCTGGAGATCAGCCGCACAGGCCTGCTTCGCTTTACGGTAGCCACGCCGGTGGTGATCGTAATCGGGGCGGCGATCGCCGCTCTGGGCCCGGTGTTGCGAATATGGGGGACTGCTTATCTCGGACCATTCACAGTGAACAATCTTGAGATGAAGGCCGGAGCGGTGATGGCCGATGGACCGTACCGGTATGTACGCAATCCGCTCTATCTGGGATCGTGGCTCATGTTTGCGGCAATGGCGTTCATCATGCCGGCGACGGGCGCGGTATTCGCTATGCTGCTGCTAACGATGTTTCTGCTGCGGCTCATCCTGGGAGAAGAAAGGTTTCTCGCCGGCAAACTCGGCGAGCCGTATCTTGCGTATCTGCGAGCTGTGCCGCGTATCTTCCCTCGGTTGCGAACTAATCTGCCGTCTAGCCACCGCCAGGCACAGTGGGGACGCTCAGCCTTGTCAGAAGTGAATTCCATTGGCGTTTTTATTACCTTGGCCGCGTTTTCATGGACCTACAACAACGAACTGATGGTGCGAGCGATCCTGGTGAGCTTTGGCGTTTCGCTGGTTGTGTGGGCGTTGATGCCGCAGGTGCGATGCGAATCTACAGTTGCTGACTAACAGCAGCGGGCGCGCGAAAAACGCGGCTCAGGTGTGTCCAATGGAAGGCTTCAGGGTATTTGAGGCCGTATCCCAACAGGCGGTCAATCGCGATGTGATTGATCCAGATCAGCGCGTAGGGCAGCAAACTCGGAGCGTGAAGCAGCAAAGCCGCGAGCGTTAACGTGCCGGGTGCAACGTAAGCATGAATCGCATTGTAGACACGCGCACCGCGACACGGTCCTGCGAGATAACCCAGCATCGACAGATCAGGGACCAGCCACAACGCTGCAAACAGCCACCAGCTTGCGCCCGTGCTTGCGTAGAAGTACGCCGAGACAGCCGTGACTGCCAGCCCTTCGAGTCGAAGGAGATAGAGTACCGACGGTGGTGAGCCCGCGTAAGTGTTGAGCGACGTACGATCTGCACAGGGAGTAGCCATAGTCCATTGGATGGCAGGCGGAGAGAGGAATGTGCAGCAAATTTATGTTCGCGCCAGGCCGGATCACCTGTTTCGACCTTCAACGCGAAAAAGGGAAGAAGCATCAGCCTCTTCCCTTTTCATGAACCTGACGGCCCGGGGAAAATAACTACTTCCTGGCGGGGGCGATCACGTCTTTGGCGGCCTTGGCCACACGGAACTTCACGACCGTCTTGGCCTTGATCTTGATGGCTGCGCCGGTTTGGGGGTTGCGGCCAATGCGGGCCTTACGCTCCGCCTTGACGAGCCGGCCGATGCCGGGGATTACGAAGACGCCGTTCTTCTTGGTTTCCTTGATAGCGGTTTCCGCGAGCAGGTCAAGGAAAGCTGCGGATTGCTTGTTGGTCAGTTCGAGCTTCTCGGCGAGTTGCCGCGTGAGGGCGGTCTTGGTCAATCCAGTTGCCATGCGTTGTTCTCCTTCTAGGCGTGCCCTTGGGCAGCCGATGTTGCCTGAGTCTCGCTGTCCGAAATCCCGAGAAGGAAGCCCGGACAGAACCGCATGGAGGGAGTGCGACCGAGGCAACGCTTGCACGAAACCCCTGTATTCATGCGGGTTCGCGAGAACCCTGTCGTTGGTTACAATGCGGCTTTGGAGGGCCACAAGTCAATGGCAAAAGCCGGATTTCCACAATTTTCTTGGGAATTTGTGCCAATTTCTTAGGGTTTTACTGGTTTTTCACTGATTTTGGCCAAATTTGCCCCTTTTTCAGGGGGTCACGCTATGGCCTCCATAAATGCGCGATGCCAACTTTAGTGGAGGCCGAAGAGCACTTTTTTACGCGGTGCCAAGGCTGCAGCGATCGGGGTATTTAACGCGTCGACAAGCGGCGCTGCGAGCTTGAAATAGCGCACCAAGGTCACGGCGAAGCGAGGGTCGAGTGCCTCGGCAACCGGCAGCGTGGCGCTGAGGCCCCATTGACGACATTGGACCAGGTCCAGGGCCGGATGATCGCTTGGGAAACCCTTGGGAGGCCTGGTGAGGGCGTTTCCTTCAAACTCTGTGAAGATTTTTCGCACCGCTGGGCGCTGCAGCAGTTTGCGAAACTCCGCATGATTTTCAAGCAGCCAATTGCGGATGGCCGCGAGCTGCTCCTTCTCGGGCATGTAGGCGCCGGCGGCAACCACGACTTCCTTCGCGCTGACGTGAAAGTAATAGCCGGCTCCGGAAGTTTTTTCCAGGCCCTGGTGCGACCACCACGCTGCGACGTGCGTTTTATAGGGGCGTTTGTCGTTGCTGAACCGCGTGTCGCGATAAATGCGGAAGAGAGATTTTTCAGCCGGACGCACGTGGTTGGGCGCGAAGTCAATCATCGCATCGGTCACTTTGCGCACGATTGCGAGCATCGGCTCCTTGAGTTCGGATTCGAACTCAACCTTGCGAGGCGTGAACCACTCGCGGTCGTTGTGGCGCGCAAGGTTGCGGAGGAAGGTGATCGCCTCGCGACGAAAATACGGAACGGCTGCGGGGGGAGCGGCTTTTACGGAACGGGCCATGGCTATTGTGAGTTTATCGGATTACCTTGAGAGCTCCGCGGAAGAGCAGATCGAAGTCGCCTGCGAGGGCCTTGTCTTTGGCAATCGCCTGCTCGATCGCCTTCTCCGCTGCAGGCCGCTGATAGCCGAGATTCACCAGCGCCGAAAGCACGTCATCCACAGCCGGGCCATGAACCGACGTCTGTGCGGGGGCGACCGCAAAATCGTCGAGCTTATCTTTAAGTTCAACCACCAGCCGCTCAGCCAGCTTTTTGCCCACGCCCGGTATGCGGGTCAATTGAGCATGATCCTGTCCGCGAATGGCCTGGACCGTCCGCTCCGACGAGAGCCCGCTGAGCATTTTGATCGCGAGCTTGGGACCCACACCGCTGACCGTGATCAGCCGCCCAAACAGCCGCTTCTCTTCGCGATCGAGAAAGCCGAACAGGGCGATCTGATCTTCGCTGACCTGGGTGTGGATGTGAAGCGATACTTCTGCGCCCACCACCGACAGCGATGTGAAGGTGGGCACGGAGATCGTGACGTCGTATCCCACCCCGGCAGCCTCGACGATGGCTTGGCCGGGCTGCTTGTAGATCAGCTTGCCGCGCAGATGAGCAATCATTGTGCCCTATTGTAGGATCTTGAACTGCTTTGCGACGCGTTCCAATGTTTCTAACGCCTGATCGAGATGCGCCTGGGTGTGCTCGCTCGTGAGGATCAATCGAATGCGCGCCTTGCCTTCGGGCACAGTGGGGAAGGCGATCCCAGTGCCCATCACGCCCTGGTTAAACAGGGCGCGGCTGAACTCCATCGTGGTACGGCCATCGCCAATGATGATGGGCGTGATGGGGGTTTCCGTGGCTGGAGTGGTCACGCCGCCGATATTGAAGCCAACGCGCTTGAGTTCGCCCTGGAAGTACCGCGTGTTCTTCCATAGACGCTCAATGCGCTCCGGCTCAGCTTCAAGAATGTCGAAGGCCGCGATGCACGTGGCGGCGACTGATGGAGGATGAGACGTTGAGAATAGGAACGGACGCGCGCGGTGGTAGAGGTAGTCAATCAAATCTCTCGATCCGCACACATATCCACCCAGCGCGCCAATCGCTTTCGACAACGTACCCACCTGCACGTCGACGCGGCCATGCATGCCGAAATGATCAATCGATCCGCGCCCGTTACGGCCCAGCACGCCAGAAGCATGAGCATCATCGACCATCATGATTGCGCCGTATTTCTCGGCCAGTGCGGCGAGCTTGTCGACAGGACCGATGTCGCCGTCCATTGAAAACACGCCATCGGTGATGACAAGTTTGCGACCCGGTTCATTGGCGACTTCCTGCAATAGCTCTTCGCAGTGGGCGACGTCTTTGTGGCGAAATACCTTGATCTTGGCCCGTGACAGGCGCGCACCGTCGATGATGCTGGCATGATTCAGTTCGTCGGAAAGGATGAAGTCTTCTTTGCCGAGAATCGCGCTGACGGTGCCGGCATTGGCCGCAAAGCCGCTCTGGAAGACGACGCAGGCCTCAACATTTTTGAAGCGCGCAATCTTCTCTTCGAGATCCATATGGATGCGCATGGTTCCGGCGATGGTGCGCACGGCTCCCGAGCCCACGCCTAACGTGCGTGTTGCTTCAAGCGCGGCCTCGATCAACTTAGGATGATTAGCCAGGCCGAGATAGTTGTTGCTGGCAAGGTTGATGACCTGTTTGCCGTCGTAATGGCACACTGGCGCCTGTTGATCATCGAGAATGCGCAGCTTGAAGTACGTTCCTTTCGCACGCAGTTCGTCGAGCGCGGCGGTCAAATGAGCAAGTTGGGGGCGCGTGGCGGTTTGAGTCATCTGATTACACCTCAAACCAAAAGGATAACGCCAAAGGCAGGTCCCTGATTCGCGAAACGGGACGGCAACAGCGGTTCGCGGTCATCGAGCGATGCTTTTATTCAGCGCGTAACGCCTCGGTAGGATTAATAGACGCGGCGCGGCGGGCGGGGATCCAGCTTGCGGCGAGCGCAACCAGCGAGAGAACGACGGGGACCGTCGCAAAAGTGAGCGCATCATGCGGCTTGATTCCATATAGGAAGCTGGAGGCCAGTTTGGACAGCGCCCAAGCAGCGGGCCAGCCAAGCACGAGAGCGATTGCGAAGAGGGTCATGCCCTGGCGTACGACCAGACGCTGGACAGCGCCTAGTTGCGCTCCCATGGCCATGCGGATACCGATTTCGCGGGTGCGGCGACTGACGGCGTAGTTCATGACGCCGTAGAGGCCAACCGCAGCCAGGACGAGTCCGATGCCGCCAAAGACGCCAAACAACATTGCAGCCACGCGCGGCAGGAAGAAAGCGGTGCGAACGTGCTCCTCCATCGTTTCCTCGTTGAAGATAGCCATCGCCGGATCAAGCGCATAGACCTGGCGGCGTACGGATGCAGCGATCGACTCCGGCGACCCAGCCGTCTGAACCACAAGCGTGTAGCCCATTACCGATGGATCGTCGGCGATGCTCTGGTCGAGCGAGCGGTAGAGAATGGGACGCGTGTCTTCGCCTACTGTGCGCGACTTGGCGTTCTTTACCACGCCGATGATCTCGTAAGTCAAATTTCCGCCTTGGACATGTTGACCTATCGGATTGGCGCCCGGAAACAGAACGTCGGCAAAAGCTTTGTTGATCACGGCTGTCCGCAAACTGGTGGCGCTGTCATTGCCAAAATCGCGTCCTGAAAGACGCGCGGTGCCGACCGTATCGAAATAGCCCGGAGTCACCATATAAAGGTCCGCGTACGTAAATGCTCGGCCCTTCTCCGACTGACCCGAGACGCTGAAACCATCACTTCGATTGCCGCCGGAGAGCAACGGAACATCGGTGCAGACGGCTGACACAACGCCCGGCAATGCGCGCACGCTTTCTCTTAATTGCGTGAGAAGAGCGGAGGTGCGTTCGGGCGAATAGCCGTGCACGCGTGGATCGATCGACAAGACGAAAAGATTTTGAGGACGAAAGCCGATATCGATTGTGGACGCATTCTGAAGGCTGCGCAGAAAAAGAACAGTGACGGACAGAAGTACGACAGACATGGCGATCTGGCCGATGACGAGAAGATTGCGCAAAGTCCATCGACGGCCGGGCCGTGCGAGTGCGTCTTCTCCCTTAAGCGCATTTGAGAGCAGCGGGCGCGAGGCCGACCACGCTGGAGCCACGCCCAGCAGAAGCCCGCTGATGACGCACAGCACGAGCGTGAAGAGAGTCACGCGCCAATCCATACCGACTCCGAGATCAAGAGGAACCGGCGCTGGCAAACGAACTGTCGACAGGCCGCGCGTGGACCAGAAAGATAAAAGAATGCCAAGGAGACCGCCACCGACCCCGAGAAGCAGGCTCTCGATTAACATCTGGCGACGGAGCCGGCTGTGCGTCGCTCCGAGGGCAAGGCGAACGGCCATTTCGCGCTGACGGCTCGCGGCCTGGGCCAACAGCAGGTTCGCCACATTGGCGCACGCGATGGCAAGCACTAACAGAACCACGACCGAGAGTGCAGACAAAAAGAGCACGACCACGCTCTTCATGCTGGGCGGCAGCGAGCCCGCCTGTTCAATATGAAAGATGTTGTCCTTGTCGGTGGCGGGATAGGTCTGCGCGAGACGGCCTGCGAGCGTATTCAACTCCGCATTGACTTGGACGCGAGACACTTCAGGGCGCATGCGGGCAACGACCGAAAGCCAATGAAAGTCGCGCGCTTCAGGCTTCGGCAAGTTGGGCACAAGTTGCGAGGCGATGCCAAGAGGCACCCAAAACTGGGTGTAAAGAATCTGGTCAACGCTCCGAAAGGCCGCCGGCGCGATGCCCGCGACCGTAAAGGTGCGACCTGAAATCAGGACTGTCTTGCCGACGATCGCAGGATCCGCATTGAAGCGGTGGCGCCAGAGGTTCGCTCCAATTACGATTACGTTGGCAGACTCTTCCGTGCTCACGAATCCTCGACCGAGGACCATGGGCAACTGCAGCACATCAAAGAAGTTTGTGGTGACACCCTGTCCCCAAACGCGTTCGGGCTCACCTTGTCCACCGATCGAGGCCGGAATCAATTCGAAGTAAGCGGCCACGCCGGAAAATGAACGCGCTTGATCTTGTATGTCATGGAAGACCGGCATGGGCAGATGATTGCAGCAGCGTTCACCTGCATGAGTAGTTGAGATCTCAAGCAGTGTTGAGGGATTGCCGACCGGTGCGGGACGCAGGACAAAACGGCTGACCAGGGAGAATATTGTGGCGTTGGCTCCGATGCCGAGGGCGATGGAGAGGATCGCAATCGCAGTAACAGAAGGATGCCGAGCGAAGGTACGAAAGCTGAAGCGCAAATCACGCAGCAGCGATTCAAGCCAGGGCAGACCATGGCGTTCACGATAGGCTTGCTGCGTCTGTTCCACTCTCCCGAGCCGGATGAGTGCCTGCCGCCTGGCCTCCGCCGCGGTTAAGCCCGCACGTATGCCTTCATCCATGTGCATGGCAATATGAGATTCGAGTTCGAGGCGGCTTTCTTCCTCTGCGCGCGTCGGGCGCAACAATCCAGCAATACGCAAACCCAAACTTCTCAGCATTCGCATGGTTCCCTCCTTACTCGATTCGCAATGCCTGCATGGGTTCGATAGCTGCGGCGCGTCGAGCCGGAACATAACAAGCCAATGCCGCAATCACACTTAGGAAGAGTGCGGCGACGGCAAAGATGAGCGGGCTGTTGGCACCGCTGCCCAACAGGTGAGCGCTGCTGCCCATGGCAGAATTTGTGAACGACACACTGGCCACTGCGCGTGCTAAGCCGAGTGCAACAATGGCCCCTACGATAAGGCCCACAGCGGTGAGTGCCAGTCCCTGACGCACGACCTTGCGAAGTACCTGGCCACGCTGCGCACCGAGAGCCATGCGCACCCCGATCTCCTGCGTACGTTGTGCAACGGAATACGCCATCACGCTGTAAAGTCCAATGGCCGCCAACAAAAGGCACACACCTGCAAGCACCGACATGAGGCTCGCCGCGATTTTCTGCGGGTAAAGGGAGGCGCCAATAAAGTCGACGAGAGGAGCCGCATCGAAGACTGTCACATTGGGATCGATCGATCGCGTCTGTTCCCGCAGGATTGAAAGGGCTGTGTCAGGGGCGCCCACAGTGCGCACGTAGAACGCAAGGTTCATGTCTTCACGAAACACCTGCCGGAATGGTACGTAAAGATAAGCAGGAGTGGTTTCGCCCAGGTAGTGATACTTGCTGTCTTTGGCCACGCCGACAATGCGGAACCAACTTCCCCACCCGTGGATTTTGTGCCCGACCGGACTGCGACCCGCAAAGAATCGGCGCACAAATGCCTCATTCACAATCATCACCTGGGCTGTCTCCTTGTCATCCTGATCGGTGAAGTTCCGGCCATCGACGACGGGAATGTGCATCAACGGCAAGTACCCCGGCGAAACAACATTGCGGAAGATATTCATATTTTCGTTAGGCCGGGGAGCATAGCCCTCGATGTGCAGTTCCTCCCACCAGCTTGGCTCGAATCCGAGCGGCACTCCATCGGAGTAGGCGACATCAGTGACCCCGGGCGCCGACTGCATACGCTCCGCGAGGCGACGGCAGAATTCTTTGCGATGGGCCAGATCATATCCATTTGTGGAGAGATAGAACTGACTGAGCAAAACACGATTAGGGTCGAATCCGGGATCGATGCGCGACGTCTGCTGAAAGCCGCGTGCGAATAGGCCGGCGCCCACCAGCGCGATCAGGGCCATGGCAACTTCAGAAGCTACAAGTGCGGAGCGAAGGCGGCTTCGACTGCGGCCCGCAGTGCCACTGCGACCGCCGCTATTGAGCCGCGAACTCAGATTGATTCGACCAACTTGAAACGCGGGAAGCGAACCTGCTGCAATTGCAGAGAAAACGCACACGCAAACGGTGAAGGCCACCACCGATAAATTCGGGCGTGTATCGAGCGACACAAGTCCCTGCATAGGTCCTGGCGGCATCAGAAACTTCAGGGCATGGACCATCCACGGCGTAACGGCCATGCCCAATGCTGCACCAACGGACGTGAGCAGCAGACTTTCAGTCAGCACCTGCCTGGCCAATCGTCCCTTGCGCGCGCCGAGGGCAAGGCGCGCGCTGAATTCTTTTTCACGGACGGTCGCGCGAGCGAGCAGGAGATTCGCGACGTTGGCGCAAACAATCAAAAGCAAGAGCACGGACAATCCGGTGAGGATGCGCAGTGGACCAACGAGTAATCCTTGCGGACCGTGCGGCGATTTCCAAAGCGGCATCAGCGTAGCGCTCATGCCTTCGCTCACATCGGCGTTCGACAGGGCCATGCGTTCGGCGAGTGTCTTAAGTTCAAGGCTCGCCTGGTCGAAGGTAACGCCGGGCTTGAGGCGTGCGATACCGAGCATGTTTCGATCATGACGATCGCGGAGCATCCATTGCGGAACCCCATTGAGCACCGACTGCTCCATGTACGGCACCCATAAATCGAAAGCGGCTACGGGAATCGAGCCGTGAAACGCCGGCGCAGCTACGCCAACAATTGTTAGTTCATGTTGATTGATGCGGATGGTTCTGCCGATGATGGAAGGGTCGGCGCCATAATGCGCGCGCCAGTAGCGGTCGCTGATGATGGCGACCGGATAACCTCCCGGAGTGTCACCAAATTCCGAGGGGAGAAACAAGCGGCCGAGCTCAGGCCTCACGCCTAATACCCAAAAGAAGTTGCCTGAAACCAGTTCCCCCCACACGCGCTCAGCGTGATCGGCCTGGCCAACGCTGAAGGCTGAAACATGCGCTACCGCAACGCCATCGAACTGCTTAAGATGATCGCGAAAGTCGATGAAGTCCGGGTAAGAATTCGGCACCCACTCGCCATTCGGTGTTACTGATTCGACAGTGACCAAACGGTTAGGGTCCGTGACGCCGCTCAGAGGCTGCAGGAGTACCGCGTTGATCCATGTGAAGACAGTGGTGCTTACACCGATGCCGATCGTAAGCGTGAGCACGGCAACCGCGGTGAACGAGGGATTACGTAACAGCATTCGCAGGCCGTAGCGCATGTCATGGAGCAGGTCTTCGAGCCAGGGTAAAGTGCCGCGATCTCGCCATGCCTGACGCGTCTGCTCGATCCCGCCAAGTTGTAGGAGAGCCTGTCTGCGCGCCTCCGCTTCCGTGAGACCTGCGCGAACGCCATCGTCAACGTGCATCGCCAGGTGGAACTCGAGTTCAGCAGAAACATCCTGATTGAGCCGCTTTGCGAATACCATGCTCCAAAACCGCATCCACAACGCTCGAAGTTTGCGCATCACGCCTCCTCGGCAGGGGTCAGAAAGCGCGCCAGGATCTCAGTGGCCTGCTCCCACTCGGCGACGGCTTTCGTGACCTGGCGATGCCCGGCTTTGGTGATCTCGTAGAATTTGGCGCGACGATTGTTGTCCGACATGCCCCAGCGGGAACGAATGTATCCCTCCTGCTCCAGCTTCAAGAGCGCCGGATAGAGTGTTCCGTAATTAACCTGCAGCAGGTCGCCGCTGGTTTGTTCGATCCGCCGCGCTAGGCCGTAACCATGCTGCGGACCTATAGTTTCAAGCGTTCGCAGCACCATCAGGGCCAGCGTTCCTTGCCACACATCGGTTTTGGGACTCACCTTGTTCTCCTATGGCAAACCAATAGAACACAACATACACTCCTCCCTATGGGCATGCAATAGGAAAATGCGGCGGGCGTTATGGTACGCTGCGCATATCGCACATATGCTGCTGATTTTTGGAGGGTTAGCCATGTTTCCTCGCAAGTTTGCAATCTTCTGTGTCGCCCTCGCCGCTGTGCCAGTAAGTCGCGCTCAAAATGCAGGTGTCGACGACGCGACGCGCCTCAGTTGCCTGCGCTCACTGAGACTTACAAATATCTCCATCGCAACCCTGAGTTGTCGCATCACGAAGAAAAGACTTCTGCGTTCCTCGCCGGCGAACTGCGCAAGCTGGGCTATACGGTCAATGAGCACGTAGGCAAGTATCAGGACGGTACGCAGGCGTTTGGCGTTGTGGCTGTGCTTGAGAACGGTGCTGGCCCGCGGCTGCTGATTCGCACGGATATGGACGCGCTTCCCGTGGAGGAGAAAACAGGGCTCGATTATGCGTCGACCGTACGCTCAACCAACCAGCAGGGGCAAGATGTTGGCGTGATGCACGCGTGCGGTCATGACATTCACATGACGGTCCTGCTCGGCATGGCGCATGAGATGGCGGCAGGGAAAGATAAATGGCACGGCACTCTTATACTGATTGGCCAGCCTTCAGAGGAGACGATCGACGGCGCGCGCGCCATGCTGGCCGACCGTCTGTATGAGCGTTTCGGCCGCCCGGATTTCGTGCTGTCTGAGCACGATGACTCCACCAACGCAGCCGGATCGATTGCGCTCAAGGGAGGACCGCTGCTTGCTAGTTCCACCGGCATTGACGTGGTCATGCGCGGCATCGGTGCCCACGGTTCGGCACCGCAGGCCGGCAAGGATCCAATCCTGATGGCTGCGGAGTTTGTGGTACTTGCGCAAACCATTGTGAGCCGCCAGATCGATCCGCAGCAGCCTGCAGTACTGACGGTGGGCATGATTCACGGCGGAGCAAAGCGTAACATCATTCCCGAAGAAGTGACGATGGGACTTACGTTGCGCACTTACTCGGACAAGGTACGGGACCAGATCATTGCCGCGATTCGGCGCACTGCAGACGGCATTGCGACGGGCTATGACGTTCCAGCAAACCGCATGCCGATTGTAACTGTCAGCCAAACCGAGATTACGCCGGCCACTTATAACGATCCTGCGCTGGCGGAACGGCTGCGCAAGGTTGCCGTCGCAACTTTGGGCGAAGGACATGTGGCTCCGGCTGACTCCGTGATGGGTTCAGAGGATGTGGGCCTCTTTTCGCTCGACGGTAAAATACCCGCCGTCATGTTTCGCTTAGGCGCGGCCGACCCCGCAAAGCTGACCCAGGCGCGGGAGACGGGCGTGCCACTGCCAGGTCCCCACTCACCTTTGTTCGCACCGGTGTATGGGCCGACCATTACAACGGGTGTAACTGCCATGACAGCGATGGCTCTTGATCTGCTGAAGTAAGTGATGTCGGCGACCCCGGCGCTGGGCTGCCACCATTCGCAGGTACTGCCTCGGTCAGCTACTTGGACGGATCGACTAACGCACCGTAAATCGCCGACCGGCTCAGGTATTGAAGATTCGGGCCACCGGGGCCCATCATGCGCTGAATCATGCCGACAAAGACGATGTCATTGGTTGGGTCGACCCAGAACCAGGTGCCTGCCGCCCCATCCCAGAAGAAGGTCCCTTTGCCCTCAGGCAGATCGGCAAGCGGCGGATCGAAGACGACCGCGCAGTTGTAGCCGTATCCGAAACCGGGGCGCATCACCTGACGTCCAATGCTGAATTCTCCCGTCAGCAAAGAGGCAGGCACATGGTTGGAACTCATGAGTTTGACCGAAGCAGGAGCGATGATCCGCTTGCCGCCTAACTCTCCAGAGTATCCAAGCATCTGCGCGAAGTGATAGTAGTCTTCCGCAGTGGAGACCATACCGCCACCACCAGAGGCCATCGACGGCGGTTCGGCGTAGTCGGCGGAGAGGCCCTGATTAGTCGGGTCTGCGACCATATCGCCCTTGGCGTCGGTACGATAGAGGGTGACGAATCGTTGACGCTTGTCCTGCGGCACGAAGAAGCCCGCATCTTTCATGCCCAGCGGAGTGAAAATGTGTTCGCGCATGAAGTCGGGCAGCGACTGGCCAGATAACTTCTCGACAATATACCCCTCAATATCCATCGAGACGCTGTAGACCCATGCTTTGCCTGGTTGGTAGATGAGCGGAATCTTCGCGAGTTTGTCGATCATCTCCTGCAAGTTCTTCGACTGCAAAACCTTCTCGTCGCGGTACATCGCATCGACCGGCATGTTTCCAAAAAAGCCGTAGGTGAAGCCCGCAGTGTGAGACATCAACTCATGCATGGTGGGCGCGTGATCGGGGTCGACGAGAATCATTTTGCCTTCGGCATCGACGCCCTTGAACACTTTGAGGTGTGCAAATTCCGGAATGTATTTAGAGATAGGATCGGACGGCAGCCACTTACCCTGCTCATACAGAATCATCATCGCTACGCCGGTTACGGGTTTGGTCATGGAGTAGTCGCGGAAGATTGCGTCTTTGGTCATGGGTGAGTTTGTGGCCATGTCGCGATCGCCATAGGTGCGATAATCCACCACCTTACCGTGGCGCGCCAGGATGGTGACGATGCCCGAAATCTGCTTCTGATCCACGGATGCCTGCATAACCTTGTGCAGATTCTCAAGACGCTCTGATGAAAAGCCAACTAACTCGGGTTTGACCAACTTCATGTCGATCGGCGGATGTGCCGTTGTCGCGGGAGCTTGTTGTGCCGGCGACGGAACAGCACCAGTACATGCGAGTGTCCAAGTTATCAGTGCCGTTGCGAATGTCGTGAGTCGGAATACCTTCATGTTTGTCTCCTGCGGTCTGCAATGCGGTCTCGAACCTGCGAAATGGAAGTGGAAACCGGGCTCGCGCCAAGGCGCAACGAAGCATGGCCCCCTTTATACCAGAGAGGCCATCGCTTCAGCTGTTAGGCTGCAGAGAGGTTCGATTAGTAGATGATCTTGAGCGAGAACTGAATCTGCCTTGAATTACCAGCCGTCTTGCTGATTTCACCGAAGCCGGAGCCGTTGAGAATATTCGCAGGCAAGCCCATGGTCACGATGTTGAACAGATTGAAGAACTCCGCGCGAAATTGCAGATCGATCCCTTCGGCCCCACTCTTTCTGCGGCCAAAAGGAGTGTCTTTGATCATTGCAAAGTCGAAATTATAGAAAGCCGGTCCGCGAAATGTATTGCGCCCTAACGTTCCGAACACGCCTTGATTAGGTCCTGTTCCACCCGCAACGTGAATCGGGATTGAAAAGAAATCCGTTGCGTTCGTCGCGCCATGGCCAAAGTAATCTTCACGTACCTTGCGTGCTGTTGAGAGTTGCGGCTTCGCAATCTGGTCGGGACGATCCACGCCATTTGAACCGTAGCCGGTCTGCTGAATGCCTGAATACACGGTGAAGGGCGAGCCCGTGTTGATGCTCGAGATACTCAGCAACTCCCAGCCATCCGTAACTTTCTTGCTCACTGGCTTAAGAAAATCCACTTTTTCAAGATGCAGATCCTGCGCCAGGCTCAACCCGAAGCCGTGAGTCACATCGAATGAGGACGGCCCTTTTTCCGGATGCGTGTCGTACGGGTTCTGTGAGAATCCCGAAGTTACCGCGCCCGTCGATCCTGTTCCTCCCAGCACCATGCTGGAGTCATCAATCGACTTACCCCACGTATAACTCGCCTGAACTCCGGGGCCTCCATGACCGACGGTTCCAGCCAGCGAAGTTTGTAGCGCATGATAGGTCGAGTGCGCATTGGCAATGATGACATTCTCGACTCCGAATCCGCCGATAACATTGCCGGAAGCATCGAACTGTGTATGTGGCGCGAAACCCGGAGACGCTCCCGCATACGCATTGGGGAAACTGTAGCGGGGTAGCTTTTCCACCGCCGTTCCCACATAGCTCGCGTCCGCAGTCAAGTTACCTAACTTACGCTCCAGCCCTGCCGTCCAGGTGTAAAGTGTCGCGTTCCCAAAGCTCTTGTCGATGCCGCTCAGGTTCAACGCGCTCACCACGTGACCGGGAGTGAGCACCGCCATGTCTTTTTCGTAGCGATCGACATCCATGATGGTGTTAGCGGGAATCGTGTTCGTCTTCCCATTGAGGATGGGCGTGCCACTGGGCGTGTAAGCCTGCGGCACTTGGTCCGGGGTGATTTGGAATCCATACTTTAGCGGCACACCGGGAGCCGAAAGCGCGCGCGGATAAACTGCGAACGGTGTCGACCCAGTCAGGAAGTTATCTTGCCAGAGGTTCGGCTCAATCAGCATGATGCCAGCGCCTGCGTGCGCTTGAATCTTGCTGGTGAGCTGCCAGTTGCCCTGAACGCGCGGCTCCCATCCATTCCAATCCGTGGTGTAGCCAGGTTGCGGATTGATGACAAATTGTTGTGTCCCGTCGATGATCCTGAAGCTCGACGTCCGACGTGCGCGCTCTGTAATGGGTGTATAGAGGTCCCAGCGAACGCCATAGTCGAGCGTAAACGTGGGCGTCACCTTCCAAGTGTCCTGCACATATGCGCTCACATTGTTGCGGCTGATTGCCGCCGGACCAATGTGTTCTCCACTTGAAACTTCAGGGGGAGCGATCGCCACAGTGTAGGAAAACGGGCTTCCCGACAACAGGCCCGACAGCGTATCAGGTAGCGGATCGCCGACGTGAATGTCATGCAGGCCGCTGGCCGAAGGAATATTCTCCGTCGCGTAGGCAGTGCCGCCACCGAAGCCATATTCGCCATTAGGGCTAACCCCGAAGTAGGTAGTGTCGCGATTGATGCGGACTTCAGCGCCTGCCTTGAAGGCATGGTTCCCGCGCGTGTAGGTAATATTCTGGCGGCCTTGAAACAGGTTGCCGTAGGCTTGCATCACCGAGCCGGCTGCGGAGTTGAACGACTCGTATAAGCCATCATTGAACTTGAGTGCCGGATCGACATGATCGGACGTCGGAAAACCCGGTGTGGAGCGGGTGATGCTGATTGAGGACTCGAGTGTCAGGCGAGGCGAGACCTCGCGGGTATACGTACCGACGACGTTGCGCTGCCGATCAATATATTGGATCCCAAACGCGGGGTTGATGGCGGTCTGGTCAGGATTGGTGGTAGGGCCCGTCAGATTATCGAGATTGAAGCGGGCGAAAAACTGGCCTTTGCTTGAAAATCGGTGGTCGATTCTCAATGAAAACTGGTTAGCGTTGGTGACGACCTTGGACGCGGTCGCATAAGTACGGGCTCCGTAGGTACCGGTAACATTATTGGGCAGCGGATAGCGCGCCAATACGGAAGCGATGGCGGGATCGATGGGCACGTTAAGCGTGTCCATTGACCCATCAGCATAGGTCACCGGATCGACGCCTGCACGCTCAGTTGCAGTGGGTACCGGCATGACCTGCGTGGTGCCAAGAACCTGGCGGAATCCCTGATATTGCGTGAAGTAGAAGGTTCGCTTGCGACCGTCGTAAACATGCGGAATGAAGATCGGACCGCCATTCGTGAATCCGAATTCATTGCGGCGGAACGGGGGAATTCGGCCGGGATAGGCGGGCGTGGCATGGTCAAAATAGTTCCGTGCATCGAAGGCGGAGTTGCGCACAAATTCGAATGCCGAGCCGTGAAATCCGCTGGCGCCCGAGCGCGTCTTGATTTCAGTGAATCCGGAGGCCCCGCGACCTATCTCCGCCGGCATCCAGCCTGAACTGGATTGAATTTCTTCCACAGCATCCACATCAAAGTTCGAAAAAGTCGATCCGCCCATCTCGGGGTCGCTGATGTCGGCGCCATCCATGGCAAAGGTCGCCTCGACGCCGCGCTGACCATTGATGGCAAACTGCTGAGTGAAATTGGTCGCGCCATTGGCGTCGGTCATGGTGCCGGCCGCCAGCAAAAGCAGCTGACTGAAGTCGCGCTTGTTCAACGGCAGTTCGCTAACCGCCTGACTCGAAAGCGCTTCGCCTCCAGTCGCTCCAGACTGTTCGCCCTGGACCGTAATGGTGAGGTCGCCACCGTCAGAAGCGGTGAGCGTGACGGGAGGAGCTCCGCCTTGCACCTCAACGATCTTCGGGGTGCCGATAGGCTTACCACTGCGCGCCAGCGTCAGCTTGTATTGACCTGCGGGAAGGGCCGTGAAATGGAATTTCCCGTCCGCGGCTGAGACCGCCTCTGCGCCTTGATTTGCACCGACAAGGCGCATTTTGGCGCCGGCGATAGGGGCACCGGCGGCATTGTGCAACACGCCCCGCCAGACGACCCAATTTGCTGGTTGCTGCGCGCAACCGTAATGAGCGTGAAAGAGGAAAACTGCTAGCAAAAAGAGCGCAAAAAACAGCTTGCGGAACCATGTACGAAATCCAGGTTCGCGCTTATCTTCAAATATGCACTTCACGTGTTTGGAACCTTCTTCACATGGCCTCGCGATAATACCCTGAATTTACAGAATGGCGATTTTGAGCAGGATCGCGTTGCTCAGGATTATATCTGGATCCCTCGAATCGGGAGGTTCGTCTCCCCCCCGGCACTTGGTTCCCTACAATGGATTAGATAGATGGCCGATCCCAGCCTGAACCCGTTCGCAAGTCCAGATTCACCGACAGACACCATCGTCGCGATCTCTACGCCGCCCGGCCGCGGCGGTATTGGGATCGTCCGTCTGAGCGGGCCGCAGGCCACTTCGATCGGCGTGCAATTAGTACGCTTGCGCCAGCCGCTGGAGCACGCGCGCGCGCGGTTCGCCGATGTTCTGGACGAGCCAGGTCCATCCCCGGAATCGGAACGGATCGACGAGGCGCTGGTTACGTGGTTCGCCAGCCCCCATTCCTATACCGCTGAGGACTTGGTTGAAGTGGCTGGCCATGGGTCACCCGTGGTCCTGGAGATGCTCGTCCGTCGCTCTCTTGCGCTCGGC
>CZKL01000054.1_pt1 | contig 33685 bp, 39 predicted proteins | sample 1122441 | NCBI WGS metagenome assembly CZKL01 (sample SAMEA3539301, study PRJEB10725) | soil metagenome | biome: tundra; feature: field; material: soil | place: USA | collected 2010-05 | depth 0.15 m
AGTGAGATTTCTTTCCCCGCCCTACAGTAATTGTTGAAGGTCTACTTGTCTCACTCATGTTGGCACAGAGGGGAGGAGTTAATTATGAGAGCATTCAAAGTCGTGGTGTGGTCAAGCAGCGGCTGCGGCAAGAGTAGTTCTACAGGCTGCCTGAAGCCTCGGTGCCAATGTCGGAGTGCATCCTCCAATGTGCCATTGTGAACGTGAACGCGAACGTCCAGGAAAGGCTGGACGCACTGGCGATTGTCGCCTCTATCTGATCAAGCAGCGCCCCACCTGGGAAGGATCCGCAACATCTTTCCCGGTCAAGGTCGAAGCCATGACCTTGCCGGTATCAGCATCTACGGCCAGGTGTAGCTTCTTCCACGTGCGCCGCGCTTGTGCGCCATGTCTTTCCTGGAGCCACTCACCGGCTCCGAACACTTTCAGGCCCGTGCTGTCGATCAACAAGTGGATCGGCCCATCCGGCAGTACACAGCCCTTGGAGATTGACTCCATTACTCTGGCCCTTCGGCTTAAAGTGTTGTGGTCAAGCGAGCTCAGCGGTACATCCGACCGGACGAAGATGGAGGCTGTCAAACCCTCGGTTTGACGAAATGCCAAGTGAAATGCCAGGCGCAGTATCATGCCCGTCTCTATCGCCAACTCGGAATATCTGGACTATCCGCCCGGGGTCGTCCGACGAGCCGCCTGCCACCCGCCAGCACTTCCGGCGTGACCCATAACGTCCAGACTGCCTCGACGCCGAAGTCCCGCATCGTACATCGCCTAGTTCTTCACGCTAAACTTCATCTTTGAGATGTGGTGTCGGCGCCCGGCATTTTGCTTGTTCGGCACGAAGAAGCAGCCTTTCAGTTTTCTGTCCCAGAGAAGCCGATTTCGAACTATCCATGCAACAACGCCCTTTGACGGTTACGTTGGGTATTGTGAGGCCGGCCTGGCGCGGCGCGGGGATCTCGATGGCGCCTCTGCGATTCGCGCTTGTCACAAGTGCGTTTACCGTCGCGGTTGCTTTCGGCATGGCCTTAGACCTGGTGTAGACACCCGTCGTTGCGCATCTCCGCATCGCCTAAGTATCCATACTCGAAGGCCTCTAGAGCGGGGGCATGGAACTGCGAGTATTTCAGCACCGCTCCTAAGTCATTGGCCGAGGCTGCGCAAATCCGTCGCGACTGGAAACCAACGCCGCTTCTCTATAAGGTCGTTCCTTGCGACGGAATCGCATCTCGCGAAATTGGCTGAAGATCAATGATACAGAAACTTGGTACGATTCATCGAGTGTTGGAGAGAGAGGTATCCGTGAGTCGTCCCGTTTTCCATGGCCTTGGTATGCTCGGTATTGTCATCCTCAGCAGCGTGCTTGAGGCACAGGTCTCTGTCCCGACAGAGAAGGCTGCCGGCACAGGTTTGGTACGGCACGGCCTTTTTGAACTCGATGAGGATCTAAAGGCGTTGGCCGAACGCTTGGGACCGTCGGTGGTGACAATTGAAGTCACCGGTTTGGCCACAGTGCAAAACCTTAACGCCAGGAAGACAACCTATATCGCAGAAGAGCAAGGAGTCGGCTCAGGCATCGTTGTGGATCCGTCGGGGTACATTCTCACCAATGCCCACGTCGTTGAGCACGCGAATACGGTTTCCGTTCTGGTATTCCGCAATCGCAACAAGCAAGCGGACGGCGCTGAAAACGTTCAGCGCTTCGCCGCCAAGGTTGTGGGGCGCGACTCGATGACGGATATTGCTCTACTCAAAGTGGAGGCAGTTAACCTGCCCACGCTGGAGCTGGCGGATTCCGACCATGTTCATGTAGGTCAGCTTGCACTTGCATTTGGAAGCCCGCTCGGCCTTGAGAACACCGTGACCCTGGGAGTGATCAGCGCCACCCGGCGCCAGCTCGACAGCGCCAGTCCTCTGGTGTATTTGCAGACGGACGCGGCCATCAATCCCGGAAACTCCGGCGGACCGCTAATCGATATCAGAGGCGAGGTCATCGGCATGAATACCATGATTGTCTCCCAGTCGGGTGGCAGCAAAGGCGTAGGTTTTTCGATTCCCTCAAACATGATTCGCTCCGTCTATGAGCAACTGCGCAAACGGGGACACGTGCGCCGCGGAGCCATCGGGATTCTCGCGCGTGAAATTACGCCAACGCTTTCCAGTGGGCTTGGCCTTCCCCAGCAGTCCGGAATCATGCTCGAGGACGTAATGCCGGGCTCCTCTGCCGAGCGCTCCGGCCTGCGCCCTGGAGACATTCTGCTCTCCTTGGATGGGAAACCATTTCAAGATCCAGGATCCCTTGGTGCATGGCTGTTCCAGAAGAAGGTCGGAGATGTCGTCGCCTTCAAAGTCCAGCGCGGCTCTGACATTATGAACATGGACGTCCCAGTCACTGAGCGCATACGCGATCCGGAGAGCATTCTCGATCCCACACAGTCTGAGACTAATATCATCCCCAAGCTGGGTATTGTGGGCATGCCGGTTACGGACTCAGTGGCGCGGCTGATTCCGCCTACACGCATTCCGGGAGGCATTCTTGTGACTGCGTTAACCGCAGGGGGCAACGCCTCGCTCATCGGTTTGAAACCCGGTGACGTGCTTCATTATCTCAATCGCACGACGCTCGATTCGCTCGAGACTTTGCGCAGATCGCTATCGGATTTGAAACCCGGTGATCCTGTGGTACTGAGCATCGAGCGCGACGGACAGCTGAACTACGTCACGTTCGACAACCCCGAGTGAGAGACTAAGCACAAGTCTCCGCTCAACTATGCCAAAGGATTTGCGCGGCTTCCAGGGGAATGAACGCCGCGGGGTTGTAGGGGATTACTCTCGCCGTAAAGTCGCCTGCCGGTCTGTCTGCGCGAACAGTTACCACATAGCACCAGCCACTCTGGCCGGCGAGCGACTCTCCCCGAACCATGGCATGGCGAACAGGTTCGCCGCCGTCGAGTGCTTCCGCGTACAGTTCAACCTGCACTGCACCGGGGTCCATCTCTTCCAGATAGACCTGCACTTGGAAGCGATGCTCCTCTCCTTCGGTCTCTACCTGCACCGAGCCGAACCGTAGCCCGGACCAGTGGTCGGAAAGCTCGCGGCGCCAGTTCAACAGATTCTCGGCTGTTCCACCCCCAGCCAAGCTTCGCCGCTTGTAGGCCTTCGCCAGTGGAATGTAGTGCTTCTCGGTGTATTCCCGCACGCATCGTGTCGCGGAGAAAACCGGAGTCAGCCTGGCCATACTCTCGCGCATTCGATGGATCCAGGCAACCGGCATCGCTGCTTCGTCGCGGTGGTAGAACTCTGGAATTACCTTCTGTTCCAGGAGGGCGTAGAGTTGCTCGGCCTCCTCGGCATCCCATCCCGCATCCTCGCCGTGCTCGAGCCCGTCGCCGAGTGCCCAACCCAGGTCAGGCATAAAGGCCTCTGCCCACCAGCCATCGAGTTCGGAAAGGTTGAGGCCGCCATTCACAAGCATTTTCATGCCGCTGGTGCCGCACGCCTCCCAGGGACGCCTTGGAGTATTCAACCACACGTCGACGCCCTGTACCAGATGTTCGGTCATGCCCATGTCGTAGTCGCTCAGGAAGACTACGTGGGATCGCGCGGGTGTGTGGCGGATGAACTCGATCCACTGCCGCAACATCTCCTGACCCTGGGCATCCTGCGGATGCGCCTTACCCGCGATCACAAGTTGCACCGGTCGCGTCTTATCCGTGAGAATCGACAGCAAGCGATCGGGATCGTGCAGCAGCAGATTGGGTCGCTTATAGGTAGCAAAACGACGTGCGAATCCGAGAGTGAGAGTATCCGGTTCGAAGATCATCTCAATCTCTCTAATCTCTTCCGCGGATGCACCATGACCAGCGATCTGGCGGGTCAGCCGCTTTCGTATATATTCGATAAGCGACCGTCTGGAGGAGCTGCGCATCTCCCATAGGCGCAAATCGGGGACGCTCCGGATGTCCTCTTCTAGTTTTCCCAAATCGCTGTCCCAACGCTGTTGACCACATGCTTCGGTCCACAGACTGTCGGCCTCCGTCGAATCCCAGATGGGTACATGAACGCCGTTCGTTACGTGGCTGATCGGTACTTCCGCCTCGGGCCAGCGCGGGAATATATTCTGAAACAGGTTGCGGCTCACCTTGCCATGCAAGCGGCTCACGCCGTTGACGGCGCCGCTGCCCCGCATCGCAAGCAACGCCATGCTGAATGACTCTGATTGATTGTCCGGATCTCTGCGGCCGAGGGCCAGAAAATCCGATACCGGAATGCGCAACACGTCTTGAGCATAATGCCGGAATTGCCTCTCCACCATCTCTGGCGCAAAGCGGTCAAATCCAGCCTCCACTGGAGTATGGGTTGTGAACAGGTTGCCGGCTCGGGTGACGACAAGTGCCGTCTCGAACGGCACCTGAGCCTCTTCCATATAGTCCCGCGCTCTCTCCAAAACCGCGAATGCCGCGTGGCCTTCATTGAGATGGCAGACCTCTGGCCGAATTCCGATCGCGCGGAGCAGCCGCCATCCGCCGATTCCCAACACCTGCTCCTGGCTGATGCGCAGCTCCGGTCCACCTCCATAAAGCTCGCTGGTGATGCCGCGGTACTCGGGTAGATTTGCTGGATCGTTGGTGTCGAGCAGGTAGAGCTTTACCCGGCTGACCTCGACTTCCCAGGCACGGACCCAAAGCCGGAATCCAGGCAAGTTGAGCGAGATGCGCAGCCATTCGCCATTCGTCCGGCGCACCGGCCGGATGGGCAACTGTCCGGGATCGTTAAATGGATATAGAGCCTGTTGCCGGCCTTCAGCATCAATGCGCTGTCGGAAATAACCCACCTGATACAACAAGCCTATGCCAACTACCGGGACACCCAAGTCGCTCGCGGCCTTGAGCTGATCGCCTGCCACGTTGCCGAGACCGCCGGAGTAGATCGGCAGAGCATCACTGAGCATGAACTCCATGCTGAAATATGCCACTCGCTTGAATGGGGGTTCACCGTGAGCTCTCTGAAACCAACTAGAGGCGTCTTCGCGCCGGCGCCGTCTCAGGACGATCTCATCCAGCTTCCTCTGGAAGCTCGCATCGTCGGCTAAAGCTGTCAGCCTTTCCTGCGATACGGTCTGGAGCATGGCCCAGGGGTTCCGTGTCAGTTCCCAGAGCTCCGGATCGAGCTGGCCCCATAATTCATCTGCTGCGTGGTTCCATGACCATCGCAAGTTGAGCGCAACCTCTGTCAAAGCTTCCATCACAGAGGAGTCGTGAGAACGATCTGGTTTCATGTTTAGCTCCAATCGATCTGATATTGGGCAAGGGAACGCGGCTTCTTACAGTACTGATGCATTTGAGCTAATCAAGTCGTAATCCACATACACAAAAAAGTTGGTCTAAACAGCACAGCATATTCCTCCGGAATGGAGTCTATATTGGTAAGGCTTTTTCCACGCAGGTCGAAGGGACGGTTTGTCGAGTTGTCAGATCGAAACCCAATCAAGATAGCAGCAAGCGCCCCTCAGAAGCGTGTTCTGAGCTGCAGAGGGCAGGCACGTAGTTGTTATCCAGCGTGGAGGCAGGTGTCTGGCCCCTGTGCTCTCGGGATCATCGGACTAGCCATTGCGGTTGCCCTGTGGGGGTATGGCTACAAACTTTCCCTCTATCAACGCAATGCGCATCCTCCTGCGAGAACCCCGGTTGCGAAATTGTGGATTGAGCCGCGTTGTGCTTCCGTTGCGGCGGCTTCCGTGCTGAAGGCAGTTTCGCATTTGACCCACGGGTCACAGGTATTCTCTGCGCGCATTAAGCCGCTTCCCAGCCTCAGCTGCGCTGTCGCCCGCATTCCCTCGTTGAGTGAGTGCCGAGTTGCTTCTTTCCATTCGCTGATCCCATCCCGCGCTCCCCCTCCACTGCGCTTCTTCCTCGCATAGTTTGCATCACGGCTCCGCGTTCAAGTCGAGCCGTTGCTACGTGCTCTGAAACGAAGTGTATCTCGAAGCAATTTCTCAGTGGAGGAATAATCTATGAATTCTCTATGGTCACTGTCCGCCATGGCGCTGGCAGTCCCGATATATGCCGTATGGCGGATGAGACAACCGGGAAGGCGCAAGCCCCGCGAAAACATACCATCCGTTCCCCAACGTTCCGTTGACCTTGGAACCGAACCCGAATCTGCCAGGAGACAGACCAGGGTGATGCAATGGATATCAATCGGCGAGTTCCTGTCGATTCTCGCTGAGCGCAGTGATCTCATCGTGATCGATCTCAGAGCGAACGCTCGGTGGGACCCATTTCCCATTCCGACAGCGTTCGCGCTTCCCGTCGCCCCAAATGAACTGGATAAGGCATTGGAATCGCTTCCGGCAGACGGGTGCGTGGTATTTTGCGGTGCTTCCGACCTCAGCATCTTCATGATCGAGACGAGTTCCTGTATGGAAGGGTCAGCACCTCTCTATGTTCTAGAAGGCGATCTCAAGTTCGCGGAGATTGCATGAAAGTGCTCCGCGGTGTCTCTGCAGTCGACGAAAAAAGCGCCATCGGAAAATTCACACGGGTGGCTGAACAGCGTCGTGCGCAACTCTTGTGGCTGGCACAGCGCATAACGCACGATCGTGACGAAGCAGAGGATATAGTTCAGGAGGCTCTCTTCAGGGCATTCAAGAATTTGCCGCAGTTTCGCGGCGAGTCGCAGATAGGCACATGGCTGTGCGTGATTGTAAAGAACACGGGACGCGAGTGGCTACGAAACCAAAAGGGGCGAGTGTACCTTTCAATGGAGCAAGCACATAACCCTGACGAGTAGCCGATCGCGTGGGAGTTCACTGATTCAGAAAGAGATCCCGAGCAGCGTTTCGTCCGTAAGGAGATGCATGATATCTTGCACTCCGAGATTGAATGTCTGAACTCTGTCTGCAAGAGCACGATACAGATGTGTGCGATGGAGGAGAACTCGCACCGGGAAGGGGCGAATGCGCTCGGTGTAAGTGTTGCCGCCGTCAAGTCACTAGTTTTTCACGGCAAGCGGTTGCTGAATCGGGCAGTATACCTACGAACGGGCGCGCGAGTTGATCGATTGCGCTCGATGGAACCAGCACTTTGACGAGCAAGGTGTGAAGGAGGCAGTGAGAGTGTACATGCAAGGTAACAAGCTAAAACTGAATGCCTGGAGAATCGGTGTGCCGGTGTGTGTGACTGCTGTGATGACTGTCATCCCCGTTCAAATGTTGATCGCACAGAACCAACAGATTTCTCCCAGTCAGCCGACACTGCAGATCACGTCAACGCTCGTCTTTCTCGATGTGACGGTACTAGACAAGAAGGGGAATCCGGTGGTGACAGGTCTTAGCAAAGACGACTTCACCATCACCGAGGACAAGAAGCCAGAGCGCATCTTCTCATTCGAAGCGCCGGAGTCGCACGTGATGGGGGCGACTGTCGGAGATGACAACCCGGATGGCAAGGCTCCGGTAACAATCATTGTGCTTGATCTCTTGAATTCGAGTTTCTCGGATTTCGCTTACATACGCGACGAAGTTAAAAAGTTTCTTGACACGGAGCCGGACAATTGACGGCACCCGCGGAATTGATGGTAGTCGGCAATGAATCGCTGGAGATGCTACAAGGCTACACGCGCAACAAAGCCGACCTGCTGTACGCCCTGAATCACTTGCCGGCCGCACTGCCCTACAAGGAGATGAACGGGGCGTTCGCCTGGGAGCGGTTTGCGCAATCGGTTGACGCTTTACAGCAGATTGCGCTGCAGAACAAAGGCGTGCCGGGACGGAAGAACATAGTTTGGGTGGGCCATGGCGGTCCAGGCATTTACCTGGACTCATTGGCTTTTTCTGGCAAGGTTCGGGACGAGCTGAAGGAGTATGCGCATGAAACGACCAACATGCTCGTTGATGCGCGGATCAGCCTCTTTGTAATTTACCCCGGGCTGAAGGTTAACGGTAACGTAATGTCGCTCAGTGCAATGGAATCGGACATCGACCTCGGCGACAGCGACCCTTTTGCTGGCGACATCAACTTCGGTGTGTTCGTAAATGAGACCGGGGGTGAACTTTTCTACAACCGCAACGACGTTGACAAACTGGTGGGGCGGTCGCAGCGGTTGGGCTCGCAGTATTACACGCTGACTTATCAGCCCGTGGGAGGCGCCGACGACGGAAAGTTCAGGCGAATTCGCGTAACTTTGCGCGATCGAAGTCTGCAGGTGGTGACCAAGGCGGGCTATTTCGCGCCAGACAAGAATGCGTTAGGCAGTCCACGGCAACGGACGATGATGGATCTCGCCGAGGCTGTCCGTTCGACCGTCCCTTATACGGCACTGGATGTGAGTTTATCTGGTATCGTACGACACCCGGATACCCGTTCGGCAGGGTTTACGGTACAGCTAAAATTGGATAACCTTGACTGGCTGCCAACAGACGATGGAAGAAGTATTGCGAACCTGATTCTGGCAGCGGTGAGCTTGAGCGGGAACAGCGATATCCTGGCTTCCAAAATGAAGAGGGTGACAGTGTGGTCAACCACGCAGGATCCAGCTCGACGGAGGGAATCGGTGACCAAGTTGCCGATCACAATTCGGATCCCTCGCAAAACGAAGAGTGTGCGAGTGATCATGGAAACTGAACAAGGGGGACGGATTGGAGCGGCTGATCTGGAGCGAAAGACAATCGATGCCGCGCCTGCCGCACCGACGCCGACGCCTCAACTGGCGTCTCCGCACCGGCCAGAATACATAGCACCTACGGCTCCTTAGCAGCTGAGAGTGGCTCGTTGAACGACCAATGGGTGATTGTTCTGAGCTGCGTCCTTTGATTTAGTCCAGCGGAAGCGAGAGTTCTCCGATAGATTGGGGTGATGAGGCCCTTACGAGGAGGTCTTCAGATGCAGAAGAGCCGATACACGGAAGACCAGATTGTAGGGATTCTGAAGGAGTCGGAAGCGGCGCGTGGCGACGGCTGAACTTTGCCGGAAGCATGGGATTATCGAACAGACGTTCTACCGCTGGAAGGCGAAGTACGGCGGTCCGGAAGTAAGCGAGGCGCAGCGGCTACGGCATCTTGCGGAAGAGAACCGCAAGCTGAAGCAGTTGGTCGCCGAGCAGGCACTGGACATCGTCGGCTTCAAGGCGGTGCTATCAAAAGTGTATGGTCCGCCGCGCGACTGCAAGGGAACAGTTCATGGTCAAACAGTCTGCGAAAATGTATCCGGCCTTACTGGAGCTGAGCACCAATCGGCGCCCGGTGCCGCCCCAGTCGAGAACTTCCAACTTCACATCCGGCGCAACTGAGACGAATTGAACTGTATGCCGGCTCGTGTCCGCAGGCCTCGGTGGTTCATTCGGTGGCCCTTGTTGCGCAATGGTCGCGTCGGGAAATAAGCTTGCGAGCATCAAAAGCAGCGCTGTTTTCAATCTGCCTCCGGAAATCCTCCTATTCTATGCAGCATTCGACATTGCGGCTGTCAAGTAGAGTTCTACATAGGTAGAATGCGCCATGGCGTCAGAGGCTAAACTCTCGCACACGGCGGGGGTGATTCTCCAGGCGATCAATGCTGGCTTCGTTTACGGGTTCAGCATCATGGAGATGACGGGGCTTCCCAGCGGAACCGTGTATCCCGCGATGCGGCGCTTGGAGTGCGACGACCTGATTCGCTCTTCATGGGAGAAACAGTCGATCGCCGAAGCGGAATTACCCGTGAAGTGAAAGCCGCCCAGGATCTCAGAGAAAGCGAAGAGCGCGCGTCGCGTGTGCTACAGAGCATCGGCGATGCAGTAATCGTGACAGATGAAGACACTCGCTTGATGCGGATGAATCCAGTCGCGGAACAGCTGACCGGCTGAAGAATGGAAGACGCCAAGGGCGAGTTGCTTTCAAATGTCCTTCAAACCGTCAATGACACAAGTCGCCTGCCTGTCCAGAGTCCCGCCGAGAGGGTCAAGCTGACAGGAGCGGTAGTTGGCCTAGCCAAACATACGATTCTCATCTCTAAAAACGGAAGGAGTACCGCTATCGACGATAGTGGTGCGCCTATTCGCGACGATGACGGCAACCTCACCGGCATCGTAGTTGTATTCCGCGACATCGAAGAGCGCCGAGCCGCAGAACGTGAGCGCGATGCCTTGACTGAGCAGCTTTATCAAGTCTTTGCAGCAACCACCGACGCGGTTGCAGTATTGGATCGGAGCTGGCGGTTTACTTTTTTGAACGACTATGCAAAGGCATTGCTAGCACCCGCCGGCGAAGTGCTCGGCCAAGACCTTTGGAAAACCTTCCCAGCGACCGTTTTCGAAGGTTCCCCTTACCAGGAACACTACTATCGCGCGATGACCGAAAGAGTGCCTTCCGAGTTCGAGATTTACTATCCAGCTCCGCTGAACACTTGGTTTCAGATCATCGTACGTCCTGCAGCGGACGGCATCGTTCTCTTTTTTCGAGACGTCACCAATCGACGGCGGGCTGAACGGAATCTCGAATTACTTTCGGACTCGGGTCGGGCCCTTGCCCAATCACTGGACATGCAAACCATTTTGGAGAATGTCGCTCAGACAGCGGTTCGAACCTTTTCCGATTTTTGTTACTTCGACCCCGCTCTGCATCGTCTAGAGCGCCAAGGTTGGGTTCGCTCCGACTGGAAGCAGACTGAGAGCAATCAGCGTGCAAAGTTTTACCGGATCACGGCAACTGGCAAGAAGCAACTCGCCGATGATCTGGGCCGATGGCAACGAATTGTCAAGGCGGTGACATCGATAATAGATCGCGAGCCGGAGGGCAGTGAGGTATGAAGCCGTTGCTCAGATCGTTTGCGCATCACAAGAAAGACATAGCTGAAGAACTCGAATCGCATCTCCGGATGGCAACCGAGAGCTCATCGAGCGTGGTATGAAACCTGAAGAGGGCACGGGCTCGTGCGATTCGGGAATTCGGGAACGCTTCTTCCTGCACGTCCTGCCAAAAGGTTTCGTGCGCATCCGCCACTACGGCCTGCTGTCGAACCGCTTCCGCAAACAACTGCTGCCCCCTGGCACGCACCTTGCTCGCCGCCCACGGCTGCCACCCGCTCACTCTGCGGCCCCCGACCCACGGCGAACTCTGGCACTGTCCCCGTTGCGGAAAAGCCATGCGCGTCGTCCAACGCTTCAACCCCGCCCAACTCTACTTCGCAGGCTCCGATTCCTCATGACCGCATACGACAACGCGATCTGCCGGCTTGCCCCACGCACGCATCCGAATCCGTGTGTGCGCAACATCCGGCAACAAGTGAAAACCATCTCAACTGGTGGCCCGCGACCGCCTGACCGCACATCGCTGGCTCATCTGCTCAGCGGTCTCCATCATCAACGGCAAAAACAACGCACTCAAAATCACTCAGCCAACGACCAAATGGTATTCAATATCCATAATCCCAAATAAGATCACCGCGACCGCGGCAAACGACTGCGGCTTCCTTCTCGTGCGCTAATCGAAAACGCCTCGCACAGCACTGCGTCTCCTCGTGGATGACTGCTCGAGGCGTTTCCGATGTAGCCTAGCCACTACACGACCGGAACGATGGAAATGAGAGCCTGCCCCCTCGTGATCAAGAGAAAGTTACTGCCGTTCATTCAGCCTAATACTACAGTTGTATTTCACTCAATTCCTGGAAAACGGACGAAGGCCCGGGCCTAAAGGCCACGTAAATTCGCCATCTTTCAGGGGGTTGAAACCCCCTGCTCCCTCCGGGATCTTCGATTTACAACTGTAGTACTAAGGGGTCGCATTTCCGTCGAGGCGTGAAGTCTCTCTGTCCGTGTTTGCGATGGCTAAGCAATCGCCGTCTGCTTTGCTGGCACAAAGGCTAGCAAGACAACCCCAATTACGCCCGTGACCACCACATCGGTGAAATTACGGTGCACCCCGTGACTCGACGCTTCAACAGAGAACATCGGCGATGCAGGCGACTCCGAATCGATGAGCCTGAATCTCACCAGCCGTGTCGTAGTCTCGGTCCCGGCCGATACGAAAATCTACATCGTCTTCACGAGGCATGATGAAAGCAAGGCTGAGTTGCACAGAGTGGCAAGCCAATAGGCTCGTGTCATCCGCCTGCAATGCCCCGGCGTCAGAGTCGGGGTATTTCCATGCGCGCCTGTAGATTGGCGTGGCCGTGTGCCGTAGCCGCCACGAGCCGACTGCTGGTTGCCGCTTCAGACCCCATTCAGATTCCAACCGTGGCCGACTCGGTGCGCCCTCTCGGGGAACATTTGACCAATAAGCGTTCCGGTTGTGTCGTTGTGCGTTTGACCAATATCGTGAGAATTCCTGGGTTTGGATTGGATCAATAACGGGAGTGATACGGGGAATACTCAGGCCGCGTACGGAGAGAGTTTGATCTGCTCCGCAATCTGAGATGTTGAGGGCCCAGCCTCATCCGCTAATAATGTGTTTCAAGTTGGACAAAGCATGAATATATTGTGTAATATAAGACTCATTATGACTAGAGGAGCGCCATCTTTGTTGCCTCGGATTTCTCGTCTTCTTGAAGGCTACGGCAGCAATCTGAAGCTGGCGCGCTTGCGCCGCAAATACTCAGCGGAGGCGGTGGCACAGCGCGCCGGCATTTCGCGCAAGACGCTATCGAAAGTTGAGAGGGGTGATCCGGCAGTTGCACTCGGCATCTATGCGCGCGTGATGCAAGTGCTGCGATTGGAGAACGATCTGGGCAAACTGGCTGTCGATGACCTGCTCGGTCGCAAACTGCAAGATGCCGATTTGGCGCCGAAGCGCCGAGCGCCCAAACGCCGCTCCGAGGCGATTCTGTTACATGAAGCTGGCTCCGATAGTCCAAAGGAGTCATTCTGATGGCTCGCTTTGAGACGGTGCAGGTCTACCTCGATATTGAACGGTTTGAGCAACCGGCCCCGATGGGCGTCCTTCATTGCCAAGGCAGCGGTGCTGGAGAGGTTTTTTCATTCGAGTACGACCGAGGATGGTTGGAACGACCAGAAGCCTTCGCATTTGATCCCGACCTTGTTCTAGCTACTGGCCACCAATACCCCGCGCCCAATCGAACCAACTTCGGTATCTTTATGGATTCGTCTCCGGACCGCTGGGGCAGGGTATTGATGCAGCGCCGCGAGAACACTCGTGCCCGCAAAGAAAAGCGCAAGCCGCGCGCACTGACCCAATGGGATTTCCTGCTTGGCGTTCACGACCAGACCCGTTTAGGAGCACTGCGCTTTCGCCCCTTGATCGGTGGCGACTTCATCGATAGCGACACGCGGCTTGCTGCTCCCCCCATAACCTCTCTGCGTGAACTGCAGGGCGCAAGTCTGCAGTTTGAGCAGCATATCAATGAGGAAGAACACCCGAATTACGGACGGTGGCTCGCCCAACTATTTGCACCTGGAAGCTCTCTCGGCGGAGCCAGGCCCAAAGCATCGGTACTAGATGAGGCTGGTGTTCTATGCATCGCCAAGTTTCCGAGCAGGCAAGACACCCGCGATGTTGGAGGTTGGGAGCTGGTGGCTCACCGGCTTGCAGCGAAAGCCGGAATTCGCGTTCCCGAAGCAAGGCAACTCCGGCTGCCGGAGAGCCCATATACGACTTTCCTCGTGAAACGTTTCGATCGCACTGCGCAGGGGAGACGCCTCGCATTTATTTCGGCAATGACCCTCACACAACGCGCCGATGGCGAACCTGGCGCCAGCTATCTTGAACTCGTAGACCTGCTCCAGTCGCGGGGTGCCGACACCGCAGCAGATTGCGAACAACTGTTTCGCCGCGTGCTCTTCAACATCCTGATCCACAATACCGACGACCATCTGCGTAACCACGGCTTCTTTATGGATGAAAATGGTATCCGGCTGTCGCCTGCCTACGACATGAACCCATCCATTGAGCGGCGAGAGCTGACGCTGGCAATCAATGAAGTCGAGACAGCATGTGAAACTTCGATTGCGATGGAAGCATGTACGGACTACGGTGTGCCCGCACAGAAGGCTGGCGACGTGCTCAAGCAGGTCGAGTCTGCGGTCGCTGGATGGCGAGATGAGGCAAGCCGATTAGGCATTCCAGAAGCGGAACAAAATATGATGGAAGCGGCTTTTCGGACTTGATCCGACCGGGTTTGCCTACTGTCGGTTCACGGCTCCAATTGAGAGAATGCAGTTCCATCATGGAAATAAACCGCCTTTGAAAACACCTCGGATGCATCGTGCTGTGTCTACTTGGCCTATTTTATCGGTTGCCCGTTTTCGGTCAGTTGCGTTAAAAGCGCCTGGCCTTGCCTTTGGACGGGAGGCGGGAGCTTTGCATAGTAAAGTTCTTCAGCCACGTCCTGACCTGTCGTGAGGGCATACGCGATGTAATCCCGCAGTGCCGCTTGGTCTCCATCAAGGCCGTTCTTAATATCTCTTGGAATAAGGATGAAGGACAGTCCCGTGATGGAATATGCACCCTTGGCCGTCGCTGGAGGATCGACGATAGGAGTTCGAATATCATTAGCTAGTATGTCAATCGCCGCATTCACTGCCAGGGATGCGCTCGCCGGACTTGGCACCACAAACTCACCGGCTCGGTTTTGAATCGAGGCGACCGGCATTCCAGCCTTCTTCGCATAGCTAAGTTCGAGATAGCCGACTGCACCAATGTTGGTCGTCACCGTGCTGAGAACGGCGTTGCTTCCATTTTCGCCCAGCCCCGTCGGCCATTTGACAGACAGACCGGTGCCGGTCTTGGTCATCCAGGTAGCGCTCGCCTTGCTGAGATAGTTTGTGAAGATGCTGGTCGTTCCGCTGCCATCCGAGCGGTGTACAACGATTACGGATGCATGAGGAAACGAGACACCGGGGTTCTCGTGCGCGATTGCCGGGTCTTGCCAAGTAGCAACCTCCCCCGCGTAGATGCGGGCTAAGGTGCTACCGCTGAGTTTCAGAGGGGTCTTCAAACCGGGCAGGTTGTAGATAACGCATACAGGACCGGCAGTAACGGGAAACTGCACAATTGGGGGGAGACCCTGCAGTTGATCGTCTCCCAAGGGTGCGTCGCTAACAGAGAACGCCCCGTAGCCTTGCCGAAGGCGGTCGATGCCACCTCCGCTGCCAACTGGGAGGTAATTGATATGCAGTGAATGAGACTTTCCATAATCGCTGTCCCAGCGATCAATGAGCGGCTCGATGAATGTGCTTCCGGCGGCAGCAAGGGAACGGGTATTCGTGCCCGCTGTAATCTTGTCTTCTGCCGGCTTGCCATCTTCACCGTAATGGTTTTTGCAGCCTGCAGCGATCAGAACAGCGCAAGCTGCAAGTGTTACCGGGACAAATTTCAGAAGTCTCAGTTTCAGATTCATGTCATCACCTTCCTTGAAATTGTGTAGTTCATTCAAATTGCTGGCCGGATGCAAAGCGCCTATTGAGCAGTCTCTGTGGCCCGAGAAATTCCTGTGGACACTAATAGTGGAGGAGCTTGATTGCGACCATCTCCTTATCAACAACGCTCTGCGGAACTCGGGCATAGGAGAGTGGCGCCGTAAGGCTTTGGCCATCCGTTAGTCCCCAGACCAGGAATGCTTTCAGCGCCGCTCCCTTATTCTTGTCGGGCATGTGCATTTTGATGAGCAGCCAGGTAAAGCTTGAAATGGGGTAGGCGTCTTTGGCTTGGGGATTTGTAATCGAGACTCGAAAGTCCAGCGGGCATGTTTTGCACAGCCGCTGCTGCTGCCGATGAAACGCTATCCAGGCTTGCCTCGACAAACGAACCGGCCGAATTCCTTACCCTGCCGCAGGGCATATGTTTCTGAATCGCGTAGGTAAGCTCTACGTAGCCAATCGAATACACTGTGCCTTTGACAACATTGGCGACTCCTTCATTGCCTTGGCCACCAATTCCGACGGGCCACTCGATGGAGTTTGCAACTCCCACCCTTGTCTTCCACTCTGGGTTTATTTTTGCGAGATAGTCAGCCCAGACGTAGGTTGTCCCGCTGGCGTCTGAGCGGTGGACGACGACAATGACGTTGCCTGGCAACTTGATACCAGGATTTGCAACTTGAAGCGCTGGATCATTCCACCTTGTAATCGTGCCGAGAAAAATGCCTGCCAGCGCTTCAGGTGTGAAGTTCAGATCGACTGAAATGCCGGGAATATTGTAAGTCGGAACATCGGCGCCAATTGCGGTAGGGAAATGGAGGATCGTGTTGACCATCTGGCTGCTGGCGATTGCCATCTGGGTATCCGTCATTGGCCCATCAGTGGCGCCGAAGTCGACGGCATAAGTTAAAAGCTGGTGGATTCCGGCACCTGAGCCAATCGGCTGATAAACGATCCGAATGTTCGGATGAGTTTTCTGAAATTCTGTTGCCCAACTTGAATAGAGGGGGGCGGCGAACGTGGAACCCGCGCCGGAGACGATCACGGCTTGTGCAGAGGCGTTCGCGTGGAGCGCAACGAAGGTGATCGCCAAAATGGCAAGTGGAAAGCGCAATGGACCCCCTAGCGTGACGCCGGTGCACTAGTTACGCCGACTGTACTTGTGTATACGCCTACACAGATATATATCGCAAGACGTGATTGTGAAAATGGGTTAAATTCGGACCTCTTGCAAGATTTCGGCTGATTTTCAAGGTCGATGATATTCTTCGATTAGGCATCTTGAACGAAGGATTGGGCTGCCGTCCTTTTCTGTGTGTCGTTTGAGAAGCGTTCCGGCAATTGGGGTCCCTGGGAGAAACGATTCGCTCAATGATTGAAGTGGAAACGGTCTTCAAAGCACTCGGAGATACAAACCGGCTGCGGATCGTAAATCTGCTGCTGCACGGGGAACTGTGTGTCTGTGACATCCAGTTCGTGCTTGAGAACTCCCAACCGAATATTTCCAGGCATCTAGCCTACCTGAAGAGGTCGAAGATGGTGCTGGATCGCCGTGACGGCTATCGCGTCTTCTATCGTCTTGCCAATGCGAAGGAGGCTGAGAAGAAGCGGCTGTTTGCATTCCTGCGCGGACTCTTCGAAAGCGAAGAACAATTGAAGCGGGATACGGCGAGATTGAAAGAAGCCATCGCCAGTGGTTCTTGCACGCTCAGTGAGTGGAAACCTTTCTCGGCCATCGAAAAGAACAGCATTCACAGAGCAGCTCTGTAGGACATTTCAGCGGCCATACAGCGATGGCGCTGAGAAGATTGCTGCGAACAACTGGTCGAATGCAAGGAATGGCTTAGGGAGCGTCCTCAACCGGATGCACTGAGAAGTGCGCGGTTCCATTCGCGAAGTAGCGCCTCCGTATCCAGAACGCGACGTTGACCAGCCCGATGAGTGCCGGCACCTCGATGAGTGGCCCGACTACACCGACGAATGCCTCGCCTGAATTGAGTCCGAAGACGGCCACGGCTACGGCGATTGCCAACTCGAAGTTATTTCCCGCGGCCGTAAACGAGAGGGTGGCTGACTGTGCGTAATTTGCACCAAGCCGCTTGCCCATCCAGAAGCTCACCAGGAACATGATGAGAAAGTAGATGACCAGCGGGAATGCAATGCGAATCACATCCAGCGGCAAGCGCACAATGAGATCGCCCTTGAGGCTGAACATCACAAGGATTGTGAAGAGTAATGCGACCAACGTGAGAGGGCTGATCCGGGGAATGAAGCGCGTCCGATACCATTCCTCGCCCTTGATCCGAATGAGAACGAAGCGTGTAACGAACCCCGAAACGAACGGAATGCCCAGGTAGATCGCGACGCTCTTTGCGATTTGGGAGATGCTGACGTCGACGATGCTTCCTTCAAGACCAAACCACTTTGGAAGCACAGTAATGAAGACCCAAGCGTAGAGGCTGTAGAAGAGCACTTGAAACACGCTGTTGATGGCGACGAGTCCTGCGACATAGTCCGTGTCGCCATCGGCCAGTTCATTCCAGACCAGAACCATTGCAATGCAGCGAGCGATGCCGATGAGAATAAGCCCACGCATGTAGGCCGGTTCACCGCGTAGAAAGACAATCGCAAGGACGAACATGAGCGCCGGGCCAATGAGCCAGTTCTGGATCAGTGAAAGGCCGAGAACCCGCTTGTTGCGGAAGACTTCGCCCAGCTTTTCATATCGCACCTTCGCGAGTGGCGGGAACATCATGATAATCAGCCCGATAGCAATGGGGATATTTGTAGTCCCACTCTGAAACCGGTTGACGAGCCCGGCTGAGCCTGGGATGAAGTGGCCGACCCCCACTCCAATAGCCATTGCGAGGAAGATCCACAGAGTGAGGAAGCGATCGAGGAAGGAGAGCTTCTTGCGCTGCAAAGGAGCGCAGGTCTGGCCCTGCGTATACGGTTTGCTGGACATGATCATCTGGCCTCGGGTGCTATTGAACAATCGACCGGAAGGGGTAGAGGTGCGCCCTGGAGAGCGGCGAACTTCGCAGGACTGCAGCAAGCCTTGGAAAGACGCGTCCGGTCCGCCTGCATGGCTCGCTCCTCTTTCAACCACCCAAGCGTCTGGCGCAGCACCTGAGCGGCACCGATATTCGGCGGCATGACGATGCGATAGTGCATCCATTTGCCGTCACGGCGTGCCTCAACAATTCCTACGCGACGGAGGTAGGCCAGATGTCGGGATATTTTGGGCTGTCCCTGTTCCAGAATCTCCACGAAATAGCAGACGCAGATCTCCTGATCTCCCATCAGGTTGAGCAGGCGGAGGCGTGTGTTGTCTCCCAGAGCCTGAAAGAATCGTTCCATGTTGAATGCCGATGATTTTCCTGCCATGATGTGTTTATACGCATTGACGAATATATTGGCAAGGGATATAGTCGGGTTTGCGAATATGTTTTTGAGGCGCAAATCATGACAGAGCAGATTTTGGAATCGGTGAGGTCGAAATACGGAGCGGTGGCAGAGAGTTCGCTGTCGAGTGACAATGCAGGCGTGAAGGCGGTAGCGGAGGCTTTCGGCTATACCCCTGAAGAGCTTACCTCGATTCCGGCGGAAGCCAACATGGGTTTGTCCTGCGGCAATCCCACGGCTACGGCCCACATCAGACCCGGTGAGGTTGTGGTCGATCTCGGCTCAGGTGGTGGTCTTGACGTCTTTCTCGCGTCGAAGATGGTTGGACCGGAAGGCCGAGCCATTGGAGTCGATATGACTCCAGAGATGATCGACCGGGCACGTGCAAACGCCAAAGCTGGTGGTTACAACAACGTCGAATTCTACCAGTCCACCATTGATCGGATTCCCCTGCCAGATGCTTCCGTCGATTGTGTCATCTCGAACTGCGTCCTTAACCTGGCCCTCGACAAGCCGGCAGTCTTCCGCGAGATTGCCCGCGTTCTGAAGCCAGGCGGCCGGGTCGCGGTCAGCGACATTGCCTTGAAATGCGAACTTCCCGAAGCTGTGTCCAAGAGCGTCGGCGCCTATGTCGGCTGCATTGCCGGGGCCATTCTGATCGACGATTATCGGACCGGACTCCTTGCAGCAGGCTTCGAACATGTTGAGATCGTGGACAGCGGCGCGGACCTGAACGCATATGCCAAGGTCGAGAATCAAGCCGGTTGCTGCTCCCCGAAGATGGATGCCTCCAATCCGTTTCAAGTGATCGAAGAGCCCTGCTGCTCTCCTGAACCCAGTTCATCGGTATCCCTCCATGAGGAATTGACGGCGCTCCTCTCGCAATACGACATCAACGCGGCGGCTGCGAGCGTGAAGGTTTACGCCATCAAACCGAATACAAATGCGTAGGCCCGCTTCCAGGGGCGAAAGGACGCCACCATGGCGCACTACAATATCTTGTTTCTCTGCACAGGGAACTCAGCCAGGTCGATCATGGCCGAGGCAATCATGACTCGCAAAGGCGTACAGAACTTTGCCGCCTTCAGTGCGGGAAGCCATCCTTCGGGTACCGTGCGGCCAGAGGCCATTCACCAGATTGAGAAGGCAGGTTTGAGCACTGCGAATCTTAGGAGCAAGTCCTGGAATGAGTTTTCAGCACCCGGCGCACCACCACTCCACTTCGTATTTACAGTCTGCGACAATGCGGCGAATGAAGTCTGCCCTTTGTGGCCGGGTCAACCGATGACAGCACACTGGGGCGTCCCCGATCCGGCGGCGGTGCAGGGAACGCCCGCGGAGATCGAGCGGGCCTTCGCCCACGCATTCGCTGTACTCGACCGGCGTATCAGCCTGTTCCTCTGCCTTCCTTTGGCATCACTTGAGACCTTCTCGCTGCAGCGGGAAATCGACAACATCGGAAAACAATAACAAGGAACGAGGGACCATGATTAAAGTCATCTTTGCCTGTGTTCATAACGCTGGCCGCTCACAGATGGCAGCAGCCTTCTTCAACCAACTGGCCGACCGCGGCAAGGCTGAGGCGGTCTCCGCTGGAACGGAGCCTGGTCTGCGTGTTCACCCGGAAGTCCTCGCCGCCATGCAGGAGATCGGGATCGACCTCAGCAACGCCAAACCCCAGAAACTGACAGAAGAACTGGCGCAAGACGCACAACTCCTCATCACCATGGGCTGCGGTGACAAGTGCCCGTACGTGCCCGGTCTGCGTCGCGAAGATTGGCCTCTCCGCGACCCCAAAGGACAACCAATGGAGGAAGTTCGTGCCATAAGAGATGACATCCGTGGGAGGGTGCAGTTGCTACTTGGCCGGGAAGGTGCCGGCGCTTCTGCCTGACGAGCCGCACAGAAGTTGGGGGCGATAGTTGACGCAAACAGGGGACGTAATCCATGAGGAATTCGGGCCGCACTCGCAGATGCTGGCCAACTCCTCGTTTGCTGCCAAACCGTCCTTCACACCTCATCCCAAAAATTCTAAGTAGCCCGGAACGTTGAGCAACGGGCGCATTGAACCGGAATGGACCGCCATGGGAGAATTCCGCGTCTCGACACGCCGGTGTCATTCAGTTGTCAGCCCTGCGGGGCAGGATTGGTAACGGCGTTGTGATCAGATTTCTGGCTTTATTGCCGAGCGATCGGCTACCCTCGCGTTGGTTCTCAGGGCCTGAGGCCGGAAGACGTCCTGACCGAACCGCGGCAGCGCAGCGCACGCTTCCGGGGTCGATGATCCGTTGCATGCTCTTTCCCGACAGCAAGAGGTGAACGCCGAAGGTGGGGGAGCATTCCGTTGTAGTGAGTGGCGGAATTGAAACCAGCCGTCCCCGTTCCGTCTTTCTATACGTCCTTCTCGGTGCCGGTGCCGGATGATTCGCGCAAATGCGCTTTGGCGAGGTTGCGCTGCGTTTGACCAATTATCGCTCCCAATATGTCAAAGTGCGTTTGACCAATTGGAGCGCAAATTGGTCGAAGTGCGCTTGACCAATGATCGTTCCCGATATGTCAGTGTGCGTTTGACTAATTTTCGTCAAGGATGTCTGGCGTTTGGATGATGGGGGATCGTGTCGCCTACGCGGGTCTGTACTTCAATCGCAAGAACTTGGCCTGCATTTTCGGCTGATCGGCCGGGCGCAATCGGCCCAGGGCCCCGAGTCTCCCTCGCGAAAAGTAACCATGCATCTGTGCTCAGGCTACGCCTTCGATTCTGCCAACCTGGGACCTATATAGAAGAGCGCTTCGGAAACCCGCTCAAGATCAGTTCGGCGAGTTGACCGAGTCTTGATTAGGCTTCATGTTCTCCTTCGACACGGATGCCCCGAGCAGCCGCGTCCAGGAGAGAGAGTCATGAAAACCGCATTGGCCTTCTGGCGGGGCACGACTGCACCCGCCGCACTTCGATCAACGTATGAACGCCCCGGCGCTATCAATTGGACACGCATTTCGCTGCTGCTCGCGCTTGGGATTGTTCTCGCCGGCAATCTTGCCGCTCCATTCGTAGCGACCGCTCAAAACCTGGGTACATCTCCACAGTTCGGCCAGGCCGTGCAGGGCCAACAGGCTACCACGGTCGAGGGAACGGTCCTGAACATCGTGAACTGGGGCTGCAACGTGATTGCCCCGGTGATCGCGATTGCGTGCCTCGGTGTCGCGGGGTGGCATTTCAAGAGTGGCCGAGGCTATCTGGGTTGGGGCGTCACGGGCGTTTCGCTCCTGGTGATCTCCGGACTTAGACGCATGGCTGAGGGCTTTATCACGCAAGCTCAGGGCATTCAGTAGGGAGCCAACGCGATGCCTGTGCCCCAATTCCTCTCCGATCTTCTTCAACTGCTGTTCGATCTTGCGGTGCCAGCGGCGTTCTGGACGCTGGCTGCCGCGGGGGTGAGTCTGCGGCATGAAGCAGGCACCAACTTCCATGTGAACGGGAAAGCTGGACGCTGGCTCCTATGGACTGTGATTTTGCTGACACTACCGCAGCTTCTCTCGTGGATTGCGGCGCAGGGCATCACAGTTCCTTCGGCGAGCGGTTCGGTGGCGACGAGCTGGCTCGCCAGCATGGAGTCGGTCTTCAAGAACTTCGTCAATCAAATCATTGTCGCCAAGCTTGTGCCGGTCATTGCAGGGTATTTCGTTCTCAAGGCAACGCTCGATACAGCGGCAGGAGAGAATCCGTTGCCATCGATCATCGCCGCTCTGTTTCTGATGACGCTCTCGGCAACGATGCAACTCTTTCAAGGCTGGAACTCCGGCGGCCAGTACGCAACCACCGATATGCTCGGCTCCCTCTGGAACTACATCGTGGGGCAAATCATGCCCGCGGCGGCCGGACTCGCTTGTGTTGGCGCTGTCATCAACTATGTGAGGCACAGGCCGTGGACAAGGCTGGTCTTCTCGGCGATCGGGTTTCTTGGCGTGACTGGCCTGCTCAAGCTTTTTCAGGCGATGGCCGCGTGAGGAGGATCGAATGAGTCTCGACGGTGCGGTTACCAACCTTGCCTCCTGGGCCGGGAACGTCATGATGCCGACGATGGCCGGCGCGTTCTTTGCCGGAGCGGTCTATCGCTACAGCAAGGGTGGACAGTTCGAGCAGCTTCTTTATGGTGGATTCGCGTCGTTGATGTGTTCGGGAATGCTGCGCGCCCTTGAAGGCTTTGTGCAGAACGCCGGACCAACGAGCGCAGACGGTTATTGGACTGCGGTCATGAACCTGGTGAACTGGATCGCCAACGTGATCCTACCGGTATTTGCGCTCACGCAACTCGCGGCGATGGGGATGCACATGGGCGGGGTGGTCTCTGAAATCTACCCAGGCTCCACATGGATACGGAAGTTCATTGCAGCGATGGGCGCCCTGATGGTCTCGGGGATGGTCCGGTTTGCCGAGTCGATGGTGACGCACGCACATGGAATTTGAGGAGACAACAATGAGCCTTGATCTGACTCCTGTTCACCGCAATCTGCACACCAAGGTGACGTTCCTTGGACTCGAGTTTGAGGACCTGATCCTGGTGCTTGCGCTCGCGGCGCTGATGAACATCTTCGGTCACTTCGTCGCCGGGAATGCGAAAGTTCTGGGTATGCCGCTGAGTCTGTTCATGGAGTTTGTTGTGCCGCTGCTCGCCGTGCCATTCCTGATCCTGTTCAAGTATGGCAAGCCTCGCGGCTATCTGACGGACCTCATCAAGTCGTTTATCGCGCCACGCGCCTGGTGCGCACTTGAGCGAGATTTGGAGTTGACGCAACCTTACATCACGAAACTTGAGGAAGAGTGAAATGCGGGCTTCCTTCAAAACCCACAACGATGGCACAGTGGCGCTCAACCTGGATACTGAGGCCGCACGGGCCGTTTTTGCGAGCGTCGTCTTTGCAGCAAAGTTCCACCAGGAGTTCGCTCTGCTTGCCAAGGTTGCGGAGGAAGGACTGCGAGGAGAGAAATGCGTCGCAACAGGACGCAACGCAGGGGAAAGGGATGCCGAATGCCAATGACCTACGCGGAACACGATAAGAAGCTCAAGGTTCCCTCGGTATGCGAGTTGCTGCCGCTTCGCGACCTGCCCCAGGGCGACAACATCATGGTGCGGACGAACGGCGCTTTTGTCGCCGGATACGAGTTGAAAGGCGTGCTCTCCTACTTCGCAACCGACCAGGATCGCAACCAGGCGAAGTCGATGCTGGAGGCGTTGATCCGCGGAGTGCCGATGTGAGCATGCGGATTCAGTTCAGGTACGAGATCTCCGAGCACCTTGGTTTTTTGTTCGAGGACTATGTGAATCAACAGCGCACCGAGCAGTCGGAGGTGATGGCGCTCGACACGCACCGGCTCAAGATGTGGCAGCGCAAGGAACAGAGCGGCTTCTATTTTGAGAACCGGCTCCATGTGTACTTCATCTGGGACCCGCGCATCCACGCCAAGCTCTACCACTCCGCACAACAGAACCGGCGGCTGGGCGGCTTCTCGCTCAGCCAGAAAAAGTCGATCCAGAGGTCGCGGAAGGAGCACGACACCTACTTGGCAGAGTTTGAATCGATTTTGCGGGGCATCGAAAGCTCGATGGAGACGGCCAATCTCTCGCCGCGCCGGCTGTCGACACAGGAACTCTTTGAGGAACTCAAGCACTCGCAGCACCCGACGCGCCGCGATCGACGCCCATATTATCCAGGCGAGGATCTGATCCAGTACCGGTCTGCGCGCGAGCAGGCGACCGAGGCCAGCATCCTGAACGAGACCGAGGCCTACCTCAACATCGATGGGTATCTCTACTCGGTGGTGAGCCTCAAGGAACTGCCCGATGCGACGTTTCCAGGTGTGCTGCAAAGGTTCTCAACGCTCGGGTTTCCGGTTGCCATCAGTGCGCAGATCGTTGTCCCCGACCAAGTGAAGGTCCTCAAGGGGTATAAGAAGCGCCTGCAGAAGATGATCGCCGCGCAAAAGGACGCGAACGGCAACTTCAAATCGAATCCCGAAGCCGAGGTGGCGCAGGCGCAACTCATACAGGTGCAGCGGGACATCATTTCAAGCTCGCTCAAGACGGCGAAGCTGAGCCTGTCGGTTGTGGTGCGCACGTCTCAGCCCGCGGTGACCTTCGGGGATCTCGAGCGGGCGGAGCGCGATCTTGCCAATCGCACCCAGGAAGTTCTGAACGCTTTCACTCACATGAACGGCGCCAAGGCAGTCGTCGAGACGATTGCCAAGCGCCGCATCTTTATCGGGACTCTGCCGGGAATGGGAGAGAGCGACAAGCGCGAGCAGGACATGCTCACACCGAATGCCGCCGACCTCGTTCCTGTCGAGATGCCGTGGACGGGCACACGCAAGAGTCCCCTGATTCTCTTCGAGACACCTTACCGGCAACTGATTCCTTACTCGATGTTCGATCCCGATCTATCGGATGCGAATGGCCTGCTGATGGCCAAGAGCGGCGGAGCAAGACGCTGGCCGCGCAACAGATGCTCTTGATGGCTGCTCGTGCGAATGCTTTGATCTCAATCCTGGAGCGCGGGGACTCCTATCAGCCTCTAGTCGAGCTGATGGGCGGCGAGATGATTCAGATGTCGCTCGACAGCGATCAGACGATCAATCCCTGGGACTTGCCCAAAGGCGAAGCCAGGCCCTCAAACGATCAGCTTTCGTTTCTGAAGAATCTGACCCGGCACATGCTGGGCGAGAATACTCCTCCCGATCTCGACATTGATTTGTTGGACAGTGTCCTGTTGGAAGCGATTGCGGCCACCTACAAACGATGCAGCGCCAAAAGCTCGAACCCAATTCCATTGTTTGGGGATCTCGCAGCGGAACTGGCGCACTGGCAGGACCGGGACCGGAATCAGAAGATCAATGCGATGGCGCAGATGGCCTCGACCAAACTGCGGGCCTGGGTGGATGAGGGGCCATATGCAAAGCTATTCGACCGGCCGACGACGATTCAGCTCGACAACCCGTGGCTTTACTTCAATGTCGAGAAGCTGAAGGACGATCCGCGGCTTGAACGCGCAATGAGTCTATTGATCGCCCATACGGCCACGCACCGGGCCTCGGGTTGGACCGGGCAGCCGAGCATCGTACTGCTTGACGAGTGCTGGGCACTTTTGGAATCGCCGATTCTGGCCTCTGTCGTCGTGCAACTCTTCCGCACTGCCCGCAAGCGCAATGCGAGTGTCTGGGGAATCAGCCAGACGCCGGAAGATTTTGTCGGGACACCCGACAAGCCCAACGAGCACGGCGCCGGCATCGTCAAGAACGCGACAACCAAGATCATCGGGAAGCAGCCGGGCGATATGAGAGCGCTCAGAGATCACGTCCATCTGAACGACACGGCGTTGAACCAGATCAAGACATTCGCCCACCCAAAGAAAGGGCACAGTGCTGAGTTCCTGATCGCTATCGGCGAAAAGGCGGAATCTACGCACGCGATCCGGATTGTGCCGAGTCCGGTCGACTACTGGATCACAACCACATATCCCCGTGAGCGCACCTATCGCAGATGGTGGCTCGCCAGGCGTACTGGGATTCCGCTGATCGAGGCATACGAAGCGCTCGCCGAGCGGTATCCGCGCGGCTTAGCGGAACTCGCTCCTCTCGATGTGGAGCTCTCAGGTGAAGTTCAGGAGGTAGTGACGCGATGAAAAACACAAAACATGAAGCTGAAGACGATTCTTTGCTGAACGGCGCGCCCTATCATGCTGGGCTTGAATCAGCGAATCGTAACGTCGCCCGGCGCAATCGCGGGAAGTGGATGATGGCAGGAGTGTTGATGCTGGCTGTTGCGTTGGCACTTCCGTCTCGGGCCCATGCGGGCATCTTCGACATCTTCGATGAAATCTTCGGAACCATTCAGAACGATATGGGATCGGCCCTAAGCGAAATCAATCAGATGACCCATCAGTTACAGCAACTGTATCAACAAACATTGTGGCCACTGGCGCTGCTGAACCAGGCACGGGGTTTTGTGTCGAACTCCATTACGAGCTACCGCAGTTACATGACGCAGGTCTTCAGTCTGAAATCGTCCAGTGCGACGCTTGCCAGCCCTCAACAACTGGAGGCGATCCTGCACAGTCGGCAGGCGGCACAGATTCCCGCTCTTCAGACGAGCTTCTTGACGAACTACGGTGCGGTCGCCCCGGTGAACACCGCGTCTCCCCAGGATCGCGTGATGATGGACATCGACGATGCCCTGGGGCAGGAAACCCTGAAAACAACCCTCATTTCTGATCAGGGCCAGGACGTCATTCTTGCCACTGCCAACCAGATGGAGAATCAGGCAGCGGTCAGCACCCCAGGGTCAACGCCCCTCATAACCGCTCAGGCCCAGGTTGCCAACCTTCGGTGCCAGGCATTCACGCAGAAGATGTTGGCAGCGGAACTGCGTCAGGAAGCAGGCCGCATCGCGCATGACAATGTACTCACGAAACGGAAAGCGTCGGCAGCGGGCGCGATCAACAACCTTGTCACTGGCACACTTAGCCGTTAAGGAGAAACTTCGATGGCAGACATGAACAACAAGACGACCAAGGCGCGGAAACCTTTCTTCTGGCGCCGCAGGGAGCCAATCGCCGCTGAGACAGTGCGGCTGGCCTCGGATATTGAAGCCGATCAAACCAACGATCATCCATGGTGGCGGCCAACCGTGTGGAAGGCAGCCGCAGCGGCGGCCATTGCTCTGGTGCTCCTTCCGGGGCGCGCCAACGGACAGTTTGGGGTCGAACTCGCTGCAATCCTGGCGGCGTTGTCCAAGGTCGAGTCCCTGATGAACACCTACGTTGCCGCACCGCTCAAGACGATCAACCAGGCTCAGCAGAGCATTGCCACGTATGAGCAGGAGATTGTGTATCCGATCGCAGCGATCAACCAGGCCCGGAGCTCCGTGACGCAGTTCGAGAACCAGTTCAGCCAGCTAACCAATATGTTCAAGGTCAACGTATCGAGCGCGACTCTGCCGCAGTCGCAGAATCTCGAATCGCTTCTGCTCTCCCGTAACACAGCGAATATTTCAACAGTGTCGCCACAGTTCCAAAACGTGTACGGGGTGGTCATGCCGCAGAATGCCGCATCGCCGCAGCTTCGCAATATGACCGACATGACGGACGCCCAGGCGCAGGATGCGATGAAGCGCGCCATCCAGATCGACGCCCTGGCGGATGCCGAGTTGGCGGAAGCGGACCAGATGGGCCAGCAGATTTCCGTCGCTGCTCCAGGCAGCGCACCAATTCTCGAAGTGGAGGCGGATGTCTGGGTGGTGAGAGCGAATGCATACACGCAGGCGGCCCTTGCTGAACTGATGCGTACTCGCGGCATCGATATCGCCAATCAGAGCAAGATGTCGAAGCTCGCGGCAGCGGACTCGACGACCAGCAACGGTCTCATCAATGGATCTCTGACAAATAGGTGATCCTCAATGCTGCTTTCCGCTCTCCATTTCGGCCCAACGGCGCTTGTGCTCATCGATTCGACGCAGCTGAATCTGTTCGAGCAGTTTCTGGCGCAGGCCGTCCAAGGGATCGACTCGACCGGCATCACGTCGGGCATGCAGAACGTGGGCTACGTCGTTCTCGTCGTCGGATTTCTCTGGCAGGTTTACCAGTCCGCGCTCCACGGCGGGGATGTGCGCGGTCTGGGAACGAACCTCATCAAGTATGTTGCGACGGCCCTGGTGCTGATGAACTACTCCGCCGTCTTTACGACGACCAACCAGGGCTTCGTCAACGCCGGTGCAATTCCAAAGATGCCGATCACGAGATCGAGAAAGATTTCCAGGCACTGGTCGCTTCTGAGATGAAGGCGCGATACGGCGACGTACCAGAAGACACCCAGCACGGCACATCCCCAAAGAACAGCAAACCCCGCAAGGTCTGCGGGGCCTGATTCGTACCGGCGCGGCGGTTCATACGGCGGATTCATCGATGGCCTCCGATACTGAAGTAGACAAAGACTCCAACGAATACCAGCAACAAGGCGCCGCCCAGAACGAGCAATGTGCTGGGCCGCCACTTGCCGTTCTCGTCAATGGGCTTGAGATCATCGGCGAGCGAACGAGCGAATGCCTTTTGGAGATTGGTTTCCGTGTCCGCACGGTAGAGCACGCGCAGCGCCTGCCGCGTCTCTTCCGCCGTCACATTGCCGCGAATATCCATGGTCAAAGTACCGCCTCGGCGGTTACGGAGCCGCCCTGGCTGTTGCCGAAATTCAACTGATAAAGCTGCGGCTGGTTTCCTTGGGAAACTCGAATAGTGACGACGCCCGTGGACTTCTGGCCCGGTGGAATATCGGTCGACACCGAGCCGGCATTGATGACTGGAATGCTTTCCCCTGGCTTTGCTTTGAAGGCGGCACAGGTGTGAGGCGAGAGCTGATGGTTGCGCAACGCATTCGCGGCAACGCAGGACGAGGAAGACTTCGAGGAGGAAAACGATGAGAGTGAGGAAGGATTTAGCATCAGTCTTGGCGGTGATATGGAATCCGCGGAGGACGCAAACACCTATTCGGAGTGATCGCTGCGAGCACTGTGGCGCCAATCTGAACCCGCCCGGTATATCGGTCATGGAAATGGCCACAAATGTAATCTGTGGCAGTCTCTTGGTGGCCGCGCTCACGCTTGCCGGGTTTGTTTCCTATCGATGGATGGAATGCCATATTACTTTCGATCATCCTATCTTTCACGAGCCACTCGATGACTGGAGTCGTTGAGTGAGCATAGCGAATCGCTGCCGCAGCCTATACTTCAATAACGAAGCCTTATCAGAAAAGTATCTTAGACTGAGTGTCGTGAGGCCCCAATTGAAACGACACTGCATTCTGGTTGGGATAAGAGTTCTACATACGGCGATTTGGCTCTTCTTCGCCGGATGCATTGTAGCGATTCCCTTTGCCGGTATCCAGGGTCGATTGCGCTGGACAGCGGTCCTGACTGGTTTGGTTGTGGTCGAGGGAGTGGTCCTCGCTGCAAATCGAGGTCGCTGCCCGTTGACCGATCTAGGAGGCCGCTACACAGAGGAACGCGCGGATAATTTCGATATCTACCTACCTCTTTGGCTGGCTCGACATAACAAGACAATCTTTGGGACACTTTTCGCCCTTGGGGAATTGTCCTTGCTCGGCCGGTGGTTGATCGCCTGCCGGTAAAGCGTTTGGCATGAGCAGCTATATTCCCGAAGGCGCGCGAGTGTAGTGCGCGCACGCCAACTCCGGCCTACGCGCCATGGCCACCAATGCAAGTAAACAGAGCTCCCTCGGTGCCCACTGCCCTCAATCCGGCATACCGGTATCCAAAGTCAAGCCGCCTTGGTTCGGGGAAACACGAACGGTCTGATCGCTTTCACAAGGTTCCTGATTCGGGTGCATGCTGGGAATTGGCATGTATTCGCCTTTCGGAATCTCGATCTGAACAAACGCGGCGACATAGGTCAAGCCGCAAAAAATTGAGACAAATGCATGTCAAGGCAACACTGGGGTCGAGATGCCCCAAACAGGTTTTGCTTTGGCTGACATGTCCAAGATCCGAACAGTGAGAACCGGGACGCAAGCTGCCAAAAAGAGTTAACTGCGTGCCCACTCCACCCTGGCTCCTCAAGGCGTGCCATTCTCCGATGCCACTTCTCAGCGATAAACGGAAGGGCAAATGATTCAAGAGCGTCGGAGTCCCGTCCTGGGAAGCCCCGTCAGAACGGGAGTGATGGCGTCGGTAAATTTATTTTGTCCTTTTTTGTAACGGATTGTCCATTCCGTGACTTTATTCCTATGAAAGCACCACCCAAGGACATCTGACCCAATGAGTTCACGCCTTTATCGATCTCTGGGCCTTTTTCTCCTGTTCTCGATGGGGAGATTGGCCGCCGGTGCGCAGGAACCTCTGACGCTGCGGCAAGCCATCAATGAGGCCCTGGGGCAAAGCCCCGAGGCAGCGATTGCTCGTGCCGGCACTCTGGACGCGAATTTGGCGGCCGGCATGGCCCGTACCCAGCTTCTGCCGCAACTTGGCTTTACTGAAGACATCTCGCGCGGCAACGACCCGGTGTATGCATTTGGGACGCGGCTACGGCAGAGGCAATTCACGCAAGCCGATTTTGCTCTGAACGCTCTGAACTTCCCTCAGCCGATTGGCAATTTTTCCACACGCTTTTCCGGGCAGTGGGTGGCATTCGATTCGTTCAAAACCCAGAAGGAGATCCACCGCGCCGATCTGTTCAAGGAAAGCGCGTCCTCCTCCGCCAAGGCGGTGGACCAGCAGATCGTGTACCGCGTTGTCGGGGCGTACCAGCAAGTGCTGTATGCGCAGCGGGAGATTGACGTTGCCCAGCATGAGCAGGAGACGGCGGCGGCGCTGTTGAGTTCGGTGGACGAGCACGTAAGGGCCGGTCTTGCTGTCGAGTCTGACAGGATGTCGGCCCAGGTAAATGTGGCCGCGCGCAAAGAGGAGTTGATTGCGGCCGAGGGCGATCTTGAACTGGCGTGGGCGTCGTTGCTGGAAGCCATGGGCAACCCGGACTTGAAATCACAAGAGCTGAAGCCGATCGAGCCCCATACATTTCCGCAAGGCGCTCTCGAAGAAGAGATGGCGACGGCCGCAAAGACGCGCCCAGATCTGATGGCGCTGGGACAGGCACAATCGGCGCAGGCATCAGCACTGGGAGCGGCGAAGTCTGACTTCGGACCACGCGTGAGCGCTTACGGAAACTGGGAGGAAGACCGCACGTCCTTTGCGGGATCGGGAGGCAACAACTGGGTTGCCGGCGTCCAGATCAGCGTGGATATTCTGCCTATTGGCAAGCGCACACAACTGGCGCGCGAGAGCGCCGCGAAACAGAAGATCGATGCGCAAGTGGCTGCCACCGAGCACCATCTGCGGTTCGAAGTAAGCCAGGCGCACATTCACCGTCAGACGGCGGCACTGCAACTGGAAACGGCGCGGACTGCAATGGATCAATCCGCGGAAAGTCTGCGCATCCTGAAGAACCGCTACAACGCCGGCCTTGCCACCATCACCGATCTGCTGCGGGCTGAGGATGCCGAGCGGCAGAGCCAAACCAATTACTGGCATGCCGTGTACGGAAATGCCATGGCCTATAGCGAACTTTTATACGCGACAGGGACTTTGACTCCCGATGCTGCGGAGGAACTGCAATGAAGAATGTCATGTGGGCAAGTTTGCTTGCCGCTTCCGCGACGATGATTGCCGGCTGCCATGGCGGCGAATCTGTCGTAACGCCAGGGACCGTACAAACCATGCAGGCGCGGGTTGTTGAAAGCCAGCAACAACATTTGCCTGTGAACCTGCAATCCACCGGGACAGTGCACTCCCGGGAAACCGCAGTGGTTTCGGCACAGGTGACGGGCCGCATCCAGCAGGTGCTGGTGCATGAGGGAGACAACGTGCGGGCCGGACAGACCCTGGTGGTTCTCGACGATGCGGCGCTGCGCTCACAAGTAGAGCAGGCGCAGGCGGGCGTGAAGGCGGCCGAGAACGCACAAGCCGCCGCGCAAACCAATGCGGCGCTTGCAGCGAGCACGCTGGACCGGTACAAGCAGCTCGAGTCGCAAAAGAGCGTAAGTCCGCAGGAGATGGATGAAGTGTCTCGGCGGGCCGAAGCAGCAGCGGCGGGTCTTGAGGCAGTGCGCGCGCAGACCGACGCGGCTCGGGCCCAGGAGAGCGGCGCACGCATAATGCTCAGGTACACGCATCTGATTGCCCCATTCGCTGGTGTGGTGACGGCACGGATGGCCGATCCGGGGACTATGGCCGCACCGGGTGTGCCTCTGCTCCAGGTCGATCAAGCCGCGGCACTGCAACTGCAATCTACGGTGGATGAGTCGGCAATTGGCGCGATTCACAAGGGAATGAAGGTGCAGGTGGCAATCGGTGGCGGATCATCCCCAAGTGGGGCGGGGACGAATCTGGCGGGGACAGTGGCCGAGATCGTCCCTGCGGCCGATCCATCGAGTCACAGCTTTCTCACCAAGATCGACTTGCCTTCCTCAAGTCAGACACGCGCGGGCATGTATGGAACGGCCGAGTTTGCCAATGGCGCAAGGCAGGCGATACTCATTCCACGCTCCGCTGTCGTTGCGCGCGGCTCGCTCAATTGTGTGTATGTTCTGGACGGCCAGGGGATTGCGCAGCTTCGCTACATCACTCTGGGCGCGGCACAAGGCAGTCTCGTCGAAGTACTGTCGGGCGTTTCTGCCGGCGAAAAACTCGTTGACGTACCCTCCGACCGGGACCTTGCGGGGAAGCGCATCGAGGTCCAGCCATGAAGCAAGACCTTGGAATTGCCGGGCGACTGGCAAACACATTTATCAACTCGAAGCTGACGGTGCTCTTCATTGCCGCGTCGCTGGCCATCGGAATCTTCGCGGTCGCCATCATTCCCCGCGAAGAAGAACCCCAGATTCTCGTTCCGATGCTGGACATTGCCACCGCCATGCCGGGCGCATCCCCGGCAGAGGTTGAAGAGCGCGTCACGCTGCCCATCGAAAACCTGGTGCATCAGATTTCGGGCGTTGAATATGTGTATTCAACCTCCGCGCCGGGGCAAAGCCTGGTGATCGTGCGCTTTCTCGTTGGCACGCCGCAGGAAGATGCACTGATCAAGGTCTACAGCAAGCTCTACTCGAACTTCGATCGCATGCCGCCCGGAGTCTCGCAGCCGCTGATCAAAGCTCGCTCCATCGACGATGTTCCCATCCTGGCCATGACGCTGTGGGGTGAGCACTACAACGGCTATCAGCTGCGCGCCGTCGCGGACGAGATGCAACACAACATTGCGCAGATTGGCGATGTATCGGAGACGACGATCATTGGCGGGCTTCCGCGCACCATGCGCGTCGTTCTGAGCACGGAAAAGCTGAGTGCCTACGGGCTCTCGCCGATGGCTATCGTCGGGCATCTGCAAG
>CZKL01000032.1_pt1 | contig 33214 bp, 23 predicted proteins | sample 1122441 | NCBI WGS metagenome assembly CZKL01 (sample SAMEA3539301, study PRJEB10725) | soil metagenome | biome: tundra; feature: field; material: soil | place: USA | collected 2010-05 | depth 0.15 m
TGACATCAGCGCCCTTGCAACAAAGGAGTAGGGAACGTCAAGAACAATGGCCCCTGAGATGCTGAATAGCGACCGGCGACAATCAAAATTCCCGACCGGAAAGAAAGCTTGACGTCCGACAGCAAACGTTGTGCCTTGGTAGAACAGCTGAATAGGCTGCGACACTGAGTCCAAGAAGGAAGCTAATCCGCTGGCATTGAGGAGTTGCCATTCCCATGATGGTCGTCTGAATGATGGTGATCGCTTCTTTCTCCCTCAGTGTGTTCTTCTTCACGAGACCTTTCGCGACAGTCTCGATGCGTCCCGGACTCCCCTTTTGACCTGGGCACGGCAACATCGCGCGATCCTCTCGCGCATTCGTTCAAAACCTCAGCAGACCACCTCTTCTATGAGCGAGGAAGTGGCTGCGCTTCGCAGGCGTGCCGAAATAGCCAGCGACTCCGCGCATGCGGTTCGCAAATGAGCTCGATCACTTTGCGAAATGGGTAACTGAGGAAAGAGGGTTGTCGGTGTCGACCGTACCGTCGCATCGGCGCAAGATATCGCTGCTTATGAAGTGGTTCTCCGAACGGAGTCGCTCATTCTCTGCCGTGTGGCTCAGGATGTGGACGACTTCCTGAACCAGATATGACTTTACCCATACTAGTGGAGTTACCAGTAATACTCTGCCACGACTCGGGGCGGTCCAGAGACTGAATCAGTGACTTTCGTACCCACTACGATCTCTAGATTGCCTTCTTCCCAGTCTACTGGAGCCCGACGAAGACCCTCCTCGAGATATCGCCCGTTGGAAACGAATTCGCCCGCCGCCTGCGTTCCCATGGGGCCGACACCTGCGACCGCGACGGTGAACTGTCCGGTCCCGGCATTGACGAGGCGACTGACGATCCCGAAATCTTCCACAGTATCGCCATCATCGTTGAGCTGCGTTCGCCAGATTTTGCCGTCAGGGCCCTGTTCGCGGATCATGTATTTCTCGTGGTCTTCAAGGAACGCATAGTGCAAGTTCGAGGTTAACTGCATTGTCCACTTGTTGTTAAAACCTCCGATGACGACTGCAGGCGAGTTGCGTAGGTCCTCATATGTGTAATTGCTCCCGATACGCAACTGCATGGGCTTGTCGATTCGGCCCAAGAGCACCGACAAAGCTACAGCGGCATGGACATCTCCTGCCGCCACACCGTAATCGGCGTACATGAACAAATCTCCCCAGGTCAGCTTTTCGCTTGGATCGAGCGGCAAGGGGGTGTTTGTGCGTTCAGCTTCGGTCTGAAAGGTGCCTGGGTGCGTTTTGGAGTAGCGGCGGTAGATGGATTCAACCGGCCTGTAAGCGACTGGCTTGGCGAGGCAGATCAGAACCGGCTGCCTAGTTGCAAAGACCGGGCTCCAGAACTCGTCGAGGACCGATTTTGTTGTAGCCCGATGAAATTTCAGCGCAGTAACGGTACCAGCCACCGCGATGGCGAGGCCTAAAGCGGCCAGAAGCCAAGTGCGCCAATGCCGGTTGCGACCTGGAAGTCGAACTTCTGTTTTGGGCAGGGTCAGAATCGGGATCTCGGGAGTCGGTTGAGCAAGCCCCCACTGAAATACCGGAGAATACGATCCCAGAGGAAGCTGGATGCGGACTGCCGAATCGTCGGTGGCAGTCTGATAATACTGATCCAGCCGGCGTCGGACTTCGCCGGCCTGCACCCTCACAACCGGATCGTCGCCCGTTGCATATCCTGCCGGCCGCTGGAAGACCTCTGTGCCGATAGTCCGTTCCTTGAGCTGTTCCGGCTGACCCTTGAGCCGATGGCGAACCACGTAATCCAAAAACTGCTTGCTACGTACCGCGCTGCGGAAGAAGCGGCTCGAGAGTATACGGTCCAGTTCCCTCAAGACCGCCTCTCGCTTGACCTCGGAATCCTCCGGCAGGAACTGTGAGACTTCGTGCCCGTGCGATACATCCATAACAGATTTCATTCGATCCTCACCGACGATCGAGAAGCCCTTGGCCCCGGCCTTCAGGATCTTTATCCCGCCTTAAGCGAGATCAACCCCTGAGATTGCTCTTCTTATGTTCGACACACAGATCTGCGTCATGCACTCTGGTGGAAGTATAAAGCGGATGTTCCGCTCCGAAATTGTTTTCTCGCTTAGGCGCAATTAGGGGTGTAGGGCTCATGTGCCGATTCTTAGAACTGACAGGGCGACGGACGATCTGAGTCCAAGACATTCGGAAAACTTATCGCCGCTGAAACGCAAGTAGACCGAACCCAAGGAAAGTTGTCAAGCGAACATATGATGTCGAAGCAGCCTCGATCTTCTGTCGAAGTTGCGCGGGACTGATTGTCTTCCAAAACGCGATGTCTCCCTTACGGTAAGGATCGACCTTTTTCCTTTAAAAATTGGCGCTCCAAATCACTGATTTATCGAATAAGTCCACTACCTTACTGTAAAACACCGTGTTTTACTTGTTCTCATCCTTCCATCGGTCTAGGTTTCCCTCGATCTAAGGAACTACCCCAAACCATCGGCTCTAGGGCCATACCGGGTGCTCTCACGGTCGGAGGAGAACAGCGTGTCGTTCCCGAAAGTCTGGAATCAGGGTCGAAGTAAGGGCGTTCTGACGTGGTTTGTTGTGTGCTCATCATTCGCCGCTCCGGGAGTGTTGGCTCAGAAGGCACCAGCGGTTTTAAGTCAAGACGGCACGTTCATCGCGATCGAACCTTATGCTCCCAACGTGATCCGGGTCACTCTCAGCGCGCTGCCGGAAAAGGCGGCTGCGCGCCCGGGATATGGTTTTCTTGCCCAGCCGTCCCCGGCTGGGTGGGACAATCAGCAGGACTCACGGGGCAACGTCTTCACCTCATCGCAAATGGTACTCACGGTTGAGGCCAGCCATGCCCTCCATCCCACCCGCGACGACCTGCAGCTCGATAAGTACTTCCAGTTCCTTTCCGCACCGCGCGCCCACATCAAGGTGACCACTCCCGAGGGTAAGACCCTGGTCGACATGCTCAGCTGGTCGATGTCGCGGCCTAACGACAGCGAGGGCAATACCCAGATCTTGAATGAGAAGCGGCCGTCCGACGAGCCCTTTTACCGCGTCGGAGCCGTCTTTGCTTCTCCCGAAGACGAACATTATTACGGCCTGGGGCAAAACCAGGAAGGCTTCCTTGATCTTCGCGGGCATACGATTCGCTGCTGGCACGATTACTTCGCCCCTGGTGGGGAAAGCGTTTGTGTGCCCTTTCTTATCTCGAGCCGCGGCTATGGACTGGTCTGGGATAATCCCTCGCGGACGACCATCGAGCTCGGATTCAATGAGCGGACCAAGTGGACGTCGGAGGTAGGTGATAGGGTCTCCTTCTTTGTTATCAGCGGCAAGAATACGGATGAGATTTACACGGGCTACCGTCTGCTGACAGGCGCCACCCCCATGCTGCCGAAAGCAGCCTATGGCTTCACGCAAAGCAAGCAGCGTTACGATTCGCAGGACGAGGTCCTGGCGGTCGCCAAGGGATACCGTGAGCGGCACCTGCCTGCCGATACCATCGTGGTCGACTTCCTCTACTACACCAAGATGGGCCAGATGGACATGGACCCGGCGAAGTGGCCTGATCCCGAGGGGATGAATCGTCAACTCCACGATATGGGCTTCCACTCCCTGATCAGCATCTGGCCGCGCTTCATTCAGAGCTCGCGCTACTACGGCATGCTGGTCAAGAATGGATGGCTCGAGCATCGTGCAGATGGTACCCCGACCAACAGCAAGCCCCCCGACCATGTCGGATCGGATATAGATACCACCAATCCCGAGGCCGCACGCTGGTACTGGAACGTGATTCGGGATCACTTTGTGGAGAAGGGCTTCGATGCGATCTGGCTCGACGAAACAGAGCCCGACCTGCCTCCCAACGGCAGCTACTTTAAAGTCGGTCCGGGCACTCGTTACTTCAATGTCTACCCTCTCTTTCATACCTCCTCGGTTTACGACGGGTTCCGTCGCGATCTCGATCGCCGCGCCATGATTTTGGCGCGCGCCTCCTATCTCGGTGCGCAGCGCAATGGGACCATCTTCTGGTCCTCCGATATCTTCTCGACCTGGGATACCTTCCGGCGGCAAATTCCAGCGGGCCTCAATTTCACCGCGTCCGGCATGCCCTACTGGTGCAGCGATACGGGAGGATTCCTCAACCTGCCCGTCGTTCACCATCCCCTGCATCCTCCGCTGCTTGACCCATCAGACGCACGCGATGAAGTGGGCGGCTACGACGACTATCCCGAACTCTACGTCCGCTGGTTTCAATATGCGGTCTTCGAGCCAATCTTCCGCACTCACGGGACCCGGACGTTCAATGAGCCTTGGTCGTACGGCAAGCAGGCGGAGCCAATCCTCGCAAAGTATCTGCGGCTGCGCTACCAACTGTTGCCCTATGTGTATTCGCAAGCCTACTCGAGTTATTTGACGGGTGCTCCTTATATGAGAGCGCTCTACATGGATTTTCCCGGCGATCCGAAGGTGGCAAACATGGGCGACGAATACATGTTCGGCCCTGCCTTCCTGGTGGCGCCGGTGACCGAACAAGGCGCAACAAGCCGGGAAGTTTATTTACCGGCAGGAACGGACTGGTTCAATTACTGGACCAACGAGCGAATTCATGGCGGCCAGGCTGTTCGTGTCGATGCACCCATTGAGACCATTCCTCTTTTCGTTCGTGCGGGTTCGATTGTTCCCCTTGGAAGCACCATCGAGAGCACAGGGCAGCCTCAATCAATAACAGCGCTGGCCGTCTATCCGGGACGCGATGGCGACTTCACTCTTTTCAACGACGATGGCACGACTTACGCCTACGAAAAGGGAGCAGGGGCGATCACGAAGTTCCATTGGGACGATGGCAAACAGCTGTTAACCCATGAGGGCGCCGCTGTGTGGACCGCGCCCGACGATTCCATTGTGAGGGTGGTCGGACATTGAAAAGCCTTATGGTTGGATCGCGCGTGTCCGTAGGCGGTTGCGGAGCTACGAGACGATTTTCCAATGGGCCATGCAATTCTAAAAACCGGATTCTTGAAAGAGGCTCTCTCATTATTGGAACTCGTGTTCCTGTTGTAGTGCTTGCCGGGTTGACGATTGCTGCCGGCTGCGCTCTCGCCCAGTCGCCGCGTCTCCAACTCAATCGTCCGGGGCAAACCATAGTCTTGGAAGCATACGCCCCCAAGGTCATTCGGGTGACGTTGAGTCTTCAACCGAAGGCTGCGCTGGCGGCACCGGGATATGGGTTAATTGCGGCTCCCTCTGCCTCGGGATGGAAGGCCACTCAGACGGCCGCCTTCGACGTATTCCAATCCGAGCACATGGTTGTGTCCGTGGAGAAGGATCATGCTCCCGCCCCCCAGCCCCTACCCACTGAAAAAGATATCGCCAGGTTTTTCAACGGATCGACCCCCGGCGCACATATTGTCTTCACCACACCCGAGGGCAAGAAGCTTCTTGAACTCACAGGCTGGTCGCAATCAACTCCGAATCATAAAGACGGAAATTCAGAACTAGCGCACGAGCGTCGACCTCAAGATCCTCCTTCGTGGGTTGTCGGCGCTACGTTCGCATCTCCGAACGACGAACACTATTACGGCCTGGGGCAAAATCACGAAGGCTTCCTTGACCACCGGGGGCACGCCGTTCGCTGCTGGAACGACTACCTCTCACCGGCGGCGCCCAGCACGTGCGTGCCATTTCTGGTCACCAACAAGGGATATGCGTTGCTGTGGGACAACGCTTCTAAGACCACCATCGAGCCGGGCTTCAACGAGCAGACACGCTGGACTTCGGAGATGGGCGATCGGGTCTCGTTCTTTGTCATTGCCGGAAGTACAGCCGACGATTTTTATGCCGGCTATCGCCTGCTTACAGGTCCCACGCACCTTCTTCCAAAAGCTGCGTACGGCTACATTCAGTGCAAACAACGTTACGCCAGCCAAGATGAATTACTTGCCGTGGCCAAGGGGTATCGCGAACGGCATCTGCCCATCGACATGCTCATTGTGGATTGGTTCTATTACACCAAGATGGGCCAGATGGATCTCGATCCGAGGTTTTGGCCTGAACCCCTGGCCATGAACAAACAATTGCACGCCATGGGTTACGAGACCATGATCAGCGTGTGGCCGCGCTTCGCACCGGGCAGTCGTTTTTACAATCAGCTAAAAGATAAGGGATGGTTCATCAACCTCGCCGACGGCACGCCGATTGATGGACTACCCTATGACCGCGCGGGCTCTGACATCGATACCACGAATCCGGAAGCTGCCGCATGGTACTGGAAGACGATTCACGACAACATTCTTAGCCGGGGATTCGATTATCTGTGGGCGGACGAAACAGAGCCTGACTTACCTCCTACGGGTGCTTATTATCACATCGGTCCGGGCTCAGAATTTTTCAATGTGTACCCGTTTCTGCACACCAAGGCCCTCTTCGATGGTTATCGCAAAGACGAGCCGGAGCGGCGTGCGCTAATTCTTTCGCGCGATGCGTTCACAGGCACGCAACGCAATGGAGCAATCTTCTGGTCTTCGGATATCTATCCGACGTGGGACACGCTTAAGCGGCAAATTCCCACCGGCTTGAATTTTGCGGCGTCCGGCTTAACTTATTGGTCCAACGACACCGGTGGCTGGCAATACTTACCGGCGGAACATCACCCAGATCACACGCCGTTATTGGACCCGTCGGATGCGCGCACCAACGTGGGCGGCTACGACGATTACCCGGAGCTTTATACCCGGTGGTTTGAATATGCGAGCTTCCTTCCGATCTTCCGCAGTCATGGCAGCCGGGCCGCGAACGAGGTGTGGTCATATGGACACGAGGCAGAGCCCATACTCAGCAAATACCTCCGGTTGCGGTATCAACTTATGCCTTACATCTATTCTCTGGGTTTCCACACGTGGCAGACGGGCGCGCCATTTATGCGGGCACTGCCGCTCGATTTTCCGAACGATCCGAAAGTGACAGATCTTCGCGATGAATATATGTTCGGCCCCGCATTTCTGGTTGCGCCGATTACTGAGCAAGGAGCGACGAGCCGTTCTGTTTACCTGCCGGCAGGAGCTGACTGGTACAACTACTGGACCAATGAGCGGCTCCACGGCGGACAAACCGTGCAGGTTTCCGCGCCAATCGATACGCTGCCACTCTTTGTCAGGGCGGGATCAATCCTTCCACTCGGGTCAGAAGTAGAAAGCACGCATCAACAGCAATCCATCGCAAGCGTGCGCATCTACCCCGGAGCCAACGCCGAGTTCACTCTCTACAACGACGACGGCAACACCTACGCCTACGAGAGAGGCGATAGCAAGATAACGCAGTTGCATTGGAACGATGCTACAAGCCGCTTTACTCACGATGGCGCACCGGCGTGGACTACTCCGGAGAGCACCACGGTGCAGATCGTGGGGCGTTGAGCGAGTTGCCAGGAAGTCGAAGTTATCAGAGGTTTGCAGTGACAGCAGGAAAGCTAGGCCATTCAAAGGAGACCACCATGAGATTCTCAACACGCATTTCGATCCTACTCTTGCTGCTGATCGGCATGGGAAGCGTATCGGCTGTCGCTCAATTCTCAAGCGGAATTGAAGGCACGGTACAGGATCAATCGGGAGCCATTCTATCTAACGCCAAGGTAACTCTCCTTGACACTAAATTGGGAGTGGCCCGCACCGTCAATAGCAATCAGTCGGGATATTTCCGCATCGACAGCATCGCAGCATCCACGTACTCGGTGCGTATCGAAGTGGCCGGGTTCAAGGTGTGGGAGGAGAAGAATCTTACGCTTCAGGTGGGTGAGATTAGAACCATTTCCCCTGCGCTTGAGGTTGGCTCAGTATCCACGGATGTCACGGTCTCCGCCGAGCAAAACACCATCAACACCGTAGCTGCAACTACCGGCGCCGTCATCTCTGAGATGACAGTCGAGCAGACCCCGCTTCCCGGACAGAACGTCTACGGGCTCTCGGCTCTCACGCCGGGCATGACCGGCAGCGCGGTCACCGCCGGAAGCACCGACAATTACACCAACGAATATGCAGTTAACATCAACGCTGCTGGCTTGCGCCAAGAGCAAAACGGATTTCAGATCGATGGGGCTTATACGAATACCCCCTCCCGCGGTGGTGGCACTTCCATATCGCCCAATCCGGAAATCGTTTCCTCCATGGATATTCGAACCAATGACTTTGATGCTTCTAAAGGACGAAACGGCGGCGCCACGGTAGACGTCTTCACCAAGTCTGGCACCAACGATTTCCACGGGACGTTCGACTACTACTTCACCAACAATGCATTGACGGCCCTTACGCACTTCCAATCCGCGGTGCCGACTTTCTCGCGCAATGAGGTCAGCGCCACGTTCGGTGGTCCGATCATCAAGAATAAGTTCTTCCTCTTTGGTGCCATCGATGTGCTTCGTTCCAGCACCACCAGCTCAGGGCAATACACCGTTGAGACGCAGGACTTCGATAGCTGGGTGCAGGCCAACCTGCCCAACACAGTTGCGGCGCAGGTGCTCAAGGCCGCTCCACCTCTAGTTTTTCCGACTACCAACCTGCTCACCGTCAGCCAAGTGGAAGCACAGAATCCCGGCTACTTTACTCCTCCGGCCGGAATTCCCGGAACATTGAATGCGGTCGGCTTGGCAAACATCACTTTCTCGGTGCCCAAGGATGGATACCAGTGGGATGTCCGCGGTGACTACTATCTCGGTGCCAAGGACCGTTTTTACGTCACATCCATTCGAACCTACGACACGTCGGTTGGCGCGCAGCCTCGTCCCGCGCTCAACATCCCTCAGTCCAACAGTTCCGATTTCGTGAGCGTCGATTGGACGCACGTCTTTTCTCCACGCTTGCTGAATGAAGGCGGAGCCAATCTAATTCGGCCCTATGGAGCGGATCTGCCGGTAGCGAGCAACGCGATTCCCTATGTCAACGTTACGGGGTTGCAGGGCTTCTCCAACTGGGGACCTGGAAACTTCACCCAATCTACACTGGGGTGGCGCGATGTCATGACGGCTACCGTCAAGACTCACACTCTCAAGTTCGGCTTTGAGCAGTTCAATATTCGTGAAGCCGATGCCCAAGACGGCGCCTTCGATCGACCGACGTACAATTTCAACAATCTTCTCGATTTCGTTCAAGACGAAGCTACGTCTGAAACGGCCACTCCCGTCAATTTGAACAATCATGCTGAAGCGCCTTATCAACGACGGTATCGCGCTCTCTACACGGGCATCTATATTCAGGATGATTGGAAGATAAAGCCGAGACTCACCCTGAATGCCGGCCTTCGTTATGATTCCATGGCCAATTTCTTCTCCATCTACTCACCGACTTTGACCAACTTTGTTCTCGGACAAGGCACAAACCTGGATCTCCAGATCGGCAATGGAATCGCCGCCCTGGCTAAAGGTCATCAGGTGCTGGACCACAGCCCATGGGGCATCAATCCGCGCGTTGGTTTCGCCTGGGATGTTTTCGGAAAGGGCAAGACTGCCGTCCGCGGCGGGTTCGGCATGTTCTCTGATCAGCCGCCTTACCTTCACTCAACCGACATCACTGCGGGCAACCTTCCCAATTATTTCAAGCCGAATCTGAACGTGCAGTCTGGAACCACACCCATATTCCAGATGTGCAATGCTCCGACAGGCTTCAAGGAAGCCTGTCCCGTAGTCGACACCAGTAACGTCACCATCAACTCCAGCGGTGGACTTGTCAACAACGGCGTCCTGCAGCGCGCAACGCTGGGCGGCATCTCTCCGAACTACAGTCTTACCCAAGTTCTGGACTGGACACTCAGCGTGCAGCAAGAACTGCCAAAGAACACCGCGATCGAAGTCAACTACTCCGCCTCGGCTGCTCACCATTTGCCCATCTACCAGGACATCAACCGGTTCGACGGTGACTTGATTGCGAACAACGGAAGTTTGCGGCGTCTCAATCCCAACTTCGCCGATATCGAATACGGCACCTCCAATGGCAATTCCGTCGGTAACTTCGGCTCTGCCCTCATTCAACGACGTCTGACTCACGGTCTCGCATTGCGCGGCATCTACACATATGGCAAAACGCTGGACGTCTACAGCAATGCGCAGTCGCTTGATCAGGGATCGATCACAGCCACTACCAACATCATCCGGTCGCAAGACTTTAAGGCACAGCGTGGCAGGGCTGACTTTGATATACGTCAACAATTCTCGGCGGATGGAACCTGGTCGCTACCCGATCACTACAACTCGATGCTCGCCAGGAATGCTCTCGGGGGCTGGCAGGTGGGCGGCGTATGGATTTTGCAGAGCGGCTTGCCCTTCACCGTCTTCACCAGCGCGTCTTTCAACCCCGTCTATGACTCCACGGGCAAGCTCATCGGCAACACCGGCGGTGATTACAACGGCGATGGCTACAACTACGACGTACCCAACGTGCCCGCCTTTGGAAATCATCTGAGCGGCAAAAAGAAGCAGGACTACCTCAATGGTCTGTTCGCCGCCTCTGCCTTCCCGGTTCCAAATCTTGGCTCTGAAGGCAGCCTCGGCAGAAATACCTACGATCAACCCGGATACAACGACGTAGACTTCACCTTTGAGAAGTCCTTCTCGACTCCCTTCTTCTTTGGAGAACGGATGAAGATCGAGGCGAAAGGCGAAGTCTCCGACTTGTTCAACCGGAGCAATCTCACCAGCATTAGCTCTGACTTGTCGAGTGGTTCCTTCGGAAAGGCAACTAGTCAACTTTCGCCACGCCGATTCCAGCTTCATCTGCGCGCCAGTTTCTAGCCCGCATGCACACGCAAGAGAGAGGGAAGCCTTACTCGCTTCCTTCTCTCCTCTCGTTCGCGGGTCATTCATCGTTCAACCAACGGCTTTCGAACATATAGTAAGTCTTCATCTGGCTGTCCCCGGGGGAGCGTTCAGTGATTCACAGGCGATCGAAACAAGGAGACTCGCAGATGAGATTTCTTAGGCCCGCAACACCTATTCTGGTAACAGCTCCTCTTTTCTTATTTGCCGCCACCTTTGTTTCCTCACAGGCCGGCCCGATCGTTATCGAACGGGATGGCAGCACTATCGCAGTTGAACCTTACGCGCTCAACATCGTCCGGGTCACTCTCAGCACACTCAAGGATCAGGTCACGACAGCGCCCGGCTACGGCATCGTGGGCAAACCAGAGTTCAGCGGCTGGAGTCACGAAAAAACTCCCGAAGGCGACACCATCAAGTCGTCGCGCATGAACTTGTTCTTCGCCGCGCCCGCTCCTCCAGTGCGCCGGCCCGATGGCACGTTCTATCGCGGCCCACAAAGGAATTTCAACGGAGCCAATCGCGGCGCTTACCTTAGCATCACCGCCAATGGCAAGCCTTTGCTGGACATGCAAGGGTGGGAGATGGCAGTGCTTAACGACAAGGATGGCGATCTCAATCTTGACAATGATCGGCGGCCTGAAGATCCCCCGTTCTACCGGGTAGGAGCAACCTTCGCCTCGCCTGAAGACGAGAATTACTACGGCCTGGGGCAAAATCAGGAAGGCTATCTTAACCACCGCGGGCACAAAGTCGAGTGTTGGGCTGACTATCAATCCGCAGGCGGTCCAACTTTCTGTGTCCCATTTCTTGTCACCAACAAGGGCTACGCGCTGCTGTGGGACAACGCATCCAAGACCACCATCCTCCCTGGCTTCAACGAACAGACCAAGTGGATATCGCAAGTTGGCCGGAGAGTTTCCTTCTTCGTGATTGCAGGCGACACCACAGACGAGCTCTACGTTGGTTATCGCGATCTCACCGGTGACACTCCTATGCTCCCCAAGTGGGCCTATGGCTTGATTCAATGTAAGCAGCGCTACACCACTCAGGAGGAAATGCTCGCCGTCGCAAAGGGGTATCGCGATCGTCATCTACCCATCGACCTGCTTGTGCTCGATTGGTTCTACTACACTTCGATGGGGCAGATGGACTTCATCAAGGAGCAGTGGCCTGACCCTGCGGAGATGAACCGTCGCCTCCACGCCATGAACATTGAAACCATGATCAGCGTTTGGCCCCGATTCAAGCCTAGCACTCGCTTCTACGACACCATCAGGAGCAACAACTGGTTCCTCCACCATCGCGACAACACACCGGAAGAGGGGCTGCCTTACGATACGCAAGGTTCTGACATCGACTCGACCAATCCCGATGCTGCCAAGTTCTATTGGAGCGTTGTGCGCGATAACATCGCGAGCAAAGGCTTTGACTCATTCTGGGCTGACGAGACGGAACCCGATCTTCCGCCCAATGGAAACTACTTCAAGATCGGCCCTGGCACTGAGTACTTCAACGTCTACCCGTTCTTTCACACCGCAACTTTCTACAACGGCATTCGCAAGGACGAGCCCGAGCGCCGTGCGTTGATCCTGTCTCGAGATGCTTACCTGGGAGCGCAACACAACGGGGCGATCTTCTGGTCGTCCGACATCTTTCCGACTTGGGACGTTCTCCAGCGCCAGATCCCCACGGGCCTCGATGTCACCGCATCTGGAATCGCGTACTGGGGTAACGATATCGGCGGCTGGCAGGCATTGCCTAAGGTTCACAGGCCGCTGCATCCGCCGCTGATTGATCCATCTGATGTGCGCGAGGAAGTTGGCAACTATGATGACTATCCTGAATTGTATGTGCGCTGGTACGAGTATGGCGTGTTTCAGCCAAACTTCCGAACCCACGGCACACGGCCGCACAACGAAGTCTGGTCTTACGGCAAGCAGGCTGAGCCCATCCTCGAGAAGTACTTGAAGCTGCGCTACGAGCTTCTGCCCTATACTTATTCACTCGCCGACTACACGCATCGAACGGGTGCGCCGTTCATGCGCCCGCTGTTCATGGATTTTCCGAACGATCCTAAAGTTGTCGACCTTGGCGATGAATACATGTTCGGTCCGGCATTTTTGGTTGCGCCAGTGACCACCCAAGGCGAGACGCAGAAAGCTGTTTATCTGCCTGCAGGCACAGTCTGGTACAACTACTGGACTAATCAGCGCTTCGAAGGCGGCCAGACAATTCAGGTCAGCGCGCCTATCGACACTTTGCCGTTGTTCGTCAGAGCGGGCTCAGTTGTTCCGCTTGGCTCTCCGGTCGAGAGCACTCGTGACAAGCAGACGATTGCCCATGTGAAGGTCTATCCCGGCACGGACGGAAACTTTGACGTTTACACCGATGACGGCCTGACCTACGCCTACGAAAAAGGCGCCAGCCAAACGACGCATCTGCATTGGGATGATTCCACCCGCAAGCTGACCCAAAGCGGAGCCGAAGACTGGAACGCAGATGCGGTACTCGAAGTTGTGCGCGCACAGTAGAATCGTTTTTTGATCTCGAATTGCCTCAGGAGGGCTACGGCATGTTCCGCACTGGCTATTACGCGCTGCTGTGCGGTGCCACGCTTGTGGCTTTAACGGCTAGAACAGAGCCGCAATCTCGCGGCGCCCAAACTGATCCACCAACCGCCGCAGCCCCGCTAAATAATTCGGCTCCGTCTATACAGTCTATTCAGAGTCTGATTCGTTCGCAGCATTACGACCAAGCGCAGCAGGCTATCCAAAGCGCACTCCGGCACGCGCCGAATGACGCACGCCTGTTCACCCTCCAGGGCATCGTCTTTTCCATCGAGAAGTACCACGATGACGCGCTTGCAGCCTTTGATCATGCTCTGAGACTATCTCCCAACGAGCCGGCCGCGCTTCGCGGAAAGGTCCAGCTCTTGTACTCCGCTGATGACACGCATGCGATCCCACTGCTCAAGCGTATCGTTCGCTCTGACCCACATGACCTGACCGCGCACGAGATGCTGGCTGTTCTTGAAGTGAAGCAGGGAGATTGCGCACCGGCGATTGATAACTTCCGTCTCAGCGGCGAAGTCATCCACACCCACCCTGGGTCGCTCGAAGACTATGCATCCTGCCTTTTCGCTAATTCGGAATATGAAAAGGCCATCCCGATCCTCCAGCAGCTCGCTGCGCTGCTCCCCGACCGCATCTACCCCCGGTATGACCTCGCCGTGGTCCTTGTCCGCACCAAACAATATCAAGCTGCACTGAAGCTGATCGAACCGCTTCTTGAGTCCAATCCTTCCGATCCGGATCTCAATAGCCTAGCCTCGGATGCGTACGAACAGACCGGCAACACCACGAAGGCGGTCGCGTTGGCTCGTCAGGCGATCGTGTTGGACCCGGAAAATGTGAGCAACTACACGGCCTTTGCGCAGCTTTGCCTGACCCATGAGTCCTATGATGTCGGTATCGCGATGATTAATGCAGGGCTGGCGCGCATCCCTAACGCTCCGGCACTGTTGCTTGCGCGCGGCCTGCTCTATGCGCAAGTCGCTGAAATTAGCAAAGCCGAAGCTGATTTTGCGAAAGCCGAGCAGCTTGATTCAGGGCAGAGCCTGAGTGCCTACGCGACCGACCTCGCAGAGCTCGAGTTAAACCACGAAGACATTGCGCTCGAAAAGATTCGTGCGCAGTTGAAAAAGCATCCCGACAGTGCGCTGCTTCATTACATCCTGGCAGAGATTCTCGACATGCGCGGCGATAGCGGTGATCATCAGGCCTCTAGCGAGGCCTTGCAGTCCGCGCTCGATGCGGTGCGCCTCAAGCCTGACATGGTGGAAGCTCATGATCTGCTGTCAAGTATTTACGCGCGCTCTGGACACAACGATAAGGCCATCGAAGAATGCCGTCTTGCGCTCCACGACCAACCTAACGATCAAGTCGCCATGTATCATTTGCTGATCGCTCTTCGCCATGCTGGTGGCACCGACCATTCGGGCGAGATTGAATCGTTAGTGGCCCGCTTATCTGAGCTGAAGAAGTCCTCTCGCTCAGAAGAGAGCCAGCACAAGCGCTTCAAGATTGTAGAGCAAGAACCACCCACCGGTGCAAACAACTCGCCTCAATAAAACACCGAAGGACCCGCCCGCGGCCGTTTGAGTTCAGCGTTGGACTTCTTGAGTGCAGAAGCAAAACAATTAGTTTCCGCAACTTCGCCGGATGGACCTTGGGATGGGCCGACTTTCGCATTCATATGCTTTGCGAGATCGGAACCGCCAAGAATGAGAAAAGAGTAGTAAGCAGTCCAAATCAGCGGGATCTGGCACAAATCTTTGCGAGAGGCACCGCAACGCCAGTGAAGGGGTAAAGACTATGCGGCGAGTACCGCATTGCATATTACCGGTGTGTTTGGTTCTTGAGAGCAAGTACGCATCGGACGATACCCAAACGGTACGCGCCAGATAGAGCCGCAGCGAACTCGAGAAGAACGGCGGTACCGGAGACGCACGGTGCCCGAGCAGATCGGTTGCGATCAGGTCGGGCAAAAGATCCGCACTATGCTCGAGCCACGTGCCTATCGATGAATGTCGCGCGTGAGATGCTCCCAATTGGCATGGGCGATCTTCACCTTATCGTCATGGCTCACGGGTAGTTGCTCCAAGAAATGTCTTGGTCCTTCGCCAGGTCGATATTGATAGGGGTAGTCGGTTGAGAAGAGCACTCGATCGATGCTGACGACTTCTAAGGCGTGCTGAAAGTTAGACTGACTGAACATGCCGCTTGAAGTTACGTAGAGGTTCTCATGCATCGTGTCGACGACGGAACGCTGCAACTTGGTCACGCGGGAGAACGCCTTCAAACGCTCTGAGTAGAAGAGCACGACTTCGCCCCAATGGCCAAGAATGATCTGAAGATCCGGGAACCGATCGAAGACGCCGGCGAGGGCAAGGCGAAGAAACTGGATTCCACAATCGTAGTGCCATCCAAGACCGAACGTCGCAAATGCGAGATTCACTTGCGAGTCGAAGCCGGAGTAGTAGGCCTCGCGTACCGCGCGAGGCGGCGTCTGAGGATGGATGAAGAGTGGAATATGCAGATGAGCAGCAATCTCGAAAATCGGCCAAAAATCGAGATGATCGAGATTTTTCTCCATGGTGCGGCCAAAGAGCATTCCACCTTTCAGCCCTAGATCGCGAACAGATCGCTCCAATTCCCTCAATGCCTCGCTAGGAGCAGTGGTGGGGATTGTGGCGAAACCATCGAATCGGTCTGGGTGGCGGGCGATCGTTGCAGCGATCAGGTCGTTTGTACGGCGTGCAAGGGAGATGCCTTCAGCGGGCTCGAGATTGTGCAACCCCGGGCTGGTCAGAGACAGGACTTGTACATCGATCCCACTTTCATCCATTCTCGCCAACCGTTCATCGCTTAACTCTTCCAGTCTGTCTTGAATGTCTCCGAGGTGGAGCGATTCACTTGCGTCTTGACCGGCGCTGGCCGCCGCTGCCCAGGATGCCCGGACATCCGGAGAAAGAAAATGCTCTTCGATCCCAATGATCTTCATGCAACTCCGAAGTGTATAAGCGCGTTCATAAGATACATGTTGGATACAACCTCATAGTGAGGAGCCTCATTAGTTGTACACTGGATTACATTTTTCACTAATACCCTGCATGGAAATTAGAGCCTACTCGGCCGCCGGGCACTCACGATTGGCTGTTCAATTACGGAACGCGGAGTGTTGCGGCGAAGAGTGCGTGATGGGCAAGAATGAACAGCGTGCGACGGTCCGGTCCCCCGAAGGCGATGTCGATGGGACGCTCGGGCACATCGATTTGGCCGATCTCACGTCCTGAAGAGTTATAGACAAAGATCTGTCCATTGGCGACATACACGTTGCCGTCTGGATCGACGGCGACGCCTTCGCCACCGCGGTCGGCAAAGGGACGCAAATCGCTGAGCGTGCCGTTTGCTTCCACGAGCGCGTTGTAAGTGCGGTCTTCTGATTCACTGCTCACATAGATCCGCTGGCCTGCCGGTGCGACAACAAAACCGTAGGTGTCCAGGTTATCTGAAAATCGCCAGCCGGTATAGTCCGATGGTCCTTGCTCAAAGACTCGCCCAGCGGGCAGAAAGATGCTGCCATCCGGCGAGACATACTCCTTCTCTTTCGTAGTCGAGGCATCCTTGACAAACATTTCCCTCAGTGTCGTGAACTTGAAAGTCTCGAAATCGAGTTGATCTTCGAACTCTCCATTGTTCCAGTAGTTCACAGGCAAGACCGCTGACGCGCCGGGAAGCGGCTTGACCGCTTGCGGTTGAAGAACTGTGATGGGGGATTCCGGGGACCCCGGACGGAAGCTAAAGACAGTGGATGCGGGGCCGTCGGAGGAGAGCACGAGCAGGTTGCCAGCCTTGTCAAAGGCGAGGTTGACGGGATCAAGCGGGTTGTCGAGCACGACCGTAAGTCCCTCACGAGCGGACCAGGCGTAGATGCGCTGTTGATGGTGATCGACGAAATAGAGTTTTCCATTCGCGTCGACGGTTGCGCCGGAGATAGAGAAGAAACCATCTGCGAGTTTCTCGACCTTATTGCCGGAGGCGAGCAACGTCCCGCCGTCAGCGTCTTTGGGGGACGGCGGGTTGGCGGGGATATCGAGCACGGCAAACTCGCGTTCGCGCACTTCCATGTGATGCGTCACGTCTTCAATAGCATTCTCATAGGGGAATTTGCTGACACGCAGAAATGTGCCGCATCCATTGTCATCACAAACGGCGTAACCGCTCTCAGCATTTACATGTACATTGCGGAAGTGAATGTTTTCGGAGTGATAGAGACGAACGGCGGTAGGATACGGTGCACGCGAGCGGGTTACGCGATAGCCGTGGTAATTAGCAATCGTGATGTTTTTCGACCAATCAAATTCGAGAGATAACGATTCCGGACTTTCGCCCGCTTCCTCTTCAGTTTGTGGTGCATTGATGTCCCAATTCTCAACGCGATCAAATTTGATTTCATTTCGAAGATGATGCTCCGTGGATAACTCGTAGACATGGCCTGGCGTGGATGTATCCGACACGTAGAATCCGGATTGAGCGAACGTGTTCGGCGTCCAGATATCGGCGAAGGTGCCACCTCCACCTTGTGTGACCCACAGGCTCGGATATTGCCCATCCCAACGCTTGCTCAAGTCGCTGTCGCCGGTGTGGTTGTTGTTATATGGATTTGTACCGCTGCCGTGCCCGCCTAGAAAGCGAACATCATCGACGAGAGACCTTTCGCCTGATTTCCAAAGGAGCGCGACTGCGCGCGGGTTGATGCCGCCGGTGAAGATTCCGATGCCACTGACAATATTCTCGCCGCCTGGCGGTGCATAGAGAACCGCTTTAGGAGCACGAACATGTTGATAGCCGGGCGTGGAATCGAGAAGGTCGAATTGCGTAAGAGTCGGGTGCAGGCCAATGAGGATGGTGTCGCGCTTCATCGCAATCGTGTCGCTGACGATGTAATGTCCGCTCGGAAAATAGAGCACCCGATGCGCATCGATCGCACCTTTGATTGCGGCCGTGTCGTCGGTTGTACCGTCGCCCTTGACGCCCAGCGTATGCACGTTGACCCATTCCGCGGATGCCGGCATCGAGCGAATTGCCGCGGGCATCGGCGCTGGCAAGGCCGCAAGCGGCGCTGCGTCGAACTGCATGCCAATCTCACCCATCTGTCCTTCGCCAGGAACGATGAGGCCGTAGTTGAAGTTCTTGATCCCGTAAACTGCACCGCGCCCAGTGACGGTCTTTTTACTTTCCCTGAGGAGAGCGAATGTCGGTACGCTCTGCAGCACGGCGTTCTCAAATCCGATCTCAGTGAGAGGGCTTCTTTCGTTGCTGATGATGACTGCCTGGGCAGAAATATTTTCGAAGCGGCAGTCTTTTGCCCACAACTCGTCTGAATATTCAGGATCGATGTCGATTGCAGTGGGCACATTGCGAAACGTATCGCGAATGAGAGTGAGTCCAGCTTCGTGCTCGCGTATCGCCGACTCACGTTGCCCGTCGAAGGTCGAATCAATCAGCGTGAACTGCCAGGCTGGTGAAGTTTTATCGGTGAGGATTCCGTAGCGGCCGCCGTAGAAATGAAGGTCTTCAGCTTCGTTACCGATCTCTGTCAGTGCGGCGAGGCCAGATCCGACATGAAAATCCATGTGGCTTAAAAAAGCATGCTGCGCTACATGGAAGCGAATTGCGATAGCCGCAGGATTGCCGTCGCCAATCTCAAAATCGATGTTACTCATGGCGGAATAGAATGTACTGGAGTTAGCATCTGCGATAGCGGCGTTCGGCGGCACGGACCCCGGAGGCGGGAAGGGAACGCGAGAACCCGCGCGCGGTGATTCGTTGGGTCCGAGACCGGTGAAGATCACCATGTCACCGACACCCTTTTGAAATCCAGGCGTATTGTCAGCGAGCATAAAGACGGGTCGTGTCGCGCCGTAGCCAAAGATGCGCACGCCGGGCCAAACATACACGGTGCGGGTTAGACGATAACGGCCCGATGGGACAAAGACAATGCCTTCGTGGCCGGTTCCTTCGGCCTTGTCGATCGCGGCCTGGATCGCGGACGCGTCGTCTGTCTTTCCATCTGCATGCGCACCAAACTGTTCCTCGGTAAGGTAGACAGCTTTGGGGTCATCAAGGCGAGTCGTGAAGACCGATGCGGCGAAGGTCGATGAGCAGGCAGACAGCAGTAGGACGGCGAACAAGAATCGCGGATGCATAGAAGGTTTCCCTCGGAACGTTTACGTGCACTCGAAGCGCGACGCGGTCGCAAACATTCTTTCCACCGAGTCTAAGTGAGAACCCCTATGAGCGCGTACGACTTCTCTGGAAGGAGGCAGGGCTGGAGATCAGCGCTCGCGGGAGATGGCCCGGTTGCGGAGCCATTTGGCCACACCTAAAGCCAGCAGCAGTCCACCGAAAGGAAGGCACATAAGGGCGACGATCAGCGCAAACCAGCCGCCGTTGGTGCTTGCTCCTGTAGGACCAAAGCCACCTAAAACGGTTTGCAACATCAGCGCCGCGAGCAGCCCCGCACCGACAATCGAACCGCCCCATTGCAGCAATTGACGCGTGCCGTCGCCTGCTTCGTTGGGTTCCCGGTTAGACGGACGGTGCTTGTTTGGACGTGCGGACATGCCGTTCCTAACTCATTGCAAGGCGAAGCATCACGTAGGTAATAACGCCCGTAACTGAGACATACAGCCAGAGCGGAAATGTCCATCGAGCGATTTTGCGGTGTTGAGGAAATCGGCCTGTGAGCGAGAAGAAAAAGGTGACCAGCACCATGGGCAGTGCCACCACAGCCAGAATGATGTGACTGGCGAGCAGAGGCAGATAGACATTCCTCAAGGCTCCGTGGGCAGGGTAGCGGACATCGCCGTGAAGCGCGTGATGGATGATGTAGCTGATCAAGAATAGAGTGGAAAAAACAAATGCGGTCATCATCGAGCGCCGATGCGCGGAGATGCGATGTGCCCGGATAAACGTGAAGCCAATCAGGAGCGCGGTGGCGCTGAGCGCATTGAGCAGGGCATTGAGCGCCGGCAGGAAGGTGAACTGCGTACTCGCTGCATCTGATGCCGGGTGTACATAGATAAGCCAAAAAAGGAACAGGGTGGCCGCTGCGCTTATCACCAGGATAATCGCGACGGCAAAGCGTGTGCCGGACGGACTTGTCGAAGGGCGAGCTACGGTTGTCATGCTTTCCTTAGTGACTGGCAATGGCGCAGAGCATCAGCGTGGTCATCAAGAGCGGTAGGTAGATGACACTGACTTTGAGCAGATCGCGCGCCAGCATGCGGCTTTCTGTCGGGTTTGAGGTGCGCAGGATCCCGGCAAAGCGAATCGTGTAAGCCAGGTAAAACAGCCCCAGAACGGATGCCAGGACGGCATACGTAAGTCCTGTCATGCCGAGACGCCAGGGAGCCAGACTGACCGGAATCATGATCACGGCGTAGAAAAGCGCCTCGATCACCGTGGACCATCCATCTGGCTGTACGACGGGCAGCATGCGAATTCCCGCACGGGCATAATCGTCGCGGTACATCCACGCGATGGCCATGAAGTGCGGAAACTGCCACACGAAGAGAATGGCGAACAGGGCAACCGCAGGCCACTCGATGCGTCCCCGCGCCGCAGTCCAGCCGAGCATCGGTCCCATAGCCCCCGGGAATGCTCCGATGAAAGTAGCCATCGTGGTAACGCGTTTGAGCGGGGTGTAAACCGCCACGTAAGTAAATGCGGTAAGCAGGGCCAGTGCGACGGTGAGCAGGTTAGTGTGCAATAGCAGCCAATACGCCCCGAGTGCAAGAGCGCCGATACCAGCAAGAACTCCCACGGCAAGCGAAATGCGTCCAGCCGCAAGTGGCCGGTCCGCGGTACGAACCATGAGGGCGTCGGTCTTACGCTCCAGAGCCTGATTGAGCGCGCTCGAACCTGCAGAGACGAGGCCGATGCCCACCAGGGTGTCGAGCAGACCGCGCTGCACACTCGAGATGCCGGACTGCATAGAGCCGAGATAAAAGCCTGCCCAACCTGTCACCAGCACCATTCCCGTAACGCGCACTTTAAATAACTCACGCAAATCGTGAATCAGGGTGGCCGTTGAACCAGCCGCGGGGGCGTGGGGTAGCCCGTGCGATCCGCTTTCGGAGACGATCGGTGCGGTGAATTCGACGGGTACAGTGGCTTGGGAAATGCGCGCCATTGTGGCTGGAGAGTACCTCGGTACGAGAATTCCGGCGGGTTCTCCCACCGGCGCTTCCTTGATGATACCAAGCGGGAGCCACAGGGAGAGACAAGGCTCTACCCGGCAAGGACCTGCAGAATTCGCGTCACGACCCCATCCGGAGTGAGGGAATCCGAGGGAATGGAGAAGTGGGCGGTTCGGTAGAGTGGCAGCCGGCGCTGATAGCGGTTGGCGAGGTTAGCATGGTCGGCAAGGATCGGCCGCGAACCCTCAGTTCCTCGACAACGGGCAAGGGTGGTGGACAGTTCCACTTCAAGATGAATGAGGAGGGTTCCGGGAGCCGTCAGCAACAAGTTTCGGGTCGCGTCGTGCTCGATGGCGCCTCCGCCGAGAGCCAGGACGAGTGCATCGTTACTTGCAAGCCGGGCGATGATGGTGTGCTCGCGTTCGCGAAAAGCTGTTTCACCATATTGAGTGAAGAAATCGCTGATTGCCATGCCTGTCTCAGCCGCGATCACATCGTCCACATCAACGAAGTCCCAACCGAGTCGACGAGCCAGCAGCGGCCCGACTGTGCTTTTCCCGGAACCCATAAAGCCTGTAAGGACGACGCGGCGAACAGAGGGTGTCCGCGGTGTCTGACCTTCGGATTGGGAGTGAGCTAAAGGGCGTACAGTCATGGACTAAACCTGCGTAAACGATAGGGCGCAATCAAAAGGATACCGGTTTCATCCCAGAACCATGACGATTGCGCCCGCTGTGATGAGCAAGCCACCCAGAGCGGCGGGCAGGGTGAATTTCTCTCCCAATAGCAGCCAGGCGAATACCATGACCAATGGCACGCTGAGTTTGTCGAGCGGTGCGACGCGCGAGGCAGGCCCCAGCTGCAGCGCTCGGAAGTAGCAGATCCAAGAGAGGCCGGTTGCCAGGCCGGAAAGTGTGAGGAAGAGCAGCGTGCGGCGATCGAGCTGCCGAATTTCGCCATGTTTGCCCAGCGCTAAGGCGATTCCCCAAGCAAAAATCACGACTACGGTGGTACGAATGGCGGTGGCAAGATTCGAATCGACGTGGGCCACGCCAATCTTGGCCAGCAGGGCAGTGGCGGCGGCAAACAGGGCAGACAGAAGTGCCCATCCAATCCAACTCATGGCTTTATGGTACCCGGCTGTCCGGCATCCCGGCGATTTACACTCAACCCCATGGAAACTGGCCGCGCCAGTAAAACTGCCCTTCGCGCGGCCATTCGGCGCGCCGCGCACCAATTGGTGGACACGCCCGCCATCCTGCAAGACCCAATCGCGTTGCCGCTGCTGGGCTCGGGGTTTGAGCGGGATCTGGAACGGGCCAGCCACACAGTCGCCCGCGACTTTCGCTGCTTCATGGCGGCACGCAGTCGATACGCCGAGGACCACCTGGCTGAAGCCGTAGTCCGCGGAGTCAGTCAGTATGTGGTACTCGGAGCGGGTCTGGATACTTTTGCTTACCGCAACCCATTTCCATCGATCCGTGTCTTCGAAGTGGATTTCCCTGCCACGCAACAGTGGAAGCGCGAAATGTTGCAACAGGCCGGTATCCAGCTTCCAGATAATCTGACATTCGTACCTCTCGATTTCGAACACAAAGCTCTCGCCGAAGGCCTTGCAGAAGCGGGATTTGACGGCGGCAAAGTTGCGTTTTTTGCTTGGCTGGGAGTTGTACCCTATCTAACTCTTGAGGGATTTCGGGCCACAGTCGGCGCCATCGCCAAACTTCCGGTGGGTACTGGTGTCAGTTTCGACTATTGTTTTCCCCCAGACACTCTCGGTCCGCAGCGAAGGAAGGTTTTTGACGGACTGGCGGCTCGCGTAGCCGCTGCGGGTGAGCCATTTCAGCTCTTCTTCACGGCGGAGCAGTTGGAATCTGAACTCAGGCACGCAGGGTTTCAACGCATCGAGCAGTTAGGAACTGAACAGCTGAACCAGCTTTACTTCATCGATCGGGAGGACGGGCTCAAGCTTTCCACCGCTCGCCTGGGCAACCTGGCGACCGCGTGGGTTTAGAGAAGCGGTCGCCTCGTTGCCCGGCACGTTAAGATGAGGCATGCGCAAGTTCGCCATTGTGACGCTCGCGGCGGCGCTGGTTGCATTATCAGGGTGCGGCTATCACACGCTGGGCGCCGCAACTCACCTGCCTCCGGGTGTGCAGACCCTGTCGATTCCGGTGTTCGCCACCCGCACAGAGGCGTACCACACTGAGACGCTGATGACTGACGCAGTGATCCGCGAATTCACCACGCGCACGCGGCTCAGGGTTACTCCGCACGACGGCGGCGACGCGGTACTCCATGGAACGATACTCAAGCAGACGGTTTCTCCGCTCACCTACAACACGTCGACGCAACAGTCGTCGAGCTTCCTGATCACCGTGGTTGTGGCAGTAACGTTGACTGGGGGCGACGGGAAAGTCCTCTACGAAAACAAGAATTATGTGTTCCGGCAGCAGTACCAATCCACGACCAACCTGTCGAGCTTCTTCGATGAAAGTCCGGCGGCGGAAGAGCGGCTTTCGCGCGAATTTGCCCGCGCCCTGGTGGCGGATGTGTTGGAAGGGCTCTGATTGAACCCGGGAACGCGGCCTGCTCCTGGTCTTCAGAGGTCCGAGTTTGTGTGACTTAAGTGCTAAACTCCTATGATTTCAGCCCTGTCTTCCACACTGTGCGGTGGGCATGTGGCACGATATTCTGGAGGCAGATGATTCCTTCACACATTGCCCGGAGATTTCTTCTGTGAGCGCCGGGCGCTGGGGAGCCGGGTTCAGTGCGGTGGGCCGATTTGTCGCGGAGATCGAGTCCGCCCAAGCCGGCAGCGGCCCGCTGAAGCCGGGGTACGTTCTGGGAGGGGATGAGCTATTTTTGCAAGAGCGATGCCGGATCGCTTTGCTCAAGGCGTTTGTTCCGTCTGACCTACGGGATTTCTGCTTGTCGGACCTTGACCTCTCCGGAACCTCGATCTTCGAGGTGCTGGACCGCGCACAGACCCCATCGCTCATGGCGCCTTTTCAAGTCATTTTTGTGCGCAATGTGCGGCAGCTTTATACGCGGGGAGCCAAGAAGGAAGAGTTTGCGGCGCTGGATCGCTATTTTCGGTCTCCCAATCCTCAGGCATTGCTGGTTTTTGTTGCTGACTTTCTGCGTATCCCATCCGACAGTCGCCGCATGGACATGGACGATAAGAGCCGTTTTGAGCGCCTCACGGAAACCTTGGGCGAGCACTGTGGGATGGTGGAGCTTGCGCGTGTCAACGAAGAAGATGCGATGCGCTGGGTGCAGGCTACGGCTCAAGAGGCAGGCACGCGGATGGATCCGGACGCAGCTCGCGAACTGGTAGACGCCCTCGGTGCCGACATGATGTGCGTCTCGTCAGAGCTCGAAAAACTGATGCTCTACACCCTGGGTCGCGGCAAAATCACGCTGGGTGACGTCGAAACCATGGTGCTGGGGGCGAAGCAGAGATCTCTCTACGAACTCACGGACGCCATCAGCTCACGCAACCGGACCAAGGCGCTGGCCTTGTTACATGGGTTGTTGAACAGCTCTGACGCGGGAGAAGACTCGGCTATCGGTCACCTCTACATGCTGGCTCGGACTTTCAGGCAGATGCTGGTGATTCTGGAGAAAAACGTGCGCGATCAGCGCGCCATCTGGCAGGCACTGTGGCAGGGGTTCCGCATTCCGCCCTTCGCCGCCGATGATCTGATTCGCCAGGCGCGCCGGTACAAGAGCCGTCGGGATCTGACGCGAGCCCTGAGACTGATTGCCCGCGCGGATTTGGAACTGCGTTCGTCGCCGCCCGATAAGAGACTGGTGCTGGAAAGGCTGGTTTATGACCTGGCCTCAGAGTCCAAACCTGCTTCGACTTTCCTTTCGAGTCAGCTTACCTTTGAAGGCTGACGCTTTGCGAAGCCAAAACCGGGCCAAACGAGGACCAGTTTTCTCCGTGTTCACTTAACCATGGAGCATATTTCCGATCCTCATCGCGGATGTGCGCGGTTAGCCACTCGCGCATGAGGTTTAGTAGGTGGAGATTGAGGGAAATCTCACCGTGCTCGAATCGGTCCACATACAAACGAACCCTGGCCGTCAGTTCGTTGTGTTTGGCGCTGTGTTCAGCGAGACCGGGAAATGCCGTAGCCCGCATCATCGCTTCCTCGGCTGAAAAATGATCGCGGACGTATTGCGCCATTTTGTGCACTAGCGGTCCGGTTACTCTTGTGGTTTCCCCGTTCATCACGGCTTTACTTAGATCGTTGAGGGCGTCCATAAGTGACATATGCTGGTCGTCCATAGCTTTTACGCCAACCGAAAGACTTTCATTCCACTTCACGAGTGTCATACTTGCCACCGCCAATTGCATCCATCACCCCTATACATCGGCTTATTGGATAAGGAACTTAAGAAGGTTTTAATTTAGGCGACGATCATGATAGCGCGCATGGCGCAAAATGTCTTAGTGCCCACTATTTCGCCGCTCCTGGTCATCGCCGGCGCGCTCACGTTGTTGCCTTATCTTGCGGCAGCTTTCTTCTCGAAGCACGTCACAGGGTGCGCGCGGGTTCTCCCTGATTTAGCCCAGATTCTCTTTCCGTCGCTCCTGTGCATTCCATATCTACTGGTGGCTTTGGGTACAGGGGTATTCGTCTGGAGTTGGTTCGCGCTCTACATGCTTTTGCCCGTCGCCATTGCCGCGATGCTTTGGACGGCAAATCGATCTGGACCCTCGTGGCAAAGTGGCTGGCCGGAGATGCTGAATCTTGTGGTGCTTGGCCTGGCTGTCGATCTGCGCTGGTTCGAGCATGCGTGGCCTCCGCATTTGGCGGTTTTCAACAAGATGCTGCTGCTGGATGCTGGTGTATATGGCTTGGTGGCGCTGCGGCCGCTCGCGGGAGCAGGCTTCGATTTGAGGCTTCGAGGGCAGGACGTGGTTATTGGTCTGCGCGAGGCCGCTATCTATACTCCGATAGCTTTGGCGCTCGGATTGGCGCTGGGGTTCCTGCACATTCACCCTGTCTGGCCAGGGTTCGGAGCCATCGCCTTTGCTTGGATTTTTACCTTCTTGTTTGTCGCGGTGCCTGAAGAGCTGTTTTTCAGAGGGTGGATCCAGAATGTGCTGGAACGCTGGATAGGCCGATGGGCTGCGCTTGCCACGACCGCAGCTCTATTCGGCTTGAGCCACTTCAACAAGCGGGCATTGCCCTTCAATTGGCGCTATGTGCTGCTGGCAGCGATTGCCGGAATCTTCTACGGGCGCGCGTGGCGGGCGCAACGCCGGGTCGGCGCTTCGGCTGTCACTCATGCGACGGTGGATTCGATCTGGTCGTTATGGCTTCGGTGAGGTGACTCGATGGGAAAGCACCGTGCGGTCCACATAGGTCAGGTAGCCGATGCCCACGCGCATGTTGTGAAGGACCGGTCCGGGGATCGAGATAGCGATCGAAATGCCGAGGATGGCATGTGCCACAGTCAGTGGCCAGAGATTGCGATAGTGGATGAAGAAGAGGCAGGATGCGAGTCCGCAGATCAAGGTGACAAACGTCAAGATCGGATTTGGCAAGTGAGCGATCGCGAAGAGAACCGCAGCCAAGCCCGCCGCCGCTGTAGCGTTGGGCACTAGCCGCATTGAGCGCGACAAAAAGAAAGTCTGCAAGATCAGTTGCTGAACCGCCGCCCAAAGCGCGTAAATTCCATACCGGCGCAAGAACATCGTGGGCGTATCAGGCATGTGGAGTGTGTGCAGCCGTCCGGCCAGCATGACGGCCGCGATTGCGACCGCCACCGCAAGAGCAACGCCCCACAGAGAGCGCAGAAGATTCGCTGTGCATAGACCCATCGGCTTCAAACCTTCATACGATGCCCATGCGACATAAGAGATTGACAGGGCAGCCACGACCCAGAGCATTTTCTGCCAAGGGCGAGGCGTCCAGATGACGACCAGGATCAAGACATAAATGCCCATCAGTTCGTACAGGTCGCGGCGCTTGCTGCGTCCAGTCGCGACACTCAAATTGCAGGGAGACGGGATGTCGGAATCCGCCATATTCCGGGCTTAGATGCTTGATTGTTACTCCAGGATTACAGCTAATTCTGCATCATGTCCGCGAGTGGTGAGGGTGATAGCTGCTGCAAGAATGAGTCCACCTCCGAGCCACGCGTACGGGCCCAGATGCTCCCCGAGCAGCTTCACTCCGAGAAAGGAACCAAGTGCCGGCTCGATGTTGAGGAAGACTCCGGCGCGGGACGCGGGGACGTGGTGAATCCCCCAGTTCCAGAGCAGGGTGGTGGTCGCCGTACAAGCAAGGCCGCTGAGGGCCAGGGCCACCCACGCCATTCCGCTTATGTGGGCAAAGGGCATGGGCTGGCTGTTGTTCGGGATCCAGGGCTTCAAAAGTTGTGGTCCTAGAATCCAGGCGGTCAGCATCACGGTTCCGATGAGGATGGTGTAGGCGGTCACAACTGGAGGGCTGTGCGTCTTCATCAGTCGCTTACTGACCAAGATCCAGGCCAGAGCGGTGCATAGCGATGCCACCACCATCAAATCGCCGGCAAGTGAAGGCTGACCATGGGCCGCGGGACCGCGCGTACCGCCGAGCACGATAAGCGCTGCTCCAAGCGTTGAGCCCGCCAGGGCGAGCCATCCGATCCAGTCGAGTCGTTCGCCGGCAAACACCGCTGCTGCGGCTGCCAATAGAACGGGCATGGAGCCCACCATGAGCGAAGCATGGCTAACCGTGGTCAGCGCCAAGCCATGAAACTGCAGTAGGAACTGGATCGGTATGCCAAATGCGGCGGAAACGAGTAACAGCCGAAGTTCGACCCAGGTCAGTCGAACCCGGTGGAGTGCTAGAACCGGCAACATTCCCAGGCAGGCAAAAAAGAAGCGGTAGAGCACCATATACTCCACGCTCATCTCGTTCATGGCGATGCGGCCGAAGTAGAAGCCCGTTCCCCACAGGCAGCCTGCCAATGCGCAAGCACCGTAGCCGAGGAACTTTATGCGGCGGCCCATGTTGATATGGTTCGTCATCCCTGTTGTTACTGTCGCATAGCAGGCTGAAGCCGTAGGGAGAGAGTGGCTTCACTCAATTGCACGCGCAGTCAAAGGCTTTGAATGCGTGGATGATGACTAGTTGGATAGGAGACTGCCGCGGTGAAAGGCCGAAAATCGTGGAACAGGTTGCCGGAGGATGCTGCAAATACTTGCGTCACGTCGACTTGAAGAGCACGCAAAACGTCTGTATTCCACAAAAGGCCGTCTAATCGGCGAAAATAGGATGCGATGGTGAAGCTGCTTCTTCGGGCGAGGTATTTATTGCAGGCATGCCTGGGGCTGGCGGTGACCCTGTCGCCTTTCTGCACGCCGTACGAGGCACGAGCCCAGAGTCCCATGCCGTGGGCCATGCTGGGTGCCGGTTCCAAGAAAAATCCCGTGCCGCCTGGGCCACCCCCCATACGCGCTTCGCAGCCGCCCGCGCTTACCTTCCCAATTGAGCCGCTTGGATTCACAGCACCCGGGTTGTTTTATCTGGGCATGCGCAATAGTCTCGTCTCGCTGGATTTTCTGGACGAGGACCGGCTCTTGTTCACCTTTCGCGTGCCTGGACTCATCCATCGCGATCATTCAACTGAGACGCCAACCGACGAGCGGCAGATTCGAGCCGTTGTGCTTCGCATCCCGCAGGGAACAGTCCAGGCCGAAGCGGTCTGGACGGTGCATGACCGCACCCGCTACTTGTGGCCGCTTGGTAACGGCCAATTTTTGTTCCGCGACAAGGACAATCTTCAACTGGGAGATGCTTCGCTGCAGTTGAAGCCGTTTCTCCATTTCCCAGGTCCAGTGTTGTGGGTAGAAATGGATCCTTCGCGTCAATACCTCGTCACCGGGTCAAGCGAGCCGGCGAGTTCGGCAGCCAAGGAGGGCGATGTCCCCAGTCCCAAGACGGCTGAGACTTCCATCGATGGCGAGGACAAACGGCCTGGCGAGCCGGACATGGTCCTCCGCATTCTCCGTCGCGATTCGGGAAAGGTGATGATGGTGAGCCATATCCGTTCCGCCGTTCATTTGCCTATCAATGCGGAAGGCTATTTAGAAACACTGCGATCCCGCGGGGCCGCGTGGATGCTCAACCTGAACTTCTTCAATGGTGGCAGTTCGATTGTCGGGACGGTCGACTCGGTGTGCTCTCCGCTCATCGACTTCGTCTCGCCGCAAGAATTCCTGGTCACGACCTGCGGTCCGGGCGGCGACCCGCACTTGGTTGCCATGGGTACAAATGGCCGTCGTTTGTGGGAAGACCCCGCTTCAAATTCGTCGGTGTGGCCTCTCCTGGTGATGGCGCCCGACGGCTCGCGACTGGCGAGGGAAACGCTGGTTGCGACTCACTCGGTCAACTCTTCTGCGCCTCTCGGCACTGATGACATCAAGGGGCAGGCGGTCGAGGTTTTGGATGCTGCCAGCGGCAAGGTGGCACTGCGGGCCGAGGCCAGTCCGATTTTCGATGCGGGGGGCAATGTGGCTATTTCTCCTTCGGGCAAGCGAGTCGCAATCGTGGGATCAGGGGCGATTCAAGTGTTCGAATTGCCGCCGCCACCTCCGCTGCCCGACACCTCGGTAACCAAGGCAAGACCCTAAACGTAGGTGCAGGGCCGTTGCGGACGCGTGTAAACTGGGCTGCGGGAGAGAATTCTTGGCCACGGCTGTCGTTCATTATGTGGCTGCGGCGGTTACCGACCGCGGACGCAAGCGCCCTTCCAACGAGGATGCGTTCGGGTATTCCGTCGACCACGGTATCTACGTGGTTTGCGACGGCATGGGCGGCGCGGCGGCTGGAGAGATTGCCAGTTCGCTCGCGGTGGACGAAGTCCTGCGTAAGCTTGCGTGCCGCGCTGACGGCGTGGGGACTCTTCCCGATGCAGCTTGTGAAGCCATTACTTCAGCCAACGATGTAATCTTCACCAGAGCCCAACGGAATCAGCGCCTTAGCGGCATGGGTACCACGCTTGTGGCTTTGGCGGTCGAGGAGCGACGAGTCTGGGTGCTCAACATTGGGGACAGCCGCTGCTATCGGTTGCGCGGCGGGCGCCTTGAGCAGCTTACCCTCGATCATTCACTGGTGGAGGAGCAGGTGCGGATGGGACGCATGAGCCATTCTGAGGCACTTCGATCTCCTTTGCGGAATGTGATCACACGCGCGCTTGGTACCCAGAACCGCGTCACGCCCGATTGCTTCGAGATGCAGGCGGAACCCGGCGATACATTTCTGCTCTGTTCGGATGGATTGACTCGTGAACTTACCGATCTGTCGATCCAGTCAATCCTCAACGTCGGGGGTTCGCTGGACGAGCGTTGCGCCCGCCTCGTGGAGGCCGCCAAGAAAGCTGGCGGCCACGACAACATTACGTGCATCCTGGTGCAGGCAGTTCAATAAAAGGCATCGCTTGATTAGCTTTCAGGACCAACCATAGACGTCGATTCCTAAACTCCCTCGAAGTGTTTTTCAATTTCCTCGAGAGTCTTCCCCTTCGTCTCCGGCAGAAAGAGTGCAACCGTGAGCAGATAGACCAGGGTGAACGCCGCAAACAGGAAGAACATCGTCGAATAGCCATACTTGCCGACCACGGGCAGGAAGATTCCAGCCAGCGTGGTTGAGACAAGCTGGTTGATAACGAGCGCGATACTCATTCCGTTGGACCGAATGCGCGTCGGCATGAGTTCCGACAAAGCGAGCCAGACGCAAACTCCGGGGCCCATCGCATAGAAACCGACAAAGGCATACAAGCCGATTGCCACCAACCATCCGTTGAGCGCTCCGGGTACCTCGGAAACGTAGGCGTGTTCGATTTTCAGGGGCGCTTGGCGGGCGGCGTCGAGATCGGCGAAAGGATTGCGGAAGAATGCTTCCACTTTGCTGGATGGAATGCATGCTGCGCGATCGACTTCAATAGGCGCTGCTCCAGTATCACTCGTGCGCACGGGCACAGTCGTTGCTGTGAAGCCGCCGTACGAATAGATGACCGCCAGCGATAAGTTCCGATCGCCGCCAGTTGCGCTGGGTGCAAGCTGCTGCGCTCCTGCGGCATCGAATCGGAAGGCGACGTGTTGATCGGCGCTCACCATCGCTTGGATCGCGGCGCGCGCGTCGTAGCGGTGCGCTTCGGTCCGGATGAACAGCGCGCCCGTGAACAGCATCGACAGAATGATGCCGGAAGTTCCCACCAGGAAGAGGAACTTGCGTCCCTTCTTGTCGACCAGGGTCATGCCGACGACGGTCAGCAGGAAATTGATGAAGGTGAAGACGACATAGCCCCAGTGAGCGCGGACGTCGGACAGGCCGCTCTGGAGAAGAATGTCGGTGTTGTACCCGATTACTGAATTGATCCCCGTGGCCGTGTTGCACATGAGGATGACACAGGCCAGCAGGAAGGGCAGCACGTAGCGGCGCTGAAGCAGTGAGCCGCGGGCAGAGCCGGAACCGCCTCCGTTTGCCTGCTGCGCGATCTGCGCCATTTCAGCCATCTCAAGGTTCGTCTGCTCCTCGGTACGCGAGCGAAGCAAAGCTGCCCGCGCGGCCTCAATTTTGCCACGACGGAATAGCCACCGCGGGGACTCGGAGACGAAGAATCCTCCCACAACAAAAAGCAGTCCGGGTGGCATGGACATCCAGAAGATGTGGCGCCACGCCTGATCTTTGACGGTGAATAACGCGGCCGCGGAGGCGGTGCGCGCGATTTCTTCGACGTGGTAACTGAAGTAGATCCCGATGATAGCGGCCACAACAATGCCCAACGTCAAGAGCCACTGAAATACGCCTGTGCCGCGGCCCCGTTCCTTGGCCGAAAGCGATTCGGCGAGGTAGAGGGGAACGACAACGCCGACCAGGCCGCCGCTGGCGCCCTGCAGCAGGCGTCCAAAAAACAGTGGTCCATAGCCTTGCGAAAGCGCGATCACGGGAATGCTGATCACGAAAGCGGTGCCGCTCATGAGCATGAGCGGTTTGCGCCCCATCCAGTCCGCAAGCATTCCGGCAAAGAGCGTGGAAAACACGCTGCCCAGTAGTACCGCGGCCACGATGATTGAAAGCTGACTTCCAGTGAGATGCGACGTGGCTTCAAGATACGGTAATGCGCCGCCAATAATGCCGACATCGATGCCATAGAGAAGACCGCCCAATCCGGCTACGAAAAGCAGGAAGCGGTTATAGCGCTGCAGTCTTCCGTCGACGGCAGAAAGGGCCATGATGGATGCTCCGAAAATCGCTGATGCGGTTGTTGCATGACTGGAAACGAGACATGCCCGTGAGCCCGCTCTACTGGATGCAAGGATCTCGTTGCAAGCTTACATCATGGGTCGGCCACGTCGACCTGCGAGACCGCGAGCCACCCTCGACGTGCCTTCGCCAAATTGCTGTTGAGTCGCTGGTCTCGAAGTTGAAGTCAATCTGAGGGTCATCCGGATAGTCTTCGAGATCAACATCGATCCGGTCTGGAGTCGGCGCCGATAGTCGCCTCTAGTGGCGGCGATCCTATCGTTGTCGTTAGCAAGTAGAAATGGGAGCAGCCGACAAGGCTGTGAATCTTGCAAGGTGAAAGTCCTTGCGCCGTC
>CZKL01000209.1_pt1 | contig 32013 bp, 25 predicted proteins | sample 1122441 | NCBI WGS metagenome assembly CZKL01 (sample SAMEA3539301, study PRJEB10725) | soil metagenome | biome: tundra; feature: field; material: soil | place: USA | collected 2010-05 | depth 0.15 m
CGGGCGGCAGCAACACCAGTTCGACGTCGTTCGACACTGAAGTCGCCGCCGCAGCTTCCGCCACCACGCTGCCAGACCCGCCGTGAATCACCGCTTTCCGCTCGGCATCGGAATACTTCAGATCGGCGCCGCGTACCCGAATCACCGATGGCGTGCGGCTTCCACCGTCCTTCGCCGCATGGCTCTTGTCCCCTGTCCCCGGCAGTTCCACCCCTCCCGCGCTCAGCAGCACCACCTTCACCAGATCCGCCGCACTGGTGCTCCGCGCCACCAGGGTTCGCTTGGTGCGATCGAGTACGATCACGGGCGCCGCCACCGAGTTGGCCTGCTGCCATAAACGCGCCTGGCCGGTGAACGTGGCTTCCCCAGTGGCTTGTTTCAGTTGCGCCTCAGCTGCGATTACATGTGCCGGTCCCTGTCCACCCAGACCGATGCTGCTCTTGGCGTTGGACATCGCACCCGGCTGACCAATGCCCGACTGACTAGTTTTAGGCGGATTCGCCTCCATCCAAGTCGCCTTCACGTTGCCGTGCGCGAACGCATCACCCGAAGCCTGCGACACGTCAACCTTGTCCGCCGTCAGCTGCAGACCTCCATCTTCTACTCGCGGACTTCCCATCAAATGCAGCCACTCTCCAGCACCTTCATACAGCGCATGCTCCGCGGTCGCGCGCAGTGTCGGCTCCTGCACTCCGCCGGGTTTTGCCACCGGCTGCTGTTGTAACACCACATTGCCATCCACGGTTGCCCACTGGATCTCCGCCGCAGCTTCAGACCCACCTTCAACCGGCTTTACAGCTTTCTTGGACCTGGCTTTCGCAACTACTCCAACCGCCTGCCCTGCCAGGAAACGCGCATCGATCCGGTCGCCGCTGGTCTGTTGCCGCGCTCCAGCCGCCGTCGTTTCCTCCAGCTTGCCGTGGCCCACCCCGGTCATCTCGGTCAGCGTCTGGTGCACTCCAAAGACACCGGTCACTTCATCGGCGGCCATCCTCGACGGAACCAGCGGGCCAGTCCCGCGCTGGGTTTCGCCCGTGATCATGACACCGCCGGTTCCGTGCAGTCCCGCTAATTCCACTTGCCCGTGCCCCGCATCTCTGAACTCTAAATCCGCCACTGGCGAGCGCCAGTCCCGATTCACCCGCACCGGGCCACCCTGCCCCTCGGTCACCGACTCGCTATGCATCAGAACGCCGCGTTCCAAATGCACCTTGCGCAACTCTCCTTGCGTCGCGAACGCAAAATCGGCCGCCGGCGCACTTCCTTTTACCTGCCGCCCATTGCTCGCCGAATCCATGGTGACTCCGCCTTCAAGATGCCCATGAGTCGGCTGATTATGCTCGTCAAACTCCAACAGCCCCGTTGGAGCCGCCATGTGCGCCCGCGTCAAAGTAGTCACTCCAAACCCCGCCGACGCATTCAGCCGCACTGCCGACCCATCTGGCCGGAACAGAATCTCGGCCTTACCGGCTGTGGCCTGCCCGCCACGATAGTTGGCCGTAGCGTCAGTCAGGTGGCACAGCAATTCGCCCCGCTCGAACTCCGCATGGTGCGCCTGCACCTGCACAAGTTCTGGTCCTCGCTGAACATTGAGCGCCACAGCGTGGTCTAAGACGAGCAATCCATTTTCAGATTCGTATCGAGCTCCGATCGAGCTCCCGCTGCCCTGCGCCAGCGCGAAGTCAACGTGCTGATCCGTGGTTGCCACTCCGCTTTTACGATCGAAAGTGAGCCCGCTTGTCTGCACGTGAATTGCACTAGACGCTGCCGTATGCGCAGCCGCAGCTAGAGGAGTGACTTTGGCCTTTCCACCTGCGGCCTGCCCTGGCAATGCATTGGGCGCGATTGCCGGAGCCTCACTTGGACGCATCAGCGTGATCTCCACCGGCCCTTTGGCAAGTGCCGTCTGCGTCTTCTGGTCGTATTCGAATTCTTTCCCGTCGATACGGTCTACGCTCTTACCATCGGTTCCGTAAAACTCGATGTTCACGTCGTGCAGAAGTTCACGGTGGCTCTGCTTGAGCTCTTCCACCTTCGACGCATGAAGCTTGAATAGCGTGTGCCCGCCACTAGACTGGGTATAGGTAACCCCGTTAGCCTCCTGCTGAATATCCGCGCCCAGAGGCTTCAGCATCTCCCGGTAGTTCAGGTGATTGCGCCAGCGCGCAATACTCAAAAACATTCCCAGTGTGACCACCAGCAGCACTGCCGCTACCAGGACCAGGGTCCGCATCCGCTCGATCGTGAAGCGCAACTCTAATTCCCCTGGCTGAGGCGCGCTGCCAGCCGCTGGGCCAAACTTTCTCCCAGTTCGCTCCATAGGAGGCGTGCCGTGGCTCCTGAACTCTTCTCGACCGCGGTGGTAAGGTCAACAAGCTGGCGAACATTTTCGGCCATGTGGCCCGCTCCCACCGAATTCAGCTCTGCTTCTTCTTCGAGGAACGGTGTGTCGTTGCCGAAATCAATGCGGATGTGCCCATCCTGTTCGTAAGCTCCCTCATCAAAGAGCGGACCGAACGCGGTCACCCGCACCAGACGAGGAGCGCGCGCCCAGCGTGGGTCAAGACCCGGCTGTGTCTCCAATTCCCATAAGTTCCACCCGATCTGGAATTCGTAGGCGTAGTCGTCATGCAAGAGTTCGAGGGCTTCTTCCACTGCCGATTTGGGGTCGAATCCTCGTTCCAGTCCCTCGCCGCTCCTCCCATATACCCTTTGGAAAACAGGAGATTCGCTCCAGTTGACCGGCCATACGGTGGCTGCATAGACCTTCGGCTCGCCGCCATGTGCGGCAAACTCACTCAGCACCGCCGTCAGCTTATCGGGCAGCGCCGCAAGCCGCAGATTTGGATACCACAAGCTCAAATAAAGTGCGTCGGACATCTCTGTAGATTGTAGACGTGCGCCACAGGTCCCCCGATTCACTTCACCTTCTGAGAACTCCACCACACCGTTCGCTTCCCGGTGTCCAGGAGTTTTCAACCTAAATTGTGCCTGAATTCAAGTCGTTCGACCCTCTGCACGGAACCGCCGCTACGCTTTTGCCGCCTCGCTGAGCAGCATACGTTGATCACTGCTTTGAGATCGCCGAGGCCCGGTCCTCAGGTAGACGAGGCTTAAGGGAGCTAACCAGCGCGCACATCTGTTGACTGATTCGATTCCCTCTTCAACAGGCAGACGAATTCCGGATAAGCGGTCCTAAACTCGGCACAGCCAGGCATTGCTGGTGACAGATCGGCCCCGGGATTGAGATGAAGCCTCTCGTTTTTGCTCTTGCTTTTGTCTGCGCCTGCGCCCTCCTGAGCGCGCAAAAGACGGTGTGGCAGCCATCGCCGGGACACACCCAGATACCGATATGGCCGGGTGCCGCGCCTGATCCACAGCCGGTCGCTGGACCAGAGAATTCCGAGGGCTCAGGGCAGGATTTTCTTCCCGGCGACCGCCCCGCCATCGGTGTAAACAATGTCACCAAACCCACCATGACCGTTTACGCTCCCAAGGAAAACAACACTGGCGCGGCGGTGGTCGTCTTTCCTGGAGGTGGCTACCAGACTCTCGCCATCGATCTGGAAGGATCCGAAGTCTGTGACTGGTTGGTTCCTAAGGGGATCACCTGCGTGCTGCTGAAGTACCGCGTGACGGATGTGGGACCCTATCCGAAATCGGGCCCCTACCCGGAATCTCCGATGGCGCTCGAAGATGCGCAGAGGACGGTGGGACTGGTTCGTTTTCACGCTGCGGAGTGGCACATCGATCCGCACAAAATTGGGGTGCTTGGATTTTCGGCGGGTGGTCATCTCGCCGCAGCCATCAGCAATCATTTTGAGAAGCGTTTGTATTCGCCCGTCGATGCGGCTGACCAAGTAAGTTGCCGCCCGGATTTCGCTGTTCCCATCTACCCCGGCCACCTTTCCCTCTCTGCGGCGGAATGGGACACTAAACAAGGCACCACAAGGTTTCCGATTCATCCTCCCGCTGGCGCCAATCGCGACCTCGGGTTGAACCCCGACATTCACGTCACCAGCCAGACACCGCCGACGTTTTTGCTGCAGGCAGAAGATGACCACGTCGATAACGTGAATGACTCTCTTGCCTACTACATCGCCCTGAAGAACGCCGGGGTTCCTGTAGAACTGCATCTGTACGCGCAGGGTGGCCATGCGTTTGGGTTGCGGCGCACCAAGTTCCCGATCACGGCATGGCCTCAGCTGGTGGAAACGTGGCTGGGAACCATCGGGATGATTCCGGAGTAGGCGCGTCGATCGCATCCGGCAATCCGCTCCCAACTTCGGCGTCGACGCTGCGAATAGAACCTGGGGACTCGCTCCGCTCATTAAGTGATTCTTGTGTCTGAATTGAACGTTTTCGCAGCTTCTGCCGTATCCACGCTAGTGTTGAGCGGGATCCTCAGAAGAGCAAGGGAGTCAACATGCGCGCAACCCGCAACCCAGGGAGAGTGGCTGGATTCTGGTATCTGCTGCTTGTCATAATTGGTCCCCTCCCGCCTTATCTACATTCCCAGCAAACTTTTCGTTTCAGGAAACCCGGCCGCAACGGTCAACAACATTGCCGCTCACGAAGTGCTCTTCCGTCTCGGCATTGCCAGCGAACTGATAGGAGCGGTGATCCTGATTTTGCTCACCCTCGCCTTCTACCGCCTCTTTGCGGAAGTGGACCGGAACCTCGCTGTACAGGTGGTAATCTTCGGAGGCGTGATGCCCGCGCTGCTTTATTTCGTCGGGGTGGTCAACGACTTCGGCACCCTGATGTTTGTGAACGGGACCAACTTCCTGTCCGTCTTCGAAAAGCCTCAGCACGACGCCCTGGCCATGCTGTTTCTCACGCTGCGGGACCATCTGCCCAAACTCTATGGGGAGTTTGGCTTTTCCCCTTGGGAGCGCTTGTCTACAAATCGCGCTTCCTGCCGCGTTTTCTGGGCGTGTGGCTGGCGCTGGGTGGCGTTGCCTACATATCGCCCTGAGCTTTGCCGGCACCTTGTGGCCCAACTATCAAGGCACGGTATTCACCGTTTCTCAGCCTGCCTTCTTTGGAGAAATGGCCTTTATGCTATGGCTCGTCATTAAGGGCGCCAACCCGCAGACGGCGCGAGCACCGGCGCCGGCAGGTCCGATTCCGTTGACACCGTAGCGTTGGGATCGGCCCGTGCACGCGACGCTCTTGTGGCGGCCAACGATCTCAAAGCGGGCTGAAGTCCCCTAGGCTGTCACAATCTCGCTGAAATCTGCGATCCCTGAGAACTCCCGCAGCACGCCGTCGATCAGCCCCAGATGCGCACCGCGCACTGCAGGGTCCGGATCCAGGACCATGACCTTATCGAAGAAAGCATCGACCACCGGCCGCAGGGTAGCAATTAATGCCATGGCCTGAGCGTACGCGCGTTCCTGCCGTAGCCTGGCTACTTCAGGCGCCAGGGCCGCCGCGGCGTCCGCCAGGCTGCGCGCCTCCTGAGCCAGATCCAATCCTGCCGAAGAGCCGATATCATATTTCTTTTCTTCAGCTTGGCGCAGAATGTTCTTAACTCGCTTGAACGCCGCCGAAATAGCTCTAAAATCCTCCGACCCGCGAACCGCTGTCAACGCCGCGGCTCGAGCAATCGCATCGCGCACGTCGTCCGACCTCGCAGCTAACACCGCACTCACCACGTCGTAGGCGAACCCACGCACGTCTTTCAGATAGAAATGCAGCCGCTCGCTCAGGAAGGCCTCGACCTGCTCTCGATGGGATCCTTCTGCTCCGGTTGCCTTCAGTACGTCTTGAAGGGTCAGGGGCAGATTGGAGTCCGCCAGAATCTTGACGATCCCGTTCGCAGCCCGTCGCAACGCGAATGGGTCTTTCGAACCAGTCGGCGCGTTGCCAATCCCGAACATCGCTGTGATGGTCTGGATGCGGTCGGCAAGTCCCAGCAATTGGCCTTCAACCGAGACAGGTATCTCGTCCTCGGTAAAGGCCGGAGTGTACTGCTCATAAATGGCTAGCGCCAGGTGCTCCCCTAATCCCTGCGCCCGCGCGTAGAGCCCGCCAATGATTCCCTGCAGTTCAGTAAACTCTTTCACCAACTCGGCAGTGAGGTCAGTCTTAGCAAGTTGCACAGCTTTCACCAGAGCGGCCTCATTGAATACCACCCCCGCCTGCTTCACGGTCAGCGCCAGCTCTTTAGCGACCTTCAAGTTCTCTTGTGTCTTCCAGTGATAGCTGCCAAGCTCCTTCTGGAAGGTGACGTTCTTCAGGCTCTCAACCCGCTCCACCAGCGGAATCTTCTGGTCGAAATCCCAGAAGAACTGCGCATCCTTGAACCGCGCCCGCAGCACCCGGGCGTTGCCATGACGAATGATCGCCCGGCCCTCTTCATCGACTTCGGTATTCAGGACCGCGAGAAAGTGCGGAGCCAGTTTGCCGTCGGCATCTTCAACCGCGAAATACTTCTGGTGATCGCGCATCACCGTCACCAGCACTTCTTCGGGCAGCGCCAGGTACTCCGGCTCAAAGTTGCCCAGCAGCACCGACGGCCACTCCGTGAGATGAACGACGGTCTCGACCAGCGGTTCGTCTTCCCGCCACCGCGCGCCTGGCACCGTTCGCGTCTCTGCATCCAAGGCCTTGCGAATCAGATGCCTGCGCAATGAAACATCAACCACTACCTTCGCCCCTTTGAGCGTCTCGGCGTAGTTGGTAGCTGAAGCCAGCACCACCGGCTGATCCCCATGCAGCACCCGATGACCCCGGCTCTCATTTCCTGCCGCGATCCCCGCAACTTCAAGCGGCACGACCGCCGAATCGAGGAGTGCCACGACCCACCGCACCGGTCGCACAAACCGCTCCGGCTTACCAAGCCGCCAATACATGTTCTTGGCCCAGTGGATGTCTGCAACCTCCTTAGGCAGATCGGACGCCAGCAGATCGGACGCGGTACGACCGGGGCGATTGACCGTAGCGCCCACATAATCCCCTTTGGCGTTAGTGATTTTTTCAAGCGCAGTCACGGCCACGCCAGCCTTCTTGGCAAATGCCTCCGCCGCCGGAGTGGGTGCGCCGTCTTTGAACGCCACCTTCCACGAAGGGCCGGTCAATTGCTCATCGGCGTCCGCCTGGCTCGCCAGCACACCCTCCACCAGCACGGCCAGCCGCCGTGGAGTCGAGAAGGTAGTCAGCTTCGATTCAGGTGCCAGCAGCCGTTCCCGTGTCAGCAGGTCATTGACGCCCTTGCCCAACTCGGCTTCAGCACCAGCAATCATCCGGGCGGGAATTTCTTCCAACCCGATTTCCAACAAAAAATCCGCCATAACGTGCTCAGTTCTCAATCTTCAATTCTTGGTTATTTGTTTCTGGCTCTGGCGATCAGACGCCCCAAAGGCTGCCCTTTATTCAAGCCGCCGTTTGCTGAGCCGCATAGGCCTTCGCGACGCCTACGGCCAATCCTCGAATGCGACCAATCACGCCCACTCGTTCCGTGACGCTGATAGCGCCCCGCGCATCCAGCAGGTTGAACAGGTGCGAACACTTCAAAGCCAGCTCATAAGCCGCCAGCAGCGGGAATCGTTTCTTCTCCACCACGTCGGCGTCCTGGTTCGCGAGCAGCGTCCCTGCCTGTTCCAGGAGAGACTTGGCCTCAGCCTCGTACAGGCTGAAGTGCTCCCAGAGCTTCGCGACGTCGGCGTACTCGAAGTTGTAGACCGAGAACTGCAGTTCCTCCGACAGCCTGACATCACCGTACGTCACCTCGGCGCCGGTCTCCGGATCTCGCGCCCAAATGATGTCGTAAATCGAGTCCACATCTTGCAGAAACGCCGCTATGCGCTCCAGGCCATATGTCAGCTCCGCGCAAATCGGGTCGAGGTCCATACCGCCGCACTGCTGGAAATAGGTGAACTGGGTGATCTCCAATCCATCCAGCATGACCTGCCATCCCACGCCCCAAGCGCCGCCTGCGGGCCACTCCCAGTTGTCTTCTTCAAACTTCAAGTCATGCTTGCGTAAATCGATCCCAATCGCTTCAAGCGACTGCAGATAGAGCTCTTGTACTTTGACCGGAGGCGGCTTGAGAATCAGCTGAAACTGGGTGTGTTTAAAGAGACGGTTTGGGTTCTCGCCATAGCGCCCATCGGCCGGCCGGCGCGAGGGTTGTGCATAGCCCACCCGGTATGGCCTGGGACCGATCACGCGCAAAAACGTCTCCGGCGACATGGTGCCCGCGCCAACCTCCACGTCATACGGCTGTTGCAGAACACAACCGCGGTCCGCCCAGAAACCTTGCAGGCGAAAAAGCAGCTCTTGAAAGGTGAGGGCGCGCGGTTTCGAGTGGGAGGACACTGACGATGATGGCACAGCGGATAAGGGCACGAGAAACTCTCTCTCAGCGGAACTGAGGTCGATTTTACCAGCCCCGTCAGATCGGCAATTCAATCCTCAAGCGCCAAGTCTCCCAAGGGCCTCGGCAGAACGCAGCTTGCGCTCCAAGTGCCGCTCCAGCGACTGCCAGGTAAATCGCCGCAGGTCCTGCCCTCGACGTCGCGGCCAGGATTCGCCCGCGAATGCCGACGCCGGAGCGCGCAACATGCGCTGCGCCAATTGCCATGAGTCGGGCGACAGCACAATGGCATTTCCATAGCGATGTACAGCGCAGAACAGCCCGTCGGCGTAAGCATTGAAAGTAACCTCTCCGGCGATGAGCACCTCTCCACACACGATGCAATGGGCCACGTCCGGAAGCAGGCCCATAAGGCGCGTCATCCACAGCGAGAAGTAAGTGAGCGGCATCCACGGCTGCTCCACCGTAGTCTGCTCCAGGACAGACACGAGCAGCCGAAAGACAGTCTCTTGTGGGTCGTGATCCGGCAGGGCTTCATCGAGCACTTCGGCGAAGAAGCTGAGCACGGTCATCCGCGCCAAGTCGACGGGCGTCGACAGCGGGGAACGCACAATCTCAAGCTGATCGAGCCGAGCCAGTTCCTGCCGCGGCCGCTCCGCAAACCAGGCCCGCGCCACGGTCATCGGCTCCAGCGCCCCGCCAAAACGCTTACGGCTCTTTAGCGCTGATTTGGCGACTCCACGAATCTTTCCGTAATCGCGGGTGAAGAAGCTCACTATCAAGTCGGCTTCATGGACCGGCCAGGTGCGCAGCACTACGGCTTCTGAGATCAGCACGGCCATCGGTTTCAATCATCGCATCGACGGTCGGGTTTCCGTGGCATCGATGGTGGGGTCTCCTTGCTCGAAGCCCTGTTCGACACAAACGCGCATCCCGGTGACCGGAATGCGCGTTCGGTAGAGCCACAAGCACGCAGCGTACTGAGGTACGACTAGCGACCGAAGTGCGCGGCGTTCTTCTCGGTAAAGTGCGCCCACTTCTCTGGCAGATCGTCTGCCGCGAAGATGGCCGAAACCGGGCACGCAGGAACGCACGCGCCGCAGTCGATGCACTCGACGGGATCGATGAACAGCTGATCGGCTTCGGCGTAGTCGCCCTCGTCTTTCTTGGGGTGGATGCAATCGACAGGACAAGCGTCCACGCAGGCGGTGTCCTTGGTGCCGATACAGGGTTCTGCAATCACGTATGCCATCTTTGATTCTCTCCGGGAGTCGGACTCTCGACGCTGATAGTAGCATACGAGCCCTCGGCCTGACGTCAACTGAAGCGACCGAGTTTTGGCATGCGGGAAAGTGGACGAAACCGGAGACTTCGAACACCACCGCAGATCTGCGCGGCATTCACTCAGTGGGTGGTGGAGTCACGTGGGCCTCAGGCACGAATGGAACCGTGCTGCGAACGGAGGACGGTGGCTTCGAGTGGCAGACGTGTTCCATGCCTCCCGGCGCCGAGAAGCTAGACTTCCGTGGGATACAGGCGTTCGATGCCAACACGGCCATCGTGATGTCGTCGGGTAAAGGAGATTTATCCCGGCTCTATAAGACCACCGACGGCTGCGCCTCGTGGAAGCTGATCTACACCAATCCTGATGCCGATGGGTTTTGGGATGCCCTCGCAGTGGTTGGAAAGGACCTGATGCTTCTCGGCGATCCGGTAGGCGGTTCGTTTGTTTTAGAAAAATCGCAGGACGCCGGAGCGACCTGGAAACGGGAGCAGATCCCGCCAAGCGAGTCCGCTGAAGGAGCCTTTGCCGCCAGCAACTCCTCCTTGGTCCTGGGAGACAACGGACGCTCAGTTCTGTTTGGCACAGGCGGACCTGAGGGCGCGCGGGTCTTTATGAGATGCGGTTCGTGCGAGGGCAGGGGATGGTCGGTTCAACATCCCTCGGCGTTTAGCAAAGGAGCTTCTTCGGGCATTTTTTCGATGGCTGCAGATCCACCCTTTCGACATTTGGTGGCCGTTGGTGGAGACTATTCAAAACCGAATCAGCGAGGTTCTGCTGCATTCACCGGGGATCGCAAATCGTGGCAGCCCGCGCAGACGCCACCCCACGGCTATCGCTCGTCGGTCGCGTACGACGCAGCCGCGAAGACCTGGATCACTGTGGGACCGAATGGGACAGATATTTCTACCGATGATGGTAAGACTTGGCGTCCGTTGCAGCCCGACCCAGCGCGACACGAAACAGCCGATGCAGACCGCAACTGGAACGCGCTCTCGCTGCCGTTTGTGGTCGGCCCTCATGGACGAGTCGGCAAGCTCAACCCGAATGCACTCAAGCCTTAATCTCTTAAGATTGAAGCCGGAGAGCCCTATGAGTGATGGCCACGAGGAGCGCGAAGAACAGGAAAGGCGCCGTGAGCAGGAAGAACGGCAGGATCGCGAAGACCGGGTGAACCGCGATCGGTTCGACGAGTGGGAACAGGAGCGGCCCGATTCCTGAATCGCCTCGAAGATCAGCGCAAAGCAACCGCTCGAGGTTCGATTGGAGCTGCGAATTCCGCTCTACTGTGCCGCCGCTGCCCGTGATGCCCGGCGAGCACCGAATTCCTCTGCCGTTGGAATAGGAGTGAGTTCCCTTCCTGCGAAGAGGTCTTCAAACAGGCCCACAAGTTCGTCGTGGATGAGCCCGTTGGACGCCAGAATTTCGCGGCTGTCGAGCTTGTAGTGGCTTCCCGAGAAATCTGTGATCTTACCGCCCGCCTCTTCAACCAGCAGAATGCCCGCCGCCGTGTCCCAGGGGTTCAGGTTGAACTCCCAAAAGCCCTCGTAGCGTCCCGATGCGACATAGGCCAGGTCCAGCGCAGCTGAACCAGCCCGCCTGACTCCATGCGACCGTAAGGTGAATTCGTGGTAGAAGTGGATGTTTGGACTGTCGTGGCGCTTGCGGCTGGGAAATCCGGTCGCAACCAGCGCCTCGGCTAGCTCCGGAACTTTGGACACATGCATCAGCTTGTCATTCAGCCACGCACCAAGCCCGCGCTCAGCGCAATAAAGCTCGTCGCGCATAGGGTCGTAAATTACTCCAGCCACGAGAACGCCATCTTCGCCCGCATCGGGCTCGTGAGACCCCTGCTTCGGACTTCGTTTTTCGAGTCCCATCGACACGCAGAACTGAGGCACACCGTGAGCAAAGTTAGTCGTGCCGTCCAATGGATCGACATACCAGCGGAATTCCTGGTCCAGTCTTTCGCGCGTGCCCTCTTCTCCGTAGATTCCGTGGTCTGGAAACACTTCTCCGAGACGGGTCCGAATCAGCTTCTCGACAGTGCGATCGGCCACCGTAACCAGGTCGACGTCGCCTTTGTACTCAGTCTCCACGCCTTGAGCAAGAAACTCGCGGAGGCGGGCTCCCGCCTCGCGCGCGATCTGGGCTGCCTTGATGACCCATACAAATTCCGGCTTATTGACTGAGGCTGCCAATTCGCTCACAGCCCACTCCCACGCGGCGCCGAGACGCCGTTCACCAGCGAGCCGACCGTCTGACGACGCTTGCCGGATTCAGTGATAGTGCGAATTTGATGTTTGTAGATGAAAAGGTTGGGCGAGCCATCGCGCGTCAGTCGCAGCATTCCATCATCGAAATATTCGATCCAGCCTCGAACCGTTTCTCCATCGCGCAGCTTGATCACGACAGGAACCTGGCGATCACTGAGCGAGCGCAGGTAGAGTGCCTCTTGCCCGGTTTCACCAGGCGGAGGGGTCTTAGAGCGGCGACGAGAAGGCAATGGCGGAGTCATATTACTCTTAGATGCAAATTTGCGGCGGAGTGGACATCGTCCCATTACTTTGGTGGAGCGTCTGCGTAATATCCCGTGCGATAGCGAATATTGAAGGACTCTGCGGATGCTCTCGGTACCGTAATCTGCACTCGATGGAAGTTCACGCCCGGCACCTGGTGGTGCGGATAATAACCCAGCAGATACTGGGTACGGAGATCGTCGCTCACCTGGGCAAAGGCCTTGTCCAGACCACCGGCGCTCACGTAGAAACTCTTGCCTCCGGTCTGTTCTGAAAGGGTGATAAGCGCGTGCTCACCGCCGGTATCGCGCCCGGCGCTGGCTTCGATCGGCACATCGATGATGCTGTAAATCATGACTTCGCTGCGGAGCGCCTGCTCCAATGCTTCAGCATATGTGGTGCTCTTGACGGTATCGTCCCCATCTGAAATCAGCACCAGGGCCTTGCGTCCCTGTTTTTTTGCCAGCGCCTGCGAGCCAAGATAGATCGCTTCATAGATAGCTGTCCCCCCGCCGCCCCGCAACTGGCCCAGCCCGTGATCAATCTGTCCTACCTTGTTGGTGAAGGGAGTCAACTCGCTGACCCAGGTCGCAAATCCAAGCAGACTCATCTGGTCCTGAGGCCGCAAAAGTGCGTGCGCAAATCTCTTCGCAGCATCCGCTTCCTCAGACATGTCTTTGCGCACACTCTCACTCGTATCGATGGCCAGGGTCAAATTGAGCGGCAATTCCGATTGGCGCTCAAAGATGGCGATTTCCTGAGGACGCCCGTCTTCTGCAATCTTGAAGTCGTCCCGTGTAAGGCCGCCTACGATGGCACCAGTCTGGTCGGTCACGTTCACAAACATGTTGACCAGTCTGACGTCCATCTTGAACGTTGGGTCGTCCTGCGCGAGCAGAGTTAGCGGGAAGAGCGCGACGAGGGCAATCAGAACGGACGCGACCCTACGACCCACGTTTCGCCTCCGCTCCAGACACCGAAATTCCCTCAGGAAACGGCTCACCATCCGCCCACACCGCACCGTCCACAAACGTCTCTTTCTTCCAGATCGGAACTGTCTTCTTGAGGGTGTCGATCAACCATCGGCAAGCGTCGAAGGCCTGCGCTCGATGTGCGGAGGCCACCACAATCAGCACGCTCGTCTCTCCAATTTCGAGTTTCCCCAGCCGATGCACGATGGTAGCGTGGCGCACGCCGAAGCGCTCAATTGCCTGTCGCGCCAATTCGTCCAGCTGACGTGCGGCCATGTCTTCGTAAGCTTCATAATCCAGGTGCAGCGTCTGGCGTCCCCGCGAATGATTGCGCACGATTCCGTCAAACACGACTACAGCCCCATCTTCAGACTGCTTGGCTGCGGCAACCAGCTTATCGGCTTTGATCATTTCCCGTGTCAGGGCAGTTACGACGGCTGGAGTGTCGCCGTCCTCATCCGCCGCAGCTCCGCCGGAAACTGGAGGCAACAAACCCACCTCGTCCCCATCCTTTAAAATTTGCGTCGACTGCGCATATTCCGCGTTGACACTGACCGCGATGCCTCGCAGGTTCAGGGAACGAGCGGGCCTGTCCGATTGAAGCTTCAGCAGCAGATCCGCGACCGTGGCGCCCTCAGGCAGCTCAAGTGTGGAATGAGACGCACCAAACCAGTCCTTTAAAACACCGAATGGAAGAATTTGTACCTGCATGTCTAGAAGAAGAATACCGCCTATCAGGAGTTAGACGCGTGGAACGGGTCTATGTGGGGAGTTACTTGAACGGAGATGGGCCGATACCGGGGAATTCATGTTTTGAATGCGCGAATGACCAATCCCGGCCGCGACAGTCTGAATTTTCTTTGTACAGACAGTCCTTACGAGTACGATGGCGCTGATGTCGGCCCCCTGGCCTACAAGAGGTCACAGATGACTGAGCCCGCAACCCCGGCGACTTCCGCAGGCATATCCCCCGTGCCTGCTACTCTGCACGACACCGGCTCCACTGTCTTTGCTGAACCGCCAACCTATCTGAACGAGTTGCTGGCCGACGCTGAGCGACTGCTTCAATACACCGCCGAATTCGGCATTGTCGTCGATGAAGACACGCGCGACCACGTACTCCAGGCCCGGACCGCCAGCAGCTCGGGATGGACCGAGCAAAGCGCCGCCAATCTCATCGCCGCGCTAACGACTCTCGCGGGGCTGGTAAAGCCCGTCACCGCAGCCAGCCTTCGAGCCTGTTGCGATAAGACTCGTCCCACCGTCCGTAATTATCTGAAAGTTGCTATCTGGCTGGCGGTCTTCATCGTACCCTTTTCCGTCGCCAGTTTTCTGGTCTCGGCCATTTCCAACACGATACGCACAGACCTATCCACGGCCAACGATCTTGCGGTGAAGCTTCAAACCCAACTCGGGTATCCGCAGCCCGAAGCCAACACTGGTGACGCTTCATTGAAGCCATGTTCCCCGTTCCCACCTGCGGAGCCAGTGGCACCACCACCCGACGTCAATCGCAACGATGTCATCAGCGAATTGCAGCTTTATGCGTCAACGATCCGCTCGATCGATGCGCGCGCAAGACAGTTGAAATGGCTTGTCCCCAATCGTGAGGTCGACCCTTGCAATGCCATCCGCAGAGAGCCGCAGAAACTCCACCAGGTATTTCAACTCCCAGCTGGATTGCCTAACCTGGCTCAAGCCGCGCAGGACCGTACTACGCTCTATCAGGACGTTCGCTACTTCGCCCAGAGTCTGCTCGATGACGAGTCGTTTTTTTATGGCGCGATCACGACCTGCATTCTGCCTGTGCTCTACGCGCTGTTGGGAACCTGCGCCTACCTGCTTCGCACCTTTGAACAGCAAATGACAAGCCTTACCTTCATCCCTTCCGAAATCAATTCAGCACGATTCTTGATTGCGGCGATCGGAGGCGCAGTCGTCGGCTTGTTTAATAATTTCAACATCACACAGGGAGCCTCTCTCTCTCCCCTGGCTCTCGCCTTCCTGGTCGGGTACGCCGTGGATGTGTTCTTCGCCTTCCTCGAAGGCTTGATGCAGACGTTCACGCGGAATGCCGCGAGCATTAAGGGTAAGACCACTCCCGAATAAGCGCCGTAATACGGGGGCGTCCGATGTCTCGTACTAAAAGACAAAGACCGGCAGGTTCGCCGGTCTTTGTCTTCCATCTTTAAAGCAGCATCATGCGGCTGCGGTTTGCAGCTGATCAGCACTCTTGTCCAGGGCCACCGGATGCTCCGTCTTCAACTGCGGCAATGCGACGGCCAGTACGTCTTCAATGTGTCGCGCGTAGTGGATCGAGACGCCTTCCATGAGTTCAGGAGTCAGATCCTCTTGCACATCCTGCTGATTGTCGGCCGGCAGGATGATGGTTTCAATCCCCGACCGCTTTGCAGCCAGCAGTTTCTCCTTGATACCGCCAACCGGCAGTACATTGCCGCTCAGCGTGATTTCGCCCGTCATGGCGGTTAATGGCTTGACCGGCGTGTCGGTCAGCAGCGAGGCCAGGACAGTGGCCATGGTCACGCCCGCCGAAGGTCCATCCTTGGGAATTGCACCGGCCGGCACGTGAATGTGCAAGTCGATTTCCCGCGTGAAGTCCTCCGAAAGGCCCAGACTTCCGGCATTGGATCTGACCCAGGTAAGCGCGGCTTGCATCGATTCCTGCATCACCTCGCCGATCTGCCCGGTCATCGTGAAACCGCCCTTTCCCTTCATCTTGTTGGCTTCGATGAAGAGAATGTCCCCGCCTGCAGGCGTCCATGCCAAGCCGACAGCCACACCCGGCCGTTTGACCCTTTCAGCCACTTCGGTTTCAATCCGCACCTGGATACCACCCAGGAATTCCTTCAGCGTGTCACGAGAGACCACAAGCTTTTCCTTGTGTCCCTCGACCACGCGGCGAGCCTGCTTACGGCAGATCGTACCGATGACCTGCTCCAGTTTGCGTACTCCCGCTTCGCGAGTGTAGTGCCGCACAACTGCACGCACCGCATCTTCAGGAAACTCAATCTGCTCCGGCGTGATTCCATTCTCTTTGATCTGGCGCGGAATCAGGTACCGCTGGGCGATATGCACCTTCTCCTCTTCGCTGTAACCCTGCAATGGAATCAGTTCCATACGGTCCAACAGCGGTGGAGGCACCGTGTCGAGCATGTTTGCAGTGCAAATAAACAGGACCTTCGACAGATCAAATTGCACGTCCAGGTAATTGTCGCGGAACGTGCTGTTCTGCTCCGGATCAAGCGTTTCAAGCAGCGCCGACGCTGGATCGCCACGGAAGTCGCGTCCCAGCTTGTCAATCTCATCCAGCATGATTACCGGATCGTTGGTTTCCGCCCGGCGAATGCTCTGAATGATCTGTCCGGGCAACGCTCCAATATACGTGCGCCGGTGTCCGCGAATTTCCGCCTCGTCATGCATGCCGCCCAGAGAGATACGTTGGAACTTGCGTCCTAGGGCACGGGCAATCGAGCGTCCCAAGCTGGTTTTGCCCACGCCCGGAGGTCCGACAAAGCAGAGGATTGGCCCCTTCATGTCCGGCTTCAACTCCAGCACGCTCAAATAATCCAGGATGCGGTCTTTCACCTTCTTCAGTTCGTAGTGATCCTCATCCAGGATTTCCTTGGCTTTGTTGATGTCTATCTTGGAGCCGGAACTCTTCGACCATGGCAATACGGCCAGCCACTCGATGTAGTTGCGTGTCAGCGAGTAGTCGGCTGCCATCGGTGACATCCGGGCAAGGCGCGACAGTTCTTTCAGCGCCTCTTTCTTGACGTCCTCCGGCATACCGGCTTCGTCGATCTTCTGCCGCAAGTCCTCGATCTCGCGCTGGCCTTCGTCCTGCTCTCCGAGTTCCTTCTGGATGGCCTTCATCTGCTCGCGCAGATAGTAGTCGCGCTGAGACTGCTGCACCTGGTCCTGCACTTCATTCTGGATCTTGGCGCGCAATTGCTGCACCTCAATCTCTTTGGCCAGGTGGGTGTTCAGGAGTTCGAGGCGCGCAGCGACGTCTGCTGTCTCGAGCAATTGCTGCTTGTCTTCAGTGGTCAGGAACGGCAGCGAGGACGCGACGAAGTCCACAAGCCGTCCGGGTTCTTCGATATTGGCGGCAATCGTGCGCAGTTCATCGGATAAAGTGGGTGACTCCGTCACGATCTGCTGAAATTGCCCGATCACGATGCGAACCAGGGCTTCGACGTTCGAAGTAGTTTCAGGCCGTTCGCCTTCCAGAACTTCGACTTCCGCGATCATGAAGGGCTCGGTCTGCACGTAGCGAACCAGCCGCACACGCTCCACACCTTCGGTGAAGACAAAGCGGCTCTGGTTGGGCATGCGGACAACCTTGTGCACCGTGGCCAATGTGCCCACATTGTGCATATCCGCCGGTGTCGGGGCGTCGAGGCGCGGATCCTGTTGCGCCGTCACGACAATGGAACGCTCCTCGCCCAGTGACTCGATCAACTGAATGGAGCTTTCGCGGCCCACGGTCAGGGGCAGCACAGCATGGGGAAACAGAACCGTATCGCGCACCGGCAACACCGGAACCCGCCGCACCGGGGTGACATTTCTAATGGATGGATTCGATGGCGTGGGCGGAACTGGTAGCTGGTTTGGCATTGAGTGTCCTCGTATCAACTTTCCTTCATTAGACAACGCAGCCCATGAAAAGTTTCAAGAATGTGGCTATCGCCCGCTCCGTCCTGATGTCCCTGCTCTGAATCCGGTCTGCATCGAAATACGGCTGGACCGATTCAGCGGTTCCCCGGATCTGGTCGTGCTGGTTCTGCCGTGCGCTGAAGACAAATTCTTCGAATCCATCTTCCCTAGGATCTCCGAGATCGGGGCATTGTCTTCGAAACACAAGGTTTAGCGCCTGCCTTCAAAAAAAACAGTTCAAAAGTCCCTTCCAAAAACTTATCGGCCACGTCTCATGGGAAATGAGAGTGGCCGATACCCGAGCATGCCGCAAAACACCTGGGCCTGACTCATCGAATGAAACTCTTTCTGAATGTGAAGGTTGTAAACCGACAAGAGGGGGTCAGAATCCCCATATCACCCTTGTTAGCGACGATCCGGCGTGCTGTCCTCTTCCTGAATCGCGGATTCGATCTGTTGCCACAGGTGATCCGGGGGATCCACCACAGGAAACATCTGGCGAGCTGCCTCGGCAATCGTTTCCAGATCGGCAAGCAGGGCCCGGCACAACTCGCAACTCTGAACGTGAGGATGCGCGGATGCATTTTCGCCAGATCCGATCATCTCCGGCATTTGCGCCTGAAACTCCTCGCAGGTCATGTTCTTCAGATCTTCAGTCATCGACGCCCCTCCCTCCGGGGAAATGTACGCATGGCGTCGCGAAGCTTCAGCCGTGCCTTGTGCAGTTGGGACTTGCTGTTACCGATGGAACAGTCGAGCATAGCGGCGATTTCATTATGCTCATAACCCTCGATATCGTGCAGCACGAATATGAGGCGATAACCGGCAGGCAAATCGGAGATGGCGCGTTCCAGAGCGAGTCGATCGATGGAACCGGCAAGGGACAGATCCGGGGCACCGAAACTGCGCCCTGGACCCTCTTCCGGAGTTGGCTCCATGGCCTCATCCAGCGAGATCAGCGACAGGCCCTTCTTCCGCAGGTGCATCAGCACGACGTTGATCGCCAGCCGGTGCAACCACGTGGAAAAAGCCGAGTCCCCCCGAAATGTGGCAATCTTGCGGTGCAATTGCAAGAACGCCTCCTGGGTCAGATCTTCTGCCTCTGCGACGTTGCCTACCATGCGCAGGCACAGGGAATAGATGCGCCTTTTATGCAGAGAGTAGAGTTGCGCAAATGCGTGGTGATCGCCGTTTTGAGCCCGCACCAATACGTCGGCGTCCGAACCGGGGACCGGCGGAGCAACGGGCGGGGCCGCCGGATCCGGCTCAACCGCGGCAGGGGTCGGCCGGGCGCCTTGGGGCGGTGTTGCGTCAGGTGGTTGCATCGGAAACCTGGATTGCGTCATTCGTATCCTTGGAGTACCGACCTCGGGGCCGGCGAAGGCTGCGCTGCTCATCATTCCTCGTTAGTATAGGGGGCAGCGGTTGAAATAGCAGAAATCGGCTGACTTGGCTGATGACGGTTTAGATGCAATTTGAATCAACTGCGTTCGATTCGGTTCACTCGGGAGAAGATTTTGAGGGCGATGCCTCCGGGAAAGTGCGGCGGTCGGTGTGGATGCAGCGTCCTGGTGGCGTTCTCTTTACTGCTTTTCTTATGCTGCACGCAGAAAAGTCGGGGTCAGACCTCCTCAAAAAATGACGCAAGCGCCCCTGTGACGAATTCTTCTGGTCTCTCCCCGGATGATACATCCAGAGGTCCGACGGACTCACCCGAGGCTGGCGCGGACCGCTTGGCGAAACTGCAGGGACTTCGGGTCCACCGCGTCTCCTTTGAGGGCGTCTCGGAAAGCCGGCTAGCCCCGCTGCCGGGCCATCTTTCTCAAGCCATCGGAGCACCGCTCGACCCGGAAAAGTTGAGCGCCAGCCTGCGCGAGCTTTACGCCACCGGCGTATTCAACACCATCCAGGTCGAGGGACAGCGAGAGGGCGATGGTGTCGCCCTAGTCTTTCGCGGAACTCCGCGCATGTTTATCGGCACAATCTCCGTAGACGGAGCCAAGGGTGCCACGGTTAATACCCAGCTCGAACGGGCCAGCCGTCTGACCTCAGGAAGTCGCTACACGCAAGCCAAAGTCAATCAGGCGATGGAACAGATGCGGCTGACGCTGGTGGGAAACGGTTTCAACGAACCGACGATCACTTACATCCTGACCGAGCATCATCAGCAGCAACTCGTTGATATCGCCTTTCATGTCCTGTCAGGGCCCCAGGCGCGCATCGGGACAGTTGAAGTCGGCGGCGAGTCGGGAATGAGCCTTGAGGAATTTCGTCGCCACGCCCACCTCAGGACAGGAGCTCTGGTGGATCACGAAACCGTCAACCGGGCGCTCAGTGGAGTCCTCAAGGTGTATCGTGCTCAAAAGCGCCTGGAAGCAGAGCTCAAGCTTGAGTCCCAGGTCTACGCCAATCGAAGAATCAATTTCCGCTTCGTCGCCAATCGAGGCCCGGTGGTGAAGGTTCTGGTCGAGGGTGCCAGCCTCGATCTAGAACGCATCAAGCACCTGATTCCTGTGTTTGAAGAAGGAACGGTAGACGACGATCTGCTGAACGAAGGAAATCGACGTGTGCGTAATTACTTTCAGAGTGTGGGGTACTTCGACGTCAGAGTAGATCATAATCAGCAGTCCTCTCCCACCAAAGATGTGTTGATTGTGTACAACGTAGATCTTGGCGCAGGCCGCCGCGTGGAGCGCGTTTCAGTCGATGGGAATCACTATTTCAACTCGAGCACGCTGGAAGAGCTACTGACAATGCACGCCGCCACTAAGCTGGATCGCCATGGGACTTACAGTCAAGCTGCCGTTGCCGCGGACGTGAGTGCACTTGAGGCCGTCTATCAGAACAACGGCTTTTCCAAGGCGAAGGTCACGCCCGAAATCGGCCCTTCCCAGTCGCTTGATTCCAAAAGTGTGATCCCGACACCTCCTACTGCCGCAGCGTTGGCCGTGGTCTACCACATCGATGAAGGTCAGCAGCAGCGCGTCGGCGAGGTGCGTCTTGAGGGTGACGAGCATGCGGACAAAGAAAAGTTGACTGCCCTTATGAATACAGTTCCAGGCCAGTTGCTCTCCCCGCAAAATCTTGCCGGCGATCGCGATGCACTCGTCACCAACTACCTGAGCCGGGGCTATGGACAGGCAAGGGTCGAGGTTGCGGAACAGAATGATGAAGCAGATCTTGGCAAAGTAGATGTAACGTTCCGCATAACTCCCGGCCCTCAATTTTTTGTGCGCGATGTGCACCTGACTGGTCTGCATTACACCAGGCCCGACACGGTAGCCAAGGCAATTACCCTTCATCCCGGCGATCCGTTAGATGAAGCAGCTTTGCTGGAAATGCAGCGCAACCTCTATGAGTTTGCACTCTTCAACGAGATTGATACGGCGGTCGAGAACCCTACCGGCGCAGAACGAGACAAAACCGTACTGGTTCAAGCTGTCGAAGCACGCCGCTGGACACTGACGTACGGTGCTGGCTTCGAAACCCAGACAGGAACACCCCAGAACAACTGCCGCGGCTATCTGGCCAGTGGCGTGCCGTGCACACCGGGCGGCAAGACAGGGCTCAGTCCGCGAGTCCTCCTCTCGATTACCCGCAACAACCTCTTTGGGCGGGAGCAGTCTGCCTCAGTTCAAGGAACCTACGGTCTGCTCGAACAAAAAGTGGACTTGATCTTTCAGAACCCTCATTTCCACGGCGATCGCAACTTCGGACTGACCTTTAACGGAGGCTACGCCAACAGCCAGGATGTCACGACCTATGAGGCGTCGCGGCTCGATGCGGGTGTGCGCTGGACGGAACACTTCAATAACCCCGGTTCATTCATCTCTCGCGCCAATACGCTGATCTACGAATTCGATTTCCGCCGCGTAAAAGTCGCCGAGGATAGCCTCCAAGTGTATCCCAATGAGATAACCAAGCTTGCCACCGCCGTACGCGTCGGTGGCCCGGGTTTCACTTGGATTCGCGATACGCGAGATTCTCCGATCGATGCCCATCGAGGAACCTATCTGAGCCTCCAGGAATTCTTGTCCGCAGGCAATCTCGGCGCCCAGGCGGAGTTCAACCGTGTTGATCTGACTAACTCGAGCTTTCACGGTTTTGATAAGAATCGCTTTGTGCTGGCACGCAACACGCGCTATGGGCACGAGCGTTCTTTCGGAGCCGCGGAAAACCAGCTTATTCCTTTACCCGAACGGCTTTACGCCGGCGGAGCAACCTCGCTGCGCGGATTTTCGATCAACGCGGCTGGCCCGCGCGATCCGGAAACCGGCTATCCCATCGGCGGTGCGGGCGCGTTGACCAACAGCACTGAATTACGGTTGCCCTCACCCACGCTTCCCTATTTCGGCGATACGTTAAGTTTTGTGGTCTTCCACGATATGGGAAATGTTTTTACCAATGCTGGCGATGCGTGGGCGAGCGCGATCAGGATTCGTCAGCCCGACCGTGACACCTGCAAGGTGCTCACGTATCCCACGGCTTCCAACCCTTCTCCCGCTCCCAGTGGTCCCACTGAGGGCCCCAATACGTCTACGGGCCAACAAGGTATTTGCAGCTTCAATTATTTCTCCCATTCACCGGGCGTGGGACTGCGATACCATACGCCCGTCGGGCCCATCCGTCTGGACTTCAGCTATAACCTCAACCCGCCCATCTTCCCGGTCAACGTGAATTACTCTCTCTCGAGCCCATTTACCAACCAACACGTGGGAGAGGCTGGCCACTTCAATTTTTTCTTCAGCCTCGGGCAAACGTTCTGATGCCGATCGCCGACACATGTCGACCGACACTGCCGCGCTCCCTTGCGCTCATGGGGCTGCTGGCATGCTCGGTCTTTTCAGGACACCCGCAGAGCAATGCCCCTCAGACTCTCGACCGCGTCGTAGCAACGGTCAATAACCATGCCATCCTGGCCAGTGACATAGCCGACGAAATGCGCTTGTCCGTGCTCGATCCCAATCTCAACGGAGTTGCGCTGACGTCTGGGAATGCTTTGCAACAGTTGATTAGCCGTTCGCTGATCCAGCAGCAGATTCGTACCGAAGACATACCGGCTGTGCAGCCCTCTGATGAAGAAGTCCGGACCCGCGTCGTCGAGTTGCGAAAGGAACTGCCTTCCTGCGTTCGCAGCAACTGCGCCAGCGAGGCCGGATGGGCCGCATTTCTGTCGACTAACGATCTAACTCCAAAACAGCTGGAAGACTATGTTCGGCTGAGACTCGAAATACTGCGCTTCATCGAAGCACGATTCCGCCAGGGCATTCGGATCTCACAACAGGAAATTGAGTCCTACTATCACAACACACTGCTGCCCCAATACACTCCGGGTCAGCCGGTCCCGCCCCTCGAAAACGTTTCGACGCGCATCGAAGAGATCCTCCTGCAGCAACAGGTGAATTCGCTGTTTGGTTCATGGCTCGACAACCTCCGCAAGCAGGGGGATGTTGAGGTTCTCGACCCGACCCTGGAGAGCCCAGTGCCGACGGACGGCGGAGTCAATCAATGAGTGAAGCCCCGCCAACAGTGACCCCGACACCTGCGACTTTTCGCAAGCGCCATCCTCTGTGGGCCCTTGCCGGTCTGACAGTCGCGCTCGCGGCAGTTGTCGGCACTCTCTACATGTGGATGGGATCGAGAGAATTTGCCGACCTAGTCCGCAAGCGTGTCATCGCTCAAATTGAATCTGCAACGGGTGGTCGCGTGGAGATCCGCTCCTTCCAATGGAGCGTGATGAACCTTGAGGCCGAAGCTGGCGACCTGATTATTCACGGACTCGAAGAATCAAACGAGGTTCCCTATGCGCGAGTCGAAAACCTGCGCGTCCGCGTTAGCGTCCTCGGCTTCCTGAGTCCGAGGATTTTGCTGCGAGATTTGAGTGTGATCCGTCCGCAGCTGCACATCATCTTTTATCCTGACGGCACAACAAATCAGCCTCAGCCTCAAAGGCCTCGCAAACCGGGCAGGCCCGTGATAGACACGCTATTCAACTTGCAGGCCGGAAGTGTCGCGGTTGAGCAAGCAGTCTTCGACATCGACAACCGGGCAGCGAATCTCGACTTTCAGAACCGGTATCAGCCACTCGACTTTCGCGCCAGCGATGTGTCTCTTCAGATGCACTACGTGGCCGCGACTAGTAGTACGCCTGAAAACTATCGCATTGAAGCAGGCGCGCGCGATCTCGACCTGGTCAGGAACAGCGGTGCCCGCAAAGCGCCGTTGCCGGTTCATGCTTTTCTGCAGGCCACACTGGATCTGACTCACAACGCTGCTTACCTGTGTTCCTTGCGGCTTACAGGCCATACCCGCGGATCTGCTGATCACACCTTGGCGATCACCGGAACTCTGAATAATTTCGCGCGACCTCGCTGGGAAGCCAAGATCGGCGGCGATCTCGATCTGAGCCTTCTTGATCCCGTGCTTGGATACCCGTTCGCACCCGAAGGCATCGCAACGATCGACTTGACCGGCGCGGGAGAAGCAGGAGAATTCCGGGCAGACGGCTCCGTCCATGTGACAGGGGGCGCATATGTGCAGCCCGGAGTGATCGCGAGGAACCTCACGCTCGATACACGAGTACATGCCGATCCATCGCAACTGCGCATCAGCAACATCGCAGCTCGATTCCGCCAAGGTGGCGAGATCGATGGTGAGGTTCTGCTCGATCATTGGCTGCCGCCTATTCCGGGTCAAGCAGAATTGAAACCCACCCAACAGCAGGCGCCCCCAACGAACGCACCGGGACTTCGCAAGAAGCTGTGGAACCGACTACATTCAAAAGCGGCCACTCCGACAGTTCCCCGCCCGCAGCCCTCGGTTCCTCCGCACTCGGTTTTGATCCGCGCACCGGACATCGACATTCCGATCAACGGAAAGGTCACTGCTCAGTTCAAAGACGTCACCATCGATACCGTGCTCGATATCGTCGGTCAGGCGCCCTTCAATCGGCTGGGCATCGACGGCCGGCTTGACGGACCGGCCACTGCCGCCTGGAACTCCGGAAAGACTGAGACTCTGACAGTCACGGCGCTCCTGAGAGTTGCTCCGTCCAATCGCCCGCTCTCAGGGGAAGTGCCGGCCAATGGCTCGATCGACGGCACCTATACCCAACGCGATGGAGCTGTCGACCTGCGCAAGCTCGATCTCAAGCTGCCCTCGAGCGAAATTGAAGCCAACGGCCATCTGGGAGCATATCCTCTTACCAGTCCGAACGCACTCACAGTCGATCTGCATTCGCGCAACCTGGGCGAATTTGATACGGTCTTGCGCGACCTTGGGCTGGAGCGCAACGGCCAAACCGGAACAGCGGCTCTGCCGGTTTCAGTACAGGGAGAAGCGGAGTTCCACGGCACGTGGGATGGATCGCTCGTTTCGCCTCGCCTTGCCGGAGTACTAGAAGCCACACAAATTGGCATTGAGCTGCCGCCAAGCCCATCGGACAAATCCGCGAAGCCACAGTACATCCACTGGAATTCAATTCAGGCAGATGGTAATTATGACGCGGAACGCATCTCTATCCTGCATAGCCGATTGCTCCGCGGGCCCTCGCAAGTCAACATCGATGGTACGCTGATGGCGCCGGGTGCATCCCCTAGCGCTTCGACACCGGCCTTCGACTCCGGCTCGGTCCTGCATGCGCACATCCAGGCGACCCAATTATCAGTCGATGATTTGCTGCCAATCACAGGGCAGCGCCTGCCTGTAACAGGATCTCTGGACGCACAGCTCGAAACCAATGGTCCTCTGCGTGACCTGGGCGGGACCGGGTACGTGGAACTCCAAAATGGAACCATATACGGGGAGCCAATCACCAAGGCTCGCGCAGAAGGCTCGCTGACGAACCAGCTCATCAAAGTCACCTCCATTGAGGCAGACAACAAGGCCGGCAGACTCAGTGGTTTCGGCAGCTATGACCTTCATTCGCGGCATTTCGAGGCCCAGTTGCAAAGTTCCGGTATCGACGTTGCCGAGCTCCAGCAGGTTCGCCGCCTGGGAACAACCATGACCGGCAACCTTGGTTTCTCGATAATCGGGTCAGGCACGCTGGACGATCCGCGTCTTGAAGCTCAAGCCACGCTAGCCGACTTAACCGTGGGCGGCGAGTCGCTCGGTACTCTCCTGCTCAAAGCGCACACCGCCGATCGCGCAGCTCTCTACGACGTCACAACTCGCCTCGAGGCCGCTCAGCTGTCGCTTCACGGAAAGACGGACTTACGCGGCCCCTATCAAACCCAGGCTAACCTGAACTTTTCTGAATTCAATATCGGCGCCCTGCTCAAACTCGCCAAGCTGCAGGGATTGAGCGGCGAATCGGCGCTGGCGGGAGCGGTCACCATGCGCGGCCCGCTGGCGCGACCAGACGATTTGCGCGGAGAAGCCAGTTTGCGTCAGCTCGCTGTCACCGTTTCGGGTGTCCACCTGCAAAGCCCCGGAGGAGTACACGCCACTCTCGCTAACGGTCGCATCCAGCTCGATCCACTCCATGTCACCGGTGAAGACACGGATCTGCATGCTCAAGGGACGTTGGTCCTGAAAGACAAGCGGCAACTGGATTTCGCGGCAGGCGGCTCGGTAAATCTGAAACTTGCGCAGACCCTCGATCCCGACCTGACCGCCAGTGGCACGACAACCTTCCAGGTGGAAGCGCACGGCCCTCTTTCCAATCCAGACCTCCGCGGACGCATCGACTTCCAAGCCGGTTCGTTAGCACTCGAAGATTTGCCGAACGGCCTCAGCCAGCTTCACGGAACCCTCGAATTCAATCAGAATCGTCTCGAAGTGAAGTCCCTCACCGCCATGACTGGTGGGGGACAACTCGCCGTGGGCGGCTATCTCGCCTACCAAAACGGCATCTTTGCAGACCTGTCAGTCACAGGTAAGGGAATCCGTATCCGCTACCCCGAAGGCGTAAGTTCACTGGCAGACACTGCTTTCCACCTTCAAGGGACACAAACCAATCTCCAGCTCTCAGGGAACGTCCTGATTACACGTTTTTCCGTCAGCCAGAATCTGGATATTGCGGCTTTGGCTGCGCAGGCCACGACAGTTCAGCCCGTAGCCGCTCCCGATGCCCCGTCTAACCACATTCGACTCGACATACGTGTCCAGTCGTCACCACAATTGAACTTCCAGAATGCCTACGCCAAACTGGCCGGTGACGTCGATCTGCGGCTGCGAGGCACTCTTGCCTCCCCATCGCTGCTGGGACGGGTGTCGATCACTGAGGGCAACGCGATGATCGCTGGAACGCGCTATGAATTGCAGCGTGGCGACATTGCGTTTACTAATCCCGTGCGCATTCAACCTACCATCGACCTCAACGCAACCGCGCGGGTCGAGGACTACGACATCACCCTGGGCCTGCACGGAACGCCGGATAAAATGGCTGTCACCTACCGCAGCGATCCGCCCCTCCCGGAGGCCGACGTCGTAGCCCTGCTCGCCTTGGGGCGAACCCAGAGCGAACAAGGCCTATACACCCAACAGCAACAACAATCTGCAGGTTTAAGTCCGTCGACGGACGTACTCCTCGGCGGAGCTCTCAACGCTACCGTGAGCAGCCGCGTCCAGAAGCTATTCGGGGCAGGTTCCGTGAAGGTGGACCCCAGCTACCTCGGCGCGCTGGGGAACTCGACCACCCGGATCACAGTGGAAGAGCAACTAGGTAAAGACGTTACCCTCACTTATGCCACCAACGTCGATACCACTGCCCAGCAGCTCTTGCAGGCTGAAATTGCCATCAATCGCCACGTCTCGGTGCTGGTGGCACGCGACGAATCGGGCGTCTTCTCCATGGTTCTGAAGGCGACACGGCGCTATCGATAGACATAGCTGGGGCGAGAGCCAAGAGACAGACGTCGGAAGATAATTTTTGCGGCAAGCGTACGCCAGCTCACATTTCCGGATCCGGACTTGGAATACTATCAATTCGAGTTTCTGGGCCAATGTCACAGCACAGGGGAAAATCTCGAGTCTTGGTCGTCGACGACGAGTTCATGATCGCCGACACGCTTGCGTTGATTCTTAACCACGAGGGATTCGAAACTACTGTGGCGTACAGCGGCGAGACGGCGGTCGAAATAGCCACAACTCTGAAGCCTGATGCGGCCATTATCGACGTAGTCTTGGGCACGATGAGCGGCATTGAGGCAGCTATTCTCATCCGCGATGGCTCTCCGGGCTGCAAAGTCCTCATGTTCACTGGGCAGCCGGTTTCAGAAGCTCTGATTCAGAGTGCAAAGCTCAAAGGACTCTCGGTCGATTTTCTTGAGAAGCCTGTTCCTCCGCGTCTCCTTCTCGAGCGGCTTCACGCCATGGACTGACCACCGGAATATGGTGGCGAAATCAAACGTGCGTAAGAATCAATCGCACCATGCCACGAAAGTTGTAGAAGTTAAGCGGAATAAGATGCATCTATTCAAGAACGAACTAATCAAAATTTGCAGATTCGAACTAGTGTGGTATTCGACTACTCGAACGCAAAAATGCTTGCCGAGTGTTCATATTGCAATTAGGGCTCTTGCCCGGTAAGTCGCTTCACTGAATTCTTTTGTATTCCTTTTGTTGCTGTGGGTTTTCCCGGATCTTCGCGATTTCGACTGCCAGGTCGCATAATGCTCTGTCGCGAAGTGAAATCCCGAGTCCTTGTCGTTGATGATGAACACCTCATCGCCGATACGCTTGCTCTAATCCTTAATCAAAAAGGATTTGAGACCACTGCTGTCTACAGCGGCGAGCAGGCGGTCGAAGCTGCGATGGCTATCAAGCCGCAGGTCGTTATCAGCGACATCATGATGGGAACCATGAACGGGATTGAAGCCGCCATCCTTATTCGAGACGGAGTTCCGGGCTGTCATTTCCTTCTGATTTCCGGCCACCCCAATACGTCCGCGCTGCTTGACAATGCCGGCGCCCATGGCAACTCATTTGACGTCCTTGCCAAGCCCATTCACCCGCAAGACCTTCTCGAGCACATCCAGGCTCTCCGCCTCACGCAGACAAATACTCTACCCCTTCAAAATGTGCAGCAGTTGCGAGGGGTGGATCGGTTTGGCAAGGAGCTCAAAGGGACTGCCGTCGCTGAAGGCGTGGTCGAGCAGGTTTGGGGTCGCTGCGTTGCCTGAGATCAACACAATCCTCGTATTGGGACATCGCGAAAACGTCGACTTAGCCAACTGAACTCCATTCAGTTCCGGCATCATCACATCCGAAAGCAGAATGTCGGGGCATTCCTGACGGATAAACTCGATGGCGGGCACCCCACCATATTTCGCGACTGCATCGAATCCGCTCCGATTAAGGATCGTCGCCACACTATCGGCGATGATCTTCTCATCGTCCACAACCAATACGCGCGGCCGGCCCGAGGTGTTCGGTTTAACGCCGCCCAGTGCCTTTTCGAGTGACTTGACCGGATCACCGGGCAACGAACTTGAAAACACATAGCCGGGCTTACCGGGAATATAAAGGTGAATCCACGTCTGAGTCACGCTGCCACCACTTCCGTCTCGGCTTGAGCCTCATGAGTTCCGGGGAGAAAAATGGTCATCACCGTACCCGCCTCTTTGCCCTGCTTGCTGCGGAAATGCATGGTGCCTCCCTGCTGCTCGATCAAGCACTTCGTAACCCAGAGTCCGATGCCGGTTCCCCGATGCAACTTGGTCGTGAAGAACGGAACGAACAGGCTGCGCTGAACTTCCGCTGACATCCCGGACCCATTGTCGCCCAGCGTGATGCGAATGCCATCCGACATGCCGCGCGCCCAATCCTTAGACCGTCGCGCGCGAAACCACAGCTTTCCTCCGTTCCGCGACGCATCGATGGCATTCGCGGTGAGGTTAAGAAGCGCCTGACGCAACTCGCCTTCCTTGCCAAAAACCTTCAAATTCGGATCGATCCGGATCAACGTCTCAATTCCTTTCGCGCTTAGCCTGCGCTCGTAAATCAGCAGAACATCGTCTACCAATTCAGATACCGATGTCCACTCATTCTTTGACGATCCGCGATAGAAACCGAGAGTCTGGCGGGAGATTTGGGCCACCCGCGACAATTGCCGGTCGGCAATCTCCAAGTAGCCACTTACTTGCTCGGGCACGCCTTCGCTGGTCTGAGCCAGGTAAATGAAATTGGTGACCACCTCGAGCGGGTTATTGATTTCATGGGCGATAGTCGCCGCGAGGCGCCCGGCTGTAGCCTGTTTCTCCGACTCGATTGCCGCCTGCTGTGCAGTCTTCAGTTCGGTGATGTCGCGGGAAATAGCCATCAGGCGATCGACTTTCCCTTGCGCATTGAGCACCGGGCTGACCTTCACATCCCAGAATTGCACCGTGCCCTGAGCGGTCGTGTAGCTACCCTGAAAACTCCCCGCGCCACCTGCCAGAGCCGTTTCCAGGGCCGATTCCGCGAGAGCCCTTTCGTCATCCTTCCAGAACTCAGCCCACCGGTGTCCAAGCAGGCAGCTCTCACCATCAATCTCCATGGCCCTCAGGCCGGGTGGATTTATGTATTGGATCCGGCCATCGAGATCGAGCACCTGGATGCAATCCGCACAGCACTCCACCAGATTCCTAGCGAACTCCTCGCTCCTTTGAAGCTGCTCTTCCACATGTTTCAGTTGAGATATCTCGCGTTCGCGTCCCTTCATCACTGCATTCATCGTCCACGCCTGCTGCTGCAGCGAGCTGATCATCCGATGGCGGTCAGCCTCGGGAGGGAAAGTGCGCGATGAATCAGAATGAACGAACTGCGTGTGACTTGAACACACCTGCCGGAAGAGCTCGTGTTGGGCCTGGTCAGAAAGAAGGCCGGTGGGATAAGCGCTTCGAAAGGAGAATGCGTGTCGCTGTGCCAGACAATCCCACAGCCTTTCCACTTCAATCGCCGCCTCAGACTGGCCTCGCTGCCATAAGAGGGCGACCATCTCTCCAAAGGCCGCCACAGACGTCGAACTGCGGCGCAGCGCCTTCCGCGCTCGCACCAGGTCGGGCTCTATTGCGGCATAAAAAAGCTTTTCATCGGGAACGCCGTTGACCATGAATCGCGTCAAAGTCTCGGCAGCGTCAACAGCGATGAAGCGATTCATGGCTGTCGTGAAGGACAGATCAATGCCCGCCGCGCGCAGGCGGTCTGCCAGGCCCAACCGGTGGGCGCCGGTCGCAATCACGACACAGGCACCGCCGGCACCAAGGGCAGCGCCTACAAACTCACTAAGACTGTCGAGGAACACCGTGTCATCTTCGTAGAAATGTACCGATCTCCCGCTCGAGACTTGGCGTTCGTTTCTCCCTTGTGAAGTGTCGATTTGTTGCTGTGAGAGTTCCCTTTGATACACTCTGCCTCCGAGCACGAGCCAACGGGCACTTGCCCTGAAAGAAAAATGCTGTAATACGCCCCATCTTTACGATGCTGAAGTATGTACGGCAGGTTGCAGAAGGGGCGGTGCTGCCGCCCCGACCATCTCCCTGTCTCGCGTCGCTTAGTCGCGCAACCGACACAATTGGCAGGGGTTTTTTGATTCCACACAACTCCAAAACCTCTCGGCGCAATCTGTGTTTATACAGACGAGGCATCTGGACGGGAGCCGCTTGAGCGTCACCTCGCAGACGGCTTCGTAAGGTTTACATGCATTGGCACGACAGGAGGAGTTCACGATGTTAGGAACGATGCGTCATTCAAGAACCGCGCTGCTGACGGCCACGCTTGCGGCGGGCCTTTTCAGCATTCCCCAAATATCTCTAGCCGCCGGCCGCGGCGTAGGCATCGCTGCATTCGCCCAATCGGGCGACTCGGCGGCCAGCGAAGCAATGTCCAAGCTCAATAAGAAACAATTCAAAGACGTCAAGGTAACTGTGGACAATGGCATCGCGACGCTGTCTGGGACAGTTGACCTCTACGAGGACAAGGTCGACGCGGACAAGCGGATTCACAAGGTTAAGGGTATCAGCGCTGTTCGCAATGAAATCGAAGTTGCCGGTCCCAGCGTCTCCGATCAGGAACTGCAGTCCAAATTGGGCGAAAAACTGGCCTACGACCGCGTGGGCTATGGCAATGCCTTCAATGCCATAACCTTGAGCGTCCAGAACGGGGCCGTCACGTTGGGCGGCCACGCGCGCACATATGTCGATCGCGATTCCGCTCTGGCCTTGGTCAGCACCTATCCCGGCGTTAATTCTAGTTCGCTTTCAAGTTGAGACTAACTATCCAGGGCCATGCCGTCAGGCTTCGCAGCGTTTGGGTGTT
>CZKL01000109.1_pt2 | contig 30729 bp, 20 predicted proteins | sample 1122441 | NCBI WGS metagenome assembly CZKL01 (sample SAMEA3539301, study PRJEB10725) | soil metagenome | biome: tundra; feature: field; material: soil | place: USA | collected 2010-05 | depth 0.15 m
TGGAATATGAGATGGATCGCTATCTCAGGTCGCGAGGCACCGAGCGACTGAAGGAAATGCCGCTTATGCGAGTCGATGCGAGCCAGGGATACATTCACTATCGCAAGGGAAGCGTCGTTTTGTATTACCTGCGCGAGATGATAGGAGAAGATGCGATCAACCGGGCTCTGCGCAAAGTTCTCGGGCAATACGGCTATGCTCAGCCTCCTTATCCCACTTCGTGGGCGTTTGTGAATGCCTTGCGCGTGGAGACGCCGCAGCAATACCAGTATCTGGTGAAGGATCTTTTCGAAGACATCACGCTGTTTTCTAATCGCACCCTTAGCGCCAAAGCGAAGAAGCGCGCGGACGGCAAATATGACGTTACCGTGGAATTGGAGACGCATAAGTACAAAGCTGACGCTAAGGGCGTGGAAACGGAAGTCCCTGTCGACGACTGGATTGAAGTAGGCGCACTGTCTGCTCCGGAAAAGGGAAAACACTACGGAAAGGTCTTGTTACGCCAACGGATGCACATGACGGGAAAACACGAGACTTACACATTCGTGACCGATTCGATGCCCGATAAAGCGGGTGTCGATCCATTGCTGTTGCTCATCGATCGCGTGCCCGACGATAACTTGAAGAAGGTTGAGGCGGCTAACTAACTTCGCCTTTTTTTGCCGCCTCGCCTTACAAGTTACTCAATTACGGTTTCGGCTTTGACGGCAATGTCGACTTGGCTTGCTTCAGTAGTTCGACTTCGCGCTCAAGTGCGGTGGAGACGCGAACGATCTGTGTGTCAGCCTCTTTCCAGTCTTTTTGCTCGATCGCTTCCCGCACTCCGGGAATCGTCTTAACTCCGTAGCCCGTGTAGAAACCCGGGGCGTAAATCAAATGCCGAAACCAGGGACGATTCGGTAGTCCTTCATCGTTGATAAGCGCGCGCTCGCTTTGAATCAGAGCAAGATTCACATCTTCGGGAACCGTTCCACCTGCGGCCACGATCGCCTGATCCAATTCCTGGGCGGCATTTGTCAGGTCGTCCGAGGCTTGTTCAAGCGGCGCAAAATTGAGGTAGGGAGGAACAGGTTCTACAGGAGGTGCCACCATGTGCTTTTTCGGATCGAAGAGAGCTTGATAGACGCCCTCCTCAATCTGCTTATCGCGCTCTTTGGCCTTATCCCGCGCATCACCGGCAAGAGTCTTGAGTTCGCCTAAATACAAGTGAATCGTGTCAGCGAAATCCGCAAACTGGAAGGGCAGCACATCCGCGTCGGCCATCCGCATCACCATAGTGCCAGCGGTTTGTGCCAGCGCACGTCCGTAACTAAAGTCGGTATCTTCGAAGTGTGTGAACCAATAAAAATCGTCGTAGACGGAATGATATTGACCGCCTCCTTCATCTTCTCCGCCAAACCCGAGATTCACACTGGCGACGCCAACGTGATCGATGAACGCCGTGTAATCAGAACCGGATCCTAGAGCTGGGATGCGCAAATCTGCTCGCGAGCGGATCTCGCTGCGAGCCGGAGCTGCCGTAGCGCGTGATAGGTCAACAAGGCGCACGCGCTTCCACACCGACATCTTGGTTTCGGGGTCGTCGATGTCTTTTGCCACGTCATTCACGAAGTTCTCCAGTGAATGAGACCCTTCGGCGCGGAAGTACCCCCTCCCATTTCCATCGGAGTTGAAATATGCGACGGCATGTTCTTTGAGTTCGGCGGCATGGGTCTCGACCCACTCCGTCGATCCAAGAAGGGCCGGTTCTTCTCCGTCCCAGAAGCAATAGATAACAGTGCGCTGTGGCTTCCAACCAGCCTTGAGTAAATTACCCAGGGCGCGCGCTTCTTCCAGTTCAGGGCTCGCCCCGGAGACAGGATCGCCGGCTCCATTGACCCAAGCGTCATGGTGATTGCCACGAATCACCCACTGGTCGGGATGCTTCGCGCCAGGAATCCTGGCGACCACATCGTACAGTGGCTTTCGATCCCAGTTGAATTTCAATTCCAAATGCGCTTGAGCTGTGCTTGGTCCAACGTGATACGTGAACGGCAATCCGCCACGCCAGTTTTCTGGGACGGTCTCACCTCCCAAGGTTTTCAGAAATGGCGTCGCATCGCTGTAGGAGATGGGCAACACAGGTATTTTGGTGATGGTCTTGACCTGATCGAGTGGGATGAGTTGTGCACCAGCAACCGCGCCAATGCCAGGCGTCTGCGGATCACCCGGATACACAGGCATATCCATCACACTTCCGCGTTGCACGCCTTCCGATGGCCGCATTGGACCATCAGGATACGAATCGCCTCGATAATAACCATCATCGCGTGGATCGGAATAGAGGATGCAGCCAATCGCACCATGTTCAGCCGCCACCTTGGGCTTGATTCCCCGCCAGCTCATTCCATAACGAGCAATTACGATCGCGCCCCTGACAGAAATGCCCATCCGGTCAAGCACTTCATAGTCGTCGGGCCGGCCATAGTTAACATAGACTAGCGGGCCGGTAACATCTCCATCACGGGAGTATGCGTTGTAACTCGGTAGTTGTTCACTCGTCTGGCTCGAGGTCGGATCGACGCTGAGCGCGGGTTCTTGCAGCTTCGCGGAAAATTTGTTAGGTCCGAGAAGCTCAAGTGAACGAAGTTTTGGCGTTGGAAAGAGAGCTGAGAATGTTTCGATTCGCGCATCGAGTCCGTACGACTTGAGTTCGCTTACGAGCCAATCCGCATTATCTTTGTCGTAGGGCGAGCCGACGTGGTGAGGACGCGCCGAGAGTCTTCGCATATTCTCGCGAATGCGATCGCGGTCAGGAAGCTCGCGAAACTTCTGCTCCCACTGCATCTCTGAAGTGGAATCTTCCGTAGTATATCCGCGCAATGTTCGCCCCGGATCGGTTGCATGAGCAGTAATCGCAAGTAGGCATATGAAGGCTAACGACAAACGCATGAGGATACCTCTCTCAGATGAAACCAGTCGAAGTTGAGTTGCCGACTAGAAAGATCTTCACGATTACGCATGGAAAGGCCGGGAGAGGGCACTCTCCCGGCCTTTCCATCTACTGGCATTTTAGAAGCTGACTCGGGCTCCAAATTCCATCTTGCGTGGGGTGTTTCCCTGGGAACTAAGCGTGCCCCAGGCATCCGGAGAGTAGAGCGCCAGTGTAGGGTCTGCAAAAATGTCATGGTTGAATAGGTTAGTGACAATCATCGAGGCCTCAAAGCTAACAGGCTCGGCGACCTTGAAGTTCTTCAACAAGCTTACGTCAACATTCCAGTACGGGAGACCCGTGATGGGCCCGACACCGGGATTCTTGGCATCGATTCCCAGGATCGGAGGCCGCACCTGGTTCCAAACTGCTTCGGGATTCTTGAACAGATTGACTGCACCGTCGATACCCACTCCGTTGCTACCCGTGGTGCCGTAGTGCGCAGTGTGGCCACCATTGTAGGGAGTTGTGAATACGCATTGCTCATTGTCGAAGTAGTCGTTGCCGTCTCCTGAGCCGAACGATTGCGCGTCGGTCTGGGTGTTGCAGTAGACGGGTGCGCCACTGCCTGCGGTAAAGATGGGCGCAAATTCCCAGCCTCCGGCTATACGGCCAAGAAGTCCATTCTGATGTTTGTACCAGGGATCTTCCCAAACCATGAACATGTTATAGACGAGCTTTCGCTGGAAGTTCTGTACGCCATACATTTTTCTCAGGTCGAATGGATCGTTCGGTGTGTATTCACTCGTTGCCTGCACAAAGGCACCCGTGCCCAGCGCCTTGCTGTAAGTGAAATTATGTTGCGTGGTGATGCCATGCCAATCGTGTGCTTTGAAGCTTATGAAGCCCGCGTTGTAGTTACCATAGCCAACGCTGGCGTTCACGGCTACGCCGCTTGTCATCTGCCCGCTACCGCCATTGGCAGACCCAGGAATTGGCGTATTCTGCATGCTGCGCGGGAAATTAAATCCGCCGTTGTCCAGGTCAGACCAAATATTCCACACCGCCTGCTGAGTCAGGTTTGCGTATTCGTTACTTAGAACTGCAGCGGTGCAGCTTGTGAAGCCGTTGCAATAACCCGTGCCTGCGAGCGCACTCTCAAAGAATGGCTGAGGAGAGACAGTGGGAGTGCCATTGGCTCCGCAGGCAGCTTCCGATGTCGCGCAACCGAGAGCAGTTTCGAGGGCGGCGTAAGCGGCTTCGAAAGCTTGGCCACCGGAAGACATCATGTACGGAACCGCGTTGAGGTTAATCGGCTGATATTCATGGTGGATCAGGCGGCCAATGTAACCGACTTCGATGAGGCTCTTCTGATTAATCTGGCGCTGGATCGTGAGGTCAAAAGAGTCAATGTCGTTGGGCCTGAAGTGTGGGTCCATCGCTTCGCTGGCAGATCCAGCCACTGCATTGAAGCCTGGATAGTCTGGTTGTGGCAGCGTTGCGCTGGCAGTTGCGAGAGGGGCTGACGTTCCGTCAACGCCAATTCGAAACGCCGTTGAGGTGGTTGGATTAGCCGGACCGCAGGCGCCAGTCGCCAAGGCCTGGCGGCACTGTACTGCTTGAATCAAGCCAATTCCGAGTAGCGGTGAGAGGACAAGATCGACGCCGTTAAGTCTTCCGTATTGTTTGCCGTAGCCGCCGCGGATGACCGTGGAACCGGAACCGAAGACGTGCCCGAACAGACTGTCGGAATCGAAGTGTGGATTCCATGCCGCGGCAATGCGCGGGCTGAACGAACCGTAAAACGGGTTGTAGGGATACTTCAGCCCGTTGGCCGTATTACCGACCAGTGCAAAGCCGATCTCAGGGTTATACACCTGGCCTGTAAGTGCCGACTTTTTGCGTTGGGTCAGATAAGCTTCAGTGTCGATTGGTTGATCGGCAGCATCGACCAGGGTCACCTGCTTGCCGGTAGCTTCAACCGGAGGCATTTCCAACGTCCAGCCAAGACCATAGTTGAGCGTGAATGAAGGCTTCATGTGCCAGGTATCGCTGAAGTACACGTTGTAGAAGGGGATCGTGCTCTTGTCGAAAGCCGGAGTCAACGGCGGATTGAGCGCAAGGTTGGCGCCAGCACGCGTATATGCCACCTGCGAGTCCGTCACGATGCCAAGTACAGCTGCCGCGACGCGGCTCGCAGCCGTGGTGCTCGGGTAACCCAGAGCCTGCAAGTCGGAGAAATCAACCAAGCCGCCGCCACCTGAATCTCCAAGTTGATAAGTGGTGGTGAAGTTGATTCCGCCGCCGTTGTCGGTGCGCTGATGATAATTCCAGTTGTGCTGGTATTGTCCTCCAAACTGGAACATATGTTTGCCCTTGAGCATGGCGACATCGTCGGAAAGAAAATGATCTTTCCCATCCCAGAAGCGCGTCCGAATGCTTTGAGTATTTACGTTGAACGGGGCCAGCACCTTGGTAGACTGCTCCCCAAAGGGCTCGAGTGCACCGCCAAGCCCGCTGATCTGTGGCGGCGCATTGTTATCTGACCACTGCCAGAAGTTACGCAGGAAGCTGTAGTGGAAGTCGTTCGTCGTGGTGGATGAGATGACCGTTGTGAGGCCGGTGACAAAGAACCATGGCTGTTGTGGTTTGCTTGAGGTCGCGGCCGGTACGCCAAGCTTGTCTCCCGAGAAATAGCCACCAATATCTACCTGACTGTTGGTGGTAAGCGTCAGTCTGTAGTACCGGTAGCTGCTGAACCAGTGCCACTTTGGCCCGAAGTCATGATCGATTCGAGCGACCATGAAGTTATCACTCTCAGGCAGCGCGAGATTGGCTTTAAAGCCAATCTCGTTGACGCCATCGCAATAAGCTCCAACGAGCGAACCGCAACTTGTGTCATTTCCTGTGGGCTCGTACTTCGACCACAACTGCTGAACAGCGGGCGAGATGCCGATGCCGCGTGGGTCCAGTGCTTTCAGGTCATACTGTGTGCCACCGAATGTGACAATGCCATTGACCATATTGGCGGATGGAACCGCGCGCTCATAGGTCGCCGAGTTCGGATAACGCCACCCTTGATAGTTAGCGAACAAATAAGTCTTACCACCCCAGAATGTTGGCAAGATTGGACCGCCAGCCTTACCACCGAACTTGCTGTAGTGATAACTTGGCCGTGGCGTATCACTTAAGTTGTTATCCCATGTGTTACCGCTGAAGTTGTTATCAAGGTAGTATTCATAGACCCCCCCGTGCCAGGTGTTGGTGCCGTGAGGAGTTACGATTTCGACCTGCGCACCCGCGGAGTTATTGAAGTCTGCAGTTTGGCCTGCGGTGTTGACCTTGAACTCCTCGACACTATCTTGCGGAGTAGGCATAACTCCTGTTGGACCAGCGGCCCCGGTCGCGTTATTCGCGACACCTGTCGGATCACCTGCGAACGATCCTGTATACACAGTCATGCTTCCGTCCATATCATTGGAGTTATTTCCTCCATCGAGTAAGAACGTGCTCTGGTCAACGACCGCGCCGGCGACGCTTCCGTCTGGGCTCACGCCAGGTTGCATTTCAGTAAATGTGTTGACGTCATGCAGAAGACTGGGGAGGGCCCTGATTGCTTCTGACGGTATGTCGCCGCCGATAGTGGAGTTCATCGTCTGCAATTCGGCGCCATTCACTTGTACTTCGACAGTCTGTTGCGCATTTCCGACAGGAAGCTTGAAGTTAGCTGTACTTTGCGTTCCAACGTTCACGGTCTGGCTTGCAACGCGAGCAACTGAGAAGCCAGTCTTGGTTACGGTGATTGCGTAATTACCAGGGGACACACTGATAAAGGCATACTGGCCTGAATCGTTGGTGAGCGTAGTTCGCTCTGACCCCGTCGTGCTCTCGGTTAACGTCACGGTGGCGCCAGGCACGACCGCGCCACTTTGGTCTTCAACCTGGCCCACTACTGTACCGGTGTTTGTGGCTTGTGCGTACGTGAACTTCATAGTCAGACTGGCGAATACCAATAGGATTGTCAGTCTTAACCATTTCGACTTGATTTGCGACATGACTTGGCCTCCATCGGCTAAAGATTGTTCCTGTCTCGCACTACGGGAATAGTGCACATGAAATCAACACTGCAAACAGATGGATTCTTTACATTGCGACCAAACAACTCAGTGCCTCGAATTTATCTCTCGGCTTACTTGAGTTGTGTTGGAAGTTCCTTCGCCGGTATGGTGACACAAAGTCAGCGCTCGATCGAAAAATACGGTCGAAACAGCCCGGCAACGACAAGTTCTTCAGGTAAGAATGCGGAACGGTGTGATTCTGTCGACTTCTGAACGCTTCCCCACTCAACGTGGTGAAGTGAGAAATATGATGACCTGGGCAGTCTTCAACAACAGTTAGTGCGGTTTGGCATTCTTATCGCAAACATTCGTACTTACCAGCTCGTCAAAGGCGGGAACCATTGAGCTAGGGTGCGATTAATCTTCGAGAATCAGAAATCCAGACGAATCAGCCAATATGCAAAGGGAATGGTCGGGTACTACCTGGCGAATCAATTGCAGAGGAATCATTCGAGCGATTAAGAACCGTCCCACAGTGAACCGGACTCGCGGAGCTCGGTTGCAATCAGCCGAAGGTTTTTTCAGCGTAACATGGATTAATTTCCGATTCAAGATGGATTTAGAAAATATCTTGCATCCCGGCAACTCGGGCCAAAACAGCGATTCGACAGAGTTTGCTGGTCCCCTCTTGGTCGAACCGCAGCGTTCCGACTGGCGTTCCGACTGCTCAATCGCCCTTCTTTTGCGAGCGATTGGACGCCGCGATTGACACATGGAAAGGCGGGCTGATGCGCACCATTGCGATCACGAATATCCTGTCGGACCAGATTTTCAGTACCTTCTCAATTGAATAAACAGAATTGGATGGCGTTCTGATTAGGGCATATGAGCCTGTTCCCAGCGTTTAGAGCATTCGTAAACACATGTTTATCAGGAAATCGCCGATGAGGGTAAGGCAGGTCGAGTGGCACCTTGGAATTGGACCGCTTAGCGCCTGACTTGATCATAAAAATACCCGAGGCTCAATGAACATCAAGAGTAGCAGCGTCCTTATCGCAATCCTATCCGGCAGCATCGGGGCCTCTTATGCCTGCGCGAGCGACCTACCAACGCCCCCCAGAAAACACTTAATAGCTGCAAAAAGCGAATCGTCAAAATCTCACACAGTCGACGAGCAATTACAGGCGCTCCGGCAACAGCTAGAGAGCCAGGCTAAGGAGATCGACCGTCTTAAGGTCGGTTTGCTGGAGAGGAACAGTCTGCTGAAAAGTGCGGAACAATCGGCTGCCGCAGCTAAGTTGGCGGCATTACAAGCGGAAGCGGCAGCCGCTGATCGGCAGCGAGCGGTTGTCGAGAATGCAGCAGCAGTGGGAGCCCTGAAGTCCGCTGTCTCCGGTCTCTCAGCGAGCCAAACCGCGTTGACTGTCGCTGTAGCAAAAGAAAACGCAACGATGAAGTCTGAGATCGAAAACCCGAATGTCCTGCACTACAAAGGAATGACTCTGACACCGAGCGGGTTTCTCAACGGAGAATCCGTCTATCGCAGCCATGCCACCGGTGGCGAATTGCCTACGCCTTTCAATGCTCTTCCCTATGAACACGGTGACTCTTACGGCATGAGCGAAACCTATCTCTCGGGTCGCCAGTCACGAATAGGCCTCGAGCTCAAGGGAATAACGAGTTGGGGCGTCGTGCGAGCATATGTCGAAGGAGACTTTCTAGGTGTGGGCACCACCTCTAACGATAACCAATCGAACAGTTATCTATTCCGCCAGCGGGTTGCTCTGGCAGAAGTTGAAACCAAGACTCAATGGACGTTTTCTGGAGGGCAGGGATGGACGCTCGCGCTTGAGAATAAGAGAGGCATAACGACCGCCGTTGCCAATATGGCTTTGCCTCTGCAGATCGACCCGAATTATGTAGCTGGCCTGGTGTGGTCACGCGGTGGCGGTTTCAGAGTGACGAAGAACTTTGGAAAAGCAGCTTTCGCCATCTCCGCTGAGAATCCTCAAATTCTCTATAGTGCTTCCCTTGCCGGAAATACGCCGTACGCTGTTTTGGGCGGTGCGGGCGTGAATGGCGGAATGATGAACGCGGCGATGAGCAGTTGTTCGCCGTCAATGTCGATCGTGAATTACACCAACCAAAAGCAGACCGACTCCGGTGGATACACTTCAAACGTCGCCATTCCCGTGTACAAGACGCTGAACTCATGCGCCAACCTCGCCAATATTTCCTTTAATCAGGCACCAGACATGTTGGTTAAGGCTGCGTTCGACTCTCGCTTTGGCCACTAGGAAATCTTCGGAATCGCAAGATTTGCCCACGAAACTATCTATCCGGGGGAGACGACGAACAGCAATCTCTACGGGGCAATCAAAGACATCACGACCGGAGTAGCGGTGTCTCCGGACCTCACGACCAGCGGAGGTATTGCCGACGCCATTGTCCTCGGTGGTGCAGGTGGCAGTTTGCGCGTATCGCCCATTGCCGACAGATTCACCGTCGGCGCAAAGGGTCTCTATGGGCCGGGTGTTGGTCGCTATGGCGATTCGACACTTTCGGATGTAAGGCAAACGCGTTTGGCGGCCTGTCTCCGGTTCATAACCTAAGCGGCCTTTTGAGCGCTGAAGTCTCACCCAATCCTCGCATATCCTTCTACACTTACTATGGTGGCGATTACGCCGGGCGCACGGACTACGCCAATGCTGGAAGCAGCTCTCTGGCAGCACCTACCGCAGACTTCTGCCTGACGGGAACCAAGATCTGCACGACGACTCCTTCAACAGCGCAAGTCGCGACTGGTGGTATCTGGGGACCCCATTGGGTGGCACCGACTCCGGCAGCAGTAGGTTATGGTTCGCGGTTGTTAAATAACTCAGCTTGCCACACCGATACCAACCCGGGTTACAACGGCAGTTCGACCGGATACTATTCCGGCAGCTCCTGCGCCGCCCAGACACGGGACGTCCAGGAGGCCACAGGCGGTTATTGGTTTGAGATTTACAAAGGCGACCGCGGCCGTATTCGCCAAGGACTTCAATATAGCTACGCCGTTCGGGAGGACTGGTCAGGAGCTGCAGGGATCTGTGCAAAAGGCATCGAGAACATGTTTTACACATCGTTCCGCTACTACCTGCCGTAGAGGCACCCTGACTTCGGAACCAGATCAGTTTGACTGTGCCAATTTTATGCAGGAGCCGACGTCAACCTACAGGGAACATACCGCTCTCAATTTCGCGCGCGACCTGCACAACGTTTTCGGGCCGCCCAAGGTCGCGCCATTCATATTCATTCGAAGGAAAGGCAATAATCTTACCACCGTTCGCTGCAAGTCTTAAGTAGGCGGAAATAATAGAAAACGCACCCTCCTCTTTGATTTTGGAAAAAATGTAACGAGAAAGCACGTGGATACCCGAAAATGCCAAGGCATGTGTCTCAACGGCTGGTCGCGCTAATTCCGTCTGCCCGTCACGACCGTCTCTGCGACCGCATAGTTCATCCCGTTCGTCGAAGAGCAAGTATCGCGAGGTCACCCGATCTTGCACTGCAAGCGTAGCTAAGGCGCCCTGGCGAGAATGAAACTCTAACATGCGCCTGAGATCAATCGTGCTGACCACATCGACGTTATGCAAAATGAAAGGTTCATTCCAATCGTCGGCGGTTTCGGTGAAAAACCACGCAGCCTGTTTGAGACCGCCGCCTGTATCGAGCAAACTCTCCTCGTGGGACATCTCGATACGCATGCCAAAGTCATTGTTGACTCGAAGGTAAGTATGGATCATCTCCCCGAAGTAGTGCGTGTTAACTATAACCTGGTCCACGCCGAAGACTCGCAAACGAGAAAGAGCGATTTCTAGAAGCGTGCGGCCGCCAACAGTTACCAATGCTTTGGGGCGGTCGTTGGTGAGCGGGCGAAGTCGGGTACCAAGTCCGGCGGCCAAAATCATTGCCTTCATTTGCCCATCTTCTCTAACTCAATATGCCGAAGCACGACTTCCACTCCACCACTGCCACGCAGATGCTTCGCAAGCTGCTCCGCCAGGAACACGGAACGATGCTGACCACCGGTGCAGCCAAATGAAACCATCAAACTCGAAAATCCTCGCCGTTGATAGGTTTGTACGCTCGTATCGACGAGTGACAAGACGTTCGCGAAGAACTGGTGCACGCTCTCCTGGCGGTTCAAGTAGTCGATCACCGATGTGTCCTTCCCTGTCAGAGTCTTGAACTGTTCTTCGCGTCCCGGATTCGGAAGGCTGCGACCATCAAATACAAAACCACCACCGTTACCGGTCTCGTCCACCGGCGCCTCTCGATGAAATGAGAAACTGAAGATGCGAACGGTCAAGCCTGCAGCAGAGGATGCGAGCGCCTGAAGTTTCTCCGACGCCAACATGCCGTGCAGGGCGTCCATCAGCGCGGGCAGAGCGATTGGCAGCTTAACGTGATGAGCCAGCCAGCGTAGGTTTTTCAACGCATACGGAACGCTCTGTAGAAAATGGGCCTTGCGTTCATAGAACCCCCGAAAACCGTAGGCTCCAAGCGCCTGCATGATGCGCACGTACACGTACGCGTAATAGTGCTCCATGAAGGCATCACGCTTAAGGTCGACGAATCCTGAGAGGCAATCGAGATAATAATCGAGCAGTTCCTGGCGTAACTCTGGCGGTAGATCTGCCTTGCCATCATAGAGCAGTGACGCAATGTCGTACTGCAATGCGCCTTTGCGGCCGCCCTGGTAGTCCAGAAAAAAGGGCTGCTCGTTTCGTAACATGACATTTCGTGATTGAAAATCTCTGTAAAGAAAATAGTCACGTTCGGCACTCAAGAGGAACTTCGTTAGACGGCCGAAGTCATGTTCCAAAGCCTGTTCGTTGAAGGGAACGCCTGCGAGTCGCAGAAAGTAATATTTGAAATAGTTGAGATCCCAGGCGATTGACTGGCGATCAAAACTGGCCCGCGGATAACAGACCTTGTAATTTAAATCTCGCCCGGCCTCGACTTGAAATTTCGGCAACACGGCGACCACTTTACGATAGGCCTCAACCGCTTCCGGAGCGATGGAATCGCCGACACGATGGCTGCCTAGATACTCGAAAAGTGTCGTATCGCCGAGATCTTCCTCGAGGTAAGCACCCTCGCTCAGATCCTCCCCATAGATTTCGGGAACCGGCAGACCATGACGACGGAAATGCCTTGAGAACTCGAGGAAAGCGATATTTTCTTCGCGCGAAGGATAGAGGATGCCGATCGCGCTGAATCCGCCTCCATCCAAGCGGGCAATCGCACGCCCGGATGCACCAAGTTGACCTTGAAGCGGCTGCACATGTTCAGCCGGCAGGCGGTAATGTTGCTCAAAAAGCCGTTTCAGTACGTCCATGAAGCTCTTTCCGATAAATGCATAAGCTTTCACAAAGATACTCAGCGCGGGGAAGACGGCGCAAGGCGTGGAAGCATATCCTGCTGGAAATCTTCAGAAGCGCGAATTTGAATTTCAGTGTCACAACGACCGCCTCGCATCGAGGAAATTCTTCGAGCCCTTCAAAAGCGATACGAAGACTTCCCACTTTTCGAGCACCAAGTATCAGTCCTACAAGTTTGCTTCTGGAACCATCCGTTCCCCGATACCGTATGAGTCCAGAGGAACCTGAGAGAAGGTCACTTCGCTCGGTCCGTAAGATCGCATCCTCCCGGAGGTTAAGTGTGGCCATCCTAAACGATCAATTAAAACAGGTTGTGCGCAGGCTGAGCCGGTCGCCATTGTTTACAGCGATCACTCTGATTACGCTGGCAATCGGTGTGGGCGCCAATACGGTCATCTTCAGCGTCGTTGAAGGCGTACTTTTGAAGCCGCTGCCCTACCCCAGTTCTGCACAACTGATCGGTGTGTGGCATACGGCTCCCGGAATCGGGATCAAAGAACTGAACATGTCCCCATCCATTTATTTCATTGATCGTGAACAGAACACAACGCTCCAGGATATTGGCGTCTATGACGGTGACTCGCTGAATGTTACCGGAGCGGGTGCGCCGGAACATGTCAGAGGGCTTGACGTTACGGATGGCACCCTCCCCATTCTAGGAGTGAAGCCGGCTCTCGGACGTCTGTTTACACGCTTGGACGATTCGCCGGGGGCGCCGCAAACCGTGCTGCTTTCCTACGCTTATTGGCAGCAGAAATTTGGGGGGAATTCCTCAGTCATTGGACGCTCCATCACTGTGGATGGAAAAACTCGCGAGATTATCGGCGTGCTGCCCAAGGGATTTCACTTTCTTGATCAGCAGGATGCTGCATTGGTCCTACCCTTCCAATGGGATCGCAGCAAAATCAAACTTGGTAATTTCAGCCAGCGAGCCCTTGCTCGATTAAAGCCCGGCGTCACGATGGAACAGGCAAGTGCGGACATGGCCCGGTTGCTCCCTGTAGTCCTGCGTAGTTTCCCGGCTCCCGAGGGCTTCAGCCCCGCTTTGTTTGAGAAAGCACATATCAGTCCCAATCTCCGGCCGTTAAAGCAAGACGTGGTTGGGGATGTCGGAAACGTCTTATGGGTTTTGATGGGCTCCATCGTGCTGGTGCTGCTGGTGGCCTGCGCCAATGTTGCCAACCTGCTATTGGTGCGTGTGGAAGGGCGGCGCCAAGAACTCGCGGTGCGCGCTGCCCTTGGGGCGCCATGGCTGAGAACCGCCGGGGAGATGCTTTTGGAAAGCATTGCTTTAGGGATCGCAGGCAGCCTGATCGGCTTAGGGCTCGCGTATGCTGCATTGCGCACTCTGGTAGCGATGGCCCCCACTGGCTTACCTCGCATCCACGAGATTAGCATCGATGTGCCGGTATTGCTTTTCACACTCGGCCTTGCGCTCTTTACAAGTGCCCTGATTGGTTCAATCCCGATTCTGAAGTATGCAGGGGCGAGAGCCGCAAGTGGTCTTCGAGAGGGTGGAAGGGCGCTCAGTCAGAGCCGTGAAAGGCACCGTGCGCGCAAAACTCTTGTCGTAGTTCAAGTCGCGATTGCCGTCGTTTTATTGATCTGTTCCGGGCTGATGATTCGCACATTTCGGGCGCTGATGCATGTGTCACCGGGATTCGAATCGCCTGATTCGTTACAGACTTTCCGCTTCTACATTCCTGAAACGCAAATACCCGACACCGAGGCTGAACGCCTGGTCCGCATGGACGAGGAAATTCTCAATAGGCTTGCCGCACTCCCTGGTGTTTCGTCCGTCAGCTTCGCGAATGCCGTACCCATGGACGGGTACGACACCAACGATGTTCTGTATGCCCAGGACCATATATATGGTGAGGGCGAACTCCCGCCGATTCGCCGATTCAAATTCGTTTCTCCAGGCTTCTTCGCGACTCTCGGAACACGCCTCCTAGCTGGACGCGACCTTACCTGGACAGATACTTACCAGAAGAGGCCGGTAGCGATCATTTCTGAGAATTTTGCGCGCGAGTACTGGCACAACGCAAATAACGCGATTGGCAAGAAAATTAGGGTAGGGAGCACAGATGACTGGCGAGAGATCATCGGGGTAGCGCAAGACATGCACGATGAGGGTGTGGACAAGCCGGCTTCGACGACAGTTTATTGGCCCGTCATGGTCAGCAACTTCGAAGGGCAAAAAATAGAAATACGCCGCGGAGTGGCTTTCACAATCCGTAGTCCCCGAGCTGGTTCTCAAGCCTTCATGAAAGAAGTTCAGGAACGTGTCTGGTCAGTCAACGCAGATGTGCCGTTAGCCGATCCTTCGACACTGGGCCAATTCTTCTCAAAGTCCATGGCGCGAACCTCTTTCACCTTGGTGATGTTGTGCGTCGCAGGGAGTATGGCGTTGCTTTTAGGTATCGTGGGCATCTACGGAGTTATTTCCTATTCGGTTTCGCAACGAACGCGCGAAATTGGCATCCGCATGGCGCTCGGCGCTCAGCGCCAAGCATTAACCACGTTGTTTGTCCGCCAGGGATTATTGCTGACTGGTGTTGGCGCGGGGTGCGGGCTCGTAATCGCCTTTATTACCATGCGACTTATGTCGTCTCTTTTATTCCAGGTGAGTCCTGTCGATCCGATAACCTACGCGACGATTACCGGAGGTGTCGTGGCTACTGCATACCTGGCGTGCTATCTGCCGTCTCGCCGTGCGGCGGCGGTGAATCCGGTTCATGCATTGCGGGCGGAGTAGAGGTCTATGCCAGAGACTTCTGGTCCAACATACGAAGAAGCTTGACTAGAATCAGTCGGTTATATCGCTGCGCCAGAATGCATGGTATGTTCGCGACGACCGCATACAATGTCATGACTACGCATGCCCAGAGTGGATTCCACAGGAAGAAGATGGGGAGGCAGGCGAGCATGCACCAATGAGCGAATTCGGCACGACGAGTTTCCAGCAAGAAAGTCCTGAGGTATGCGCGATCACGTCTTCCGAGGCGTTTTTTGGAGAAGCCCCCGACCCACGGTGCGCCATCTGGCAACATCGCTTTCCATCGTTGAATCGCGAAATATTGACGATAAAATATACCCTCGCGCTCCCAGGCTAGGCTCTTATAGATGAAGCTATCGCACGAGAACTTTTCAAGCGGCAGGCGAAGAACAACAAACGCGGTCGTCAAGTGTATGATCGGCCAGCCAAGAAGATTCGCCGTCCATAGAGCAATACTCATACGCTTCGGCCACGCCAAGTCACCTTGCGTTTGAACACGCGTCGATAAAGCGACTGCGCGAAAATCGCAAAAAAGAAAACCAAGGGCAATGGATAAAGAATGCATGTGACAACGCTGTAATTCCCAATCTGGCGAGTCGAGCTTACGAGCTGAAGAACATAACACAGATACAGCAGTGCGTAAGCAACGTGCCAACCCGCCGGAGCGAGCGGGATAAGGAGGAACGTAGAGCACATCAGGGTGAGCCACAGTATCGCCAGCATGAGCACTCTCCGGTCAGAAGCCGCGGCTCCATCAGCAAAAGCTTTACTCCATCCTTCACAAAGTTGCGCTAAGCCGTCGGGAAACATGCGAATGTTAAGCACGCCAAAACCGCCTAAGCAAACACAGGTTCCTCCTGCATCCTTGATTCTCGACGAGAGGGCAAAGTTCTCAAGAATGTTGTGTCTCACGGCTGCATGACCACCGCTCTTGACGTAAAGGTCGCGCGATATCAGCAGGGACTGTCCAAATAGGCGCTCCCCGCCGAGCATTCCAAAACCGCCCGCTCCGAAGGCCATCAGCAGATTGAAAATGAGCGATAGTTGTTCATAGGGCGCACACATTACGTGATAAGGCAGCAAAGAGAGGGCGACTTCAGTTCGAGATAGTTTGTCATACGCCACAACGAGTTGTTCCAGTCCGCCAGGTACGAAATATGTGTCGGCATCGAGGAATAAGACCAACTCTGAGCCAGCAGTTTCAGCTCCTTGAGAGCATGCCCATGTCTTGCCAGTCCAACCATACGGCAGCGGTCCAGAAGTCACTACGGTAGCGCCCAAATGGTTGGCCACGAATGCTGTTTCGTCGCTGGAACAGTCATCGACGACGATTACTTCCTGCGGACGGTAGTCGGATTTCGAAATCGACGCAAGGAGTTGCGTAAGATTGCGCTCCTCATTGCGTGCGGGGATGATGATGGAAACTGGCAACATTGAATCCGCGCGGGACCGACCGCATAAGGGAATTCGCCACAATAGCAAAAAGCCAACGGGCACACCAAGCACGCAGATCGCAAACAGCCAGATCACGAAGAAGTCCTCTGCTGCTGCTCGACAATCAATCGCGCGACATGCTGCCCGCAGAGCGCCACCATTGGCATGCCGCCCCCAGGGTTTACGCTGCCTCCCACAAAAACAGATTTCGATAGCGCGGGCTTCGCTTCGGCGCCTTGAATGCAAAGTTGCGTTTTCGATCGCAAACCACTCCGTAGATGGATCCACGATTGGATGCGTAACGCTCGGCAATATCGAATGGGGTCCAGAAGTCCTCAACAACCACGTGTTTGCGCAGATCAGTCAATCCCATACGCTCCAACTTATCGAGGCATAACTCCTTGAGCGCAACGTAGTCTTCCCGCGTATACGGACGCTCCTCATTGATATATGGAATATGGGGGAGAATCTTGATGTTGTCACAACCCTCAGGCGCTTGCGAGGGGTCAGTCCGAGTGGGAGCGACCAGGTAAATGGTCGGATCATCCGGCAACTTCTTGTCGCGAAATACTCGGTCAAAATGCGCATGTTGATTCCGCGAGTAGAAAACATTGTGATGCGCGAGCTGAGGGTAGACGCGGTCGAGCCCAAGGTGAAGAACGATTCCCGAGCAGGACGGCTCAAACCTGTCGAGCTTCTTTAACTCGCGCGGGCTCGCATTCAAGAGCTTCTCAGTGGCCGGAATGACCTCCATGTTCGAGACCACATAATCAGCCTCGATAAGTTCGTCTGGTCCTCCCGCTTTGCGGAAGACGACTCCGCGAACTTCTTTGCGGCTTTCGTCGATCTTTACTACCTCGCAACCGAGTCGCACCTCGACCCCGACTTCGCTTAAGCGTTTTGCAAAGGCGCGCGCTAACTGATATAGACCTCCATCGACGTACCACAGCCCGAATTCCAGCTGAATATTCGGCATCAGGTTCATGAACCCTGGGGAGTTCAAAGCTGAAGATCCAACATACTTGATGAAGTATTCGAAGATGTCCCGCATGTAGGGATTGCGAACCCGTTTGTAAATGCTGCTCGACACCGTGTGGAGATAGTCGAGGTTGAACAGACCGTTCATTCGATAGAACTGCAAAAATTGCCAGAACGTATCGAGACCTTCTCTGAGGTAACCCTTTTCTACAATTTCGTACTGCGTGCGTGAGTAAGCAATGAACCGTTCGTATTCTTCAAATACACCGTCGCCCAACTTGGATAGCTCAGTGCGCATATCCTGCGAACTCTCATAAAGATTGACCACGACCCCGTCTTCAAAGAAATTTCGCCACTGAGGGTCCACACGCGTCAGGGAAATATAGTCCTCAAGCCGTTTTCCGTCCCCTTCAAAGATGGGGCGGAATATCTGGGGAAGAGTGAAGATCGAGGGACCGAGATCAAAGCGGAAGCCGCGTGTCTCCAAGAGACTCAACTTTCCCCCGACGTTCATGTTCTTCTCAAGCAGCGTAACTCTAAAACCAGCACGAGCAAGCATGATCGCTGCGGACATCCCGCCGAGACCGGCGCCAATCACTACAACTCTGCACTTGTCTCGCCGTGCGGTCATTTGATTTGCACCAGCGTTATCGAGATAGTTTGATCCGACTCACCCATCTGAAAGGCGCATTCATCGAAACGGGGCGGCCCAAAGTGCGGTTTTGGATTATTCGAAGCCCCGACAGGCTCTTTAGGGATGCCAAACAGTCCGCTATCCAATTTGTGATTACCGTTGACGTCCTGATAAACGCTCACGGCATAGCGTCCGGGCGCAAGCTCTCCGGCATCAATGGTCAATGCGGAAGCAAATTCGGGAACGAATGCACTGCGAATTGCTTTGGCCTTGGTGTTGGGAAATCCGGTTGGGGACGCAAAGATCAGGTACGCCACCGCGCCATTCGAGTTTGGAGGTGTGGTAACACGAATTCGAAGGTGCCCCGCATTTGCTGACTGTCCCGTCAGCAGCACTGGCAGAGTCGTTGCTCACAAGGTGAAGATAAAGAGCCTACGAAATAGGGAAAGCCATCCGCCTTTTTCGTGACGAATCCCAAGAAACATGTTGAGCCTGTCAAATGTCTTTGGCTTGAACGGGAACCAGTTAATTTCACGCGATGCTTTGCCACTCGCTACCATCACGCTCTTGATGCGGGAGAACGTATAGAGGCCCTGCGGTCCATGGTATCGTCCATATCCGCTCTGTCGATTCCCTCCAAAGGATGCATGAGGATTACCGATATTACGAATAACATCGTTGACAGCGCAACTACCCGCACTTACTGCTTTAGCAACACGCTTTGCACGTGACGGCGTGCCAGTCCAGACGCTCGCGCTCAGCGCAAACGGGCTCGAATTCATGAGGGAGATGGCTTCAGCTTCGTCCTTGAACGGAGCAGTACATAACACTGGACCGAACGTCTCTTCGCTGAGAATGCGTGATTCCGCCGGGACGTCGCTCAGAAGGATAGGCGCCCTTCCGTCAAGCTCATCTTTTTGCGGATGATTGAGTGTCGCGCCGCGCCGCAGTGCGTCCTCGACTTGCGCAGCCAAGCGGTCATTTGCATTGATCCCTTGAAGAGTTCCCAAGTCAGAATCGGCAGACTGACCGACCCGTAGCCTTTGTATTTCTGCAGTTAGCCGAGCAAGGAATTCGGAGTAAATGGAACGCTCTGCGTAGAGACGCTTGATCCCTACGCATACCTGACCAGCGTTAGAGAAAGCACCGTAAAGGACACCTTCGATGGCGCGCTCGATATTACAATCGGCGAAAACAGCGGCCGCATCCTTACCTCCTAATTCGAGCGCAGTGGGAATAAGTTGATCTGCTGAGCGCTTCGCTACCGCGCGCCCATTCTCACTGCAACCTGTAAAGAAGACGAAGTCAGGATGCGCATCGATATACGCAACGGCGCTTTCGGGACCGTCGTCAGCAATCTGCACAAGATCACGCGGTAAATTTGCTTTCTCACATAAGCCTCTTATGAGGCGTGCGACTTGCGGGGTTCTTTCAGAACACTTCACAATCACCGCGTTTCCTGCAAAGAGCGCGGTCGCCATTGGAACGACAGATAGTTGAAACGGATAATTTGCTGGCGCGTAGATCAACACGACCCCATGTGGCTCGAACTCCTCATAAAACCGGGTGCCATGGAAAAGAAGAACGGGCTTGCCAACCTTACGCAGTCTCAACAGCCGAGTTGCCCGTCCTTCGTAATAACGCAACTGCTCCAGCGTGACCAGCACATCTCCACCCAGCGCATCGAGAGGGGGCTTACCAGTCTCCTTGCAGACTATGTCGACGATTTCGTCACGCTTCTCTGCAATCTGTAGCCGAAGGCGCCTCAAAACGCTGCAGCGAGCCGATGCAGATTGTTGCCCCCAGGAGATCTGCGCCGCCCGCGCCTTACTCATCATTTCGATTGGCGTATCCATGCTAGGAAAGATCAAATGCTGAAAACGGTTTGGGTTCTGGATAAGGAATCTGATATTTGTTGCAAATCAGGTTGGAAGAGATTCGAGCGGATTCAAATATAGTAGGCAGGCCACTTCCAGGATGCGTTCCGCCCCCCACAAGATAGCAGTTGGAGAACTCTTCAAATTGATTATGCGGTCGCATGAAGAGCATTTGGCTCCAGTTATGTGCCATGTTGAATGTCGCACGCAGAAAAACTGAATTCTTCTTTTCCCAATCTTCAGGAGTGATGATGAGCTCCTGCCGGATATGTTGTTCGATATCGCGGAAGGGCGTGCGTCCATGCAAGACCTTCAATACAAGCGCACGAAACGCTTCTTTCTCCTGTGCCCAGCGGATTCCGCTCGTATTGTTCGGAACCGGCACCAACACGTAAAGGGCCGAATGTCCCGCCGGCGCAGTCGAACTGTCAGTCACCACTGAGTTTCGGACGTAAAGAGAGATATCGTCAGACATAACCTTTCGTTTCGTAATGTCATCAAGGTTCTTCTTGTAGTCCCGTGCGAAAACGATCGTGTGGTGTTCAGCTTCATAACTGCGATCGAGCCCAAGATACATCATGAAAGTCGAACAGGAATACTGCCTCTGTCCGACAGACTCGGGCTTGTGTTTGCGAAGGGAATCCGGGTCGAAGAGTGTACTCATTGCATGCCCGAAGTCAGCGTTGATGACGACATCGTCGCAATTGATCTTTTCCCCACTCTCTAATTCGACGCCGGTTGCTCTACGTCCGTTCAGGAGCACGCGCCGCACCGGCGACGATGTGTGAATCTCTGTTCCCTCTTCGAGTGCGACCTTAGCCAAAGCGTCACTGATACGGCAAAGTCCTCCCTGGACGTGGTAGACACCATGCGCGTGCTCAGTATAGGGAATCATTGTGAACAGTCCCGGAGAATCCCAGGGGGACATACCTAGGATACTTAGACTGAAAGGTAAAGGCCAGATGCAAGTCTTCTGACCGAAAATAGTTCGCAAGGACTCCGTGCATCGAGCGACCCGGTGCAATATGAGACACCGCACCCATCAGAGTGGGACTGAATAAGCTGAAGATCGAGCCGTAATCTCTTTGGAGACAGGGATAGAGTTTCTTAAATCGAATGCTTTCGCGCTTTAAGAAGCGGTCCAGGCTGCCGCCTTCTCCCGGAAAAACGCGTTCGATCTCTGCCTTCATGTCTTCAGGCTTAGACCGCGCCAGCATTGACTTATCTACGAAATTCAATCGGTAGAGCGGGTCAAGTAACTTGAAATCCAGATAAGTGTTTGAATTGCGTCCTCCCTCCTCAAACAGCTCATCTAGCAGGAACTTCATCATTAGAAATGTGGGACCCAGATCGAACCGATAATCCCCGAGAACCACTTCCGCGTTGCAGCCGCCGATCACTTTTTGCTTTTCAAATACTTCAACTTTAAGGCCACGCTGAGAAAGAAGCATAGCTGCTGCAAGGCCACCAGGGCCAGCCCCGATGACTGCTACACGCCTAAGTGTCATTTAATCTTTGTAACTGGCCGAGCGGCATCAAATCATGCGTTAGGGATTCAGCTTTTGACTGAGCTAAAACTTTTAATCCATACTTCGATATAGTTAAAACGATAGCAGCGGGTTCGTAATTTTTGATTCTCACGGATGGCGCCTCAACATGTGGCTTGCATGGCCCTGAAAGATCGCACACCGCTAGGTGCCGGAATGCGCGACATCACACTGTGCCGCAAAACCAAGCGTAGCACTACTTCGCGGCCTCAAAGTGTGTGATCACGCTTAGATGTGAGTAAATAGGACGTCGTAGCCCATTCCATATCGAGAGGTATCGATCGAGAAAGGCTGCACTCGAAAAATGACGCAGCGAAACGATACAAATGGATTGCAAGTTCCGTTCACGACATTAACTACAGCGGAACACAGTTTTGTAGGGGCTTTCGCTCCGACGGTTACGTGCCCAGACACACGAGCCCTCTACTTCCGTTTGGAAGTGGCTGCCAGGGCCCGAAGATTCATTCGTTTTTGTGGATGCCGAACTGGACGTTCAGCTGCTAGCTGTTGACGGTTTCTTTCTCCATAGCCGGCTCAGAAGTCGCTCTCACTGGGGTGAGCTTCCCTGTCGGGCCGTGAGGACGGTATTTGACAGAAGGCCAATGTGTCTCAGGGACCCATTTCCCCTTGACTTGGACTGCCCCGATTTCGATCCCGCATACCTCGCACGGATGATCAGCCCACTGAGTCCGGTCAATGTTCCTCTGCAGAATTTGTTGAACTTCCTCACTAAAGTGCCCGTCGCAGGGTTTCAAGGGAATTGGCATGGATCTCCGTACTGGGTTTCGAAAGTAACTAATACCGTCTTTATACTTAGACGCAAATTTTGAGATCCACGCATCAGGGAAAAATCCATTTTTAGTCTGATCGGTGTTTTGCGCGGGACTTTACTGGAGCTAAACCATTTACTATGAATGAATTGCGCCTGCGTAAAAAATGTGGGGGTTCGGCTCCCGCATGTTGAAGATTGGAATGGATTGCACCACAATCGGACACCTCACCTACGACGAAGCTTAGCGTTGAGACTTTGTCAATAGTGCAATCGATTGAGTTAAAGCTCACTCTGCTTGAGGCGTAGAAGCTGACGATTGCATTAACTGGACGCCGCATACCGATCACAATCAACTGCGAATATGCCGTAGAAATCGCCGCATGACCCGGACAAAATGAGTCGATATCCTCTAGCTTTTTCCCGTATGAGCTTGTTGGGAAGCGTTCTGATTCTTGTTCGGACTCCAATTAATGACGTGATACACGGCGGTTGTCCCTCCGATGTTGCGGAAACCATGCAGGCTATTTGATGCATTGAATACGACAGAACCGGGGCCAACCTCCACCCACTTTCCGTCCGAGAGTGTCTCGCAGTCCCCCTCGCGAATGATGATCAACTCCTCGTTTACATGCCGATGCGGAGGATGAGACGTCTGGCCTGGATTGAGCGTAGTCACGTGCATTTCAAGTTGATCGACGGTCGCGGTTGGACTCTTGCATAATGACCGCACCTCTCCGGTCGCAGTCTTGACGGGCTTCATATCTTTCCAATTGAAAACCGTCGGTCCCATGATGTGCTGACCATCCTCGGCGTGAACAACCGCGTTCAGGGCACTTGGCATTGCCAGCAACCCGATCATGACATCACGTCTATTCATTCCCATCTGCACTCCTCGCTACGACAACATGTAGGGCGAACGTTGTGGACGTGACCTCATGCTGTTAGCCTCGTCATCATTCTTGAATCGCTCCAGGACCGGATCCCAATAAAGTTTGCGTTTGAGAACCATCGCCATATCGTGGATCAGGCAAGTCGAACACGCACGGTGTCCTAGCTCCACAGGCGATATCGGAACTTTGCGGCTTAGGATGCAATCCAGCCAGTTGCCATGTTGCTCTTTACTTTCGTATAGATGAATCTCATCAGGTCCAATGACCGACTTGATGATGCTCGGATCACTCGATGCAAGCGCAGTCGCATCGTTCAGCTTTGCGACAGGGTCGCTTTTTGTCACCTGCTCATTGCCGCGCGACACAAAAATCCATCCCTTTGTCCCATAAAACTTGAGCCCGTTCGCATAGTCGCCACTTACACTCATGCGCACACCGTTTGCATACAAAGCCTCCGTCTTGAACGGGCCATGAACATCCCACAGTCCGTGATTGGGAAACTCAGCCTGTCCCCACACCTCAATGGGCCCTGTATACTCGGTGTTCATTGCCCAATGTGCGCTGTCAATGTGGTGCGCTCCCCAACCGGTGATCATGCCGGCGCCGAACTGACGGCACCGCAGCCATCCCGGCCTGCCATAATCTTTCGGAGGATGCACCCGATCCACCGTGTAATACACATACGGCGTCTCCCCAAGCCACATCTCGTAATTGAATCCTTCCGGAACCGGCATCGGCGTTTTATCGCCGCCAGCGGGATCGCCCGGCAAGCCCACTTCTACCCGCTGCAGGTCGCCAATGCGTCCATTGCGCACCAGCTCGGCGGCATACCGGAACTGCACGGTTGAACGCTGCTGGCTGCCAATCTGCAGAATTCGGCCTGATGCCTGCACGGCATCACTCAAGGCGCGACCCTCAGCGATCGTGAGCGAAGCCGGCTTTTGGAGGTAGACATCTTTGCCTGCTCGCACGGCGTCCACTCCAATCAGCGCGTGCCAGTGGTCAGGCGTACTGACTACAACTGCATCAATATCCTTGTTCGCCAACAACTCGTGATAGTTCGCATACCCCATGACTCCGTCATAGGCTTTCCCCGCTTTTTTGGAGTAATAATCGTTCACAAATTTCTTGCCATCTTCAACCCGATGCGCATCCAGGTCGCAGACCGCCATGATTTTGGCGTTATCGTATTGGAGAATTCCGGGCATATCGTGTCCGCGCGAGATGCGCCCCACACCGATCGCGCCTATGTTGATGCGCTTGCTAGGGGCATATTGGCCCAGCACCGTAGATGGCACAATCGTCGGGAACCCCAACGCCGCAGCGCCTCCGAGAACCGTTTTAAGAAACTTGCGTCGCGAGACACTCCTGGTGGGTGCGTCTCTCATGATGTTGTCCATCGTTAGCCCTTCAAAGTTACGAATTTCGCATTGCGTTGCGCTTTGATGACCAGTTCCGCTGCCAGCAGGCACTGATCCTGGTCCTGCGCAATATGGGTGCGATTGACGATGTCCCCGACGAATTCGGGTCCAAATGGCAGTGGCATGTTATTGCAATCGATGTATCGAGCTTGTTTGCCGTCGACAATAAAAAGATTGTTGCCTTGTTTCTTCACGCCCACATCGGTGTATTTGCGAATCTCGATATACCCGTCAGTTCCCAGTATGAAAAGGCGCCCATCACCCCATGTTCCCAGGCCATCTGGAGTAAACCAGTCCAAACGCACGTAGCCAAATCCGCGATCACCGCGCAGTACCATGTCGCCAAAGTCCTGAAATTTCGGCCGGTCTGGATGGCGCACGTTCGCAATTTGCGATTCCACAATTTCGGCCTGTTTCGAGCCCGTGTAGAAGAGGAATTGATCTACCTGATGCGAACCAATGTCGCACAAAATTCCACCGTACTGGTCCGGGTTCCAGAACCACTCTGGCCGACCCGACCCACCACCCGCATCGCCCTTTCCTTGCCGTATCTGATGGGGCGCGATATTGATTGTTTGTATGACCTTGCCGATAGCGCCCTGCTGAATCAAGCGTCCGGCATACACTGCGGCCTTAACTTCGAGCCGCTCGCTGTACATGATGCCGTAGATGCGCTTCGTCTCGGCGATGGTCTTGCGCACTTCGGTTAATTGCTCCGGCGTCGTGATGCCTGGCTTATCCGAGAGATAATCCTTGCCATGCCTCATCACCCTGACACCGAGCGGAGCCCGTTCATTGGCGATCTGCGAACTCAACACAAGTTGCACAGACGGATCATTAAGAATTTCATCTTGCGTCTTGACGATCTTTGCGTCTGGAAACCGCTTGGTGAAGGTCGCAAGTTTCTCTTCTTCACCGCCCCACGCCGCCACCAACTCCCCACCACCGCGCTGGATCGCGCCTACCATGCCGTAAATGTGATCGTGGCTCATGCCGCAAACTGCAAACTTAATGTGATACTTCGGCTCCTCCGGTGGCGCAGCTTGCAGCGCGTCTTCAATCACAGCGTCTCGATCGTTATTGAAGGCCACCGCGGTCTGCGACCATCCCGTCATCATGGCGATTGATCCCATCAAGCCGGCATGCTTAAGAAAACCCCGCCGCCCCGTCGATTCATTGTCCATCATTCCTCCATCCTTCAATCTCCACCGCAATCAAGTAGCGGTAGGGCGATCGCATCGGCGCATCTCTCTAGCTCATCAATTGCATCTCGATAAGAACTTAAATTCCTACTATTGCTAACTTGACCTTCATGCCTCGAGCGCACGAATCATAAATACCCCGCACCAATTGGAGTGCTCTGTATCCGTCCGTTCCCGAACACACCGGTTCTCGATCCTCCTTGCAAGCTTCTCCAAAGTCAGAAAGCTGGCGTTCGAACGGCACCAACGAAATTGCCATGGGATCCGATGCTCCGGATGCTGTCGTACTTGCAAGGGGCACGTTCCCTGCTTCATCGTTCTGCACATCCCACGTCGTCAATTGATCCCCGGTAATGATAGCCGTACCCCGGGTCCCGTGAATCTCAATGCGTTCCGGGTATCCAGGCCACATCGAAGTAGATGCCTCAATCACACCGATCGCTCCTGAGCCGTAGCGGAGCACCGCGCTGATTGAGTCCTCCGATTCGATTGAATGAGTGCCTCCAAGTTGCCAATATCCGAAGACCTCATCCACCGCGCCCGCAAGGTAGAGAAGTAAATCGACCTGGTGGATGGCTTGGCTGATCAAAGCTCCGCCACCCTCAACTTCCCATGTGCCCTTGACCGGCCGCGCGTAATACTCCTGGGAGCGGTACCATTTCACATATGCATCCGCCTGCACAATTTTGCCGAGCCGTCCCGAACAAATCGCTTTTTTCAGAAATTGCACTGAGTCGTCAAAACGATGCTGGCTAATAACTCCCAGTCGAATGCCGGCATCGCGAGCGATAGCAATCATACGCGCAGCAGAGTCTAAATCCACCGCCATCGGCTTCTGTACCAGCACATGCTTTCCGTTACTGGCGCACAGCTCAACGGCAGCGAGCCGATATCCGGGAAACGTACACACGTCCACGAAGTCAACTTCCGCAAGACGGCAAAGTTCCTCGGCGGTTGGAACAAAGATTGCGCCGGTCTTCGCCGCAAACTTCAACCCTCGACCTACCGTACTATTCGTGCACGCCACCACTCGGTAACCGATGTTCTTGTAAGCTTGCGCGTGTTTCCACGCGATCGCTCCGGTACCGATGATGCCAACGTTCATCTTTAGCGAACTCCTCGGCGGTCCAGACAGCTTTTTAACTCATCTACCTGTCGATTCAAACCTAGCACCAGCAGCCATCGGAACGACAAGGTTTGGAAAAGCTAGACCGTCAAAAGTCGACCTTCAAGCTCAGCTGCAGAATTCTCGGCGGATCCGATGTAGTGATCTGGCCGAATAAGGAACTGTTCAGCGCGGAGGTCGGCCCCAATAGATTGGGGTGATTCAAACAATTGAAACATTCACAGCGAAATTCAAGTTGCATGGATTCAGGCAATGCAAAGAAACGGCTTACCGCCGCGTCCAAGTCGGCGTAAGTGGGACCGACGAGTGAGAATGGTTTGCTATCGCCGTAGGTTCCGGGCGCGTTCTTCTGAAACGAAGCTGGATTGAGCCGGTATTGGCGCGGCTTGCCGTGCACATACGGGTCGCCGATAATGTTCGGACGATCGACGCCCACACCCGTCAGTGAAGCGTCAGTGCCCGTCGTCGGCGTGACGCGCGTTCCAGAGCTCACGCTAACGATTGGAGCAACCTGCCAGCCCCCCAGCAACGCCCGCATGATGGGCCCACCTTTGGCAGCGCTTTTCGCAACCAGCGAAGTGACGAAATTATTGCGCAGGTCTTCACCACAGTTGCTACGGTCGGCTCCCGGATCAGCTGGGTTCTGGAATGTGTTGCCCCCCAAATCGCCGACGTCGGTGCCCCCCGTAATGCAGTGCGACCACGTGTAATTGCTCAGAAGCGTGAAGTTGTTTGCAAAGCGATGTTGAACTGTAATCAGCAAGCCATCGTAGACACTGCTCGACCCGTCGTACATCACGCTGACTTCAGAGTAATAGGCGCCGGTAGTTGGATTCGTGAGGGCAGTAACCCGACGCGCATTCGTATTCCCTGTGCTCGAGCATGGCTTGCCAAGCCCAGGCGACACCGAAAGCGTGCCGCAGGTTCCCGGGCCCGCCCATGTGCCTGGGATGTATTCAGCCGGGTTTAGCTCATTACCCGACGGGATGTGCACAACATGGTTGCCGAGATAGGCCGCCGTCACTTCCCAGTTCGAAGAAAATTGTTTTTGCAGGGTCAGGTTCCATGTCTGCGTATAACTCGGCTTCATGTTGACAGGAAACACAAAGTAAGAGCCTTCGCTTGGAAAGAACGCAGTGGCCTTTGGAGGCGGATATGGCTGAGGGAAAGGATTTCCCCCAGGATAGCTAGCATACGGATTGGAAAGCAGCCCAGCAGATGGATTGATGGTGATCGCGTCTCCATAGGGTGCATTGTTTTCAAACCGATCTTCCATGTAAAGGATCGGCGTCTGAAAACCGAAAGTATACGAGGCCCGAATGCTTTCCTGTCCCTTGCCCCTAGGATCCCATGCAAAGCCAAACCGAGGCTCGAAATGATCCCAATGATGCTCGATGTATCCCTTCGGCACGCCCGGGTCCCCTGCGAACAGAAGTCCGGGAGGCGCAGTTTTAAAGATATTCGAAGTCGTTCCCGCTTGAAACGCTGCCATCGAGAACGTATCGCCTCGACCCGCCGTTTCTACTTCGGGTAGATCCGACTCCCAGCGCAGGCCCGCGTTAACCGTTAGACGCCGTGTCATTTGGAAACTGTCCTGCGCATAACCGGCGAAGATGTTTTTCGAGAAGGTGCTGCCCGTATCATTGCCCTGATAGAGACTATAAAGATCGCCCAGCATGAAATCCGCGAGCGGATCGCCAGTGAACGAACCATTGAATGAAAACTGTCCGTTGGCGTTATTCGTTCCCTGCAGATTCATATGCTGGTGAATGAGATTCCCGCCGAATGAAAAGTGATGACGACCTTTCGTCCAGAACACGTCATCAACCAGGTTTTCCTGATTTGTCGTCACTTGGTAGGTCTCGCAGGTTCCGCATGAGACCGTAAAGTCGTTGGACACAGCCATGTAGATATAGTTGGGAACCGGAGTGCTGACATTGATTCCGATCGTCTTAGGATTGATGAGGCTGGAGACTTGCCCGCGGGTAATAAAGCTCCGCGTCCCTCCGACGTGAAAATTATTTACCAAATTCGAAGTGATGGAGTACGTGTGACCGAGCGTCAGCGATTGTTCCTGATCATTCAGGAGAGGATTTCCCGTCAGAAGAAGATTGCCACCAAAGAAACCAGGCTGGCTAAAGTGTGTGAGGTAGTAGCGTCCAAACACGGTCTGCTTATCGCTCTTGTTCCAGTCAACGCGCCCCATGTATTGATTTTCGCTAGTCGGATTTGGAATTCCGTACACGAACTTCCCGCAGGGATTAGTAGCAATGGGCAGGTACTTTACGAACGCGACTGCCGAACTGTTGTACAGGCTCGGATCGATCGTATCGCCTATAAATGGGCCGCCAAGGTTCTTGGCCACACCGCCGGGCTGGCAGCCCGCTCCATCAAACGCAGTCCAGTCCCCATTTAGAATCGCCTGTGTAGGAACGATGCTGGTCGTATTGTTTGTCTGTTGATGCGTCTGAGTTCCCTGGTAGCCGCCAAAGAAGAAAAGCTTATTGCGAACGATCGGGCCGCCGACCGTGCCGCCGAATTGATTTCGCTTCAGCGAATCTTGCGAACTTGAAAAATAGCTGATCGCATTCATGGCGCCGTTTCGAAAGAAGTCGAAGAATGTTCCATGAAAGGCATTGGTGCCAGAGCGAGTAACGATGTTCACAACGGACCCCGGGTGAAGACCATACTGTGCTGAAAGTCCCGAGGTCTGCACACTGAATTCCTGAATGGCATCAGGAAAGGGGAATGGCAGGTTGACGTTGGAGAACGCATCGTTGTTATCGGCGCCGTCCATGAGGTAATCCGTGCTCGTTCCCTGACTTCCGGCTACGGAGAGAGTCACTTCACTGGGATAGTTCTTGGATCCCACGTTGTCGCCGCTAGGCGCTGTGGTCGCTGCGCCGGTAAGAAGTATTAGCTGTGTCGCTTGCCGACCGTTGAGAGGAATATCTACGATTCGTTGAGGATCGATTACTTGCGAAACAGCTTGATCCTCGGTCTGTACCATCGATGCCTCAGCATCAACCTGCACAGTCTGCGTCACGCCTCCGACGGCGAGTTTTACATCGATGCGCAGATTGTTGCCGACCAGAATAACAATTCCTGATTGCACATAAGAATTGAATCCGTCCCTGGTCACTCGAAGTTGGTACGGGCCTACAGGAAGATTGGGCAGGTTATAGCCGCCATCGGCACCGCTGACAACGGCGCGCTTAAGTCCCGATTCCGTTTGCGATGCCTCGACTTGAGCTCCAACGACGACTGCCCCATTGGTATCGGCGATTGTTCCCTGGATTTGTCCTCCTCCCACAGCTTGTGCATGCAAAATGGATTCTGGTGATGAAGAAAAAACCGTGAGAGTGATTAGGTACAGAGTGGCGTATCTTACGCTCTTCTTTTTCAGGAAATACACGGGGAAGGCCTCCACTTCTTTGGTGCGCGAAGTATATATTTCGGGGAAGCACAGTTGTCAAACTAGTGTAGTCCGCCATAAATAGAGTCTTTTATATATAGAGGTCATCTCATAAGATGAGGGGACCTCTATATGCGTGTGGCGGCGGCGATAGCATTATCCGATGAGACTCGGCTTCGGTTGGAAAAGCTAGCGCGCGGGCGCTCGACGCCGGTTCGCATCATGCAGCGTAGTCGGATTGTTCTTCTGGCTGGAGACG
>CZKL01000157.1_pt1 | contig 30199 bp, 32 predicted proteins | sample 1122441 | NCBI WGS metagenome assembly CZKL01 (sample SAMEA3539301, study PRJEB10725) | soil metagenome | biome: tundra; feature: field; material: soil | place: USA | collected 2010-05 | depth 0.15 m
GACATGGAGTTCAAAGTTGATCGAACTGTAACGCCGTCGACCTTCGCTCCCGAGCCGACCCGGCGCGACCAGCCTGTTCTGGCCGTGTCAGTTACCGTACCCGATCGCGACCTGATTCCGCCCGGCGAAGAACCGCCTTCAGAACCGCTGCTGGCCTGGTACAGCCAGCCTGACATCGAGCCCCCTGCGCGTATCCCGCACATGGGTCATGTTCTGCTATTGTGCCTGCTCGCAATCATCGGCCTGCTCGGGGCCGGCGCGTTGACACAAGGGGCAATTCATCTCCATCTGTTGGGCATCTCGAGCGTCAAACAAGCGGTCGATGACGTTCGCTACACGCTCGGCAGCCAGGCCGCCTTCTACCTCACCACGTTTATCGGGTGCCTCATCGTGTTTCCGCCCGTGTGGGGAAAGGGCTTCTTCGCAGGCATACAGTGGCGGGCCGCGACAGCCCTGCGCTTGCGATGGAGACTAGCGGGTGCGGCCTTTCTGTGCTTCATCCTCGCCATCGCTAACGGCATACTGCTGCCCGGCCCTCCCGACACGCCCATCGATCGGATCTTTCGGATTCCTGGAGCCGCCTGGCTACTGTTTGGGTTCGGCGTTACGCTCGCTCCCTTTTTTGAGGAGATGGCGTTTCGCGGCTTTCTTCTTCCCGCCATCTGTACCGCATTCGATTGGGCCTCTGAGCACTTCTCCGGCAACCGGCCTCGCTGGCCCGACATCAACGGACACCCACGCTGGTCCCTGTCCGCGATGGTCGTCGCGTCGGTGCTCACCAGCATCCCCTTCGCCCTGATGCATGCCGAACAAACTGGCTACTCCCTGGGCCCATTCCTGCTGCTGGTGTGCGTGAGCTTCATACTCTGCTGGATTCGACTTAGCACCCGCTCGCTGGCGTCGAGCGTGCTCGTTCACTCCTGCTACAACTTCCTGCTGTTCTCAATCATGCTGGCCGGTACCGGCGGCTTCAAACACCTCGACAAGATGTGAACAGAGGGGGTCGTCAGTGAAGGGATGTCATCGATCACTGATCAGCGGACAATCGACAGAAGTCAGTGACATATCCTCATCGATTCTCTGGCCGACTCCGGAATCCCTTTACAATCAAAATCAATGTCGACCGCTGCCTACTCCCAACAACTGCTCGCGCTCTTGTCTCGCATAAGCTTTCGCCTTGGCCAATTCAAGCTTTCCTCGGGTGGCATCAGCGATTACTACATCGATTGCCGCACCACCACCCTGCACGCCGAGGGAGGACGTCTCACGGGGCACGCCATTCTTGAACTGCTCGAACAGAATCAGATTGAAGCGGAAGCCGTGGGCGGCTTGACCATGGGCGCCGATCCTATAGTGTCCAACGTGGCTACAGCCAGCGCCTGGCGCGCCCTTTCGCACCACGGCGCTCCGTTATTGCATGGATTCCTCGTCCGAAAGGCGGAAAAGGCTCACGGTACCGGTCGCCGCATTGAAGGATTTTGCAAAGAGGGAGCCCGCGTGATCATCGTGGATGATGTTTGCACAACCGGAGCCTCTACCATCAACGCCATCGAGGTTGCCCGTGAAGCAGGCATGATCGTCGCGGCAGTGGTCTGCATTGTCGAACGGCAGGAAGCTAATGGCCGCCCAGCTGTCGAAGCTGCCGCGCAGGGCGCTCCTTTCCTGCGGTTATTTACGGCAACTGAAGTGCGCGCTGACCACGTCCGTCAACTAGAAGCATAGGATGGGCCCCTTCACGAACGTGAATGCTTCGACGTCTGATTCACACATCAACAGGCACAAAAAACGCCATGCCCATCGTCGTGGGCATGGCGTTTCTGTTACTCGTGATGGCAGCCGATTTAACGACCAGTCGGTGTAGGACCGCCTGCCGTCTGCGGGCTTCCGGCATTCGAGAGTACCTGCACCTCGACACGACGATTCTGCTTGCGTCCTTCAGCCGTGTTGTTCGGGGCAACGGCCTTATCTTTGCCAATGCCGATCAGATAGAAGCGGCGCGCGGGAATGCTGTACTTCGATGCCAGATACTGCACCACCGCGTCAGCACGACGCTGGCTTAGCTGGTAGTTATACTCCGCTGAACCCGTCGAGTCTGTGCCGCCCGTAACCTCGAGAATATAACTCTTCGTCGAGCTGAGACTGGTGGCAAAGGTATCGAGCTGTGCCTTGTCATCCTTGGTCAACACTGCCTTGTCAAAGCCAAACGTTACTGAAACATTGGCCACCGGCTTGTAGTTGTCCAACTCCTTGACGACGCTATCGAGAGAGTCGGCGCGATGTACCGCATCATTGGCCGCGGTCTCTGCATCCCCAGCTCCCTTGGTGGCGCCCTGCGCATTTTGTGTAGCGCTGTCTGCCGCACCCTGAGCTTGCTTGATACCTGATTGGGCGCGATCGTCTACGTCGTGAATCTGCTTATTGTTAGCAGACGTCTTGTCATCCAGCTGATTGGTGTGATCAGCGAGAGGCGCCGTTTGCGTGCGCACATAATTCTTGGACGCGCATCCCGTCACACCCGCCAAAGCCAAAGTCGCCACGCACAACCCAAATTCCTTGATTTGCATTTTTCTTTCCTCCCGCCGCCCGCAGCTGGGTCGACCCCGCAGCGTGGCGGAGATGTTCTTCCAACCTTGGATGCAGCATCCCTGCATCCAAACGCGCTCTGCAATTATATTACTGACGTGCAGCGACTTAGGCCCAGTTGAAAATAATTTTTAGCGACTTTGCGCTATGTAATTCTTACAGCACCGGTAAGGTTTGCGCGATTGACCGGCCCTACCTCGCTCCGTCGTCTTGTGCCGGTAATCTAACAAGAAGAGCATTTTATCCTCGCATGGACTTCTTTGAGAAAATCCGCACGCTTCCTACGCAGCCTGGCGTATATCTCTACAAAAACGCTGAGGGGGACGTCATCTATGTCGGCAAGGCCAAGAATCTTCGGTCCCGCGTGCGCTCCTATCTCCTCGAAGCCTCCCAGGCCAATGCCAAAACCGGTTCCCTCATGCGCGAGGCGGTCGATCTCGATTACATACTGGTCGCCAACGAACATGAAGCGCTCGCTCTCGAAAACAACCTCATCAAGCAGCGCAAGCCACGCTTCAACATCCTGCTGCGTGACGACAAGACCTACCCGTACGTGAAGCTCACGCTCAACGACCGCTTTCCCAAGGTCTTTGTCACGCGCCGCCTGCGCAAGGACGGCGCGGCCTACTACGGACCCTACTTCCCCGGCAATCTCGCTTACCGCGTTGTGGAGTTGATCCATCGCAGCTTCCTTCTTCCCAGTTGCAAGGTCGACCTCAATCGCTACCATCCACGGGCCTGCCTCCAGTACTACATTCACCGCTGTCTCGGTCCGTGCGTTGAAGGGCTTACCACCAACGAGGCCTACCGCGATGCCGTGCGCGACGCGCAGTTGTTTCTCGAGGGGCGTCAGGCAGAATTAGAGCGCGCCCTCACGACGCGCATGATGGCCGCCGCGCAGGCTGAACAATTCGAAGCTGCGGCCCGGTTGCGCGATCAGCTCACCACCGTGCACCAACTTCAGGAAAAGCAACGCATCGCCACCGCCGAGCAGGATGATGATGCAGACGTGTTCGGTTATCACTTTGAGAGTGGCAGCCTGGCGGTAAATCTCTTTCACATGCGCGGCGGCAAGATCGTCGATCGCCGCGAATTCTTCTGGGAAGACATGCCGGATCTGCTGGAAGCGACGGCTGCCGAGCCGACTGATTCTCCTGAAGTCGAAAGTGCGCCCGACTGCGAGTCCGCTGTATCCGCCAGTTTGGATACCGAATTCCCGATCACCTCCGAAGTGGGTCTGGGAGCAACAAAGACAGCCGAGCCGGCCGACGAGCGAACCAGACAGCCGGCGTCCCGCGAAGTACCCTTCCATGCAGGACAGGTCTTCTCCGCTTTGCTCAAGCAGCTTTACATCGATCAGCACTATGTCCCTCGCAGCATTCTGGTGCCTGTGGATTTCGATGATCGCGAAGCTCTCGCCACATTATTGAGCGAGCGAGCCGGCCACCGCGTCGAACTCGCCGTTCCCCAACGGGGAGAAAAACGCTCTCTCGTCGATCTCGCCGGACAGAATGCGAAGCAGTCGTACACTCAGCGCTTCCGCGTTCTGGAGCCATCGCGCAAGGCCATTCAAGAAGCCCTGGCCGACGCGCTGATGCTGCCTGAACTGCCCAAGCGCATCGAATGCTTCGATATTTCCCATATCCAGGGAGCGGAAACTGTCGCCTCGCTCGTTGTCTGGGAAGGCGGCAAGATGAACAAGCAGGCTTATCGCAAATTCAAGGTGATGACGGTGCTGGGAGTCGACGACTTCGCCTCCATGCGAGAAGTTGTTTTCCGCCGTTACAAGCGGCTGAAGGAAGAGGGTCAACCCATGCCCTCCCTGGTCCTGATCGACGGGGGGCTGGGACAACTGCACGCGGCGGCCGATGCACTCGAATCTCTTGGAATCACTTCTCTACCATTGGCCTCCATCGCCAAGCGGGAAGAGGTGATCTATCTCTACGGAAACGAAGAGGAGCCGGTAGTCCTTGACCGCCGCTCCCCCGTCCTGCACCTTGTTCAGCTGATCCGCGATGAAAGCCATCGCTTCGCCGTGGGCTACCATCGTCAACGCCGCGCCATGCGCGACCGTGATTCCGAGCTCCTCAACATCGCGGGAGTCGGGGCACTCACCCGCCAGCGGCTGCTCTCTCACTTTGGCAGCCTGCGGGACGTACAACAGGCAACAGCGGAATCCCTTGCTGCGGTTGTTCCCCGCAAAACTGCCGAAAGCATCTGGCGTCACTTTCACGAAGCTCAGCCTGCGGGATCATCGTGAAAAGTCACGTAGGCATCTAAGACAACATCGGTTGAAGCGAGAATCAAGCACACAGAGGAACCCAAGTGCGTACAACTTTGGCTCTCTCGACGACGATCTTGTGAAGCTCGCGCAAGAATTCACTGGAGTCGCCGAAAAGACGGCATTGGTGCGAGAAGCCCTCAAGGCGTTGATCCAGCGAGAGGCCTCACGGAGACTTGCTGCCTTGGGAGGCACGATGCCGAAAATGGAAAATATCTCGCGCCGCCGTGCGGATGAGGTATGATCCTCGTCGATAACTCGGTTTGGATCGACCATTTTAGGACGGCCAACCCTGAGATGAAAAGATAGCTCGACCGTGGCTTGGTTACGGTGCACCCATTTGTCTCTGCAGAATTATCCCTGAAACCTTTGAGAGACCGCGAACGGACATTGCTTTACCTCGATCTGCTCCCGCAATTGACAGTTGCGCAAATAGGGGAGTTTCGGCAGATGCTTGAGACCCGTTTTCTGCACAATAGAGGTATCGGCCTAATCGATCCACACCTGATCGCATCGACTCTGATTACTCCAGGAACTCAGTTGTGGACAATCGACAAACGGCTTCGCAATCTTGTCGAGTCTCTCGGCATCCATCATCCCTAAGGACGCTCCAGCAATCGGAGAGTAATTTCGCTGATCGTGAATGCCTCGCCGACTATCCGAGCGTGCTACCCTCACATCACCGCATGAGCAATCTTGCCCCCGCGCCCATCAAACAATCCTCACCCGACCTGCCGCGCGTCCTCGGCGCCAGTCAGGCAACTGCCATTGTGGTCGGCACCATCATCGGCAGCGGCATCTTCCTGGTGCCCCGCGAAATGATGCAGGACGTCGGCTCGTCCTCATTGGTGTACCTCGCATGGATTGTCGGCGGCCTGCTGTCGCTTTTTGGTGCCATGACCTATGCCGAGTTGGGCGCGATGCTGCCGTATGCGGGAGGCGAATACGTCTACCTTCGCGGTGCCTATGGCGATACGCCGGCATTCCTCTACATGTGGACCTGGTTTGCTGTAGCCAAGCCCGCTTCAATTGCAGCGGTCACCATCGGTCTCGCGCGGACGCTGCAGTTCTTCCCGGCTCTCCATTGGCTGTCGTTGCGGGTGCCCGGCACGGGCGGGCCGCTTCCGCTCCTGTGGTCGCAGGTCTTTGCCATTGCCGTCACCTGGTTCATGACCGGTCTCAACTACCTCGGGATCAAGAAAGCCGGTGATTTCCAGCTCGTGTTTACCGTGCTCAAAGGAATCCTGATTCTGATCGTTGCGGCCTTCTGCTTTACATCCGCCTCCGGTTCGTGGGCTAATTTCTCTACTTCCCTACCGCACGCCGTCGGAGGTATAAGCGGCTTCATGGCTGCGCTTATCGCCACACTTTGGGCCTACGACGGATGGAACGATCTCACCATGGTGGCTGGTGAAGTACGGAGGCCTGAGCGCAGCTTGCCTGTTGCGCTCATTGGCGGACTCTTCGTTGTAGGGGCCCTGTTCATGGCGACTAACGCCGCCATCCAATACATCCTGCCCGCGACACAAATCGCCGCCAGCGAACGTCCTGCCGTCGCGGCCCTTTCAATCGTCGCTGGACCGCGTGGAGCAGGATTTGTTGCTGCCGCCATGGCGCTGAGCATCTTCGTCACTCTCAATGGAACCGTGATGTCAGGAGCGCGCATTCCCTTTGCTGCAGCGCGTGACCGCCTCTTCTTCCGCCAGTTCGCGCACATCCATCCGCGCTTCCAGTCCCCATCAACTTCGCTGCTCGTGCAAGGAGCTCTCTCCACCGTTTTGCTCCTGTTCCTGAGCCAGTTTCAACAACATTTTGAACTCGCTGTCTTCGCCGAATGGCTCTTCTACATGCTGACGGCGACCACTGTTTTCATCTATCGCAAGCGCCATCCGGAATTGAAGCGCCCTTACCGCGTATGGGGATACCCGGTCCTCCCAGCAATCTTCGTCGTCAGCGCCGCCGCCGTCCTCGTCTCCAGTTACGCCAGCAATCTGGAAGGCTCTCTTCTCGGAACACTTCTGATCCTGCTTGGCCTTCCTGTCCTATGGTTTGTGCGCAAAAAATACGGCGCTTCGACTCCTTCCAATCACGGGCTCTAAACTCGTCTCACAGTACTCTTGCCATCGCCGCTGTCCATCTTTTGCGCATCCGCCGCGGCTACTCGCTCATCTGACCCCTATGCTCAGCCTCGATACCTCTGTTCTCGATAATCCGATTTTGAATGCACTTTCAACCGAGCACAGCGGTCTTGCCTTGGGCGGCAAGTTAGCAAAGCGTTATCCACCCGCGATCGGACCACTTAGCGGCATCGTCGAACAATCGGTGGAGAGTTATGAATCTCTTCGGCAACTGGCCGGTGCCGGAGGAACCTTAGCACTCTTCCTGCAAGAAAAACCCGCGCCGCCAGCAGGCTGGACCCTGATACGGGGCGGGCCGCTCGATCAGATGATTAGTCTGGAACCTGTCTCTCAGAAATCGCGCACTCTCGCGTCATCATTAGCGATCCGGCCGCTTACTTCAGCCCACGTGCCCGCGATGGTGGCGCTTGCGGAACTGACGGAGCCCGGCCCGTTTCGCGATCGGACCAGCGAACTTGGCGCCTTCTTTGGCATCTTCGAGGACCAGCGCTTGCTCGCCATGGCGGGGCAGCGCCTGCACCTTCCTGACTTCGTCGAAGTGAGCGCCGTTTGCACTCACCCCGATGCGCGCGGTCGCGGGTACGCCCGCATCCTCATCGACGTCGTCGTGCAGGAGATCCGTTCCAGAAACAAGACCCCGATTCTGCATACTTTTTCAGACAATCATTCCGCGGTTCGCGTCTATGAGAGTCTGGGATTCAGGGTGCGTAGAAACTTCCAGCTCGCTGTCCTCAAAAACGAAGCATGAGCCGCTTGCTGTTGGTTTCGCCTGGCTTTGTTCGACTACCATCGAAACAGAAGCATGCCCGTCAAACCCAAGCTCGGCCAGAATTTTCTCAATGATGCGCAGGCGATTGAGCGCATCGCCAACGCCCTTGGCGATCTCTCCGAATCAACAGTCGTCGAGATTGGTCCCGGCCGCGGAGCCATCACGCGCGCGCTGATTGCCAGAGCACGACACGTTCTCGCCATCGAGTTCGACCCTACCCTTGGCTCGAACCTGCGTGCCGCATTCACACCAGAAAAACTCACCGTCGTTAGCCAGGACGTTCTGCGATTCGACTTCGCAGCAGCCAGCATTGCCGCCGGCCAGCGCCTCCCGGTAGCGGGAAACTTGCCCTACTACATCACCTCGCCAATCCTGCTCAAATTGGTGTCCAGCCATGCCTCCATCGATCGAGCTGTGCTGATGGTGCAACGCGAAGTTGCGGATCGCGTTGCTGCTGTCCCCGGCACGCGCGACTATGGATTACTGTCCGTGACCGTCCAGATGTACGGCCCTGCAGAGCGGCTTTTCACCCTGCCTCCGAGCGCCTTCTCGCCGCCGCCCGACGTGCATTCAACAGTTTTCCGTTGGAGGTTTGCGCCGCGCTTTCACGAGTTGGGCGTGCCGGAAGATCTGTTTCTCCGCTTTGTCCGCCAAGCGTTCGCGCAGAAGCGCAAGACCCTCGCGAACAATCTGCGCGCTGCCGGGTATGCCCCCGCCATCGTGAACCATGCTCTCGGTCAAGCGGCAATCCCCGCCCAGGCCCGCGCTGAAGAGCTATGCCTTGAAACGTTCGCCGCTCTGTGGCGAGTCCTCAAAACAGAAGGGGCTGCTTCGCCTGGCGAAACAACCCCTGAAAAATAATCGAATTCGGGTCACTGGGAAGGTACAAGCTCCACTCCCTGCTACCAACGAACATCTTGCTGAGCAAAATCCATTCGCAAGCCGGTTTTAGTGGTGCGAACCGCCACCCCCTCCATGAGAGCCTCCGCCGCCTCCACCACCGCTGCTATGCGAAACGCCCCCTCCCGAGGAATGTGCTGCTGGCGCGTTGCCGCCAGAAACATGCCCCGACGGGGCTGGTCTTGCATACGAATTGCCCGTAGGACGCGCCACGGGGTGATTGCCCCCGCTGTAACTGGTGACCGCAGGCATGGTTGTACGAACATAACCAGGTCTTGGAGCGGGCGTGGGCGACGACGCGTTCGCACCCGTAGATGCGTTGCCAAACGTCTGCCGATCCGCTGAGGTCGTAAAGGTGGTTCGGCCATATACCGGCCGCATCGGCATCGGATCAAGTGGTTGAACCGTATTTCCCTTGATGGTTACGGCCACATTCCGATTTCGCACCGGCAGAACTGTTGTTCCAGCTGGTACGCGGCGATTCACTGGAATCAGAGTTCGTGGCCCTCCACCATTCACAGGTTGCAATGGACGCGGCTGGTGCGGATGTTGTGGGGGCAGCACCGGGAAGCGGTATCCGGGCGGGGCATTGCGAATGTTTACCGCCAAGCCACCACCTCCGCCGTAGTACCCCCCGCCCCACCAGTTATGGCAGCCGCCCGGGGCCCATCCCCAACCAAAGCTGTTGTAGTAGCTCCAGTTTCCACAGTGGTAGGGCATGTAGCCCCATGGTTCGGCGGAAATCCACGCATAACCATAGCCGGGACTCGACATCCAGTAACCCGATCCATAAGGATCCCACCCCGCCCCAGCGGCTTCATATGGCGACCACACATAGCCTTCATCGGGTACGTCATACCAGCTTCCATTGGCGTCAAGGTCACCCCAGGCTGGATTCTTGTTGTCAGGCATACCGTTGGTCGCCACTGTACGGTTCGCACTCTCAGTCGCCAAGGCCTGGTCGCGATCTGAGTTCCATGAGTCCCAGGAATCCGGCTCGATCGATCCAGCCAGGTTGTAATTACCGGGGCCCATGCCATTCCAACTCAAACTTTCCCCGCCATGCACATCGACCGACACGTTGCTACCACGATCCAGGTGAGCATCGCCTGAGAAGACCGCCAACTCGCCAGGCTGGGTGTCGAGATTCACGCGAGCGACGGTGAAGCCATTGGCCGTCACCACACTGTCGCCAAAACGAACACGCAGGTGGCTCGCCGAGTTTTCCCCCTTCAGTTCAAAATACCCAAGGCCGCTGCTGAGCACAACCTCCGCATCACCACTGCCACTCTCGCCGCGTAGCACTGCAAGAAACAGCGAACTGGCTGGAGAAATGCGAGCAATGCTTCCATCCTCAAACTGAATTTCAGCGCGCCCGTCATTCCCGGTTGTTACCTGGGTTCCTTCAAACAGCGGCGTATTGGCCACGGCTTGATCGAGCAGCGGTTGATTCCCTTGCGAGATCTGCACCTGCCCCTCAACGCTGGCAAGACGAACCGCACGCGGCGCGGGGGCGGTGTTCTCCGCGGGGTCGCCGTCATCCGCGTACAAACCTGGAACAAGCAGCAACGTTCCACACGCCGCAACCGCGATCAGCAATGCTCCCGCACTTCGCCGAAACCATGTTCCCTGTTTGTGCTTCATACTGTCCGCCCTTCGACCGCCGCAAGTCCGGTCCTATAACTGCACCCTAACCCTCTTTTGACACGACTTGCACCCCAAAAGTCGCGGCCGAACGTAACCAGCGTCAAGGAAACTGTCGTCTAACTAATCCGCCGCCCGCGCAAGAAGAACTTTAGCCCGCTTCCTCACGCGTTCCATCACTGCTGAATCTTGCTCAAGCCGCTCCAGAATGTCGCGGATGACCCCGATCTGCTGCAAACGGCCGTCTCCCGCAGCTTCTTCCATGTCTTCCATCTCCTTATCCAGACCCAGCTTGTCGTGTTGTAGCAGCAGCTCCAGTTTTGCGCCTTCCACAATAGTTGCGGCCACCGCCACCAGCGAATCCCCCAGCGTCTGTATCTCATTGTCTCGAGAGAAGTTGAACTCGCACGAACCTTGCCCGTCCGGCCCTGAATAGGTTAGTTTCTTGATTCCCTGAAAGGCGACTTTGAGATGGCTTTCACACCCGCTCTGAAACAGCTTGTGGCGGCGAGCCACTTGAAAGACGTGCTGAACGAATCCAGCGCTCAGTTGTATGTCACGATCAATGTCCGGCGCGTCCATAGAGATGCGCGTCGAATCCGGCGGCGCAGTTCCGCGATGAGACTGAAAATGACCGCTGCCGTCACCCTTGAATTCGAGCACCCAGTGCGAAGGCACAAGGCCGGGATTCGAGAAATCAACCTCAAACGTGGGTCCTGGATCCGCGCAAGCCGGCCACGCAAGGAGAGCACAAACGAGCAGCAGGCCAATCCGTAGGACAGAAATGTGTTTCAACCGAGCTTTGCAAATAAGCCAGAAATCCACGGCCGGAACCCTCATCGAACCACTCCCTGCAATGCGAGCGTCTGAGCCGTGTGGATATGGCAAATGGCAATAGCCAGTGCATCCGCCGCGTCAGCAGGCTGAGGTAATTGGGGAAGGTTGAGCAGGCGTTGCACCATGAACTGCACCTGTTCCTTCGCCGCGAGACCGTAACCGACCACGCTCGACTTAATGCGGAGCGGAGCATACTCGGCTACGGGAAGCCCCTGGCAAGCGGCCGCCAACAATGCCACTCCTCGTACCTGCCCCAGTTTGAGAGCCGACTTGGCGTTCACCGAATAGAAAACCTCTTCGACGGCCACGACCTCAGGCTGCCATCGTTCCAGTTCAGCGCTGAGTTCGCGGAAAACCTGTTCCAGGCGGACCGGTAGGGTTTTGGTCTTTGCCTGGCGGATGCCGCCAAACGTGCAGCAGACCAAACGGGGCTCACGGTCGGAGTCTAATGTTTCGACGCATCCGAAGCCGGTAATTTCTGTACCGCAATCGATCCCGAAAACCCGCATCTGGCCAAGTTTAACCCAGCGCTGTCAACTGTTGCACCAGGATGTCGCGTGGCATATCTTGTCTACCGAATCAACCTTAAAGCATGCATTCAACCGCATGGAGGTGCATCTGTGGCGAATTCAAAAATTCAGCCGTTTCTGATGTTTCAAGGCGACGCAGAAGAGGGCGATGAGGTTCTACGTTGCGCTGTTTCAAGACGCGGCCATCATAGACGCGGTTCGCTACGGACCGAACGAACTTGGCGCGGAAGGCTCTATCAAGAAAGCACGCTTCTCCATAGCGAGCCAGACGGTACTCTGCATCGATAGCCCGATCAAACATGACTTCTCGTTCACGCCGGCGTTCTCCTTTTTCGTCGAATGCGATTCTGACGAAGAACTCGTTCGCCTCTACTCCGCACTGTCCGACTCTGGCGCTGCACTCATGCCTCTTGGCGAATACGGCTTCAGCCGCAAGTTCGCATGGGTCAATGATCGCTTTGGCATCTCATGGCAACTCAATCTCGCTTGAAGTTTGGAGTACCCTGTTGTGCGATTCGGGATTACCTTTGTTCTGCATTCAATGAGGGGTCAAATTCCGCGGTGGTTGAAACCCGCTCCGGAAAGGAGTATTACTTTACGTAATTTCCTAATTTGGGAATCGTATTTCCTTAACGCAACTAGAGCGATCTAGTCGCTACACTCGTTTCTCGGGCCTCTGCAGTGTTTAAAGAATGAGGAGAGCCCATGGAATGATGAGAGCCCATGCACGAACGACGGAACCAAAGAGTCCTCATCGTTGATGATCAGCACCTTATCGCTGATACGCTGGCACTTATCCTCGAACAAAACGGTTATGATGCGGAAGCGGTCTATAGCGGCGAATCCGCTATAGAGTCAGCGATTGCGCATCCACCTGACGTGATGATCAGCGATGTAGTCATGGGAAAGATGAACGGCATCGAGACTGCGGTCTTCGTTGCAGCCCATAATCCACTGTGCCGCATCATCCTGTTCTCCGGGCAGGCGATGACACCCGAACTCTTATGCCGCGCAAATGCTCAAGGGCACATCTTCGAATTCTTCTCCAAACCGATCCATCCAAAATTTCTGCTTGAACAGTTGGATGCCGAGCCGCAGCGCCCAAATCTCTAACCAACAAACAACAACGGCCAGGAAAGCTTCCTGGCCGTTGCCGGTGGACTGTTGGGATTGGACTAAGGCCATCGCGCTGCCGCGAGTGCCGGTGGCCCTGCGAAGTATAAATCCGCTGGGACTTACATTGGGGTCTGGGGCGCGATGCCCTAGGCCTCAGTCACCTCACGTACGAAACAACTGGAACATTCACTTTGCATCAGCTGGATCAACCTCCTTTCCCGTGTAAAGCCAAATTAACCGAGGCTGGCCTGCGCGTCAAGGGCACGTTTGGCGCCATCAACAAAGCGACACCGCGAGCGCGCTCCAAGCTATCCACACTGCGCGGCCGCGTTCCGTCGCTGATTTCCGCTGAGAATAGGAATGTCGTTGCAACTCATGATACGATTCCCGCAATTGGCGTCCCTTTCGCCAATCAACGGAGGTCGGCATGAGCAACTACTCAAGACGCGATTTTCTGAAAACGGGAATTGCTGCGGGAACCCTGGCTAGCGTTGGTCCCGTTCCCCTGTATGCGGCGCGAGCAACGGCTACCGACAAAGTCACGCTGGGCAAATCGGGCATCGACGTCACCCGTCTCGCCTTCGGCACAGGCAGCAATAACGGCCATGTTCAGGCCGCGCTGGGACAGGAGCAATTCACCAAGCTGGTGCACTACGCGTACGATCGCGGCATCCGCTTCTTCGAGACCGCCGAGGCTTATGTAACGCCAGCCATGCTGGGTGAAGCGCTGAAGGGCATTCCCCGCGATAGCTACCAGCTGATGACCAAGGTGACGACGGATGAGGGCGTCGATCCGCAGGTGCGCTTTGACGAAATGCGTCGCACCTCAAAGACAGAATACTTCGACATTATGCTTCTTCACTGGCAACACACTGACAATTGGGTTTCAGAGACCAGTCGCTGGCAGGACGGGATCCTCGAAGCCCAGTCGAAGAAAGTTATCCGTTCTCGCGGGGCTTCCGTGCACGGCCTGCCGGCCCTGCGGCAGATGCCCGGCAACAAGTGGCTAGAGGTCGCCATGATCCGCATGAATCACAATGGAACACGTATGGATGGCCCTACGTACGAAGACAACAACAATCCGGATCACAGGGACGAAGTCGTCGCCCACGTCAAGCAGGTTAAGAAAGACGGAATGGGCGTGATCAGCATGAAGCTATGCGGAGACGGCACCTTTACACGCCACGAAGACCGGCAGGCTGCCATGAAGTTCGCTTTCAAGAATGCAGGCGTGGACGCCGTGACCGTTGGCTTCAAGAGTCCCGCTGAAATCGATGAGGCGATCGACAATTTGAACCTCGCCCTCGCCTGATCTATTGCGGAATTCCACGGGTCGAAACAAATGAGCCTGTCCCGCTGCTCAGCGTGGCAGGCTCGATTGTTTGGCCGGCTTTCTCGTCAGACCTCCACACGGTCAAGTCCGGAAAGCCAGTCGCTGAAATCACTGCTGGTGGTCTACCAGCTATGCAGCCACTGTTCATCACGCCCGATACGGACGGCGGTCCCGAATAATTCGCTCAAGCGCGACTCTGTTAGCAGTTGTTCTCTCGGCCCATCGCCCACAATGCGGCCCCCGCGCATCAGAATCACGCGATCAATCTCCGGAAATATATCGCCCAGATGATGCGTCACGAGGACCAAACCCGTGCCCTCCGACGCCAGCCTGCGCATCGTTTCACGCAATTCGCGTTGAGCGGCAAGGTCCAGAGCATTCGAAGGCTCATCGAGCAACAATTGACTCGGCCGGTGGACCAGAGCCCGGGCGATGAGGATCCGCCGTTTTTCGCCGGCAGACATTTCGCCCACAAATTGATTTGCGAGATGCGAAGCGTCAATGCGCTCGAGTGCTTCCACGGCACGAGCACGCATCTCATCGGTGACGTGCAGATTGGGCCATAGCGTCGAGGCTGAGAAGAATCCGGCAATCACGGCGTCGAGTCCTGTCGTAACCGCAGTGCGCTCGCCAGGCAAATCCGTCCCCACAACGCCGAAGTGTTTGCGTAGCTGGGTCAAATCCCACCGCTCACGCCCGAAGATGCGCACCCGCATGGTCGGCGTCACAATGGGATAGATCTGGCAGGTAATGGTGAGAATCAGGGTTGACTTGCCGCAGCCATTTGGTCCCAGGATGGCCACGTGCTCGCCGGTCCGAATATTGAGGTTCACGTCATGCAGAACGATGCGATCGCCACGCGCCACGTTAACGTCTTCGAGTTCCAGAAACTGTTCCTGATGTGCGGCTGCCGCGGTATCGCTCTGATTCTCCGTCATCCTTCCCTCACCTGCTAGATTAAATGGGTTGAACCCATGAGCGATATTTCACAATTTTTGATTCCCAGAGGATTCCGCTTCGGGGCCACTAAGGCGGGGTTGAAAGCAAGTGGACGCACCGACTTCGCGCTGATCGTGGCCGACGCTCCAGGCAGCGCCGCCGCTGCGTTTACTGCCAACCGGGTCACGGCCGCTCCGTTGATCGTGGACAAGGAACATCTGAAAGCCACCGGCGGCAAGGTACGCGTGGTAGCCATCAACGCCGGCAATGCAAACTGCGCTGCCGGTCAGGCTGGACTGGACGCCGCGCGCGCGACGTGCACCGCTGCGGCAGAGATATTCGGCTGCACACCGCAGGAAGTTTTCCCTTCATCGACCGGCATCATCGGCGTTCCCTTGCCCGTGCAGAAGCTCGTCGCTGCGTTGCCCGGACTCGCCGACATTCTAGGCTCCGAATCCGATCACTTTCAGCAGGTAGCTCAAGCGATCCTCACCACCGACACAGTCGAAAAGACGGCATTCGCGCGTCTAGAAATCGAAGCCAGCGATGGAACCAAGCAGGAGGTGCGCATCGCGGCAGCCTGCAAGGGCTCCGGCATGATCCACCCTCAACTCGTGCCCCATGCCACCATGTTGGTGTACGTGTTAACCGATGCACAGATCGAGCCGTCTGTGCTTGATACCTACCTGCGGCAGTCCATCGACCTGAGCTTTAACCGCATTTCAGTGGATGGGGACACCTCGACCAACGACACCGTCCTGCTGCTGGCGTCTGGCGCAAGCGGCGCACAGGTGCTTGCAGGCAACGCTGCTTTCGCAGCCGCTCTGACCCAGGTCTGCACCTCGCTGGCTCGCCAGATCGTCGCCGATGGCGAAGGCGTCACACACGTTGTGGAATTGCGCATCGATGGCGCCGCAACCGATGCCGACGCGCTCAAGATTGCCAAAGCCATTGCGCATTCACCGCTCGTCAAAACGGCGTGGGCCGGATGCGATCCCAATTGGGGACGCCTGGTCGCGGCGATCGGCTACGCAGGCGCAGAGATTGATCCGGAGCGCATCGATATCTGGTTCGGCGAAATGCGGATTTGCCGGGATGGCGGGCGTGCGGAAGAGTTCGATGAGAATGCTGCTCACGAATATCTGAAGCAGGACGAGTTCACCATAGCGATTCAGTTGAATCGGGGAAGCGGTTCCTGCGTCTTCTGGACTACAGACCTGACCGCTGAATACGTCCACATCAATGCGGATTACTCGACCTAGACGTCTAAGGGATTCAGCAGCGGCTTGAATTTAGCAGATCACGGCTGTTTTGCTGGCTGTGGCGGGTAAGCGTGCTCCACCGCAATCTTCAATTGCTGCACCAGTTGCACGGCGGGCGCGTCGAGCCCGCCATCCATTTCGCGCGACCACACAGGCCCCATCAATTTGCCGTCGGGCGAGATCATGTATACCCGCAGCAAATCGTCTGCCGGTCCAACTTCGGCCTCGGTTCCAATCGAGGCGCCGTTCCGCGTTTGGCCCGGCCCTTGCCCCTGACTTTGCACCGGCCCCTCCCCCTGTTGTGTCGGAGTACCTGCCGAGATCCCCACTCGTTCCTGCAATCCGACAGCTCTTCCCTTGCGCACCACGAAGACGAGGTCAGCTTCTTCTTTCCGCAGCGTCAGCGAATACCGGCTCCAGTCGCGGATACGATCCTGCACGGCGGAGATGGCTAGTCGATCGTCGGGATAAAGGCCCGGTTTGAATTCGTCTCCTTTGATCGCTTCGACATAGACATAGCGCGCAGTGTTGAACACGGCGGGGACGTCCGGCTTCTTGTTCTTCGCGCGCGTTACGCCCAAAGCGCACAGCAATGCGAGGAAAAGAACAGGTAGTTTTGACCACTTCATGGGGATTCTCCTCACGCGGCAAATCATAATACTCCATCGCTACGCACAATGGCTCAGAGCCATTTACAATCGCAGAAATCGGAGAGGTCCTCAAGGACAATGATGGAGAAGGGCAAGCGGCCGTCTGCCGACACGCCGCCCGCGAACAAGAATGGCTTTTCGCTCATTTCAGACGAAAAGCTGAGGGAACTCTACACCAACCTTTTACGCTGCCGCATGGTTGAGCGCCATGCTGCCGGCCTAAGGAATGGAAGCAAGCACGTTCGCGAACTCGGCTTCGCCGCTGCTTTCGAGGCCGCACGCGTTGGAGTTGCGGCCGACCTGCTTCCCGACGACTCGGTCATTTCCTTGAAAGACGATTTCCTCATCGGCCTTCTTACCGGAGCGCCCCTCGCAGAAGTCTTCAATCCGCAATCTGGTGCCGGCTTGAATGGCGAAGACGCGTCGCGCGCCCGGATGCATTCCCTGCTCGGTGTGAGCCTGATCAACAAGCAGGCCAAGAATCGCCGCGTCGGCGTGGTGTTCTCGAATGAAGGTAGGTCATCCCTTTGGCAAGATTCCTTGCACGCGGCTGAGGCCCACGGCCTGCCCCTTATCTTTGTTCAACCCGAAGACCCTGAGCCGGGTTCCAAGCTCACCCCGAAAGCAAAGGCCGCCGACGAGAGGTCTGTCGGATATCTGCCTCATATCGGAGTGGACGGCAACGACCTGGTAGCCGTGTATCGGGTGGCTCACGAAGCCATCGACCGCGCACGACGGGGACGCGGACCCACGTTGATCGAGTGCATGACCTTCAAGTTGGGTAAGCGGCATCGCGCTACAAACTCGGTCGCAAACATGGAAAACTACCTTGAAAACAAGGGCCTGATGAGTTTCACTCTGAAGCGCGAGATCGCCACTTCGATCGCCGCAGAACTAACTGCATTGGTTAACTCGCGTTAGTGTCGTTCGATTTCGCCCGAGGATGTGTCCGGTCATAGACCTGGGTGAGTTGGGCCGTGGTGAGCTGGGTGTAGCGCTGCGTGGTCGAGAGCCTTTCATGCCCCAACAGCTCTTGAATCGCGCGAAGATCAGCTCCCTCTTCCAGCAGATGGGTGCCGAAGGCGTGCCTCAACGTATGCGGGTGAACGTCGGACGAGAGTCCATTCATAATCGCAACATGCTTCACGATGCGGCCAACGCTGCGAGTCGTCAGTCGTGCCTGGCCCCCCGGTTTCGCGAGCCCGCGCAGCCGCAGATTCAGGAAGAGAGCGGGGGTACTGCGCGCTGGGTCACCCCTCATAGCCGCCAGGCGCGCCGATCGCTCTGCCATGTAGGCTCGCAGCGCTAGAGCAGCCGAATCACCCAGCGGCACGTACCGCTGCTTCTGTCCCTTGCCGCGTACAAGAATTGCCTCGTTGGCCCAGTTCACATCATGAAGATTGAGACCTACGAGTTCCGCGTTACGGATGCCGCAACCATAGAGCAGTTCGAGAATTGCTTTGTCGCGCGTTGGCCAGCTCGTTCCATCTTCGTTGACAGAGTCCACCATGCCGTTCATTTGCTCAATCGAAGGGACACGGGGCAAGTGCTTCGGCAATCGTGGTGTAGCTACCAGCGACGCCACGTTCTGTTCCACATACCCTGTGCGCGCAAGCCACTTGAACCAGCTGCGAACCGCCGCTAAAGCGCGGGCGGCTGAGGCCTTGGACAATCCGCGATCGTACAGAGTGCCCAAGTATGCGCGAATGTGAACGTGTTCCACGCGATCGGGGGTTTGCTCCGCGCCGTATTGCTTTGAGATGTAAGCGGCAAAGCCACTGAGTTCCCGTTCATAAGCACGAATCGTGTGCTCCGACGCCCCACGTTCGTTGGCAAGCACGCGCAGATAATCCCCCACCAATGACGACAGAGGTCCGGCGGTCACCGCGGTATCGGTTCCGCTCATGCGATCTCCTCGAATCGCTCAGGATTCGGGTCCGACCCGCTTGTTTCATCCGATGATGAGGAGTCTTGGGTCGTCGCGGCAGTCACGCTCGGTTCGGCACGGAGACGTGCCCTTGGATGATGCATGCGATGAACGGCCTTGAGGCGGCTCAGAGCAAGATGCGTGTAAATCTGTGTGGTCGAAATGTCGGCATGCCCCAGCAGCACCTGTACGCTTCGTAAATCAGCACCGTGCTCCACCATGTGCGTGGCGCAACTATGGCGCAGTGTGTGCGGGCTGGCATCGCCATTTGATGTCTTCACGAGGTGCCAAACCCACTGTCTCGTGAGCGGCATGCCCCGTAAAGACAGAAACATACGAGCCGCATCTTCACGTGCTGCATTACCCTTCCGACCGGTCCCAATCCGCGCCAGGTGCGGTCGCCCTTCGTTCAAATACGTCTCCAGCGCTTGGATAGCGGCATCGCCTAGCGGCACAATTCGGTCCTTATCGCCTTTGCCGCGCACCTGCACGCGGCGCAGATCTACATGCAAGTCACTCGTCAACAACGCAGTGACTTCTGATACGCGCAAACCGCCCGCGTACAGCAACTCAAGAATGGCGCGATCCCGCAAGGCTGTAGCCCGTGCCTGAGGGTGCGACGCGGCCATCGCGGCGCGCTCCAGCATCTCGTTGACTTCAGGCTCGGCAAGCGATTTGGGCAGAACCTTCCATGCTTTGGGCGATTCGATATTGATGGTCGGGTCGTGGTCAATCCGCTTATCGAGCAGTAGCCATTTATAAAATCCGCGCAGGCAGCTTAGCTTCCGGGCTGCAGACCGGGTTTCGATATTGTGGTTGCGCAGATGCTCCAGGAATCCGGCCACATCTTTTTGCGAAGCGCTCAGCAGCAGGCCGTCATGCTCTTCAAGAAACTCGGCGTATGTTCTGAGGTCAGACAGGTAGGCTTCGCAGGTCAGCGGGCGCAGACCCTTCTCCACACGCAAATAGCCTTGATAATCCTTAAGCAGTGCCAAATTTGCGTTGGTATTCACAGCACTGATTATGGGCGTCACCAGCTGAAAATGAACCTTCTGTAATCGTCATCGAACCACGTTCATCAAGGAATCAACTTCATTAATAACCAGCTCCTTAAACGTTTGCGGACCGATGGTAACCAAATCGGATCTCTTCCGGGTTTCTTGAATCAATATGCTCCAAGTTTATTCGTGACGAAGAAGACTCAACACTTCGAGTTCCATCGAATGCAGGCTGAAGTTCCCCTTGAATTTGGCTCGAACGATCCCGTCCCGGTCGATGAGGTAAGTGATCGGAAGCCCCAGAATTCCCCCGTAGAGCGATCCGATTTCTTCGTCGCCCATGATGATCGGGTAATTGATTTTTAGTTTGCGATCAAGTTCTGTCACCGGCGCAGCATCGTCATCCATCGAGATGCCGAGGATCTGCAAGCCCTCGGGGCCGTACTGCCTCTGCCAAGCGATGAAGTGCGGCATCTCTACCCGGCAGGGTCCGCACCAGGTGGCCCAAAAAGTGAGCAATACAACGTGTCCTTTAAAGGCATTGAGATCCATTCGCTGATGGTGGATGTCAGGCCGGATAAACGCGGGGGCAGGTTTGCCCAGCAGCGGATCTACCGGCGACGCAGCGTAAAGCGCACCGCAAACGAGCAGAACGCCAACTGCAACCAACGGTCGCCACCTTCGGGGTAGCCTCAAAAGCCGCGTCCAGCGGGCGGCAGCCATCAGTGCATGAATGGACATTCTTACGCTCGCTACTTGCCGGGCACGGCGGGATACCCCTTCTTGACCCAGTCATCGCCGAAATTGTTAGGCAGGTAAAGGACCTTGACGTTTTGGAATCCGAGCTCATGCAGACGCCTGTAGGCCGGCCCAATATTTGGGCAACGAGTCCATGGACAGCAGCCACAATAGAGCACGATGAACTTTTCCTTCTGAAGTCCCGAAACCAAACTTTCTAGCGATGCGATTCCAGAAGGTTGACTCGCGGGCCCGGCATACTGAGCACCAGGAATATGAGACTCCCTGAAGAAGACGCGCGAACCGACTTGTACGATCAGGGGCACATCTTTGGCAGAAGGCTTCAAGAGTCTCCTTAAAGCGTCAGGCTGGATCAATTGCGCTTCAGGAACAGTGCTCGCGCTCACATCCCCGGCCGCAAGAGAAGGTCGAGCCCCTCTCATTGGGGCAACGCCCAGGAACCCCGCAAACACAACGAACAAAATCGCCCTGGCGATTCGCTTGGATCGCATTTGAGACCCTCCCTCAATCATTAACGGAATCTCAGCACATATAGCAGGGTCGTCGGGTGCAGCGCAAATGAGGCTCGTGAGCCATCGGGGGGACCATGAGCGCTCGGCTGGCCATGTCCTGTGAGACGTTGGATGGCCAAATCACGGTGGGACAGATAAGATTAGGTTGGGGAAATTTCACAAAAAGGATAAATGGCACGTGACAGCAGCGCAGATAGAAGTTTCTAAATGGTCCGCCGCCGAATTCGAACGCAAAGTGCTGGACCTGAAGCCTTCAATTGCCGTCTTTGATTGCGACGGAACCCTCTGGAGTGGTGACTCGGGACACGGTTTCATGGTCTGGTCCCTCGAGCAAGGCCTCGTCTCCCGCTCAACCAGCGATTGGATCGACACACGCCACCGTGAATATCGAGCTGGAGCCGTGAGCGAACTCCAGATCTGCGGCGAGATGGTGCAAATCTATGCAGGCCTGCGCGAGCAGGAGATTCGCGATGCAGCCGCCACATTTGTACGCGAGTTTGTGCAACAGCGCATTTTTGCCGAGTTGGCCTCGCTCGTCGCCCAGCTCCGCGACGCCGGTACCGAGATCTGGGCCGTCAGTTCAACCAACAAGTGGGTCGTTTCTCAAGGGGTGCGCGCTTTCGGCATTCCAGAAGAGCGAGTCCTGGCTGCGGAAGTCAAAGTCACCGACGGCATCATCACCAGTGAGCTCGTGAATGTACCGACAGACGAGGGCAAAGCCACGTCACTGGTTCAGGTGGGACTCCCGCATCCTGCTGCAGTGTTCGGTAATTCCATACACGATTTGGCTATGCTTGAGATCGCGGTCAATGCCTTTCCGGTGAACCCATCGCCCGCATTGCTTGATGCCGCGGGCCGCAATGGGTGGGGCTATTTCCGGCCTCTTGCCGCGGAAGGGGTCATCGCGGCAGTCGATGGAGAAAAGTAGCTTCAGCGGTCGAGTTTCTAGCGCTGGACATCGGATGGAAGTGGGGAGCGAGTGGGCGGGTATGTTGATGAAGCCGGTCCGGTCGCTTATTCCTTGGATCAATTTCAATGGCAAAACGCAGATTCTGCGTCCCTTCATGGGCGGGTACACTAAGACTGTGGAAGAAGCGCAGCAGAACTCGAATCCACGTACTCCCGGCCCCGCGTTGCGCTTTGTGGCTGCGGCCCTGATCGTTCGGGGTGGCGAGGTTCTCATCTGCCAGCGACGGCCGGACCAACCCATGGCCTTGCAGTGGGAGTTCCCGGGCGGCAAAATCGAGGCTGGCGAAACACCGGAACAGGCGCTGGCACGTGAGTTGAATGAGGAGTTGGGGATCGACGCCACCATAGGCCCCCGCGTGACCCACATCCGCCACAACTACCGCCACGGCGGCGCAGTCGACCTCCAGTTCTTCGCTGTCCGCCAGTTCACTGGCGAATTAGAGAACCGCATCTTTGCACAATTCCGCTGGGCCAAATTGGAAGACCTGCCTGGCTACGATTTCCTCGCAGCCGACCGCGGTCTCATTCGCGACCTGGCCTCTGGAAAGCTGCTCTAGCCCTTCAACCGCACTCAGCGTCGGGGAATCAGTCCCCAAAGCATGACCAGAGTCAGGCCGATGACGATGATGCTTGTGCTCCAAGCGATCAAGTTCCACAAGCTGGAATTCTTGTGCTCGCCCATCAAATCTTTGCGATTGATAAGCATCAGCATCAGGATGATGACCACCGGCAGCAGCACACCGTTCAACACCTGCGACAGGATCGCGAAGTTGATGAGTTGCGTGTCTGGTAGCACCAGTACAGTAAGCGATCCGCCCACAATCAGCGCGGTGTAGAGCCAATAAAAAAACGGGGCCTCTTTGAACGTCTTGTCCACACCCGACTCCAGGCCCAAGCCCTCGCAGACCGTGTAGGAGGTAGACAGCGGCAGGATCGAAGCGGCGAACAGGGATGCGTTGAAGAGGCCGAATGCGAAAAGGATGAAGGCGTAGTCGCCAGCCAAGGGACGCATCGCTTCCGCCGCGTCCGAGGCCACTTGGATCGCGCCCATTCCATGCACATAGAGCGTCGCCGCGCAGGCTACGACAATGAACCAGGCCACAATGTCTGTGAACATGCTGCCGACGATGACGTCAAGGCGCGAAGCCGCATAGTCCTTGACGCGGATTCCCTTCTCCACAATCGAAGACTGAAGGTAGAACTGCATCCAAGGAGCGATAGTCGTGCCAACCACGCCAATGGCCGTGTAAATGTAGAGTTTGTCGTGCCACACGGATTGAGGCGGCAATTTGATCGTGGCGCGTAACGCTTCACTCCAGCTAGGCTGCGAAAGTACACCTGCAAAGATGTACGCGATATAGACAACTGACGCGATCAGAAAGATTTTCTCCGTGCTCTTGTAACTGCCACGCACCACCATGTACCAGACCAGCAGCGCGCACAGCGGCACCGAAATGAATTTCGTGACATGGAACAGATGCAGTGACCCGGCAATCCCGATGAACTCGGTCACCACGTTGGTGTAGTTCACCACCACCAGCATCACCATCAGCACGAATGTAAGCCGCAGGCCGAACTCTTCGCGAATCAGGTCGCTGAGGCCTTTGCCGGTCACCACCCCCATGCGGGCGCACATTTCCTGCACCACGATCAGGGCGATGGTAATGGGAATCATGGTCCAGAGCAGCCCGTAGCCGTACTGGGCTCCCGCTTGTGAATAGGTGAGGATGCCGCCCGAGTCGTTATCGACGTTGGCGGTAATGAATCCTGGGCCGAGGACGGCCAGAAACAAGAGTATTCGGATTCGCCAACGCTTACCCATACCCGGTGATCCTACGGTGGAGTCATCAAAGTTTCCTCACTGAACATATCAGGCGGGGCTGGGGTACGCGAATCTCATCAGGCGCATATCAATCTCCTCGAAAAAATGTCCTGGCATTTATGATGTTATTTTGGTACATTGGTACACATGTCACAAGAGAAGCAAGATCGTGAACTGGTTGAAGTCGAACGCGTACAGACGGGTGTCCGCCTCGAGAAGCGAATGCTGAAGGTGCTCAAGGCCATTGCCGAACAAAAGGATATAAGCCTCGGCGATCTCCTCGAAGGAATCGTTCTGCATGCCTTTGAGGGCAAAGCTCCCTTTTCTTCGCAGACTTTAAGAGAAATTGAGCAGTTCAAGGCGCTGTACGGCATGACCCTCAAAGCCAGCGACAGCCATAATTTAAAGGAAAAGAAGCGATGAAGCCCCTATTCGCGGCCGTTTGCGTCACCGCTTCCCTGCCGGCCCAGATCCCACAGGCGTTCGAGGAGACTCGTATGCACCTTGAAACCAGTTTCGATGTCGTCGTGCATGCGTCCTATGCCGAGACGGCTGCACTGTTTGGTCCGGAAGGCGAATGCGCCTGGGCCGGCAAACACTGGGACCCGCAATTCATTCACCCTTCGCCGGCGCGGGACATCGAGGGTGCTGTGTTCACCGTGAAGCATGGACCTTTGAGCGCGGTGTGGGTTATAGCCACGCATGACACCGATGGCCGTCATTTCAAGTACGTGTATTTCATCGCGGACCTGATGGTGACCACCATCGACGTCCGCTTCACGCCGATCGACACTGCGACCACACAGGTGTATGTAACCTACGCACGGACCGCGATGACGCCGGAAGGCGATGAGCACGTCGTGGCGATGAATTCAGCCGACAAGAACTCCGGGAAAGAATGGCAGTCCGGAATTAACAGCTACTTCGCGAATCGCAAGCCCGCCGCGAATCGCTAAGTAGAAACAGTGCTGAGTTGGCTCGCGCTTTTAACGCAATAGGAAAGACAACACAAGCGTCCCGCCGAGTCCCGCAATCGATAAAACGGTTTCCAGCACGGACCACGTTCCCAGCGTTTCTTTCACTTCAAGCTTGAAGAACGACTGAATCATCCAGAATCCAGGATCATTGACGTGCGAAAGGATGAGCGACCCGGTGCCCGTAGCCAGCACAAGCAACTCCGGCCGAACCCCCGCGTGACCTGCCAGCGGGGCGAGCACACCCGAAGCCACCGCCATCGCCACCGTCGCCGACCCCATCGAAACCCGGACCACGGCGGCCAGCAACCACGCGAATACCAGTGGAGGCATATGAGCGCCCAACGCCAGTCCGACAGTCGCCTGCGCCGCTCCCGAATCGCGGAGCACGCCGCTCAATCCGCCCGCTGCAGCCAAAATCACCATCACATTGGCAATGGGCTCAAAAGCCTCATTCGTCAGTTGACGCAGTAATTCGCGACCATGATGGCGGCCGGTCTGGATGCGGGGACCGAGAATCATCAACGCCACCAACACTGCAATCAACAGCGCGACGTCAGGGCTGCCCACAAAGCGAAGAATCTGGTTGAGAACGCTCCCCGAGACCGTGAGCGAATCCGCCCAGCTTGCAGAAAAAATAAGCGCAATCGGCAGCAATACCGCGATCGCAGCGCGCAGTGGCCCGGCCGGCTGGGGAATCGATTCGGACGACCCCCCGCCACGTGCCGGTTGGCCCGTCGTTGAATTCTCGTCGATAATTAAAGAATCCGTCGGACCGCCAAAGAGCGTGTCCTCCTCGGCGGGCTCCGTTTTCACGCCACCTCGACTCTTGCGCATCCAGCGACGGGTAAGAATCCACCCAAGGGCCGGCCCAGCCAAAACGCTCGCGGGAATGCCCACCAGGAGTCCCCAAAGAATGGTCCGGCCAAGGTCGGCATGGTACTGCGTCACAGCAAGCATGGCGGCCGGATGCGGTGGCAGAGTCCCGTGAACGATCGAAAGTCCCGCCAGCAATGGCATCCCCACCAGGATTGGAGGCCGTCCGCTGCGTTTGGCCGCCGCCGCGATGATCGGCATCAGCAATACCAGTCCGACTTCAAAGAAAACCGGCATGCCCACAATCATGCCCAGTGTGAGCAGCGCCCACGGAAGCCCCTTTGGTCCGCAACGCTCCACAAGTGTCCCGCCCAATGCCGCAGCGCCTCCCGAACGAGCCAGCAGGCAGCCCAAAATCGCGCCCAGCCCCAGGACGATGGCGATGTGGCCCATAAGGTTTCCCACACCCCCGGTAAACGAGAGTGGAACCTGCCGCAGCGGCATACCCGAAACCACACCGAGGCCAAGACCAACCGTGGCCAGCGCCAGTGCCGGATGCAGTCGAACGCGAGTGATGAGCAACAGGAGGGTCAGTACTGCACCCGCGGCGCAAGTTACCAGGAACCAATTGTGTGCAGCGATAGCGGCAGGTGTCACGCGCAGATTATTCCACATGGAGCGGAGCGGAAAACTCAATCTGAAGGCCAATTCAGCCATTATGGACCTCCTCGACCGCTCCGGGTCCGGCACCCCTCAACGACCCGTCCGCATGGTGTGTTGCTGAACACACTTTTCGCTTGCGCGTCGGTGCTACCATAAGGACGATTGTAGTTCCTGCCGCCGGGCTGATTTCCTGCTCTTCGAGGACCCGGGCGTATAGGCGGCCGGAGCCATCCAAGAAGGAGAAACCTCTATGCCTCTAGTCTCCATGCGACAGCTCCTCGACGAGGCCGCCAAAGGCGGTTATGGCGTCGGCGCATTTAACGTGAACGACATGGAACAGATTCAGGCCATTATGGGTGCGGCGACGGAAACCAACTCCCCCGTTATCATCCAGGCCAGCCGCGGTGCACGACAGTTCGCGCAGGACCGCTACCTTTTTCACCTGATCCTTGCCGCTGCCGAGCTGCATCCTGAGATTCCGATCGCTATGCATCAAGATCACGGCAACAGCTTTGAGACGTGTAAAAGCGCTATCGAACTGGGCTACACCAGCGTCATGATGGATGGATCTCTTAAGGAAGACGGCAAAACCCCCTCATCTTTTGAGGAGAATGTTGAAGTAACGCGCAAGGTGGTGGAGTATGCCCACGAGCGCGGCGTGACCGTTGAGGGTGAAATCGGCGTGCTCGGCGGCGTGGAAGACGGCCACGGCGCAGGTGGTTCAGGCCTCGACCACATTACTGATCCCGACCAGGCCGTTGAATTTGCACAGCGCACCGGCGTTGACGCTTTGGCCATCGCCATTGGCACCAGCCATGGCGCTTACAAGTTCACGAAAAAGCCAGATGGTTCGGTTCTCAAGATGGATGTTCTTCTCGCCATTCACAAGCGCCTGCCCCACACCCACCTGGTCATGCACGGAAGCTCGTCCGTTCCGAAGGACCTGCAGGACATCGTGAACCAGTACGGCGGCAAGTTGAAAGAAACCTGGGGCGTGCCGGTCGAGGAAATTCAACTGGGCATTCGCAACGGCGTCCGCAAGATCAATGTCGATACTGACAACCGTCTTGCCATCACCGGTGCCATCCGCAAGGTTCTCTGGACTCAGCCGGAGAAGTTCGATCCGCGCGACTACATGAAGCCCGCGCGCGAAGCCATGCAGAAGGTGGTTGCGACCCGCATGACGCAGTTTGGTCAGGCTGGACACGCCGGTGACTACTCACCTAAGACGATTGAAGAGATCGCCAAGGGTTATGCCGACGGATCGCTGGACACGCGTCCGTCCCTGGCTGCCACGCGTTAATTTGCAGTTAGAGATTTGGGTCGACTCAAAAGGCCGTTTCGCATGTGCGAAGCGGCCTTTTATCGTTTTCGCCTGTCGGAAGAGTTTGCTGGGACGGCTAGGGAGAAGTTGCATTCCAGGAGGTCTCCTGAAGCGAAAGGAGAGATCGATCGATGATTCTCAGAAAATTTGTGGTACCCATTCTTGCTCTTTTCCTGACAGGCTCCGCCATGTTTGTGCCCAGGGCATTCAGCGCGGCTCCGGTTGTTCCCACTACTGTATAGGGACAGGAACGTGGCTGGGATGCACCTCCCGACGAGTGGAACGAAATTCAGCGCAGGGGCTTCCGCGACGGCCTAGAAGGTGCACATAAAGACTTCGACAATCACCGCCGCCCCGATGTCGACAACCGTGAAGAATTCTGTAACCCCAGTGTTCCGGGGGAACTGCGCGACGCCTATCGCGAAGGTTTTCGACGCGGGTATGAACGCGGAGTTGCCCATTTTTGGGGCGCCCCCGATCAAGGCATGCCGGAACACAATGGACCGCCCAATGGTGTAGTCGGAGTTATCGGCGGCATCCTGGGGGCTTGGGAAACTCCTCCTCAGGAATTCAACGAAGTTCAGCGCCGTGGCTTTCACGATGGCGTTGAAGCCGCAAAGAGAGATTTTTCCACCAACCGCCGTCCGCACGTGGACGACCACGACGAGTTCCGCCGGCCGCAGGTGGCCCCGGAGTTCGTGAACAGCTACCGCGAGAGCTTCCGCCGTGGCTACCAGGTGGCCATGTCTCATCTCATGGGCGAAGGCCAAGGACAGATGCGCCAACCGCCGCCGCCATGGGATGCGCCTCCGCAAGAATTCAATGAATTTGAACGGCGCGGCTTCCACGATGGAATGGAAGGCGCCCGTAAGGACTTTGATAATCACCGCCAGCCCGATGTAGATAATCGCGATGAGTATCGCCATCCAAGTGGGGGTACCCGGCGAAATGCGGGAAGCCTACCGCACAGCCTTCCGGCGCGGCTACCAGGTAGCCACGTCGCACTACACCGGTGATCCCAACTACCGCTGAGTAGACTAGTCAACTCGCAGGAATGCTCATCGCATCCGCCACGAGTATTCCTGCGCACAAGATGAGCCACCCCGAGATCGGTCCCGGCGTCGACCGATCAGGCCAATCCCTCAAGGTTGCGCGTAATAGCCCATACGAGAGCGAGCCTTGAGGCCCGGCTTGTCTATCTGAACCTGCAATCCGTGATATTCATTGGCTTGCGTAGCGTTAGGGAGGGTGAAGGTCAATTCGTAGTATGACTACGCATCCTCGAGGCACCGGTCAATCAACTGCGCGGTGTTATTGCTTCCGAACAACACGTTGCCGCCCGTTTGAGCCGCAAACATCTGCAGCATCAAGTCGCCATTGTCCGCCTGTTTAGGACTGGTAACTCCCTTCAAATAATCCTTATATTTGAAGTTATTGCCGCCGATGGAATCTTTGTATTGTTGATTGTTACCACTCCGCTCATAATCCTGCGTCTCGTATCGGCTGTCTCCGGTCGATCCTCTTGTGTTGGCTCCGCGCGGATCAACGGCGTAAAGTGTAATTCCTGACTCACGCAACAACGTCGAGATGCCCACGATAAACGTAAACAGCGCCTCTCTCTCCTTGGCTGTTTTTTGTGAAGTCTCTGCCTCAAACGCCGCCCAGCCCGGACTAATCCACACCACGAGCTTCCGCCCCGGTCTCTTGTTTAAATCCACCGCGAGTACGTCGAGAGCTGTCAGAGATTTCTGCCGGATCTCCATCCATCGGTCATATCCGGCGGACATTTGCGTCGCCTGTTGTACCGTCGGATTACTTTCCAGATTCGCCAGCATGATCTTGGGATCCCGCGTGGGCTTGCCCTGCATCTTCAATCCCTGGTCCGTGAGAAACACCAGCGACATCGGCAACGGCAGGCGATCGCCGCTCTTCTGAAGATACTCAGTCAAGTTCCGTTGCAAGTCCGCCAGAACTGCAAAACCAGACGAGAGATTATCGATCAACAGAACCGCTTCGACCGGCGGATCGGATGCTGCGTTCATAGCGTGCACTTCGCGAAATCCTGTCACGCTCTGTGGCTTCTTGTTATCAAGAAGGGTGAAGGACTTTGCGTCGAGTCCTGAAACCGGCAAGCCGGACTTGTCCGTCACCACTACTTCGAGCGTTGCTGTCCGGACGGCGTTGGCCTGCGTTGTACTGGCTGTGCTGGGCGAAGCGCCTTGACTCCATACCATCACAGCCGAAGGCAGCACAAAGATCAGTCCTGCAAGGATGGGCAGAACAGACTTGTCGACTTTCATAAGATTCCCCGAAGCCCAACCCTATTGGATATCGTTGGTACCTGTAGCAATGGGAATGAGCTTGCCCACAGGTAAATATCCCCGGCAGAGCCGGGGGCTTTACGATGTGAGCCGCTCAAAGCGGCTTGAGCGGGGACGCTAACGCGGCCCCGA
>CZKL01000217.1_pt1 | contig 29874 bp, 17 predicted proteins | sample 1122441 | NCBI WGS metagenome assembly CZKL01 (sample SAMEA3539301, study PRJEB10725) | soil metagenome | biome: tundra; feature: field; material: soil | place: USA | collected 2010-05 | depth 0.15 m
CGACTACCTCCGCGAAACTCGCGGCGTCAAGGTCGGCTCGCTGCACATCAATGTCATTCGTCCCTTCCCTGAAGCCGCGGTCGTTGAAGCGCTCAAGGGCAAGAAGAACGTCATCATCCTCGAGCGCACCGACGAGGCTCTGAGCGGCGACAACCCGTTAGGTCGCGATATCCGCACCGCGCTCTCCAAAGCTGTTCAGTACGAAGGCCATCCCGCCGCTCAAGGTATGCCCGCTCTGGCCATGAATGAAGTGCCACACATTTATTCCGGCACCTACGGACTCGGTTCGCGCGACTTCCGCCCCGAGCACATCATCGGCGCTTATGAATACGCCACCGCCGGGCGCGCACGCAAAGACGGTAAGAAGGCCTCAGACGGAGTGAGCTTTTTCGTCCTCGGCATCGACCATCCTTACTCGGTCATCGGTGATGAAACGCCCTCGCTGCTTCCTGAAGGAGCGGTCGCGGTCCGCTTCCATTCCATTGGCGGCTGGGGCGCCATCACTACCGGCAAAAACCTCGGCGCTATTATTGGCGATCTCAACGACTTGCTCTATGAGCGTGACAAGGTCGAAGACGCCTATGGCAATCCGAAGGAAATCATCCACGTCAGTGCCAACCCCAAGTACGGTTCTGAGAAGAAAGGTGCGCCTACCAGCTACTTCATGGTGGCCGCCAAGGATCGCATCCGCGTCAACTGCGATCTGCGCCACGTCACCGTTGTGCTCTGCTGCGACCCCAAGGCCTTTACACACTGCAATCCGCTCGACGGTATTCAGGAAGGCGGAAGCCTCATCTGGGAGTCCGACGTAGAGGGTGAAGAAGCCTGGGAGCGTCTGCCTCAGTGGGCACGAAAGCAGATCATCGACAAGAACATCCGCGTGTTCACGCTGCCCGGCTTTGAAATCGCCAAGAAGGCTACCAACCGCCCTGACCTGCAACTCCGTATGCAGGGCAACGCCTTTCTCGGCGCCTTCTTCGGTGTCAGCACCCTGCTTCAGGAGTTCGGCATCACCCAGGAGCAGTACCGCGAGGTCGTTCACAAGCAGTATGTGAAGAAGTTCGGCAAGATGGGCGAAGCCGTCGTGCAGTCGAACATGGAAGTCATGCTGCAGGGCTTTGAGCTGGTTAAGGAAATCAAGATCGGCGCCCTCGCTGCCGCTGACCGCTCCAGCCTCCGAGGCCAGGCCTTGCTTCCCATCCTCGAGACGGTGCCGGCGACGGCCGACGGGGACTCCTGCGCCACAGGTGGTTGCCGCTCCACCGCCGTTCCCGCCGGGCAGGGCGTGCGTACACCGATCTCCAGCATCGCGGCTTTTGATGCAGAGTTCCGCTCCAGCTTTGGATACGATCAACCCGCCACGCCGCTCTCGGCGATGGGCGTGATTGCCGCGGCTACCGGCGACACAGCATCGAAGTATGTGGCCCGCCGCGAAACCCCGCTCTACATTCCTGAGAACTGCACCCAGTGCATGGAGTGCATCTCGGTCTGCCCGGATACCGCCCTGCCCAACACCTCGCAGGACCTGCGCACCGTGCTGAGTGCGGCCATCACGCACTACGTGACGGACCCGTCCGAGCGCAGCAAGATGCTCAGTACCTTACCTGAAATTGAAAAGCAGACGCGCCAGCGCATGCTTGCCGATCTCAAGACTGGTACGCCGCTGCCCACCATCCTGCGCGAAGTCACCGACTCGGTTGACGGCTTCTCCGCTCAGGCAAAGCAGCAGTTCTTCGACATCATCGCCAAGGTGCCGATGGCTTATCAGAAGGTCAACGCCATCTTCTCCTCGCCCGAGCGCAAATCTGCGGGTTCCGGCGGCATCTTCTCCATCTTCGTCTCCGATCTCTGCAAAGGCTGCGCGGCTTGCGTTACCGCTTGCGGCGATCACAACGCCCTTAAGATGGTCGCGGAAACCGAGGACGTGAATGCTGAGCACGAAACCGGCACCGCCTTCCTCAACCTGCTGCCAGACACGCCGCAGAAGTATCTGGGCCTGTTCAACGCCGCCAACCCGGCCGACTCCAAGACCGCGACGCTGCGCAACATGCTTATGGTTCGTACCAACTACGATGCGCTGGTTTCGGGCGACGGAGCCTGCGCTGGTTGCGGAGAAAAGAGCGTGCTCCGCTCTATCGCTGCCGTCACCGAGGCTTATATGCGCCCCGTCTTCCACGCCAAGAGCGACCGCTTTGTGGCCAAGGCAGGAGAGCTGGAAAAGACTGGCGCGGCTAAGCTGGCTTCGCTGAAGGAAACAGACGCGGCCGGTTACGCCCTTCTCCGCCAGGCCATCGCTCATCTCGTCATGGGACTGGGCGGCGAAGACGATGCTGACACCAAGTCGCGAATCGCGGCGTACGAAGCGGAACACGGTGCAATCACCGACGCCCAGCTCGTTGAAGCCATCGCAGCGGTTCTACTGACTGAGGCCTTCAACCACAAGAGCCTGCAGCCCGTCGATGGTCGCCTGGCCAATGGAATGTCGGTCATGGCCATGGCTGCGCACACTGGCTGCAATACAGTCTACGGTTCCACCTCGCCTAACAACCCTCACCCCTATCCGTGGATGAACTCGCTCTTCCAGGATGGCATTACCGTGGGCTGGCTCATGGGTGAAAGCTTCATCGTCGATCATGCCCGCCGTTCGGTTTTGCCCGAGCGCCTGGCCGACGTACTGCTCACACGCGACCGCGGAATCAGCGATGAGGAGTACTACCACTTCTCGCACTTCACCGACGCCCTCATGACCGATCAGGAAATCGTCGAACTGCCCAAGGTTTGGGTGGTCGGCGGCGACGGCGGCATGGGCGACATCGGCTACCAGAACCTGTCCAAGGTCATCCTGCAGAACCGCCCTAACGTCAAGGCGCTCATGCTCGATACCCAGGTCTACTCCAACACCGGCGGACAGAACTCTGACTCAACTCCCATGCTCGGCGGCAACGACATGAACGTCTTCGGCTCGGCCACCCAGGGCAAGAACACTGAGAAGAAGACGGTTGCGGAAACTTTCCTAGCCGGCCACGGTTCGCCGTTCGTCGCGCAAGTTTCCATGGCCAACGCGCCCAAGCTTTACAGGGCGATTCTGGATGGCCTCGAGTATCGGGGCACCATGTTCCTGCAGGCCTTCACAACCTGCCAGCCGGAGCATGGCGTTGCCGACGACATGGCTCTGTTCCAGGCTCAGCGCGTTCGCGATTCCCGCGGCGCACCGGAGTTCGTGTTCAATCCCCGCCTCGGCGAAACCTATCAGGAAGCGCTGGACATCAAGGGCAATCCCAGCATCGACCTTGATTGGTACGAAACCAAGTCCAAGACCACCGGCGAAACCACGCGCTACACCGTGGCTCACTGGTGCACCACGGAAGCCCGCTTCCGCAACCACCTCAAGAAGATCAAGCCCGAGGCGGCCGCCAAGCTCATTCCGCTCGACAACATGCTGGTTCGCATCACCCAGCAGGACGTGGTCTACCGGCGCTACGTGACCCCCGGCCACCGCGCCTTCATTCCTGACTTCGGTGTTTACATCCAGTTTGAGGAGAACGGCAAAACCGAGTACCGCGCCTTGTCACGCCAGCTCGTCATGTTCTGCGTCGAGCGCCGCAAGGCATGGCGCATGCTGCAATCCAAGGCCGGCATCGTTAACAAGGAGTATCTGGCCCAGAAGGCCATTCTCGCCGATGTCGACTCGGGCAAGCTTAGCCATGAGGAGTTCTTCGCTCACGCCCACGAACTCATGGCCGAGCGCCTCAGCGGCGGCGCGGTAGCCAAAGCGTAAGTGCTCCGCGGAAGTGCCAGAATAACAATTCGAATGAATACAAAAACGCGGACCGCAAGGTCCGCGTTTCGTATTGCATCCGCAACTCGCAACTGCCGTTCGCAGGGTCAAAGGACCTGTCCGTGAACCCGTTCATCTCCAGCGACGTCTCTCATATATCGTTCCGATACATCAAAGACGACTGGACCCCGGCGACCATCACTTCGTGAAGATCACATACGTCCGCCCCGCATACAGCCGGAAGCCGCCACCCGGATCCGCGATGACCTGCAACGGCGTGGGCCGCTTCAGCCCCTCATCATTTGTGGTATTGACCGTCAGCACTTCGTGCGCGCCCACGTCCGTGACCACAAACTTATTGCCGGCGATAAACCCGATGCCGTAAATGCCCGCCGCCAGGCTCTCACCGCCAATCTTAAGGGGGGCTTCGGTGATGAAGTAGGCCTGGTACTTCGCTGCCACGCTGGTGGAATAGCCGCTGGTGTCCACCAGGGTGCTCAGCACGTAAGAACCATCGGAGAACTTCACCCCGCCTGAATTGCGCAACTGCGTGGTGGCCGACTGGCCCTTGTAATACACCGCAGCCGGAAGCAGTTTCTGCATGTCCGCCGGCTTCAACACCGTATCGCCCCCCTGCGCCATCGCGCGACCTGGAAGGACCATCATGGTTATCGCCAGCGCACTCGCTGCGGCCAATTTTCCAATCACCTGCAAACGCATCCTGCTCACCTCCGAACATTCTTGATTGCGTCCGGAGTATACCGCATTCACGGCGATTGTTCCCTCAACCTTATCGCCGATAGCCCTAATCGCTGGAACGCATCATGGAATATAGAGGTCAACGTATTCGCTTACCGGCATGGCATCAATACGTTTCTCATCGAGTGAAACATCGAGTATCCGTTGCTGCTGCTCGCTGCCAAATCGGCGCTTCAGGTTGGTCTTGAACTTCTCCACCAGTAGGGGTAATCCTTGTTCGCGCCTGCGCCGATGGCCAATCGGATACTCGACCGTCTCCTCCAGAATCGCGCCGTCATTCAATTCGACGCGGAGCGAGTTTGCAATCGATCGCTTTTCAGGATCGTGATAGTCCGCCGTGAAGGCTGGCTCTTCCACACACTCTACCTTGGCGCGCAGTGGATCGATGCGCGGGTCTGCGGCAACCTCGTCCTCATAATCCGCCGCCGTGAGCCTCCCAAAGATAAACGGAATCGCGATCATGTATTGCACGCAATGATCCCGGTCAGCAGGATTCGCCAGCGGTCCTTTCTTGTCGATGATGCGCAGACACGCTTCGTGCGTACGGATGGTGACCTTGCGAATGTCTTCCGAAGATTTCCCCAGTTGCTCCAACTGCCCGCGCAGGGTCATAGCCGCTTCAACCGCGGTCTGTGCGTGAAATTCCGCTGGATAACTGATCTTGAACAAAACATTCTCCATCACGTAGGAGCCATACGGGCGTTGAAAATGGAACTCCTGTCCGCGAAACAGGACGTCATAAAATCCCCACGTCTTGGCTGTCAGCACGGATGGATAACCCATCTCGCCAGCCTGTGCCATCAGAGCCAACCGCACCGCGCGGCTGGTAGCGTCCCCCGCAGCCCAGCTCTTGCGCGATCCCGTGTTGGGAGCGTGGCGATAGGTGCGCAGACTCTGCCCATCGACCCATGCCAGTGAAATCGCGGCGATAGTCTGTTCGCGGCTGAGGCCGAGTAATTGGCTCACCACCGCAGTCGACGCCACCTTCACCAGAACAACATGATCCAAGCCCACCTTGTTGAAAGAGTTTTCAAGCGCGATGCAGCCCTGTATTTCGTGAGCCTTGATCATGGCGGTCAAAACATCGCGCATGAGCAAGGGAGACTTACGCTCTGCAAGACCGGTCCGCGAAAGCCAATCCGCCGTGGCGAGAATGCCACCCAGGTTATCCGATGGGTGCCCCCACTCCGCCGCAAGCCATGTGTCATTGAAGTCGAGCCAGCGAATCATGGCGCCAATATCGAAGGCCGCCTGCACAGGATCGAGTTGGTAAGTCGTGCCGGGCACACGCGCTCCCTGCGGCACGACCGTCCCTGGAACAATCGGTCCCAGGAGCTTGGTGCACGCCGGGTATTCAAGGGCTTCGAGCCCGCACCCCAGCGTATCGATCAGGCAGGCACGTGCTGTGGCATACGCCAGGTCGCTTCCAATTTCGTAGCTCAGCGCATAATCGGTGATGTCAGTGAGTACCTTGTCCGGCGCCGGACGCTCGTTGCTGATGTGCGAAGACACGCGCTCTCCTTGATTACTTGGATCTGGTTTGAAACGTGTAGGAAGCTTACTTCCGCTCTTCGATGGCGACGAACTCGAGCGGGTCCGGACCTGTGTAGTTCGCCGAGGGCCGAATGATCTTGCCATCCTCTCGCTGTTCAAGCACATGCGCGCACCATCCCGCGGTCCGGGAGATCACGAACAACGGCGTGAACAAGTCGATGGGAATTCCCATCTGGTGATAGACAACTGCGCTGAACCAGTCGAGGTTCGGAAACATGCGCTTGGCATCGCGCATCACCGACTCAATGCGTTCGGCAATGGCAAAGTGAGTGCTGCCACCTGCCGAATTAGCTAGCTGGCGTGCCACGTTCTTGATAATGTCGCTGCGTGGATCGCTGATCGTATATACCGGATGTCCGAATCCGATCACAACCTCGCGCTCCCCTACGCGCCGTCGAATATCCGCCTCTGCTTCATCAGGCGAGGTGTAACGATTCTGAATTGCCAAAGCCGCTTCATTGGCGCCGCCATGCTTGGGCCCCTTCAGCGCGCCGATGGCCCCGGTTATGCAGGAATAGATATCCGACCCCGTTCCAGCAATCACGCGCGCCGTGAAAGTCGACGCATTGAACTCGTGCTCCGCGTAGAGTACGAGCGAAATCTGCATCGCCGCTACCCACTCCGGAGGTGGCGCCTCGCCGTGCAACAAGTGCAGAAAATGGGCGGCGATCGAATCCTCTCCCGGCTCCACTTCGATCCGGCGTCCGTTGCGCGCGTAGTGATGCCAATAGAGCAGCATCGATCCAAGACTAGCCAGCAGCTCATCTGCAATCGTGCGAGCTCCGTCCGCATTGTGTTCTTCCGCTTCAGGCCGCACACAGCCCAGCACCGAGACACCGGTACGCAGAACATCCATGGGATGCGTGGAGGGCGGCAGCAGCTCGAGCGCTTCCTTCACTGCCGCGGGAAGACTACGCAGCATGCGCAAACTGTTCTTGTACGCGGTCAACTCCACCGTGTTCGGGAGCTTTCCATGCACCAGCAGGTAAGCGACCTCTTCAAATTCGCAGCGCGCCGCCAGGTCGGCAATATCGTAGCCGCGATAGTGCAGATCATTGCCGCTGTGTCCCACTGTGCACAGCGCGGTGTTGCCGGCAGGAGTGCCCGAAAGGGCCACAGACTTCTTGGGTTTAAATCCCGCCGCCGGCGCGCCGTTGCCTTCGTAATGGCTCATGCACACACTCCAGAGAGCATCAAGCTAATCGATGCGGATTGCCGGTGTCTAGTCCGACTGGTCTGAAGTCTTGCTCTTTGCAAACAATTCATCCAGCTTGTTCTCGTAGGCGTGATAGTCGAGATAACGATAGAGATCCGCGCGCGATTGCATCAGCGAAACAACGTTCTTCTGCGTTCCCTCCGAGCGAATCGCCTCGTAGACCTTGAGAGCTGCCGCATTCATGGCTCGGTACGCTGCGCAGCAATAGAGAATGATGTCCACCCCGGCGCCTGCCAATTCCTCGCGCGTGAACAGCGGCGTCTGCCCGAACTCCGTGATGTTGGCCAAAATTGGGACACCGACGGCGTTGCGGAATTGCCTGTACATCGAGACCTCGGTGATCGCTTCGGCAAAGATCATGTCCGCACCTGCTTCGACATAGGCCTGAGCGCGATGAATCGCCGCATCCAGCCCTTCATTTGCCAGTGCATCCGTCCGCGCCATCAGCACAAAATGCTCGTCGGTGCGTGCATCGACCGCGGCCTTAATCCGATCCACCATCTCGGTGGCAGCGACCAGTTCCTTCCCCGGCCGGTGACCGCACCGCTTGGTCCCCACCTGGTCTTCAATATGTACCGCGGCTGCGCCCGCCTTGATCATGGAGCGAATGGTTCGCGCAATATTGAAAGCCCCGCCCCATCCTGTGTCGATATCCACCAGCAGCGGCAGGGAACTGGCATCGGTGATCCGACGAACGTCGATCAGAACATCCTCCATGGTGCTGATGCCTAAGTCGGGCATCCCCAGAGAATTGGCAGCCACTCCGCCGCCCGACAGGTATAGCGCGCGAAACCCGGTGGCCTCAGCCATGCGAGCCGTGTAGGCGTTGATGGCGCCGGCAACCTGCAGCGGCCTCTCCTGCGCCACGGCGGCGCGAAAACGCGCTCCAGGCGATTGATTTCTATCGAGTTCGGTCATGCTTCATCCTGCGCCGCATCATATCAGGCCCATCGATTGACCATCGGCACACTCTACGGGCACATTTCCCATACCCCGCCACGCGGTGCGACAATCATCCCGTCTTATCTGTTGCACCGATTCAAAGGAGAAACAGCGCCATGAAGGGTCTTCTCGTCTGTACCGGGGTTCTAGCCACAGCCGCCACTCTGTTTGCCCAGCAAGGTCCGCCCGCTAGTCCGCCGGCCAAGGTTGGAGCAACCATCGGCGGCACGTCCATCACCATCAGTTATGCCTCGCCTGCGGTCAAAAGCCGCGAGGGCCACATCTTCACCAAGGACGGCCTCATCAGCCACAATCCGCACTATCCCGTGTGGCGAGCCGGAGCCAACGCCGCGACCACGATGGAAACCAGCGGCGACCTGCAGATTGGCAATTTGACTGTTCCCAAGGGAACATACACGCTCTTCGTTGACATCTCCGACCCCGATAACTGGGTCTTCATCGTCAATAAGAAGACCGGCGAGTGGGGTTTGGCCTACGATGCGTCGCAAGATTTGGGTAAGGTCAAAATGCAGATGAGCAAGCCCCCGGCCATGGTTGAGAATCTGAAGTACACCATCACTGACGATGGCGGCGGCAAGGGCACTTTAACCCTCTCATGGGAAGATCACACCGCCTCGGTTCCTATCTCCACTCATTGAGGACTTGAAGCTTCAATTACAAGGGCAAGGCGGTACTTTGCCGACAATTACCGCCTTGCCGATACAATTGAGATTGCGAATGATCTTTTCCCCAAGGGGTGAAATAGCCTTGCCGTTATATGCCTATCGCTGTACCCAGTGCGGCCATCAGTTTGAAAAGATTCAACACTTCAATTCCGAGCAGGAACTTGTGTGTCCCAAATGCGGTGGTGTGCTGGAACGCCCGTTGACTGCACCTGCGTTTGCCTTCAAGGGTGCGGGGTGGTATGTGAACGACTACGCGTCCAAGCCCTCATCCTCTTCAGAAAGCAAGCCCGCAGCCGATGCAGCCCCAGCGGCGACGGAGTCCAAGCCCGCCGCAGAATCGAAACCAGCCGCCACTGAATCGTCATCAAAGCCTGCCACGACTCCTAGTTCGACGACCTAGATGCGCCGTTCCAGAACAACATCAGGCAGGAAGACGACTCTGTTTTACGCTGTGGATTCCTGGCTCAGTTTGGATGCGATCACGTCGGTGTATTTATTGCCAGATCCGGTATTGAAGAGAACCACCCGGTCTTCAGCGTTAAGAAATCCCGTCGCCAGTAAATGGTCATAAGCTGCCGTAGCCGCTGCACCTTCCGGTGAAAGCAGCAGGCCTTCATGGGATGCCCAGTCCTTGAGCGAAGTAAAAATCGCATCGTCGCCAAGAGCCACGGCAACCCCTCCGGACTCGCGCACAATCTTCAAAATCAAATCATCACCATAAGGTTTGGGCACCCGCAAACCTGAGGCAAACGTGTGCGCGTTTTGCCACATCTGGCTTACAGCTTCACCATTGTCAAAAGCGCGTACTACCGGAGCACACCCGTCTGCCTGAATCGCGATCATCTTCGGCCGCTTGCCTCTGACCCAGCCCAGTCGCTCCATTTCCTCAAATGCCTTCCACATGCCGATCATGCCCACGCCGCCGCCAGTTGGGTAGAAGACCGCATCGGGATATTCCCATCCAAGCTGTTCCACCAGCTCGTATCCCATCGTCTTCTTGCCTTCCACGCGAAACGGCTCCTTGAGCGTCGAGATGTCGAACCAGCCTTCGGGACCCTTGCGCTCTGCCACGATCCGTCCGCAATCGGAGATCAGTCCATCTACCAGCGTTAAATGCGCGCCGTAAGCGAGGCATTCCACCTGGTTGGCCATCGGCACATCTTTGGGCATGAAAATATGCGCTTCTATGCCCGCGGCAGCCGCATAAGCTGCAAGCGCGCCTCCTGCATTGCCTGCAGAAGGAGCAGCCAGCTTTTTCAAACCATAATGACGAGCCATCGTGACGGCCAGTGCCAGTCCGCGCGCTTTAAACGTACCGGTCGGGTTGGCACCTTCCTCTTTGAGCCACACGTTTGGATGGCGGCGGGTCGCCAGCATGGGTGTCCAACCCTCGCCGAGGGTCACCGGTTCCACGTCGGGTAGAATCTGCCGATAGCGCCACATGCCGCTCCAGCGGGCATCTTTCTCGTGTTTGCCGATAGCGTCGCGCCGGCTCACTCCTTCTGCAGAGGCGAGATCGTAGCGGACGTACAGCGTACCAGCACAGGCGGTGCAGACGGATTGAGGGGTCGAAGGATCATGGTGTAATTGGCAGCGCGAGCATTCAAGATAAGCAATCCTGGGCATGCTCATAGGATAATGGAAGCTCCACGAATCAAGGCCAATGGATGACCCACAATCCGGAACGCGACACAACACAATCTGGCCGCGCTCTTCCCCGTATGCTTACGTCGGCCGCGGCTTTGGTGTTCGCCGCAGGCCTCGTAGTCAGTTTCGTCCACGGCCGCAACGAGGTCGCGGTCTCCCTGCGCTGGCTGGCGCTTGGCCTGTTCGCTCCCGTCGCCTTCCGTTCGCGATCGCTCCTGGTTTGGACCTTCTACTCCATGGCTGCTGGAGCAGAGCTCGGCGCGGATGCACCACACTTCGCGGCCCAGACTCACTTCATCGGTGAAATCTTCCTGCGCCTTATCCGCATGATCGTCGCCCCGCTGATCTTTGGCGGCATCGTCACCGGCATCGCCGGTCATGGTGAGTTGCGCGGTGTCGGACGGGTCGCCCTCAAGTCCATCGTCTATTTCGAAGTTGTAACTACCCTCGGTCTCATCCTCGGCACCATCGCTATCAACATCTCGCAGGCGGGCGTAGGTGTCGTACTGCCCGCGTCGATACAGACCGCCGTGCCCGCCGCGCATCAGGAGGGTTGGCAGCAAATTCTGCTCAACATCTTCCCTGAAAACATCGCCCAGGCTGTCGCACAGAATCAGATTCTGCAGGTCGCTGTCTTCGCGCTGCTCTTTGGCACGGCGCTGGCCACCATGCCTGAAACAAAACGTGCGCCATTGCTGAGTGTTCTGCAATCGCTCACTGAGACCATGTTTCGTCTCACGCGGATCATTATGTACATCGCTCCCCTGGCTGCAGGGGCGGCCATGGCCTACACCGTCGGCAGCATGGGCCTGCTCACGCTGCTACCGCTCGTTAAGCTAGTCGCGACCTACTACGCGGCGCTCAGCGCCTTTGTATTGCTTGTGCTCGTGCCGATCTTGTTCATGGCGAGGATTCCATTGCGAGCCTTTGCCGCCGCCATCGGGGAACCCACGGCACTCGGGTTCGCCACAACCAGTTCCGAAGCTGCCCTCCCACTGGCGATGGAGCGCATGGAGGAGTTCGGTGTCCCTCGCTGGATCGTCTCCTTCGTCATCCCCACCGGCTACAGCTTCAACATGACGGGCTCCAGCGTTTATTTATCCATGGCTGCGATTTTTGCCGCACAAACGGCCGGTATTCACTTATCTTTCGCAGAACAACTCATCATGCTCGCCACCCTTATGCTCACCAGCAAGGGTGTAGCTGGAGTTCCACGTGCAACTCTTGTAATTCTGCTCGCCTCGGCAGCCTCGCTCCATATCCCAACCAGTGCCATCATGCTCATTCTCGGTGTCGATACCCTCATGGATATGGGCCGAACCGCAATGAACATCATCGGCAACTGCATGGCCGCTGCGGTCGTAGCCCGTTGGGAAGGCGACCTCCAACCAAGATCGCTTTCCACCTGAGGTCCGCGCGCTGCGAACACCAGCTGCCATTAACGTCCCCGCAAACGCCAGCCTTCGTCAAACCTCGGTAAGATAGTTGCTGGACCATGTCGCTTCTCGATCCCATTCCGTCACCCGTCGCGCACGCTGATTTCTCCGCGCTCGAATGGGAACCGCTGCTGGTTCTCGTAGCTGGCTTCGCCGCTTCGCCAGTAGGCCGCGTCGCCATTCTGGACTTGCAACCTTCCATCGATGAAGCGTGGATCACGCGTCAGCATCAACTTGCCGGCGAAGTTCGCTTGCTTCTTGAAGAACAAGTATCCATTCCGATGGGTGGCCTGTTCGATCCCACACAATTTGAGGCGAAGGCCCAGATTGTCGGCGCCGCTCTTGAAGCCACCGAATTGCAAGCTGTGGCGCGCCTTGCCAATGACATCGCCGCCTGGCAGTCACTGCTGCAGTCTCCGCCCGCGCGAGTTGTCGGCCGCCTGCCAGGTCTGTCTTCGCTTTCGTCCGCACTGACCACCACGCTGCGCCCGCTTGCCGAGTCAATCGAGCGTAAGATTCAGCCGGACGGCTCATTGGCCGACGATGCTTCGCCGGAGCTGGGTCGCATTCGCCGTGAGCAGGAACGCCAGCAGCGGCAAATCGAAGAGAGCCTGCGCGCCGCCCTGCGCAAGCTGTCCAGCGACGGTTCAACACAGGAAGACGTCATCACCATTCGCGGAGATCGATTCGTGATTCCCGTGCGTGCCGAACTCAAGCGCCGCGTCAGTGGTGTCGTGCACGGCGCCAGTTCTTCCGGTCAGACCGTCTACGTGGAACCGCTCGAAACCATTGAGCAGAACAACGAGCTCGTTCGACTGCTTGAAGAGGAGCAGGCCGAGATCCACCGCATCTTCGTGGCACTCACACGGCAGGTGGGTGGCTATGCACCTGCCCTCGTCGAAGGCGCCCGCGTGCTTGCCTTGGTCGACAGCCTTCAGGCTCGCGCCCGCTTCGCGCGTGACTACGATTGCGTGGCTCCTTCAATAACACGTGAGCGCCTGCACCTCGAAGCCGCCCGTCATCCGCTGCTAGAAAAGCGCCTGCGCGCATCGGGCGGTCGACCCAACACCAACGTTGTTCCGCTCACTTTGGAACTCACGAGTGAACATCGCCAGCTCATCATCAGCGGCCCCAACACCGGCGGCAAAACCGTCACGCTCAAGACCACAGCGCTGTTGGCCATGATGGCCCAGGCCGGCCTACCCGTCCCTGCGTCCTTAGCGACTTTTCCCATATTCACTGCATTCCTCGCGGACATTGGCGATGCTCAATCGATCGAGGCGGCTCTCTCGACATTCTCGGCGCACATCACGAACCTCGATCGCCTCGCACGTCTCGCTGACCACAATGCGCTGGTGCTGCTTGACGAGTTGGGCTCTGCGACCGATCCAGAAGAAGGCTCCGCGCTCGCCGTGGCTATCGCCAGTTTCTTCCTCGCCGCAGGTGCCTGGTCGCTCATCTCCACACACCACACCTCGCTCAAGGTCTACGCCGCCAACACGGAAGGCGTGCTCAACGCCGCGGCCGGTGTGGATGAAGTCACGCTCGTTCCTAACTATCAGTTGCGCCTCGGAGTTCCCGGTGCCTCCGCCGGCATTCAGACGGCGGAACGCCTGGGTTTGAACGCGAAGATCATTGCCAACGCACGCCAGCGCCTGGGCTCCCAACAAGTCGATATCGCACGCTTTCTCGACCGCTTGCACAATGAACTGACACAGCTTGAAGAGGAGCGCAAGGCAGCCCGCGAACAGCAGTACGCACTGAACATGGAGCGCGCGAAGCTCGCACGCGAGGGCGACGGGGAATTACGGAATCGCACGCGCGAACTTGAGACGAAGCTCGCTTCCCTGCTCAAAGACTTTGAGTTTCAGATGCGCGAAACCGTGCGGGCCATTGAGGACCGCGCCGCGCAGCAGAAGCTTTCAAAGGAAGCGGAGCGCCGCATGACGCGCTTGCGCCGCGAGTTCCAAGAGAGCTTCAATCAGACCGTCGTAGCCCATCGCACGGGTGCGGACCAGGGCGATGCCAATGCCCAACCGCACATTGTGCGTCACGTTTCTGAGGGTGACCAAGTCCGCCTCAAATCCATGAACAAGATCGCGACTGTGCAACGTGAGATAGAAAAGGACTTGTTCGAGGTCGCACTCGGCCCCATCAAAATGCGCGTGAAACGCGATGACATCGCCGCGGTACTACGGACGGCAGAATCGCGGAATACCACCTTGGCAGATCCACTGGCCGCTGCTCGCAGACAGAAGAACGTGCACGTGACCGTTTCAAGTGCAAATACAGATGACATGCGCATGGAGATCAATCTCATCGGCCGCACCGTCGACGAAGCCACCGAAGAGCTGGAAAAGTATCTGGATCGCGCGTTCCTCGCAGGTCTACCACGCATTCGCGTCATCCATGGGCACGGCGCCGGCATTCTGCGTCGCGGCGTGCGTGAATTCTTGAAGGGACATCCTCACGTCGCCACGCTGGCTGAAGCGCCGCAAAACGAAGGCGGCCAGGGCGCAACTTTGGTAGAACTTAGACAATAATCAGATACCTGCGGGCTCGCTTGCGCGGTCGTAAGTCAGATTTTAAGAGTCTCAGCAAATCTATCGACTCCATTAGTCTCTGCGCGCGCAAACGTGTACGGACCGTCCGGCACCAGCGCAACGCGCGCTCCCGTGGGTAATCCTTCCAACAAGGCATCAACGGCTTCACCCAACTCATCGAATGCTCTCGCTCCGAGAAAGCCAAGATCGGACTTTGTTACTCCGGGAGTGTAGAAGTAAAGCTCGCACTTCAAGCCCGTCAGTGCCAGTTTCTCGACTTGCCATTGATCGACTACGACAGGAGTTTCGCGAATATCCTCGAGAAATTCTTTGAAGCCCGTCAGAGCTTTAAGCTTGCGCGCAAACTCTTCAGAACCCACACCCTCGGCGCACTCCGCGACAACCAGGATTCTGCCTCCCGGCTTCACCACGTGTTGTGAGGCGCTGAGGCCCTTAACCGATTGGTAGAAGGTCAAATCCAGCGGATATCCTGCAGCACTTGTGATCACCGCATCTACAGGCTCACTCAATCGCTCCAGGTAAGTGGCTTCAACAAAATTCACTCCGGCTGCATGCGCCTTGACGGGATCTCCGGCAAACACTCCTGAGATTTTTCGATCCTGCGTCAGGGTGACATCCAGGATGAAATCATGCCGCGCCATGCGCGCGATCTCAAGTAGTTCGGCATGCAAAGGGTTCTGCCTGATCGAGCCCTCCGTCGACAGCGGTTCGCGCGTGAATTTCGGCGAATGAATTACCTTGATTGTTTCTTGCGCAGCCACTCCTGGCGCAATCAACTTTCGCCCGCCAGAGAAACCTAACATCAGGTGCTGCTCAATGAAGCCAAGAGTGATATGCAGATCGGCCGCCATAAACCGCTCGTCGACGAACACCGGTGTCCCGCTGCGCGTAGTGCCCAGCCAGCGATGATCCGCAAAGGCCCGCGCATCATGACTCACCACGCGGTACATAGCCGCAATTTCGGGACCCACAATGATGTCGAGCTCGGCGGTCGTGGCCGCCCGGTGTAGCCCCGTTGCAATCAGAATTGTGATTCCCTCTACAGGAATTCCTGCATCGTGCAACCGATCCAGAAGCGGCGGCAGGGTAATCCGGTTTGGCGCCGGCCGCGTGATGTCGCAGACCGAAATTGCCGCAGTTTTCTTGCCTACCGCGAGGGCCCGCAATGATTTGCAGCCGATGGGATGATCCAGGGCCAGATCCAGCGCGGTCTGTACATCTTCGAGCGCCGGGGCTGTCCGGCTCCGAATCTCTGTGCATTGGAATCTCGCCGGCGTCGAAATTTCGATCCCCGTCTTACCGAAAGCGAAGCGTGTTTTCATTCCGACTCCCTGTTTCTGCAACTCTGAATTCACTTCACCGTGCCCAGATTGATTCTAAACACGATGCCTTATAAAAATACGGATGGAATCGACGAGCAGCCGCCATTTATGCGGGCATCATACGTCAACATGCGCAATTACTTATGACGCTGTGCTTAGAAGCAGGAATATAGATCGTCTCAATCGAGATCGGCGCGTATTTCAGGTTGATTCGGCTGAAACAACCACGTCTCATCGTCGCACTGAATTACCCATGTACTTGAAGCCCAAGATTCGTATCTTCGACTCGAGGCTGAATTCCATGTCGAAATCTGGGTCCGGATGCAGAAAGGACCGTCAATTCGGCCTTTTTGTAACACCCAAATGCCTTCCCCTCGGTCCGTAGCAGGATTGCCGCTTGAGGTGAAAAGACCGCCGACTTCACCAGATCATTGAGTTCTGCTACGATTCCTTTGCGATCAAGCGGATTTTGCGACTGGCGACGTCCTCATGGACCGCATCAAAACGAGACTTTCATGTCAGATACTTCGATCAAATCACGCATTCTCATTGTGGACGATGAAAAGAACATAGCCAACACACTTGCCATGATCTTTGAGATCAGGGGGCATGAGGTGAAAACAGCCAACAGCGCCGAGGAGGCTGTAGAAATCGTTGACAGCTTTGAACCCGACGTCGTGCTCAGCGACGTAATCATGGGTAAGATGACTGGCGTCGACCTGGCTATCTATCTTTCAAAGTCACGGCCCGACTGCAGAGTTATTTTGTTTTCTGGTCAGACCGCCACGGCAAATGTACTCGCTGAAGCCAATCGAAAAGGCCATTCTTTCCGCCTTTTGGCAAAGCCGATTCACCCCGACAGGCTTTTCGAGGAGATCTCAGAATCTTAGTTCGAACGATTCCCTTCCCCAACATTCCCCCTGAAAGAGAATTGACAGTCGCAATCGTTATCTCTCATCTGAGGGTCAATGACCCATGCGTAATAGCGAGTTACTAAAGATTTTGGAGATCAGGCTTCGCCGCTGTTCTGCAAACGAATAATTGATCGCGCTGCACCCGTAATCGTAGGTAGGTACAATCCATCTAGAGGGGCATGACTCATTTCAGTTGTCGCTACTTCTCAAGTAAGTCTGCCCCAATTTTGCCCGTGGCATTGACCGGGCAACAATGCGCAACCATCCCCGTAAGCATCTCAGTTTTCAGCTCATAAGAAAGGCCTCGAAGGAAAATTTCCCTCGAGGCCCTCGCCATTCGTTCTGATTTCTTATGCCATCGCTTCCCGTGTCATCGGTTCAAAGCGCAACTGGTTTGACTTGCGGTCAACATCGATGCGGACGTGCGCGCCGTGCATGACCTCGCCGTCGAGTATCTTCATAGCCAGAGGGTCCTGCACCATTCGCTGCAAGGCTCTCTTCAGTGGACGTGCACCATAGGCCGCATCCGTACCCGAAGCCAGAATCAGCTGACGCGCGGGCTCGGTCAGTTCCAGCGAGATTTGCCGATCTGCCAGCATGGCGCGCAGTTCATCCAGGCGGAGCTCGAGGATTTCGCTCAACTGGGCGTGGCCTAGCGGACGGAAAATCACCATGTCATCCACTCGGTTCAAGAACTCAGGCCGGAAGTGCTCTCGCAGTACACGCATCACCGACTCACGCGCCATGTCGAAATCGCGCTCGCTCTTCAATGCATCGCCCAGTAGCAATTGTGCACCCAGGTTCGACGTCATGATTAGAACCGTGTTCTTGAAGTCCACGGTCCTGCCCTTGGAATCGGTCAGTCGCCCGTCATCCATCACTTGCAGCAGAATGTTGAACACATCCGGGTGTGCCTTCTCGATTTCGTCGAATAGGATCACCGCATAGGGTCTGCGACGCACGGTCTCCGTCAACTGGCCGCCCTCGTCATAGCCCACGTATCCCGGAGGCGCGCCGATCAAACGTGCTACGGCGTGCTTCTCCATGTACTCGCTCATGTCGATCCGTATCATCGCCTGCTCGTCGTCAAACAGAAATTCAGCCAAGGCTCGTGCTGTTTCTGTTTTACCGACACCGGTGGGTCCCAGGAAGATGAAGGAACCGATGGGCCGTTTGGGATCGCTAAGTCCTGCGCGCGAACGACGGATCGCATTGGCCACTACGGTCAAGGCCGCATCCTGGCCCACGACGCGCTCCCGCAGCCGCGTTTCCATTTGCACCAGCTTCTTCACTTCGCCTTCCAGCATCCGTGAAACAGGAATGCCGGTCCACTTACTGACGATGCCGGCAATATCTTCTTCGTCAACTTCCTCTTTCAACATGCGCCGTATGCCGCCGTCTTTGCCAACGTCATCCTGAACGGCGTTGAGTTTCCGCAACTCCGCTTCGAGACGCGGTAACTCGCCGTATTGAATCTGAGCGGCACGATCGAGCTGGCCTTTGCGCGTCTGCTCTTCGGCTTCAAAGCGCAGAGCTTCGATCTGCTTTTTCAGATCGCTCATGCGCGTGATCGCCTCGCGCTCCTGTGTCCATCTGGCTCGTAGCGCGGTGATCTGTTCCTTGAGAGTGGCGAGTTCACGCTCCACCACATCCATCCGGCCGCGGCTGTTGGCATCAGTCTCGCGCTTCAACGCAGCGCGCTCGATTTCGAGTGACGTCGCTTCGCGCTCCAGTTGGTCAATCTCCGTCGGAACGGATCCAATCTGAATAGCCAGTGATGCGGCTGCTTCGTCGACCAAGTCTATTGCCTTGTCTGGCAGGAACCGGTCACTGATATAGCGATGCGATAACGTCGCTGCTGCTACGATCGCCGAGTCCTTGATGCGCACGTTGTGGTGCGCCTCGTACCGTTCTTTCAGTCCGCGCAAAATCGCAATCGTGTCTTCGACGTTTGGCTCGCCGACGTATACAATCTGGAAGCGCCGTTCGAGTGCTGCATCCTTCTCAATGTACTTGCGATACTCGTTCAGAGTGGTAGCGCCGATCGCACGAAGCTCGCCGCGCGCCAACGCGGGCTTGAGCATATTGCTCGCGTCGATTGCACCTTCGGCAGCGCCCGCACCGACCAACGTGTGCAATTCGTCGATGAACAGCACAACCTGGCCGTTCGATTCTTCGATTTCCTTTAGAACCGCCTTCAGACGATCTTCAAACTCACCGCGATATTTTGCGCCAGCCAGCATGGAGCCCAGGTCAAGCGAAATAACTCGCTTGTCCTTGAGAATTTCGGGCACATCTCCAGACGTAATGCGACGCGCCAATCCTTCGACGATGGCTGTTTTGCCTACGCCGGGCTCTCCGATCAGGACGGGATTGTTCTTGGTCCTGCGACTGAGCACCTGGATCACCCGACGGATTTCTTCGTCGCGTCCGATCACCGGGTCAAGCTTGCCGCGGCGCGCGAGTTCCGTAAGATCCTTGGCATATTTTTCCAGCGCCTGAAATTTGCCCTCCGGATTCTGGTCGGTGACGCGTTGCGAGCCGCGCACAGCGGTCAGCGCCTGCAGAATGGCGTCGTGCGTGGCGCCTACAGCGGCCAATGCCTCGCGTGCCGAGTCACCTTTCAAATGCGCGATGCCCAATAGGAGGTGTTCCGTCGAAACGTATTCGTCCTTGAAGTTCGCCGCTTCCTTAAAAGCATGGTCAATCCCCTTGGTAAGGGTCTGACTCACGCCGGGCTGAGCTGCCGCCCCAGCCACCCGCGGCAACTTTTCCTCGATCACATGCAGGTCGCTCTCCAGCCGCTCGATGGGAACACCGATCTTGCCCAGTACCGCCGGAATGACGCCTTCGCGATCTTCGACCAAAGCCAACAACAGGTGCACAGGCTGAATTTCGGGATTGCCCAGTTGAGCGGCAAGTTCCTGCGCCTGCTGCATCGCCTGCTGCGACTTGACGGTCAGTCTTTCCCAACGAATTGCCATAATTCAAACTCCCGGCCACGAACCTCTAGCTCCTAGCTTGCTCCAGCAAGGACCAAAAGTGCAGCTCAATCAACCAAGATTTGGATTTTCTTCCCAGGTTGCACAAACAATTGCGCCGGGGCGTTCAATCGCTCGCCCCGGCGCGTATCAGAGGCTTAGGCCTCGCTTCCAGTTGCTTCAATTCTGAAGCTCTCGAGTTTTACCGGGCGCCCACGAGTTCGGGCTCCTCAACTTTTTGATTCTCCACGTTGATCTTGATCTGCTTCGGCTGCGCTTCGGGCTTCTTCATGAGTTCAAGCTTGAGCACACCTGCTTTGTAGCTGGCGCCCACATGCTCGGTATCCACGGTCGAAGGCAGAGTGAAGGCACGATAGAAGCTTCCATAGCGCCGCTCGATGCGATGGAAATTCTCCTCCTTTTCGTCCTTCTCGAAGGTGCGCTCGCCCCGAACGGTGAGGGTATTATTCTCCACGCGGATGTCCAGGTCCTTCTCTTCCATGCCCGGCACTTCAAGCTTCAATACGACCTTCTTGGGATCTTCGTAAATATCGACCGCCGGTACGAAGCTGGCAGTCGTCAACGGGCTGTCTCCATCGTTGAGGTCGCGGAACAGCGAATTCACGCGATTTTGCAGAGCAACGACTTCACGAAACGGGTCCCAACGAGTGATTGCCATGACTTAATCCTCCAGATGATTTTGAGATTTGTTGCGGTGGCCTGGCAGCTTGCCGTGGCACCGTGCACTTCATCTGATGGAGACTATATCACAAAGGATGCATAAAATATGAGCAATTTACACTCATATATTTTGAGCTCGGTAAGTGATTGATTTTGATATATATCCTCCGGGCGAAGCCGTTATCGACGAAAGCGATGGGTGTCTAAACTTAAAATCAACCCTTCGTCTCTCACTAACCACTGGCCCTATTTCGCTCTCTGGCGTCCAGTTGCTTGCAAAAAGAGAGCCCGCTAACTAAATTATTAGTTGAACGTCTGAGGAAGCAGACGAGGTTTTCGGTAACTTCCAAGGAATACGAACTCAATGCCGCCAAAACGATCCATCACGTTGACGCAAGCCGAACTTCGACTAATGAAGGTGTTGTGGACACGCGGCGAGTCGACAGTTGCGGATATGGTTAGTGTCACCTCCGATGAGGGGCAGCTTGCCTATACGTCAGTGCTGACAACAGTCCGCATTCTCGAGACCAAGGGTTATGTCACGCATCGGCAGGAAGGACGAGCTTTTCTCTACACTTCCTGCATCGGGGAAGAGGAGGCGAGCCGATCGGAAGTTCGCCACGTGTTACAGAGATTCTTCGGAAACTCGAGAGAACGGCTTCTGCTCTCCTTACTGGGAGACGATGAAATGAGCCCTGAAGAGGTAAAGCGCCTTAAAGAGGCCATTGCGAGCATGCCTGATGAAGTGGAGGAGGAGGCTTAGATGAATTCCATAGTCGACGGAATCTCGCTTTTATCGGCCACCGCGACCGGTTCACTCTGCTCCGCGATCTGGGAAGGTGCAGTTCTCGCCCTTTGCGTTAGTCTATGCCTGCATTTTCTCCCTCGCCTGAGCGCCGCCGCGCGATCCACCGTATGGCTTAACTTGTTCGTATTGCTGGCCTTGCTTCATTTTCTGCCTGCAATCACTGAGGGGCATCACACCGCCGCCGCTCCGCATGCCTCCTGGGTTCAGCTCAATCTCGGTTGGAGTCTTGGGGTAGCCGGACTTTGGATCTCTCTTTCACTGTGGAGGGGGGCACAATTAGTCGCTAGCGGAATTCAGCTTCATCGGATGGCGAAGCGCGCGACGCCGATTCCCGTGGGAGCTGAGTTGCAGGAGTTACTGGATCAGGCGGCAGCGCCCAGACGAGCGGAAGTCTGTGTCTCGGATGAGGTTGCCCGTCCCAGCGTGCTGGGTTTCTTTCGGCCGCGCATCCTATTGCCTCCGCTGATTGTGGAAAAACTCTCCTGCCGGGAGTTGCGACAGGTAGTACTACACGAGATGGAGCATCTGCGGCGCGCCGATGATTGGACAAATCTGCTGCAAAAGGTCAGCCTGGTAATTTTTCCGCTAAACCCTGTTTTGTATTGGGTCGAACACCGACTCTGCACCGAACGCGAACTGGCCTGTGATGATCGAGTCTTAAATTCGGGACCCGGTCGTAAGGCTTATGCGATTTGCCTCACTCATCTCGCCGAATATTCGATACTGCGCCGAAGCCTCAATCTTGCTCTCGGGGCGTGGGAGAAGCGGCCCGAGTTGGTACATCGGATTCAGCGCATCCTGGCCCAGCCGATGCTCTCTATGGGTCGAAAGCCGGCCATGGTCGCCACGGGCAGCCTGATCGTCGGGACGTTGGGGTGCGCATTAGTGCTTGCTCATAGTCCTCAAGTTGTTTCATTCGTTCCGTCCGAAATCTCGGCGCACATCGCGCAGTCGACCGTAGCGCCCCATCTCACGGAGATGAGTAGACAACTGGGCGGCACACCACAACTTGTGAAGGCAGTGATGCCCCAAAAAGCCACAACGCCGGGCATCCCCATAAGTAAAGCCCGAGTTCGCAGCGCAACCTTGCACGCGCACCGGCGTGAACGCCCAGTTCAAATGCGGCAGCAGCTCTTCGTCCTTACCGAATGGACGGACATGGGATCTCAATCTCGCCTTTTCATGACGGTGGCCCGGAATCAAGCGGCCCAGCCTGTGGTGATTCCGGCTTCGTATGCAGTCGTTCAAACGCCTAACGGCTGGCTCATTCTTCAGATCTAACCTCACACGCATTTGGATCCGCCGGGCAGCCGGCGCTTGAATAGAACGCAAGACAAACCTTGGAGAAGACAAGTCATGGCTGAATCAACTAATCAATTAGTAGCAACAATGAAGAAACTGTCCGTTCCCGCCGCGGTTGCCGGAGCCTTCGTGCTCGGTGCTGCGTTTTTCGCCGGGCACGGTCGTGTCCACGCGGCCGGCGCGATGGATGACAGCAGCATCGCGCCGCTCACTTCGCTGGATCAGGCGATGGAAGCAGTCGCGTCGCGGGTCACACCGGCGGTCGTCAATGTCGCCGTTACCTCGCGCGGCTCCAATGAGGAGGCGTCAGAAGGGCAAATGCAGCAGTTGCCTCCAGGTCTCCGTCAGTTTTTTGGGCCGATGATGCCGCAGCAACCTCAGCAGCCGCAGATCGAACACGGCGTGGGCAGCGGCATCATCATCTCGCCTGACGGTTACATCGTCACTAACAATCACGTGGTGGATGGGGCGACTCAAATCAAAGTCACGCTGAATGATCGCCGCGTGCTGACTGGCAAGGTCATCGGAACCGATAAGATGACCGATCTAGCTGTTATTAAAGTGAATGCGTCGGACCTTCCCTCAATCGCTTGGGGTGACTCAACCAAGCTGAAGCCCGGTCAGACTGTGCTCGCCTTCGGGAACCCATTCGGCTACTTTGAGTTCTCCGTGACGCGCGGCATCGTCAGCGCGGTGAACCGTCCCAATCCGTACTCGGAAAATCCGCGTAGCCGCGGCAGCTTCATTCAGACGGACGCTGCCATCAATCCCGGCAACTCAGGCGGTCCGCTTGTGAATGCGCACGGTGAGTTAGTCGGCATCAACACCTTCATTATCTCGAACAGCGGTTCGTTCGCAGGTGCCGGCTTTGCAATTCCTTCTCAGATCGTCCGGAGTACCGCAGACGAGCTGATCAAGCATGGCAAGGTCGAGCACGGTTATCTCGGCATCAACATCAACGACGTTACTCCGGACAACGCGCACTTTTTTAACCTGAAGGCTGCGGCGGGCGCGATTGTCGCGCAGGTATCGCCGGATTCTCCGGCCAGCAAAGGCGGCCTGCGTCAAGGCGACGTGATCACCGAACTCAATGGGGAAAAGGTCCTCAATGGGGGCAGCCTGCAGCTCGCGGTCAGCGAAATGGCGCCGGGTGCGGGCCTGAAAGTGGGCGTGATGCGCGACGGAAAGCCGATAACATTGAACCTGACTGTGGGCCAATTCCACGCTAAAACTGAGGAAGCAACAAATGACGGAGACGATACCCCCAAGAGCGGCAAGATTGGACTTTCCGTCGCCGATCTGACCCAGGATGCTCGCCAACAATTGAATATTCCCGACCATGTAAAGGGAGTCGTGGTGCAGCAAGTGCGCCCCGCCAGCCCTGCGGACGATGCCGGCCTTCAACCCGGCGACGTCATTCTCGAAGTCAACCGCAAACCCGCACAGTCCGCCAGCGAGTTTGCGAGCCAGGTACACGAGGGTCCTGCCGGTAAAGACCTGCTTCTGCTGGTTTGGTCCAAAGGAAACGCGAGCTACCGTACGGTTCATCCCGACCAGGGCGACCAGAACGGATAACAATCACCCGCTGCGTGGGGCCGCGAGAGACCGCGGTCCCACTCGGACCGGCATCACTCGGCCGCGCCTCTGCGAAAATAGAGTCAGATGCTTTCCCTGCAAAATGCCGGCAAGCGGTTTGGGCCGCGAATCCTGTTTCTCGAAGCCAACTGGCTCATCCGGGCACGCGAAAAGACCGCGCTTGTCGGAGCCAACGGCACCGGCAAATCTACCCTGATGAAGGTCCTCTCCGGGCTCGAATCGCTTGATTACGGCTCGCTGCAACAGACACGCGGCATGAGCATCGGCTATCTGCCCCAGGAAGGGTTGCGGCTGGCTGGCCGAACCATCTTCGAAGAATGCCTGACGGTGTTTGACGAACTCCGCTCAATGGAAGGCGAGATCGAGCGCCTGGCCGGGCAATTGACCGAGCTCGATCACGCAAGTCCCGAATACGATGCGGCGGCCGAGCGCTTTTCACTGCTGCAAGAGCGCTTTCATGCGCTGGACGGTTATGCTCTCGATGCCCAGGTCGGCGGAGTGCTGACGGGTCTCGGCTTTGGCAAGGAAGATTGGAGCCGGCAAACGGATGAATTCAGCGGCGGCTGGCAGATGCGTATCGCGCTGGCCAAGCTGCTGCTTGCCAAGCCTAACCTTTTGCTCCTGGACGAACCTACCAACCACCTTGATCTTGAAACCCGGAACTGGCTGGAAGACTATCTGAAGAGCTATCCCTTCGGGTACATTCTCATCTCCCACGACCGTTATTTCCTGGATGTCACGATCGATCGCACCGTGGAGATCTGGAACAAGCGCCTGAATATCTATCAGGGCAATTACACCAAATATCTTAGCCAGAAAGACGAACGGCGCACGCAACTGAAAGCGGCCTACCGCAACCAGCGCATCCAGATCGAGCACCTCGAATCGTTCATTAATCGCTTTCGGGCGCAGGCTACCAAGGCCAAGCAGGTCCAGAGCCGCATCAAGGAACTGGAAAAGATCGAGCGAATCGAAATTCCTGAAGATGAGCCTGTCATTCACTTCAAGTTTCCTCAGCCCCCGCCTTCGGGGCGGATGGTTGTGGAGGCAGAAGGCCTGTCGAAGACTTACGGGACAAAGCGCGTGTTGCAGGATGTTCGTTTCACCATCGAGCGCGGAGACCGCGTCGCGCTTGTGGGTGTGAACGGAGCTGGTAAATCAACTTTGATCAAACTGATGACCGGTGTGGAGATACCCACAACCGGTTCGGTGCGCATGGGCCACAACGTGGTGAGCGAATATTTTGCCCAGGATCAGTACAAGGTGCTGGATGGGGAGTCGCGCATGCTCGATGACATGAGCCGTGCTGCCCTGAAAGTGCCCGAAGTTGAATTGCGCTCGCTGCTGGGATGTTTTCTGTTTAGTGGCGATGACGTCTATAAGCCGCTTGGCGTACTGTCGGGTGGAGAGCGCAATCGATATGCGCTGGCGCGAATCCTGGTCTCGCCCTCGAATTTCCTGCTGCTCGACGAGCCCACGAATCACTTGGATATGCGGGCCAAAGATGTGCTGCTCGAGGCGTTAGCGGCATTTTCGGGCACAGTTGTGTTTGTGTCACACGATCGGTACTTCATTGATCGACTGGCCACGCGTGTGCTTGAGGTAGAAGGCGGCTCGGTCACCAGCCACGAAGGCAATTACGAAGATTATCTTCGTCGCAAGGAAGAACAAAGCGCGGCAGTTTCGAATTCGGACGCTGCTGCGCCGTCCAGACAAACAGCGGCGGTGCAAATCAACCTTGAGGTCGCACCGGTTTCCAGTAATGGCTCGACTGCGAACGATGTTGCTTCAAAGGATCGCCCCAAGCGCCTGAATCCTATCAAGCAAAAACAGATGGAAGAGCGATGCGCGTTTCTCGAAGAGGAAGTGCCGCGCATTGAGGCTGCCCTCTCTCACACAGAACAGCAACTGGGAGTGTATGTTTCGGCCGAAGAGACGCAGCGCCTCTCTGTATTGGCGGATGAGTTGCGCGCACAGTTAGCTGCCGCGACTGCTGAGTGGGAAGAGTTGATGCTGCAGCTCGAGGAACAATCCGCGCTATCTTAGCTGCGCCTTTTCTCGGTTGCAAAGTAGGTTAGGGCCGTAAGAGGTAGTGCGATACCAATCCACGATGCCAGTGGCCAACCTCCCCGCGCATAAGCCCATGCGCCGGCGGCCGAACAGACCGCGCCACCCGCAAAAAATGTAGCCATGAAAAGCCCGTTGAGCCGGCTGCGATATTCAGCAGCCAGTGTGTAGATGGCTCGCTGGCCAATGACGAGACTCGAGGACACACCAAAATCCAGAAGGATCGCTCCAGAAGTCAGTAGGGCGAGCGCGGCAAAAGAACCACTATTCGACAAACGCGTGAGCAGGAAGCCTCCGAGAACGGAGGACATGGCCAAGCCTGTCGCGGTGCGGCTCCATCCGCGGTCCGCCAGATGCCCGGCCAATGGTGCCGCAAAAGCGCCTGCGACGCCGGCCAGTGCGAACAGAGCGATGCCACGCTGTGAAAGGTGAAAGACAGGCCCCGCTAACAATAGAGGTGACGTGGTCCAAAACAGCGTGAAGGCGCCGAACAGAAGGGCCTGGTAGAACGCTCGGCGGCGCAACACGGGCGTTGTTCGATAGAGCCAGATCATGGAACGTAATAATTCAAAATAGTGCTCTTTGGTTTCGGGTCGCCGCTGGGGCAAAGTCCATGCCAAGGCAATTCCAATTACCGCCATCAAGGCTGCGGCGACGTAAAAGACTGCAGGCCAACCCCAAAGATCATCCAGAAAACTGGCTGTGGGACGCGAAAGCATGATGCCGATGAGAAGGCCACTCATCACCTTGCCCACAACCGCGCCGCGCACGTGAGGCGGCGCCAGGCTTGCCGCATACGGCACCAGGATCTGCACAGCCGTTGAGCTGACGCCGATCACGAGCGAAGTCAAGAGAAATACCGCAGAGTGGGTCGCGGTCGCGGCCGCCAACAACGCAGCACAACTGACGGCGAGCGCTGCTAAAACCAAACGCCGGGTCTCTACCAGGTCGCCAAGCGGGACAATAAAAAGCAGCCCTAGCCCGTAACCAACCTGCGTGAGCGTAACAATCAGGCCGGTCGCGCCCAGGCTGAGCCCTAGCGCGTGGCCAATCGGACCCGCAAGCGGCTGCGCGTAGTAGATGTTGGCCACGATAATGCCGCACGCCACAGCCAGCAGCAGGACCAGTCCTTGCGGTACGCCGCGCACCGCCATCCGTTGGTCCGCCTGCGCTGAAGTTGGATTGGTAGCCTCTGCCAGAGCATGCTCCTTGAAGTTCCTTCGACCGATGGGGCGAACGACTGAGTGGCGCCTACCGAAATTACGCTTTCAGTCTTGGATGCCCAACCGCCATTCGGGATGCTGCATTTGGAACAGGGAAGGCCGCCCGGTCCGTTCGTGCATAATCAAAGCAATATGGCGCTTTTGTGGAGTCCCGAGAGCTGGACGCAGCGGTTGGCGGAATTGGAGGCGCAATCCGGCGACTTAAAAGAAGCACCCTTGCGGCGCGATGTGCGATCGCTGGGCATGCTGCTTGGTGAAGTTTTGCGCGAGCAGGCAGGCGACGATCTGTTTGCGCACGTCGAAGCACTGCGGCAGGGCACCATCCGCCGGCGCGACGCAGAGGCCCGAGGTAGTGAGGACGAGGCGGCGAGTCAGGCCACCACGGCGCTGGAACTGGTCCATTCGCTTCCCGTGGAACGTGCCATCCTGCTCACGCGCGCCTTTGCCTTCTACTTTGAGTTGATTAATCTGGCGGAGACAAATCATCGCAAACGCCGACGCCTGGCTCTCCAGTTGAACGGAGAAGCTGCTCATCAGCGAGGTTCGCTGGCTGGAACACTGCGTGAGATGCGCCGTGTCGGAATTAGCGCAGAAGAAGCCATGGGCTGGCTCAAGCAGGTGCTGATTGTGCCTGTATTTACGGCTCATCCGACCGAGGTGGCCCGTCGCTCCGTGATGTTCAAGCGCAGACGCATCGGCGAATTTCTAGAGGCTCTCGATCGCATCCCTATACCCGAGCAAGACCTTGCCCGCCTTGAAGAGCAAGTGCTGGCAGAGATTACGAGTCTTTGGCAGACCGATGAAGTGCGCTCGCACCGGCCTACCGTGTACGACGAAGTCAAGATGGGGCTCGACTACTATGATGTCTCCATCTTCGCCACGCTCCCTGCCCTGTATCGAGAGATCGCAGAGGCTCTGGATTCGTCCTACGGATTGAAAGTTGAAGCCCACACGCTTCCCCTGGTCATAACCTTTGGCTCATGGATAGGTGGCGATCGAGACGGCAATCCTTTTGTAACGCCGCAGGTCACGCGCGACTCCGTGAAGCTGGCACGCGGTCATCTGCTGCTCTACTACCAGCGCCAACTTGAAGAAATCATAGACTTGCTCACCAGCAGCGCGCAGCAAATCGCGGTAAGTGATGAATTGCTGGCGAGGCTGCGCTCCTATGTTGAGCAGGTACACACACCAGAGGCGCAGGTCTTCGGCGAGCAATATCAATTTGAGTACTATCGCCGCTTCATTATCTGCGTGAAAGCGCGCGTACTGCGGACCATGGAGCATCCAGGCCCCGAGAGCGGCCAACTCCCGGTAATGCCCTACACACTGGCTCACACCCAGGACAAGCTGACGCAGGCCCTGCCTGCCTATTGCTCCGTAGAAGAATTCATTGGCGATCTGGAATCGCTGCGCGCCTCTCTCGCCGAGAATCGCGGGCTACGTATTGCGCGAACCCTTGTCGATCCACTCATCGTGCAAGTGCGAACATTCGGTCTCCATCTGCACACCCTCGACATTCGCCAGCATGCGCGGGTTCATGCTGCAGCATTGCAGGAAGCGGTGGCTGATACGGTGGGCCTGGTGCTGCCCGGAACTTTGTCGGCGCAGACCGCGAGCGTGCTGGAGACGTTCAGGGTAGTCAGCGAAATTAAGAACGGTTGCTCGCCTGAAGTTATCCGCCACTACGTTATCAGCGGGGCAGCGTCTGTTGAGGACGTTCTGGCCGTTGTGCGGTTAGCGCGACTCGGAGGAGTGCAAGTCGAGGGTTCAGGGCGCGACCCCGGGTTGATGCCCGTGCCGCTCTTTGAGTCCATCGAAGATTTGCGGCAGGCTCCTGCCATTTGCCGAGAACTATGGAATCGCCAGGATTATCGGAATCTGCTTTCAACATGGGATAACTGGCAAGAGGTCATGCTTGGCTACTCCGACTCGAACAAGGACGGCGGCATGCTGACCAGCACATGGGAGATTTTCCGCGCGCATCGCGACCTGCATGTTGTGGCCCGCGAAGCAGGCGTGAAACTGCGGCTGTTCCACGGCCGAGGCGGGACTGTGGGGCGCGGAGGCGGCCCGACGCATCGCGCCATCTTCGCACAGCCTATGGATTCGTTCGAAGGGCAGTTGCGGATTACTGAACAAGGCGAAGTACTCAACTTCAAATACTCCGACGAAGTACTCGCGGAGCGCAATCTTGAGTTGATGATTGCCGCCGCGGTCGATGCCTTGGCTCGGCCTAACGCGCGCGATCCTGAGGGCCACTTCACCGGGATACTGAAACCGGAGTGGGAAGCTGCGCTCAATGAGCTTTCGGATGTGTCGCACGGCTTCTATCGCAAGCACATTTTAGAAGACCCGGACGTGGTGACCTACTTCGAGCAGTCCACGCCGATGGGGGAGT
>CZKL01000006.1_pt1 | contig 29503 bp, 19 predicted proteins | sample 1122441 | NCBI WGS metagenome assembly CZKL01 (sample SAMEA3539301, study PRJEB10725) | soil metagenome | biome: tundra; feature: field; material: soil | place: USA | collected 2010-05 | depth 0.15 m
ATGGCACGTGGAAGATGCACGGTGGCGATCTGGCCCATGGCGAGGCGGGGAATCTCGACGAGTCTGCATGGAAGGCGATTGCGCCCAAGGAAAAGGCTCCTAATGATGCAGTGTGGTTCCGACAGACTTATGAAGTGCCGGCGACGCTGAGCGGGTATGACTTGACGGGTTCGCGGATTTGGTTCCAGTTCCATGCGGACGCTAACGGACCAATGCCGCAGATTCTCTACTTCAATGGCCGCCGCGTGGCGATGGGCGACGACCTCGAGCCCATCGTTCTGTTCGACTCTGCTAAGCCCGGCGAGAAGGTGACGGTAGCGGTCAAGCTGTTGCACACGGTCGACACTAAGACGTTCAATGGCGCGACACTGCGCATCGATTTTCCAGAGAATCGCCCTAGCCCTGAAGATCTGCGCCTTGAGTTCCTGACCTCCACGCAATTGGTTCCTTCGCTTGCTCCCGGCAGCGCGGCCCACATGGCCACTCTGAATAGCGCAATCGGCACCGTCGACTTGAAGGCTCTGGATGCCCACGACCAGGCGAAGTTTGATGCCAGTCTGAAAGCGTCGCATGAAAGGCTTGAGGCTCTGAAGCCGCTGCTGCAGCAGGCGACCTTCCACCTTACGGGCAATGCTCACATCGATGCTGCATGGCTGTGGCCCTGGACCGAAACAGTGGACGTGGTGAAGCGCACATTCGGCACGGCGTTGCAGTTGATGTACGAATATCCCGACTACACCTACACGCAATCGGCCGCGGCCTACAACGAGTGGATGTCGCAGAAGTATCCCGACATGAACGCAGGGATCGCCCAGCGCATCAAGGAAGGACGCTGGGAGATTGTAGGCGGCATGTGGGTTGAGCCGGACCTGAACATGCCCGATGGCGAATCGCTGGTGAGGCAGTTGCTGGTGGGCAAGCGCTGGTACAAGCAGGCTTATGGCGTCGATGTTCGGATTGGCTGGAATCCCGATTCATTCGGTTACACGTGGCAGTTGCCGCAGATTTACAAGAAGAGCGGCGTGGACTATTTCGTCACGCAGAAGATGACCTGGAACGATACCAACCAGTTACCGTTCAAGTTGTTCTGGTGGGAATCGCCCGACGGGTCGAAGGTGCTCGCCTACTTCCCGCACGACTATGTGAATTTGAACCTCAATCCCGATCGTCTTTCGAGGGATATGGTGGTCGCCCGCGAACGTGCGCCCGGCATGACGGAAATGATGGACCTCTATGGCATCGGCGACCACGGTGGTGGCCCGACCCGCGCCATTCTGGATCAAGGGTTCCACTGGGCTGGACCTAATGCTAGTCAGCACATCACGCCGAAGTACCAGTTCGGCACCGCTCAACCTTATTTTTCTGCTATCGAAAAGAAGATCGCGCCCGAAAGCAAGGAGTGGGATTATTCCTCGATCGCGAAGGGTTATATGCCACCCGCGGCTGTTGAAGGCAAAGTCAGCATTCCCACGTGGAAGAGCGAACTCTACTTCGAGTATCACCGCGGGGTGATGACTACGCAGGCCAACCACAAGCGCAATATGCGTGAGAGCGAAGAGCAGGTGTTGAACGCCGAGAAGTGGGCTTCGCTGGCATGGCTTGATGGCAAGACCTATCCGGGAGCGGAACTGACGGAAGACTGGAAGAAGGTGTTGTTCAACCAATTCCACGATCTGGCAGCCGGATCGGGCATCGGCGTCGTCTACAAGGACGCGCAAAAAGATTACGACGTCGTGCGCTGGTCGACGAATGAAATCTCGTCGGGCTCGCTGGCGACGGTAGCCGAGCGGATCAACACCGCCGGCGATAAGAAGGATTCAGGCGGCCAATCCGTCGTTGTATTCAATCCTTTGGGTTGGGAACGCTCTGGCGATGTGGTGGTGAAGGTGCAATCGCCGAGTGCGACAGGCGTTCGTTTTGTGGATGCAGCAGGAGGGACGACGCTCAGTTCACGAGTGCTCTCCGAAGACAAGCAGACGGGCGTGACGGAGGCCAAGATTCATGTCGACGCCGTTCCCGCGCTCGGATACAAACTCGTCAAGGTACTACCTGAAACAGCAGATCACATGAGCGCCGTCTCGGCGAAGGCGGAAGAAACCGGCAACGAAGCCGTCCTTGAAACACCTCAGGTGCGCGTCGCCATTGACAAGCAGACAGGCTGCATCACAAGCCTGATTGACAAGCATTCAAAGTTCGAGACGATTGCCAAGGGCGCCTGCGGCAATCAGCTTCAGTTCTTCAAAGACACCCCGAAGGATTATGACGCGTGGAACATCGATCCCGGCACACTCGACGTTGCTCCGACCGTGATCGATCATGCGGACTCAGTGGAGTTGGTAGGCGCAAAGTCGGGCGAACCGGCGATTCGTGTCACGCGCCACCGGCAGAGCTCGAAGTTCGTGCAGACGATCTCGATGGTGTCCGGCACTAACACCGTGGATGTCGACAACGACTTCGACTGGCATGAGACTCATGTTCTGCTGAAGGCGGCGTTCCCGGTGGCAGCGGCAGGACCGTTTGCCACTTACGAAATCCCTTACGGCAGCATCGACAGGCCGACGACCCGCAATAACACTTGGGAGAAGGCGCAGTTTGAGGTTCCCGCAATGCGCTGGGCAGATCTCGGCGATGGCCAACATGGGCTGAGCGTGCTGAATCAGACCAAGTACGGTTATGACGCGGTGGGAAATGTGCTGCGCCTGTCGCTGCTGCGTTCGCCGACCTGGCCCGATCCGGAGGCTGACCGCGGCGAACATCATTTCCACTACGCGCTCTACCCGCATGCCGGCTCATGGAAAGACGCGATGACCGTACGCCATGGCTACGAATACGACTATCCACTGACGGCAGTGGCGACGTCGGTGCATGGTGGAGCACTTCCTGGTCAACACTCGTTCGCCTCGGTCACGCCGGACAACGTTGTGCTGACAGCGGTGAAGAAGGCTGAAGATGCGAAGGGTTTGATCTTCCGCGTATATGAGTGGGCAGGGAAGGATGCGACGGTCGAATTCCATGTGCCGCCGGGGGCGACCGGAGCGACGGTAACCAACTTGATGGAGACGGCAGAAGGCGGAGCCCTTCCTATTTCGGGCGAAGTCGTGAAAGCGCCCATTCATCCGTACGAAATCCTCACCGTCCGGGTGGATTACCCCGATGGCGGACCAAAACAATAGGACTCTTTTCAGCAGAGTGAGCGGGCCCCGGCAACGGGGCCTTTCTCGTTTGGTACTCTAACGGTAGGGAGCTTCCGCAATGCATATTACTTCCCCGTTCTTTGTCGTCCCCATCATCGTTATCGTTTTCTTCGCATGCATCCTGTTTGCTACCAGTAGCAAAGAAGATGGATACCACGAGAACGACGATTCCCACTCGGCCCACTAGAGTAATCCCAATCACGGTCGCCTGTGCGCGCCAGCATGGCTCACCCCGGGGGAGTCGGGCGCAGGCTGATTTTGCCCGCCAAAACCGAAATCTTCTGGCCCGTCACGCATTGTGAGGGCATCCTTCCCGATTTAATCTCGGAACCACTTTTTGTCGCTCGGGCTGCCGTTACCGTTCAGGCTGCGCGCGATACCTCGGCTCAATGGCTGCGGAAAGTGGTACAAAGGAGAACACCCGCAGAGGAACCTTTCAACAGGCGCCGGCGTATTAAAGGGGAAGAGGGTGAAGGACATGATGCGTAAAGCGATGAGTTTGACCGCAGCCGGACTGGCATTGACAGCCGGGCTGGCGGGATGCCGGGTCCATGTGGACAAGGACGCCAATGGGGAAGAGAAGACCGTGCAGGTTGATACGCCATTTGGTGGAGTCCACGTAAACACCGACCAGGTTTCCGCTTCGGATCTGGGCCTGCCTGTCTACCCGGGCGCCGAGCCGGTCAAGGGCGATGACAAGCATAAGTCCGCCGACGTGCACCTGGGATTCGGGGAATGGCAATTACGGGTGCGCGCGGTAACCTATGCGGCTTCGGATAGTGCAGAGCAGGTCACGGCCTTTTACAAAAAAGCTTTAGGTCGTTACGGAGACGTGATCACCTGCCAGGGGCATTCGGCGGTAGGAACCCCGACCCGGACTTCGGAAGGGTTGACTTGCGCCGACGATGGCAATGATTCTAAGGTCAAAATCGATCGCGGGGACTATGGCACCAGCGAAGACAGTCTCGAACTGAAGGCTGGTTCGAAGCGCCATCAGCACATTGTTGGATTCGAACATCCCAAGGACGGCAAAACCACATTCGCTCTGGTGGCGCTTGATCTTCCGGCCGGGCTCGACAAGAAGTCTGAGAAGAGCGACTAAAGACTGTTCGAGTAACTTCTCTCCAGCCCACTAAGGGCGCAAGGTAGGGGGCAGGCGGCGCCTACCTCGGCAGCATGCATATGATGTGTGCGGGCAGCGGGAATTAGCCTACAATTCGTCCAGAGGTTCATTCCCCTTTCCATCGGAGCCAATGCTGATGCCCGCGAAGTTTCTACGCCTAGCTCCTGCGGTCCTTCTTGCCGCAGCAGTCGTTCTTTACGCAGCCGAAAAGCCAAAGGCCGCCGCCGCACCGGCAGCTACTGATCCTTACGCCGAAGTTCAGCCAGCGCAGGAAACGCTGGACCTGAACATGTACCAGCGGATCCGCGACGAGGGCCTGAACCACTCGCATGTAATGGAATTTGGCAGCGCGTTGATGGATGGCATCGGGCCTCGTCTCACCGGCTCGCCGAATGCCAGGAAGGCGAACGAATGGACGCGCGACACGCTGACCAAGATTGGATTGGAGAACGCGCATCTCGAGGACTGGGGCGAGTTCGGCCTAGGCTGGCAGCAACTGAATACATGGGCGCGCATGGTCACGCCGGATACAGCTGTGCTGATAGTGCAGGCCACGCCGTGGTCTCCTTCGACGTCGGGCCCCGTAACTGGCGACGTGGTCTTCGTCGATATTCACGAAGACAAGGACTTCGACAAATACAAAGGGAAACTGGGCGGCAAGATCGTCCTGTATGGGCCTATGCGCGAAGTTCCGCCCGTCGATAAAGCATTGTTCGATCGCTATACGGAAAAAGAACTCGAGGACCTCGCCGAATTTCCTGTAACTGCAAACGCCGGCGGCGTCCCTCCCGAGATGCAGGCGCGGCTGCGCACCTACATGGAGCGCCAGCGCATGATCGACAAATTGGCGCAGTTCTTTGCTGATGAAAAGGTTGCTGGGGTTATCGAACCGAGCCGCGACGGCAAGAACGGAGGCGGATCCGGCGGCACATTTTTTGACGATAACGGTGCGACTCTTGGCCGCACTCCCTATATCGCCGAGAAAAAAGTTAAGATCCCCGTGGTTGTGGCCGCGATCGAAAGCTATGGCCGTCTCTATCGGCTCACCCAGGCGCATGTTCCTGTGAGCGTCGATCTAGATGTCGAAACCAAATTCACAGGCGACCACGAGCACGGTTTTGACACGGTAGCTGAAATTCCCGGCACTGATCCGAAGTTGAAAGAGCAAGTGGTGATGGTGGGCGGTCACTTGGATAGCTGGATTGCGGGCACAGGTGCAACCGACAATGGCGCCGGCACCATCGTGGCGATGGAGGCGGTGCGCATTCTGAAGGCGCTGGACGTCAAGCCGCGTCGAACCATTCGCATCGCTTTATGGACGGGCGAGGAGCAGGGGCTTTTCGGATCCAAAGGTTATGTGAAGCAGCACTTTGGATCCGCACAGCTTTCGACTGCGCCCGACCAGATGGCTCTGCCTGAGTTTATGCGGCGGGCGGCAGGACCGCTCGAAGTAAAGCCGGAGCAGAAATTGATTTCGGCGTACTTCAATGTGGACAACGGCAGCGGCAAGATTCGTGGAGTGTATACGCAAGGCAACGGGGCGATCGCGCCTATCTTCGCGCAGTGGATTGCTCCGCTGAAAGACCTGGGCGTTACCACGATTACGATGCGCAACACGGGCGGTACAGATCACCTGAGCTTCGATGCCGTCGGAATTCCAGGCTTCCAGTTCATTCAAGACATGTTGGACTACGAAAGCCGCACCCATCACTCCAACCAGGATGTGGTGGAACGTCTACAACCCTCCGACCTGAAGCAGATCGCGACCGTTGAAGCGATCTTCCTTTACAACGCTGCGCAACGCGATCAAATGCTCCCGCGCAAACCGTTGCCCAATCCTGAGGCGGAGCAGAAGCGGCGGGAACCGCTTGAGGGCATCTTCCCGGGCGCTGTGGCACCGGAAGAGAAGAAGTAACAGTTAGCGGTCGGCCGGGTGAGTGACTTTGACAAAGCAATCCTAAGACAAGGAACGAATCGCTCCGGTGTCGTAGTTTGCCGGAGCGGTCGCTCCCTGGTGCGAGTGCGAGAAAAGCTCAATGCAAGAGGATCTGCCCGGGCTCGGCGGTTTCGACGAAAACTCCCGGAAATCCCGCCAATAGTACGTGGTCGCTGCTCGACCCTCGTCATCGTGCCTACCAAGGCGGGGTTCATTTGAGTCAGGTCCTTCAATGAATGCTCGGCATCCCTTTCAGGCCGAGGAATTCTGCTACACTGATCGAAGCGCATCGAGGGGCTGTTGCACCAGGCCAAGCCCGACGATACGCATTCGCACGGCATGTTCGGGGAGTGGCTCAGCCTGGTAGAGCACCTGGTTCGGGACCAGGGGGTCGGAGGTTCAAATCCTCTCTCCCCGACCAATACTTTCAATCACTTGCAAACCGGCGATCCCGAGCCCCTGGGATTAGGCCAGATGCCCCACTGCTTCGACGCACGTCATTATTGAGTTTCTCGCCGAGTCTTGGATGCAAGACCATCTACAGTCGTAAGAGATGATCCAGCCTTATATCGGGATAGCGAAACCAGAAACGTTACCCATCTGTTGATCGAACAGCAGATCGGGATTTTGGCGAGGACACCCATACCCACTATCCGCAGGGGATTGCTGAGTCTTCCTTCAATTGAGTCGGAAATTTGTGTGCAAATCTTCAATGAGGCGGACGCCGGCCGTCTGGAATGATGATTTCGAAGCGGCCGAACAAGCGCGCATCCACTGAAAATGCGCCGGGACCATGCAAGACCAGTGCCAGAGACATGACAGCCAGATCGAACGCTGTGAACGCATTGGCGTGTTTGTTCGCGTCAGTGGCGAGAAACAACGCAAAGCTATTGAGAAGGTAGCCGAGAGTTGCGACGATGCCGGCGACGGGTGTCAAGAAGCCAACCAGGAGTACGTGCATGACACCTTTCACACGGCCATGCTCTGCGAGCTCGATTCGAACGGGAAAACTACAGCTGACGTCTTCGAGATAATTAATCTGAGACTTGCGCAGTCAGTTACCGCCAGAAACGCGTTGGGCTGCGACCCTGAGGACAATTCGCGCGAGATCGCGACGATGGTTTACGGAGAGGTACGCCCTGATGGACTCTTTCGGTTTGTAAGTTTCGGCCATCCTCCGCCGCTGGTGTTTTCTGCGGAATTCGGGAAGTTCATGGAGATTGGATGGTCTCGCATGGTGCAATTCCCTTCGCTCGGGCTGGAGATTCCCGAAGACCATCCGGACCGAAGCAGGTATGTATCCATCACGTTGCGCAAGAGTCAGATGACCTCTTTTGACTCGGATGAGATCACCTTGATGAGCCGGGGTGACATTCTTTTCCTCTAAACGGATGGCGTCTATGACGACGACGATGACCTGGAAAGACAAGAGATCGAACAGATTTTCCAGGAAAACAAACAGAAAACGGCAAAGGAAATCTGCAATGCGGTCCTGGAATATGCATTGCGAAACGACGATCGCTTGAGACAAATTGGCGAGCCCGATCGCATCGATGACAAAACCGTATTCATCATCAAAAGACAGTAGGAGCCTCGTACAATGTCCGACATCACCCTAGCGCACATTGCTTCGCCTGATGTGATAGCTCGTGCCCGTAAGATCAAATTGTTCCTGATGGATGTGGATGGCACGTTAACCGATGGAGGTGTCTGTCTGATTTCGTCGACATCTGCTGACGGTTCGGGGAGTTCGGCCGTTTCCGAAATGAAGGTCTTCAACGCGCACGATGGGCAGGGCCTATCGCTCGCCCACACGATGGGGCAAGACTTAGGCGACTCCGATTTTACCTGCCGCACGGCTCCGTTCAGACCGGTCTGTCTCACATCCGCTGGCACTAAATTCGACGGGCACCCCAAGGGTTGGCTACCTTTCAACCCTACGGACACCAGACAAACGGCAGAACAGATTGCTCGTGTCCTTCCAATGTTGAGTCGAGGCCGACAAGCAATTCGAACAAGATCCTCACTCATTAAGTAGTCAGCAGTCACTGCGGAATCGATTTGATCAGTGTTACTGGGCCGAGGATACCGGATGGTAACGGACGTAGATTCTCCATATCTTGCGGAGTAAAAAGCTTTCCGTAGCGTTCCCACAGCAGTCGATGATCGGGTAGTGACTGGCCAGCCATAAAGTTGATTGCCGTATTGCCAACCACGATGCGTAGATCGTTTTCGCCTTCGTGCAAATAGGGTGTGACCTCGAGTCGGAAAGGCGGTCGCCACACCACACCCGCGAGTTTGCCATTCACATAGATTTGAGCCGTCTCGCGAATGGGCCCCTCCCAATAAGCCTTCATATTGTGTTCTCCTGGGGGAGAAGGAAGACTCTCCTCGGATCCTTGTCCGAAGTCGAGTAGGAACACTATCCCTTGTCTCAAATTCGCGTGCGGCAGATGAAAGCTCTTCTGATAGGTTGCAAGGCCCGAATAAAACTTCGTTCTCGTGTCTTCACTCCACGATGCTAGGCGATCCATGTCCGTTGAGAATCCAATTCCATCGAACGTCACTTTCCACGACTGCGAAAGATCGAGTTCGACAGTCTCGCTCCTTTTCTCTTCCAGAGGCGCAGCGATCGCCACATCGGAAAAGAAGATTAGGCGCGACTCGTAGGGCGCCAGATCTAGTTCAATATTGCGAGGATCGGGAATCCCGGAAATCGCGCCTGAAAACCCGTCCCAGGTCTCCGCTCGACTGGCGGTCTCGCGAAATTGCGCTCGTACTTGTTTTCGCTCATTTGACGTATTCGACACAAAGTACAGATTACCGGCAGATAGTTTCCGGTGAATGAAGCCAATCTCCGGCGTGGGTGGAGATAGCTTCAAATCTGGGGGGGTATCGGTCGCCAACTCCGCGCCCAATTTCGTTTCATCCATAAGAAAATGCGCGGTAGGAATCTCTGCTTCAAACAACTGTTGGGATAGCTCTTTGATGCGCGCAGACTCTTGGCCTGCATGCATTAATCCGGGGGCTGTCGCCGGTAGACGCCGAGTCGCTATTACGATGCCGCCTCTGTGCGCGAAGCCGACGATCTTCTCGTAGGTCGAAACCGGCAATCTGTTCACATCTGGCAAAATCAGCACACGATATGGAATGCCAGCGTTGTCAATGGTGTCTGCGTCGATGAAATCGAGATTGAAGCCGGCATCGAGAATCTGCGCGATGACCCGTTTTCCAAGCGCCTTGTCCATCGACTCATCGATGCTTACATTCGATCCTGTCTCGTCAAAGCCCGCAGAGCTTGTCGGCGACGATTGCTGCTTGAGTTGCGCCCTGAAAGATGCCCATACATCATCATTCGGCAACAGCAAGGCCACATCGTTAGCAGGCTCTCCCTGGCGCAGCGCGAAACTCACTCTCTGGAGATAACGAGAAAGATCTGGCATTGCAAAGAACCACGGGTTATGCGCATTGAGTGCAGCGGCTGCGTACATGTGCCAACCGGGCTCGGTAGCCGATGACGGTGAATACGGCCAGCCATGACCTACAAGCTGGTTGATGCCCTGCAAGAAATGCAGATCCGCCTCGACCTTCAGATCCAACGGCGTCGCTCGAAATGCAGGGGAGTGTAGCCATGTCCAGGTTTCAGAGGAGATAACTGGCCGATGAAACAGATGACCAGCGGACGCAGCCCAACGGGTGTCGGAGAACTCCCGCCACATGTTGAAGGTGGCCTTGCCTTCGCCTTCCGGCAGGTCGGCCAGCCGGTTGCTCCATAGCGTGACCGGAGGGAAGCCATAGGTCTGCGAACGGAGTTGAGTGGAATGCTCATGCGCCCATGCTTGCATCGGTTTAAGAAAATTGTCGTCTGCCATCTCAGTAAGCGTTCTGCCCCAATCATGGCGAATCGCGGCAGTGTCTGGCCCGGCGTCCATTATCAATGCGAGCAGATAAGGACGAAGATCGTAACCGCGTCGCCGTTGGAATTCATTGAGCAAAGCTGGACTCCAATCTGAACCATAATCCTCCAGGCTATCACTGAAGACGGCATAAGGAGGTTGATTACCAAAAGCAGAAAGTAGACGATCCCCGACGGCATGAAGGTGATTCTTAGCTGCAACGCTGTCGTAGTGGTCGAGAACAAACCCTGCGGCTCCGACTGCCGGACGTTTCACCATCATTCCGGTACGGCTGGAGACAAAGCAGATCAAGGTGCTAGATTGAGAAGCGGATGGGAACGAATACCAGCCGGCGACAGGCTGAGGAAGTGGCTCTGCATGGGCGACGTCTTCAGGCAAGGCAGATCGCGCAATGATGAATCCGGAAATCAGAACCTCGCCTTGATCAATGAACGGAGCCAACGCGGAAGTCGCGCCCGGATCGACGGTTCGAGACTCGACGCGAAGCTTGCCTGCGGCCTCGGTAATCGGAATGTGTGGACCACCAAGGGGCCAGCCGCTGCCGAGAGTCACATCGACTCGAAGCCCTAAACGCCGAGCTTCCGTAACCGCAAAGCGAAGTGCCTCAAGGTGCTCCTGCGATAGAAACGGTGTATTTCGAAATCCCGTTGAGGGGTCGTCAAGAGCAAGCGCATAGAGATTGGTAATCTCGACGCCGCCTATGCCTGCTGCCTTCATTTGTTCCAACTCTTTTGTCAGCTCATCCTTTTTCGCGGCAGGTCCAAACCACCACCAGCGCATCATGATCCGACTGGAATCTGGTGGATTCATAAAACGGCGGTGCAATTCGGCGATACTCGCATCGGGCTGGGCATGCGCGGAAACAATGGTAGTCATCGCAAACGCCCACAGCATCAAGAGAGGAAACCTGCGGTGCAACATGAAAGGGATGAACCTCCAGGTAGGGGAATGCTTAACGTAAATTGCTTCAGCGTTCGAAGCCGGTGCGCGTGTTCTCCCAAAATAGGGCCAGCCCGATTTCGCGAGGGCGCGCTGCGCTTGCGCACAGTCTATCTCCCGATGGTTGGTTTGTCTCAGCGTGTTCTATTGGAGCCCAGTCCTTCGCACGTCAAGGCGAGATGATGTAATCTCGCGATGTGACAGGATCACTTGAGGATTCAGGCCTATGATCTGTTGGACAGAAGCTGATGTTCGCGAGGGATTCTTGTGATTCCAGAAAATCTTTTACTTCGCCATAAACTCGCGGGAGTGATTTTGACTGCGGTGTGCGTTGGAACCTCACCGGTCTCTGCCCATGCTTCCTCTAACTGCGATCCAAGGACCTATGGCGCCAAGGGAGACGGAGTAACCAAAGACACCGTCGCAATTCAGACGGCGATTGATGCATGCGCGCGCGGAGGAGGCGGAACCGTCAGTCTTGCAGCAGGCGCATATCTCAGTTCCCCTATCATTTTGAAGAGCAATATTACTCTCCATCTCGATAAGGGCGCGACCTTGCTCGGTTCCTCCAATCATGAGGATTATCCACCCCAAACTGAGTTTCATCTTCCGGATCTGCAGCCGCTCGTGAGTGCGACCGATGCCAATAACGTAGCAATCACGGGTGATGGCGTGATTGATGGAGCGGGCGAAAGCTGGTGGCTCGAGGCGCGTAGCATCAAAGATCATGGCATTTTGGGGAATGGGCATCCCCGGCCGAAGCTCATCATCTTCGACCATTGCAAGCATGTTCTGGTGGAGGGAATAACGGTGCAGAACTCGCCCATGTGGCAGGTGGTCCCGTATTACTCCGACGATGTGACGATTCGAAACATAAGAGTTCTCGCACCGCCGCATTCACCGAATACAGATGCCGTCGATCCCTTTTCGTCTTCGCATGTTCGCATTGATCATCTCTATGCCGACGTCGGCGATGATGACATTGCAATCAAGTCGGGCCCAATCAACTCTCCAGGGCCGGACGATCCGAGCCGGGATATCATCATTACCGATTGCACGTTCATTCATGGACACGGACTGTCAATCGGAAGTGAGATTGCCGGGGGCGCTCGCAACATTCGGGCTGAGCGCATTCACTTTGAGGGCACCGACAACGGCATACGGATCAAGGCGAATCGAGACCGCGGCAACGATGTCGGCGACCTGTTCTTTCGCGATATCGAGATGAGAGATGTGAAAAGCGCTCTAATCATCAGTGAGTACTATCCCAAAGTTCTGCCACCCGAAAGAGAAGCCGCGCAGCCGATCACACGATTGACGCCACACTTCCACAACATCACACTGGAGAACGTGACTGCCACGGGGAGCGAATCAGCCGGGGTAATTGTAGGCTTGCCGGAAGCGCCAATTGCCGGCGTGATCATGCACAATGTGAAGATCAGCGCCCGCAAAGGGCTGACGATTGGATATGCCGATGTATCAGGCGATGGCTTGGTCGTGCATGCAGAGGAAGGCCAGGAGATCACTAAGCTGGCGGGGGCGAATGTCTCGATTCGTTGAGGCGGACAGACCTACACACTCTCTTTCCAGCCGCTCGCAAACTCTTAAAGATGGCGGGGCATTTCGTTTCGGCCTAGAAACACCGGAGCTATATGCCGGTGATAAAGGTTCTCCGTGACGTTCTTTGCAATCACGTCTTGATTAGCTTCGATCAGGTCAATGTATCGCGGTCCCATCCGGGCTGCAACCTTGAAGCCAACATGCAGCAACTGGCGAACACTACTGTTGAAGCCCGCTGCACCGGGCTCATGGCGCAACGCAGAAGTGTATTGCTCCGACGTCCAGCTGTGCACCTCACCAGGCGAAGGCAGCTTCGATGTTTCGATGTCAATAACGGTGGCATAGGGCACGCAAAGTTCTTCGCGGTGAGCATAGGCTTCGGAGTAGATATCCTTCGCCAGCCCAAGCCCATCTCCCCCGGCTTCGGCCAGGCCTATCAACTCTTCTAACCAGGTCGTTCCGGCCGTCTTCAGGTGCACGCCGGCGTCTAAACGCCGCATCGTTGCATGGATCGCAGGATAGATGGAAAACTTGTCACTGCCCGAGTGCACGCTGAGCTTCAAATTATCTGGAAGCCCAAAGTGAGCAACCGCATAGGCGATAGCCGCAACATCGAGTGCAAACTCACGCTCGAATTGTTCCACGTGGCCCACGTAGTCCACACCCTTGTTGAAGCGGCCGCTGAATTTGGGTGCGATGGTTTGCACTGGAATGCCTTCGTCTGCGATAGCCGCGAGAATGATAAGTAGTTCGACAGGGGTCTGTGCGCTATCGGTCTCGTCCATCGAAACCTCGGGGATGAAGGCGCCTTTACCCTTGGCGTTCACGATGGCGCGGTAGACTTCGCCCGCTTTCTTTACCGCTGCCAGGTACTTCTGGGCCGTGTGGCGCAGAATCTGCTGAGTGATCTCAAAGGCCTCACCGACCATTTCAAACTGGATACGGCCTGCCAATTCAGGATGCCGCTCGACGAACTGCTCAATCTCGTTGGCCGATGAGGGTTGGCCAATGAAGTCTGCCACATCGATGGTGTAGAAGTCGCACGCGTCAAGAAAGGAGCTGACCGTTTGCAGGGTTATGTGGTCGGCATCGCAAAAATACGGAAGATTCCAGCCAAGTTCCTTGACCGCCGCATCGGCCGCCTGACGGACAGATACCGGCACGGAGCCAATGATGGTGTGTTCGCGATTTGACTTGTTCCAAACAGGAATGACTTCGATTCCGCTTTCCAGAGCCATGATGCAGGCCTGCAACTGCGCCCTTGCCTGGTGCGCAAACCTGTCTCCGGTTCCGACGGAATACTTGTTTAGTTTCAAAGCTCGATGTTCCATGCTGCCCTTTCGTATCGGCGGACTCTAATGACCAAGCTTCCTTCAGATAGCCACTGGTGGATGCCAGCCGACCATCTTGTGCTGCCTACAACCGATATGCTTTCTTAACCAACCCGTAAGCCAGATCGTGCGCAACCTCGATTGCTTCATCCTCCCGAAGCCTATGTTCCGCGACCAGTCTCGCCAGAAAGGCGCAGTCGATACGGCGTGCCACGTCGTGACGTGCAGGGATCGAGAGGAAGGCCCGCGTGTCATCGTTGAAACCGACGGTGTTGTAGAAGCCCGCCGTCTCAGTTGCCAATTCGCGAAAACGCATCATGCCTTCGGAGCTATCAAGAAACCACCAAGGCGGTCCGAGCCGCAGACACGGGTAGTGTCCGGCGAGAGGCGCCAACTCGCGGCTAACGGCAGACTCGTCAAGAGTGAAAAGAATAATCGTCAGCTTGCTCTCATTGCCAAAACGGTCCAGCAGCGGACGAAGCGCATCAACATAATTCGTCATTCGCGGAATGTCTGCGCCCGTGTCGCGTCCGTACCGCTCATAGATCTTGCGGTTGTGGTTCCGAACTGCGCCCGGATGAATCTGCATGACGAGTCCGTCGTCCAAGCTCATTCGCGCCATCTCAGTCAGCATCTGGGCCCGAAACAGTTCCTGCTGCCGCACATCGGCATTTCCGGAGAGCACTTGACTAAATAACTCGGCCGCTTCTGCCGCGGAGAGATCTGCGGTTTGGGCGGTGGGATGTCCATGATCGGTGGCAGTGCAACCAAACTCGCGGAAGCGGTCCCGCGCTTTACGCAAGGCGTTCAAATATCCTGTCCACGACGTAGCAGATTCGCCTGTCTGCTCTCCAAGCCTGGCAATGGATTCGGCAAAACCTGGAAAGTCTGGATCAACCACCGCGTCGGGCCGGAAATTCGGCACAATCCGCGCCTTCCAGCCCGATTCTCGAATCTTCTTGTGGTCGGCGAGCGAATCCAAAGGCGAATCAGTTGTCGCCAGAACTTCCAGGTGAAAGCGTTCGTAAAGAGCGCGCGGTAAAAACTCCGGGGTCCTGAGCTTCGTTGAAATCGTATCGTAGTAAACGTCGGCAGACTTCTCTGACAGCAACTCCTCCAATCCAAAAAGTTCATGGAATGCATAATCCAACCACATGCGTGTCGGGGTCCCGCGGAAGAGGAAATAATGGCTCGCGAAAATCCGCCAGACTTTACGGGGATCTTTCATCTGTGGTCGTCCGATTTCCAGATCCTCCATCGAGATCCCCTGGCTGTATAGCATCCGGTAAACGTAATGGTCGGGTTGCACAAACAATTTTGCGGGATCGGGAAATGGATCGTTGCTGGCAAACCATGCTGCCTGTGTATGACCGTGCGGGCTGACGATGGGAAGGTTTCGTACCTGCTCATAAAGTCCGCGCGCGATCGATCGTGTCGTTGGATCGGCGGGAAAAAGACGATCTTCGTAGATCAGCATGGCGGGATTCTTACCTCGAGTCCGAACATGGTGCTGACTTGGTACGTCAGAGGTCAGACCACAAGTATATACTCTATATCGCTAACGCCTTCCTTGCGAGTCGCGTGATTTTCCAACCGGCAGGTTTGCGTTCGGTGCTAATCTCGTGTTGCCTCAATTTTCAGATTTCAAGAAGGTTTTTGCACCATATGCAGCTCGGAATCCACGATTCGCCCAACAGCCACCGAACGATGGAAGTGGTCAACCACGTTCGTTCTCTGATTGAAAAAGGAGTGCTGCAACCGGGCGACAAGATCCCACCGGAACGCGAATTTGCTCGTTCGCTCAAGATTAGCCGCGCCAGTCTCCGAACCGGTATTGGGTACCTCGCAGCCATGGGAGTGATGAAGATCCGGCACGGAGTTGGAACCTTTGTTGCCGACGGGCCACCGGATTTCGGCAAGGCGTCTCTCAGCTGGATGGGAGCTCTTCACGGCTTCCAAACCTGGCAGATGTTTGAAGCGCGCATCATTCTTGAAAGCAATCTTTCCGCCCTTGCAGCGGAACGCGGAAAAGACGTGCACCATGCCGCGCTCGCCGAAGAGGTGGCAGAGATGTTTGCCGCCCTGGCCAGTCCAGCCGACTACCTCATTCATGATGTGCTTTTTCATCGGATCATTGCCCAGGCATCGGGTAATCCCATCCTCGCTGCGATCATGGAGACAGTGACCTCGTCAATGTACGACAAGCGTCGCAAGACGGTGGAACGTGCAACGGACCTCCGGGAGTCCGCGGAAATGCATCGGGAGATTTACCGCGCAATTCGCGCGCGGAATCCCCTGGAAGCGCGAAAACTAATGGAAGAACACCTGCGCTTGGCGCAAACTGCTCAGGGCGCAGAACGTCCAGCTGATCGAAACGCCGCGGCGTCTGCTCCGAGAAGCAAGTCGGCGCGGGTAAAGACGCCCACGCATTGACGTCGCATTTTCCGCCTCAGGTTCCGCTGCGACCATGTGCAAACTTCCCTAACGTTTAGTGCCACTCATAGAATCGACCTCTGTTGATCCCTGGCTCAGATCGTCAGTCCCTTTGAGCGGAAAGGTCAGCGTTAGTCGCGGCCCAAGAGCCTTCGCCAAATCGGGAATGTCGTAGTGGAGTAGGACTCCCGGAATCACATCTTCGGGCGCTCCAATTGTCAGTGGCGCATCGACCAGGCTGCGGTAGCTTGCCAGGACATGATCAACTTCAATGTGCTTGAGTCGGGGATCGAGAACTGCGGCATGAATCAGGACCAGGCCCAAATGCCCACTTGCCATGGCAGAGATACTTGCACGATTGACGTCAGGGCGACTGGAAACGTAATCTACGGTATGAATTACGTCATCCATGCGCATTCCAATCAATGTGCGCCCAACCAGGTCGGCCCGCAAACTCAACAAGTAGAACGGGCCAAGTAGCGGCGATTTCATGTCGTCGAGCCCGGGAGGCGAAGGCCGAGGAGTGATCGCCACGACCACATTGCCGGCAGCGGTCAACGCTTCAACTTTCGACTTGTTAGCGCGAGCGATCGGGTTGTCGCCGTGAATTGAGTCGGGCACAAGAAGAATAACCGCCGGATGATGACCAGCATTCGAGGGAACGGCGATGTCGCCTTGCAACTTAATCCCGTCACTGGACGGTAGTACGAAATTCCCGGACCCACTGGTCAGCATCTTAGCGTTGTACGTTGATGAACCGGGCTTCGCCTCCGCTGCCGTCACTTCCCGAACGCTTTCGGCAAGTTCTTTGCTACTTAACGCGCGTCGTCTCGCAGAAATCAGCTTTGCGGCGCGCTCGCGATTGAGGGTGAACACCGTTTCAGAATTCGGGTAGCTTGTCTCCACTTCACCTGTCGGAGTCACCTGGAAATCTTTTCTCGAAAGGCTGCCAAGATCAGGATCGGATCCGTGTGCGCGATTGGCTCGCGAGGTCATGAGAACCGGCTCGTCCGCGTCGGCGCCGGGCTCGAGGTTGCGCATGAAAAAGCTCAAGATGTCACCCATGATCGGCTCTAGCGCAGCATGACGGCCGGGACCCGTAATGAACTGCAACGCAGCTGTGGGTGCTACCAGCCTGGCCGAATCTGCATTCAACGCGGGTGCGGTGGGAGTCGGCGGGGGCGAACTGGAAGCTTTATCAGCGTCAGTTCCGGCACTCGCAGGGTTGAAAAGTGAATAAAATCGGCGGGCCTCCGCGACACTTTTGCGGGCTCCGGCAAACGGAAACATGTCTGAGTATGTAGAGATGACTGCGTAAGGACGTGGCGCTGCAAGCTCAATCAGGTCGGGAAAATCAAGACCAGATGAGATGAACCGCGGGCTCGACTGTTCGGCATCTTGTGGACCAAGAGTCGGAAGCAACGTGTCGAAGGAGGTGATATAGCACGCAACTCCGACTGCGGCGATCCGTGTGTCCAGCGCGGCAGTGAGCGCGGTAATCGTTCCGCCGCCTGAGCATCCAAATGCGCCTATACGTTTCGGGTCGACCTCGGGAAGTCCAATCAGGTAATCGATGCCGCTCATCGCATCCCAGATGGTGTACCGAGCGAAAGTGTCGCCGATGAGCATCGGCTGAAGGCTGGCTTCGCCATGTTCTCCGGTCGGCGCTTTGGCCAGGGACACTCCCGGATTTGCAGGGTCGGGATATTGAAGGCGCTCGCCTTCGCCAATAGGATCGTAGGACAGAACGATGAAGCCGTTGCGCGCAAACGTAGCGGCAGTATCGGCATCGGCCGCCTTGCCGGTGGGGTAGTGACCGGGAGTGATAAGAATAGCGGGATGCTTTCGTCCATCGGAAGAGCCATCCGGAAGGTAAAGCAGCGCACACACTAGAAAATCAGGCTGACTCTCGAAGATCACCCTACGGACGCGAAAACCATCTGCCTTCGATTCCCCGAGGACCCTGGCATTCAAAGGAGTGCGCTCAGGCAGTGAGCCGATCAAGGAAAACAACCGCTTTCGAACCTTTGCTTGGTATGCTTCGGCCTCTGCGCGCTTGCCGATCGCCGCGACCGAGGCTGCGCGATCTGATTCGTATTCTGAAGCGAGATTGTCCAAATAGAGATTCAGGTGGCTACGTCCCGTATTTGCGAGATCGCTGTCGTCGTGCCCTGAATTGGAAACCATGTGCGTTACTCCCGCGTAAGATTGTTGCGCGAATAACTCAGATTTCTGCGCAATGGCGAACGCAACAAGCAGGACAATCGAGAGCAATTTACAAGGAAGCCGGAATGTAGCCCCAGACATGACGAAGCATTGATACTCTTCAACCTTCAAGTGGTCAACCACTTGCCTGGGAGGGCCCGAACAATCGATGAAACCGGGAGCCCGAATTTCCACTCCAACCCCTTGAACCATTGAATTTGCCAGCGTATGCAGATAGTTCGCTCCGAAATGGGTGATCCTGCCTATTCCATTTCCAATTAAACCTTGACAGGCCTTAAATGTACCTGCAAATATTTTTGGGACATAAGTGGTCGGACCACTCCCAAGCACCAAGTTTCTCCCAGGAACCCAAAAAAGCAAAGTACGTTTGGGAGGCTTCAATGCAACACATGCGCTCAAACGCTCATAAGGCGATCTTTCGCTGTGTCTCCCTCCTGGGCTTCGCAGCCGTTGTTCTGTTCGCCACTAAGGCCAATGCGCAGATTGCCGGAACCGGCAACATTCAAGGGACGGTCACGGATACGTCCGGTGCCGTCGTTGCCAAGGCGTCGGTAAGTCTCACAAATAGGTCGACGCAGGTGGTGCGCACGAGCCTGAGCGACAACGCCGGCGTCTACGTATTTCCCGGCGTCCCCATCGGCACCTACGACTTGGCAGTCTCCGCTCCAGGCTTTAAAACCGAAGTGACCAACGGCATCGTCCTCGAGGTCGGCAGCAGTATCGCGATCAATGCCACCCTCCCTGTCGGCACTACGGAAACCAGGGTTGAGGTCCAGGCGGAGGGCCTTTCGTTGCAGACAGAGGACGCCTCCTTCAAGCAGACCATCGACCAGGAGGCCGTCACCGAGATGCCGCTGAATGGCCGCCAGATGACGGCTTTGATCACTCTTTCCGGCGGCTCCAATTCGGCGCCCGCGGGCGACTTTACCGGGAGCAAGTACTCATATCAAACCATCTCGGTCTCCGTGGCAGGCGGCAATGGGAATACCACCCTTTGGCGGCTGGATGGTGGAGACAATCAGGACTACATGGGAAATGGCAACCTTCCCTTCCCTTTTCCCGACGCGGTCAGCCAGTTTAGCGTTGAATCCTCGGTGCTCGGTGCACAGGATGGCGAGCACACCGGCGGCTACGTGAATGTAGTTACCCGTTCCGGAACCAACTCATTCCATGGATCAGCGTTTGAATTCATCCGAAACAACTTCATCGATGCCACCAACTTCTATTCCACATCAAAGGACACTCTGCACCAGAATCAATACGGCGGCACCTTTGGCGGTCCGATCAAACGCAACAAAATGTTTGCATTCGCCGGATATCAGCACACGAAGGCCGACCAATCGCAGGCGAGTACCGAGGCTTTTGTTCCCACCGCAGCAAACTTGGCAGGCGATTTCTCAGTCACAGATGGACCCAATTGCGAAGCATCCGGTAAGTTCGTTCAACTCGTCGACCCGCTGACCGGTGCGAGTTTGCCCGGCGATATTTATCCAACACCTCCCACATTCAACGCGCAAGCACTGGCCCTGCAGAAGTTCCTGCCCGCAATCGATCCCACCGTCGACACAAAGGGCTGCGGACTTGTTTCCTATTCCATTCCATCCGAGACATTCGATAACCAGTTCGTCACCAGGGTGGATTACACCATCAACCCAAAGAACAATATTTACGGCCGCTACTTGGTTGACGGGTACCAGGCTCCCGCTTTCTTTTCTCCAACCAACATCCTGATCACCACCCAATCCGGAAACATACAACGGGTACAATCTTTCACGCTCGGTGAGGCATACACCATATCGTCAAATCTCGTGAACGCCGCCCATGCCACGATCATGCGGCGCGTAAACAACCGCGGATATACCGCCAATGACATCAACGCGACTAACATCGGCGTCGATCTCTATCAGGCCGTGAAGAATGGCCTGCAAATGGCCGAAGGCAAATTTAATATCGGCGGCGGAACAAATTCGGTTTCCCATTTCAACGACAATACCCTTGCCATCGACGATGACGTCACCTGGGTGCGCGGCAAACACCAACTTGCCTTTGGCGGGGAGTGGGTTCAAAACGAGCTCAACATCGGCAATGCCTACGAATCCAACGGCATCTTCACCTTCAACGGCGAATACAGCGGCAGCGGACCGAACGGAGGAAGCGTCATAGGAGACCAGAGCCTGGACTTTCTCCAGGGAACCATGAGCGCCTTTCAGCAGAGCAAACAACAACAGAACGCGCTGCGCGGCCCGATTCCCAGCCTGTACATTCAAGACACCTACCACGCCACCAAGCGGCTGACGCTTGTTGCGGGTCTGCGCTGGGGACCAAATTTCATGCCCGTCGATTATTTCAACCGCGGAAGCGTCCTCAATATGGCTGATTTCTCGTCCAACACGGTAAGCAGTGTCTACCCCAATGCCCCCGCGGGTATCTTGTTTTATGGGGATAAGGGGGTTTCCAGGGGATTCACGAAAAGCTCACCCTGGCAGTTTTCTCCAAACGTCGGGGCCTCATTCGATCCATCTGGCGACGGCAAGACAGTGGTTCGTGTAGGGGCCCAATTGGCTTATGACCAACCAAACTTCTTCACCGGGCAGAGGGTCCAGCAGAACCCACCATTTGCCACCGCCATCAGCAACTTGCAAACGTCCTCATCCGGGCCCCTCAGTTTTAGCGCTCCCTGGTCCGTCGGTTCCATCACCACAAGCCCTTTCCCGCAGCCGAGCGTGCCTACTCCGGCACAAGCGAAATTCTTTCCGCAATCCCAGTACATTGTGATGCCTGACCAATTCCACGCGTCCTACACCATACAGTGGACACTGAGCGCCCAGCATGAGTTCCCCCTCGGCTGGCAAGCGCAGCTCGACTACATCGGTAACACCACCCGGCACGATCCCCTCGGCACGTTGCTGAGCCCTGCTGTCTTCATCCCTGGAGAGTGGGGAGCAAGTGGTACTGTCTGCTCGGGAATTGTTACGACCGGTCCAGCCGCAGTGAAGCCCGGCGCAGCAGGAACAAATTGTTCAACCACAAAGAACGAGGCATCGCGTTTTTCACTCACGATCGCCAATCCCCTTCAGGGGAATCAGATTGCAGGAGGCAGCACGGGTTCGTCCCTCGTGGGTGACGAGGGCATAGCCAACTACAACGGCTTGGTGGCTACGCTCCAGCATCGCCTTTCGTCTACCTTCAGTCTGCTTGCAAACTGGACATGGTCAAAATGCCTCGACGAAGCCGACGGACAAGGTGACCTCGCCGGCACGACCGTCGAGGATCCGAACAATCCCCGCCTGGACTATGGTCCCTGCGGTTTCGATTATCAAAATGTCGAAAACGTCGTGATCGTCGCCAAGAGCAATTTTCATCGCTTCAACCGCGCCGGTAGGCTGCTTATTAACGATTGGGAACTTGCGCCGCTAATGCATATTACGTCCGGCGCTGCTCTCAACGTGACCTCTGGGCAGGATAACTCGCTCACCGATGTGAACCTCGATCGCCCCAATCGGGTGCCTGGAGTCAGCCCCTACCATAAAGTGAAATTCAACAAAGCCAGTGGCGAAGCGAACCGTGAGTATCTCAACCCGGCCGCCTTCGCCCAGGTCACCGCTCCATGCGGGTCAAACCTTAATGGCTGCGCGCAACTCGGAACATACGGGAATGTCGGCAGGAACGCCTTCAGGACGCCTCCGTATTTCCAGCTCGACTCCCAAGTCTCCCGGACATTCCCTATTCACGAAAGCCTCGCTTTGGATTTTCGCCTGGAGGCTTTCAATGTGTTGAACCACCCCGATTTTGGGCTCGGTTCGCTCGGTTCGAACCAGGTCCTCACGTCGTCAACTTTTGGCCAGGTCTCATCGACCACGTCCACACCCCTCAATCAAGCCAGAGTCTTCCAGGGAAGCTTGAAGCTCATCTTCTAGTTCTGTTCCTCGCCGCCAATAATGCCGGATGAGGTGAAAGATCAGTACAACGGCAAGACGAACTACTTCCGGGACATCATCCCGATCTCCCGGCAAGTTGAGGCCTATCGAAAGACGATTCCGCGCCACCTTATTCCTAGACCCACTGGCAGGAACGAATCGTTGCCTCTGGCAGAAGAGAGCGCCCAGATGATATCGTCCGAGCGTTGTTTCAGATTTGCTTTCATCAGCGGAAGCTCAAAGCCTGTGCGTCGTCGAGTACCTGGCGTCTTCGCGAATTTGCTCAGGAATGAAGCCGTCAAATGATCAAGGAGATTCATGGCAGTCAAGGAGACTAATCGCAGGGATTTTGTGAAGGGCAGCAGCGCACTGCTTGCAGCTACCGCCGTTTCGTGGAATGCCTCCAGCTATGCCGCCATCGTTGGCGCCAACGATCGCGTCAAGGTTGGTGTCATCGGCTGCGGCGATCGCATGAAGAGCGCGTTAATTCCCGCCTTCCTTCAGCACTCCAAAGACATGAACTTTGAGTTGGTCGCCGTTTCCGACATTTGGAGTCGTCGTCGCGAAGAAGGCGCAGCCTACATCCAGAAGCTCAGCGGAGGCCCTGTCGACGCTGTTCGCAACAACGAAGAACTTTATGCGCGCAAGGATGTCGATGCGGTGCTCGTTGCTACCGCTGACTTCCAACATGCGCTGCACGGTGTTGAAGCCGTGAATGCAGGCCGCGATGCCTATGTTGAAAAGCCTACCGCTCACACCATGGACGACGCCCGCAAGTTTCTTGCCGCCGTCAAAAAGACCGGCAAAGTCGTTCAGGTCGGAACCCAGCGTCGCAGCACGCCGAGCTATCAAAAGGCCGCCGAATATATCAAGTCCGGACAGTTCGGCGACATCGTGATGGTCGAAATGACATGGAACGTAAATCAGCCAGGACGATGGCGCCGCCCCGACGTCGTCCCGCTTCTGAAGGAGCAGGACACCGACTGGAAACGCTATCTGCTCAACCGTCCATACGAGCCATTCGATGCCCGAAAGTATCTCGAGTTCCGTCTCTTCTGGCCTTATTCATCCGGTATCCCGGATCAGTGGCTTGTCCATCAAATCGACACTGTGCATTGGTTCACTGGCCTGCCCCATCCACGCAGTGTGGTTGCCAATGGAGGCATCTATTTGTGGAAAGACGGCCGCCAAAACTGGGACACGATGACCGCCGTGTTCGACTACGGCCCGCTCGACGATCCCGCAAAAGGCTTCCAGGTGCAATACACCTCGCGATTCACAAACTCCGCCGGCGGCGTCAAGGAGCTTTACTACTCCAACGGCGGCATGATCGACATGGACAAACAAACGGTGACTCCCGCTGGTGGCCTGACCGCTCGTTCTGCCGCCGAGATGGGAATGAGGCCCAACCTGCTGTCCAGCTTTTCGCTCGTCGAGAAGGCCGAGTCCGTCTCGACCGATGCTGACACCCACAGCGACCCACAAACCTCGGCCAACATGCGCAACTGGATGGAGTGCGTCCGTTCCCGCAAAACTCCCAATGCGCCCATCGAGGCTGGATATAGTCATTCCATCGCGTTGTGTATGAACGTCGCCGCCATCCAGACCGGCCAGAAGGTCACCTTCGACGACAAGACCCAGCAGGTAATGGTGGGAGGCAAGGTTTATGCGTAGCATGGCAGTGTTGGGACTCGTCGCTACCACAATGCTACTCACAACTTCGACCTTCGCCTCCAAATCCGCCGGTGGCGTACAGGTCGTCACGGACGAAGCCCATCGACGCGTCGACATCACCATCGACGGCCAGCCCTTCACCTCCTACATCTGGCCTGTTTCACTCAAGAAACCTGTTCTCTATCCGCTTGTCTCCGACGAAGGGATCACTGTCACTCGTGGCTTTCCGCTCGATTCGCGACCGGGAGAGCGCGTTGACCACCCGCACCACGCCGGGCTGTGGTTCAACTATGGCAATGCCAACGGCTTCGACTTCTGGAACAACTCCGACGCCATCAAGCCGGAAAGTCGCACCAAAATGGGCAGCGTTGTTTTCAAAAAGATTCTGTCTACCAAGAGTGGCCCCGACTTCGGTGAACTGCTCGTCGAGTCGACCTGGATTACGGGTGATAACCGGCCGATCCTTGATCAAACAATGCGCTATATTTTTTCGCGCCGCAAACATGCACGCGCAATCGATCAGGTAGTCACGCTCAGAGCTCTCGACCGTGTCGTCTTCAACGACGACAAGGAAGGCCTCCTCGGTATGCGTGTTGCCCACTGGCTCGAATCACCCGATGAAAAGGGCGGCATTTTCATGGATGCAAACGGGCGACCCACCAAAGTAGAAGCTGCCAACACGACCGATGCTACCGGCGTTTACCTCACCAGCGAGGGCGTCAAAGGAGAAGCCGCCTGGGCGACACGGGGCCGATGGTGCTCTCTCACTGGACACACCGGGAACCACACGGTGACCATTGCGATATTCGACAGCCCGAATAACCCCGGTTACCCAACCTACTGGCACGCGCGAGGCTACGGATTGTTCGCCGCCAATCCGTTGGGGCGCAGCATCTTCGACCCAAAGCAGCCCGCGTTTAACTTCACCATCGAAAAGAATCATACGGCTGTTTTCCGTTACCGCGTAATCCTGTATTCGCGCGATGCAGGGGTAGACGAGTTAAATCGGGAAGCTGATACCTTCGCAACCGAGTACAAGTAGCGAGCACCAATTCGTTCAAGGAGGATATCGGATGGAACGTTTCAACTCGTTGCGCCGAAATTTTCTTCGCACCGGTGGCATGGGAGTCGCGGCCGCTGCGATACCCATGGCTTCTCTCGCGGCCTCGGCTCAAGAAGGAGCGGGCTCTGCCCCAGGAGCATCCGGAATATTTGATGTGCGCAAGTACGGCGCCAAAGGAGACGGCAAGACACTCGATACCGATGCCGTCAATCGCTCCATTGAAGCCGCGGCTGCTGCGGGTGGCGGCGTCGTTCTGTTTCCCTCCGGAACTTATCTCTGCTTTTCAATCTACTTGAAGAGCCAGGTCCACCTGGTTCTTGACCAGGGAAGCACCATACTGGCGGCCGATTCGCCATTGCCGGGTCAACAGACCGGCTACAACGGCGGCGCTTATGATTCCGCCGAACCAAATACAGAGTGGGATGCCTTTCAGGACTACGGTCATAATCATTGGCACAATTCGCTACTATGGGGCGAAAGCATCCACGACATCAGCATTACAGGACCGGGTCTCATCTGGGGGAAAGGTCTTTCCAATGGCCGCGGACGAAGAGGAGATGGCGCGCCCTTCGTTGCTGAGCAGGCCGGCGTCGGGAATAAGGCCATCGCTTTAAAGAATTGCTCCAACGTGCTCTTGCGGGATTTATCGATCCTCAAAGCCGGCCATTTCGGTCTGCTTCTTACCGGCGTCGACAACTTGACCATCGACAACCTCAAAATAGATACCGATCGCGATGGCATCGACATCGACTGCTGTCAAAACGTCCGCGTATCCAACTGCACCGTTAACTCACCCTGGGACGATGGCATTTGTCCGAAGTCGAGTTTTGCCCTCGGCTACGCGCGGCCGACCAGAAACCTCACCATCACAAACTGCTGGGTGACCGGCTATTACGAACTCGGCTCCGTGCTCGACGGCACTTTCAAGAAATTCGCACCCGACTTTCGCGTTCCCCGCACGGGCCGGATCAAATGCGGCACGGAATCGAACGGCGGCTTCATTAACGTCACAATCTCCAACTGCGTCTTCGAAGGCTGCCAGGGATACGCGCTTGAGTCGGTCGACGGTGCATTGCTTGAAGATTTCGCCATCACCAATACCACCATGCGCGATCTCTCCTCGCCCCCGCTCTTCATGCGTCTCGGCGCTCGTCTGCGCGGTCCCAAAGACAGCACCAAGGTGGGAACCATGAAGCGCGTAGTCATCAGCAATCTCGCCTGCTTCAACGCGCCACAAAAACAAAGCTCCATTCTTACTGGAATTCCCGGTTACTTCATCGAAGACATCAAGCTCTCCAACATCTATATCGAGACTGCGGGAGGAGGGAAAGCCGAAGATGCAAAGGTGCAACCACCGGAACTTGAGAACGGCTATCCAGATCCGGGAAGGTTTGGCCTCATGCCGGCCTCCGGCTTTTTCCTGCGCCATATGCGCAATGTGGAAATGAGTCATGTGGAGATTGCGAACGCCGCCCCGGACGCACGGCCAGCGTTCTATTTGAACGATATCAATCGCGCCGATTTCTTCGCGATCTCGGCTCCGCGCGGATCTGAGGGTGCCTTCGCTCTACACGGCGTCAAGGACTTGCGCATCGGCTGGAGCAGGGCCGCGGCCGATGCAAACCTGAGCAGCATCGATGACAAGATTCTGTAAACACAAGGTGGCGCAAGCCTGAAGCACGACCTTTACTAACCAGGCTGAGGTGCCAGCGCGCAATTCTCAGCAATGCCGTATTAGCCCCTAATAAGAGGATGAGGAGCCAGACACGATGAATTGTCGAATGAGGTTCGCGGCCGTTGCATTGCTGTTGTCCGCTTGGTCCGTCGTCGCGTGTGCACAACCGGACTACTTCAGCAATTGGCCGGCAGGAAGATCTCCGCAAGAAGTCGGGAAGAGACTTGCAGAGCACTTCATCACCAGTCCTCACCAGCATTCGACAATCTTCTACGGAGAAGTCGGCACGTGGTATGGGGCGCTGACCTTCGCAAAATTGACTTCCGATTCCGATTTAAGAGACAGACTCATCAAGCGCTTCGATCCATTGCTTCCAGGCGGGTCCGAGACCAGTCTGATCGGCAAACGCAGACATGTGGATGACGAAATATTCGGTATCGTTCCCTTGGAAATCGGCCTACAGACAAAGGACCAAAAATATCTCGACTACGGCAAGCAGTTTGCCGACCGTCAATGGGAGAACCCTCAGCCAGACGGGCTTTCATCGGAAACGCGATATTGGATTGACGACATGTATATGCTGACCATTCTTCAACTGGAAGCCTATCGGGCTACAGGGGACAAGACATATCTGAATCGGGATGCGCAGGAGATGGTCTCTTATCTGGACAAGCTGCAGCAGCCGAACGGGCTTTTTTATCATGCTCCCGACGTGCCTTTTTTCTGGGGCCGGGGCGATGGTTGGGTCGCAGCCGGAATGGTGGAAATGCTGCGCGATCTTCCGGCTGACCATCCGCAGCGAGCCCGCATCATGCGCGGCTACAAAACCATGATGGCCGCCCTGCTCAGCTATCAGGGAAAGGATGGCACGTGGCGGCAGTTGATCGATCGCGATGACGCGTGGCCCGAGAGTTCCGGATCGGCGATGTTTACCTTTGCCTTGATAACCGGGGTGAAGAATGGATGGCTCGATCCTCACACCTACGGGCCTGCCGCTAGAAAAGCGTGGATCGCGGTTACCGGATACATTGACCAGAACAGCGATGTGACGAGCGTCTGTGAAGGTACTTCGAAGCAGAACGATCTGGAGTACTACCTGGAACGCACGCGCAGAACCGGCGATTATCACGGGCAGGCCCCGATCCTATGGGCAGCGACGGCGCTGCTGCGCTAGTTGGAGGTTTACGTGTATCGAAAACGGATGGCAGGCCGAGCGCAGTGAGTACGAATGCTGAACGTCATCAGAGAGTAGCAATCGCTATGGGAGGAAGATGGATAACTAAACTGGTAGTTGTCGTTCTCCTCTTCAAATCGCTCGATTGCTTCCCACAGACTCCGCAACTCGACGGTATTGCCCATATTGCGCTTCGCGTATCAGACCTCGACAGCTCGCGAAACTTCTTTCGCCGCCTCGGTTTCGAAGAATCGTTTTCTCTTGCCAGCGGCGGAACAACGAAAGAAGTCTTTGTCAAGATCAACGACCGTCAGTTCATCGAACTCTATCCGCGAGTCGACGCCCACCAGGCGTTGGGATGGATGCACGTCTGCTATGAATCAGATTCGCTGAACGATCTGAATTCATCGTATGCTGCGCGTCGCCTGAAACCCTCACCCGTGGTCAAGGCCGGAGCCGGCAATCTCATTTTCTCTCTCAAGGACCCAGAGGAACGGGTCGTCGAGTTTACGCAATACATGCCGGGCTCTCTTCATTTCGTCGACCGAGGGAAACATCTGGGTGAGCATCGAATCTCGAACGAGTTGATTGGAATTCGCATTTCCACTCCTGACTTGGCCCTATCGGAGAGGTTTTACAAATCCGGGCTCGGATTTGACGAGCAACATGTGAAATCCGGACTTCGAATGCGCATCTCCAGCAATAGTCACCAGTGGATCGAACTCGACCATGCGAACGCTATTCGTCAGATTGAATTCTGGATGCTGGTTTCCAATCCCGACGAGGCAGCGCATTATGCGTTGGAACAGGGGTTTGCCGTGAGGCGGAAGAATCGGGTTGCTTTCATAGACGATCCAGATGGAAACACCTTTGCATTTACAGAGGACCATTGAAAACTCTAAGGACATCGCAGGATGCTTGCGGACCACACGCCTTTGCTGAGACATCCCGTGAAGGAGGGAAACTTCCTATGGCGAGCGGTGGCTGTAGATGAAAACGTAGCTGTCAGAGCATCTGGAAACAATGCAAAACCACAGCTTTCAATAGTGAGGTTGCAAATCATTCAATCAAAAACCGTTAGGAGCGTGCGATTTCAACAGATTTCAATAACTAGCTGAAACTGGTTCGGGACCAGGGGGTAGGAGGTTCAAATCCTCTCTCCCCGACCATCTAAACGTTTTAATATCAATCAAATACAGACGACTTTGCAGCGAACGCGTTTTGCTAGGTCACCCAAAAAGTCACCCATAAGAAAGGGTGACCAAGTTAAACTTGTCGTTCAAATCCAATTCATTCGTCAGCGTTAAGGCCAATCGTGATCACAGATTTGAACGAACTCAT
>CZKL01000100.1_pt1 | contig 28879 bp, 26 predicted proteins | sample 1122441 | NCBI WGS metagenome assembly CZKL01 (sample SAMEA3539301, study PRJEB10725) | soil metagenome | biome: tundra; feature: field; material: soil | place: USA | collected 2010-05 | depth 0.15 m
ACGGCCACTGGTCAGTCATGAAGTCATTATCCAATTGATCGCCAACACAACCACCAAATCGGGGTTGAAAATCCGCGCCGAACTGGACCCACGGCGCTACCCCACCGGAACACAGGTAAGCGACGCGGAGCTCGCCTCACTCAATTTGAAACGATCCGATTTCCACGGTGAATGGAACTACACACTCATGCCGCCTCTGAAATAAATCAGTCAATTTATTGTGACGCGATTCCTTAGGCCAATCTGGATCGCCGTCTGGAGCAGAGATGTCATCTACAAGCCTGAATTTTGGCCGTTGGTACCTGGTATAAGCGCGATCATCGCGCAAACGATCCTCTGTGAAGCAGGCACTGACGTCTCCGGGTTCCGAAACGCCTCAGCGTTCGCATCCTGGCTGGGCCTATGTCCAGAGAAGAAGATCAGCGGCGGCAAGGTTCTATTTACCAAGAGCCGGCGCGTTCGAAGCCGAGTTGCAACTGCCCTGCGGATGGGCGCCCAATCTCTTCACCACGCCAAAGACTATCTGGGCGAGTTTTTCCGCAGAATTGTCCGAAAGCTCGGCAAACCCCAAGCCATCACAGCCACAGCTCATAAGCTCGCCCGAATCGTATTCCACCTGCTGAGCACGAAGGAGTCCTACAACGAGGCGATATTTCACAAGTCAGAAGAGGAGACCATACGGCGCGCGGAGATGCGACTTCGCAAACAAGCTGCACACCTGGGATTCCATATCGTGCCAGCCGAGAACGGTTAAACGTTCCTTGGGAGTCGGCAAGTGAGGTGGAATCTACGAAGATCCCGGCGGATCCGGTTCAAGCCCAATCCGATCATTGACCGCATTGTGTTCACCCCCGCTTTGTGAGGCTTGAGACGAAACGGGATAGGTGCGAAAAGTACCAATCTCGCCCGCTGAAGGCAGGCAAAGCTGGGATCGATCTCAGGAATGATGGTCGTCGACGGCATGAGGGCGGTCTTCCGCATGTCTTTTCTCCTTTTGTTTCCAGCCGCAAAAGAACCAGTCGGGACGGTTCGAAGAATTCGACAAGAATTCCAAATCTCCAAATAAGGATGGGACCAGACGATCTGGGTAAGGACGCAAGCGAAGTCTGCTCCGAGGCAGAGGACCGAAATGCGCTAACTCTCAATCTCCGTCTTTTCTGCGCATCTCGGCCCATAATCCCAAAACACTATTTCGGCACAACGACCAATGCTGTCGGATTAGCTATCGTTGTGAACGGCGAACCTGGAACCGCAGAAATGCTTGTCGGCGTGATCGTGTACACGTAAAGTTTGTTCGTAGAATCGCTGAGCGCGTACAGGTGATTGCTATTATCCCAGTGTATCTGGTTGATAGGAGCAGTTGTGAGTACAGAACTGTACGGCGTGATTGGATTAGCTCCATTGAAATGGAACACTTGTAGGCCATTTCCACCAAGAGCAAGAAGCTTTCCCGATGGAGACATATTCATTATGGATGGGGTCACCTCCGGCGAAGGCATGTTTTCAGAAGTGTTGCTGCTGACAAATTAGCACCGAGTGGCCTCCCCCGCCACGCACTCGGGCCCGGGTCGCAAGCGCGACAAGGCCGTGTACAACGTCTCGCTGTCGGCGTCATAATACCATCCACCGTCAATCCCGGTGAGGTCATCTTGTCTTCGCGGAGCTGGCAGCAGATCGAGGAACTGTACCATTCCGCGTGCGAGCACGGCATATCGGTTCTCGACGGCGCCGATCCCGACATCCGCAAGCAGGTCGAAAGACTGCTGTCGCAAAGCGGCGGCAAGCTGCTCGATCAAAGCGTGGCAGACCTGATTGACAGCCTCACGGAAAACTCCATAGCCCCCGGGTCCCAACTGGGCCCCCTACAAAATTGAAGCTGTGCTTGGGCAAGGGGGCATGGGCCAAGTCTTCCGCGCCAGGGATACGCGCCTGAGCCGGGCCGTCGCCATCAAGATATGCAAGCAGGAGTTCATCGATCGCTTCGAGCAGGAAGCACGCTCCATCGCAGTCATCAGTCACCCCCACGTCTGTACGCTTTATGACGTGGGGCCCAACTATCTCGTCATGGAACTTGTCGAGGGCGAAACCCTGGCCTCGCGCCTGAAACATGGCAAACTGTCCCTCAGCGAAACCCTCCGCTTCGGCACCCAGATCGCCGAGGCGCTCGCCGTGGCCCACGCCCAGGGCATCATTCACCGCGATCTGAAACCCGCCAACATCATGCTCACCAAGTTCGGCGTAAAGGTGATGGACTTCGGGCTGGCAAAGTCGGCTGTAGACCCCTCCTTCACGGCTCCCGGCGCAGTGATGGGCACGCCTGCTTACCTACCGCCGGAGCGCCTGGAAGGAAAGGAAGCGGATGCGCGTTCCGACATCTATGCATTGGGATTGCTGCTGTCAGAGATGATCACCGGCAGGCGCTCTTCAACCCCTGAAAGCTTGCCGCCCGCTCTCGGCCGAGTTATCGACAGGTGCCTGCAAGTGGATCCAGACGAACGCTGGCAATCCGCGCGCGACCTGAAATGGGAGTTAGAAGCAGTCGCACTCGCGCCAACTGCATCCCCGTTGCGTCCTCGCTACGCATTTTTTGCCGGTTCTCTAGCTTTGTCCGTGCTCTTGCTGGCCGCGCTTTCCTTCCTATACTTCCGGCGGCAATCAGCGCCGCAGATCATGACGCGCGTGAACATCCTGCTTCCCGAAAAGTCTCTGGTCCGATCCCTTGCGGTTTCTCCCGACGGGCGCTTCATCGCAGCGGTTCTGGTCAAGGACGGGAAACAGCAAATCTGGATTCGTTCTCTCGATGCCCTGGAGCTCATTCCTCTCGCCGGGACCGATAACGCCGTGGATCCCTTCTGGTCCCCCGACAGCCGCTTCATCGCCTTCTTTGCCGATGCCCGGCTGAAGAAGATCGAACGCTCGGGAGGCCCCGTGCAGACCCTCTGCGATGCGCTCGGTGCCGTCGGAGGAACCTGGAATCGCGAAGGCGACATCCTCATTGGTGCCTTGAGGAATGTGCAAAGGCTCTCCGATTCCGGTGGAGCAGTCACGGATCTGCCCGGAAGCGCGATTTACCCCGTCTTTCTACCGGATGGGCATCATTACCTCGGCACGCGAAACTCCGGAGTGTGGTTGAGTACGATCGACGGATCCCAGACCCGTCCTATCCTTCCCGACGTTTCCACCACCGGCAGAGTCGTGGAGCCGCGCTCGGGCAGCCACCTGGGCGCCATACTGTTCACGCGTGCCGGTAACCTGATGGCTTTGCCCTTCGACGTGAAGAGACTCGAAGCGGCGGGCGACCCATTTGCGGTGGCACAGCAAATTGCAGCGGGCACAAACTCCAGTCCACTGGCCGCGTCTTCCTACAACGGAGTAGTGACCTATGTCTCAGGCCGCCGAAGCCAGAGGCAATATGTCTGGCGGGACCGCCAGGGCAGGAATTTGGGCGCCATCGGCGATGCGGGCGGCGTGGTGATGATCTCCCCCGATGGGAAACGCCTCGTAGGAGATCCGGGAGGAACGATAACGCTTCTCGAATTCGCACAAGGGTTGACCACGCGTTTGACGATGGGCTCTTCGGGCGGAATGAATCCTGCATGGTCGCCCGATGGCCGCTATGTCGCCTATAACGGAGGGCACGGTATTTATCGAAAGGCCACGGACGGGGGCGCGCCCCAGGAACTGCTGCTTCGCTCCGAAACCTTGGCAGTTCCCAAAAGCTGGTCGCCCGATGGCCACTATCTGATCTACGCGCGAGTCAATGCGGGAACCGGGGCGGACCTGTTTGCCTTGCCGATCGCACAGCCTGACTCTCATCCACTGGTCCTGGCGCAGACGCCGGCAACCGAAGACCAAGGCCAGTTTTCGCCCGACGTCCATTGGGTCGCATATACGTCCAATGAATCCGGCCAGAGCGAAATCTATGTCATCCCCTTTCCGCCTGCCTCCAACGCGGGCAGATGGGTCGTGTCCAGGGGCGGCGGCGTCATGCCACGCTGGCGGCGTGACGGGAAAGAGCTCTTCTACATCTCTCCCGACTGGAAGATGATGGCGGTCGACATCCGCACCAACCCCAATTTTCAGTCTGGCATGCCGCGCGCCCTTTTCGATACTGAAATGGTCGATACCGGAATTCGCACCGGTCCGATGAGTTGGGACATCTCCGCGGATGGTAAGCGTTTCCTGATTATCAGCGAGAATTCCGCCAGCGCTTCTTCTCTAAACATCATCCTGAATTGGCGGCCGGATCAGCCCAAATAGATATCCCTCGAGTAGCTAAGTCCTTCTTGAAGTTTGGAGCGGATCGAAGTGAGTCATCCCTCGGATTCGCTAAGACCGCAGAATTCCAAAGCCCAAACGCAACAGCGCAAGCCAGCTTCTCGGGTTCAAAGTATCCAAGCCAGCGGAAAGCCGTGCAATCCGTACCAGTTCCTGTGGTGGAAATCCATTGGGAAGCTTTGCCATCAGCTTTGCTGCCTGATCTCGATTCCCTGCTGATTTCTCACGTTTGGCCTTCTCCAATAAGATGGGCAGCTCTTCGAGCGTTGGATCTGGGCAGTACGCTGGCGTCCCGGGCTCATAGCGCCAGGACTGGGAGAGTGGACCTGCATCAAGGCCATCGAATCCCATATCATCCAGCAGCGCGATTACGAGCTTCTTCGCATCGGTATCCTCCCCCGATACCGGAAGTGCAATGCGGCCCTTCGTGCCATTCGGGCATACCTTTGTGGAGAAGACTGTCCGCTGTGATGTTGTTGAGCACCTTGATGACGGGACGCCCCAAAATACTGGAAGTCCATTCGCTCTCTGTCATGTCGGCACCTATCCCGTCAATCACACCGTCGCGCAAGGGATAGTAATTGTCGGTGTCAAGGATTGGAGACTTCGATGGCAGCTTTAGAAGCAGATCCCTGGGAAGCGAAGGCACGTTCTTTACGGGGATTGTGACGACGAGGAGGTCCGCCCCTTCTGCCACATCCGAGATCGCGACCGGAGTAGCTCCTGTGTCCTTGGCGATCTGTGAAAGTGTCTCCGGGCCGCGCGAGTTCGCGATCCGCACGGTGCGCTTGAGATTGCCGAAGTGCCGTGCCAGCGCCGATCCGATGTTGCCCGCTCCAATAATTCCGATTTTCATCTCTCCTCCGGGGTCATTTCGATTCGCCGAGCGGCAAGTCGCTCGCACTACAACGTACGTTTCCCTGATTAGGAAACGTGCGTTGTAGATTCAACAAAAGTTGTTTATCCTGCAAACATGGCGGAGAGTACCTCAATAAAGACGACAACGGGGCACACTTTTAAAGCGGCGATGATTGCCGAAAAGGACCGCGCCATAGTGCTTGCTGCCCGGGAGCATTTTTTGCGGGACGGCTTCTCAGGCGCATCCATGGACGGGATTGCGAAGTCCGCTGGCGTATCCGTGAAGACGATCTACAGTCATTTTGAGAACAAAAACGAACTTTTCAGCAAGGTGATGATTGCGGCGTGCACCGACCATCTGCTCTCTGAAAACCTTCCTTCGGATGAGGGGCTTGCAAACCGGTTCGCTTGGTTCCGTGAAGCGACACAGCGCGGTCTCATGCAAGCTGGCCAGGAATATCTCCGCCACCTCCTCTCCGAGGAGCAACAAAAGCGGAGATCCTGTTTCTCTTTACCTTACTGTGCGGCATTACATTGGGAGTCTTCGAATACAGTACGTATCCGGCGATCTGGATGGTTCTACTTATCCTTCTTTTCCTCGGTGTTCGATTAGGGTTCTCAGCGTCCGCCCTGGGACTTCTGATCGTGATCTCCGTAGGAGGGTATCTGACTATTCTGGGTAGCGGCCCGCTGGGTGCTGATTCAGGCCACTCGCTTCCCAACCGGATGCTCTTCTTCCAGATTTTCACAGCGCTTTCCATGGTTGCTCTCTATGTCACCGAAGTAGCGATGTGTGCCAATCGCAGGGTCCAGAAGGGTTTGCAGGAAAGTGAGTTTCAGTTTCGGTCTCTCGCCGACGAATTGGAAGGTCGTGTGGATCAGAGGGCTAGGGAGTTGCAGAAAGAGATTGCAGAACGTGAGCTAATTCAACAGGATCTCATCAACGCAAAACTCCTCGCTGAAGAATCGAACCGAGCTAAAAGCGCGTTTCTCGCAAATATGAGTCACGAGTTGCGCACGCCGCTCAATGCAATTCTTGGTTATAGCGAACTTCTTGAAGAGGATGCAGTTTCCAATCATGATAAAGGAGCTGCGCAAGACCTCCAACGTATCCAAACGGCTGGCCGTCACTTACTGACTCTGATCAACGATGTGCTGGATATTTCGAAGATTGAGGCGGGTGGGCTTGAACTGTTTTGCGAGCGTGCCTCAATCGCCATGATAGTAAGCGATGTTGCGTCAACGATAGAACCGCTCGCCCGGATGCAAAACAATACATTCCTTATTAACATCGAGGATCCCAACGGATCTGTCTACGTCGATGCCGTCAAATTCAGGCAGTGTCTTTTGAACCTGCTCAGTAATGCGTGCAAATTCACTAAGAACGGCACGATTTCTCTCACCGTTCTAAACGGTACGCTTCGATCCGAAGAGGGAACGCGGTGGATGGTAAGTGATACGGGCATTGGTATCCCCGAAAAAGACCGACAAAAAGTGTTCGAGGCTTTTTCGCAGGTGGACTCGTCGTCTACCCGTCGCCATGAAGGAACTGGGCTGGGCCTCGCGATCAGTCAGCGTCTAGCGCAACTGATGGGCGGCTGGATCGACTTAGAAAGCAAAGTCGGTGTAGGTTCTACTTTCACGATTCACTTGCCGGCTGGCGTCGAGGTAACAAACGCCTTGCAGCCAACTCCAAAAACTGTGGCGAAGGCGATGAACGTGCGCCACTTGGCGACCTCCTTGTCAGGGTCCAAGGGTTAGAAAGAGCATTTCAATCCTGCTCCGTCGTTCATCCCGCTCCAAGTAGTTCCAATTCAATCGCCACTATCTGTGAACTTGATCTATAGTGGTCTGGTTCGATTTGCTCCTATCTTCCCGGATTGCAAAAAATAAGTCGCTTGGCTGCTGCGTCCAGCAGAGGTCTGAACGCGGACTTATAGGGCTCGCCGATGCGGTGGATCGCTTCTCGCGCTCGCTTAAGTCATCCTTGTGGCCGTTGACATTCGTCAACAAGTCCATAGTGCACAGGGTTTGTTGTTCAGCCCCGCCCTGTCACCCAATGAAATGTCATCGTGGCTGGACGACTACCGCAATCGTCAGAGGATGTCTGGTTAAGCGAAAGGGTAGGCCCGTTCGGTTTCAACACTCGCGCCAATGTTGTGAGCCACACTTCACCGAGAGTCTATTCCGAGGCGGGAATCGCGCCTTAAGGCCATTTCAACGAGTGCTGTTGCGACAGTTTCAAATTCTGGATGCGCCTGCGAAAGGTAGAGCCACTTGCCTAAAACCTTGTGCGAAACAAGTTGAGGGAATTCCGCTCTGACGGTTGCATGATGCTCTCGCGACGTGCAGACCATTAGCCCATTCCAAGGTTCCTTCCCATCCGCAATTGCGAGGTAGAGTTTGCCATCCAGGTACGCAGCATCCATGTTGAAAAACTTCCTCTGCAAATAGCGGGTCTCATTCTCAAATGGTTCGAAGAGCCACAATAGCGGGTTCCGTCGCTTCGCGGGTTGAGATTTTCTCACGATATGCCTCACTCTAGAGCTTGGACCGGGCGCAATGCTGGGCGGCGCCTTGATTGTTCCTATCGGCGAAATTATCGAGGCAGATAGACGTACCTCACAGGGAGTGGCTGAACTGCCGAAGCCTGCGAATACTGAGAGTCTACTCGAACTGATTGGACTCAGGGAGCGCTCCTTGCAGCGCTTTTTAAGGCAAAGGAGACTTACCATTCTCACTTGTGCCGCCATGTGCTACCTTACGGAGATCAAACGGCTTCACGGATTCACGCGAAGATAAGGCAGCTTCAGGAGCCCGGACTTCGGCGAATCAGCAAGGTGGCTGAATGCAAACAAGTGTCATCACGGATCTTTCCGAGGCCGCGCCAGTCCGGGCGAGCGCGAAGGATGTCCCGCCTGCCCCCCCGCGCAATATCGCTGTTGATGCCTATCGCGGCCTAGTCATGCTGCTCATGATGGGCGAAGTCATGAGTTTTTCCAAAGTTGCGAGTGCTTTCCCCAATAGTCTGTTCTGGCGAGTTCTTGCGTACAACCAGACCCATGTCCCTTGGGCTGGGATGAGTCTGCACGACACGATTCAGCCGTCGTTTACTTTCTTGGTTGGCGTCGCTCTTCCTTACTCCATTGCCAGCCGTTTGCGAAAGGGCCAAGGGTTCAAGGTGCAATTGGCTCATGCCCTTTGGCGGAGCCTGGTGCTGGTCGCGCTCGGCATCTTTCTTCGGTCCATTGACAGTCCGCAAACGAACTTCACCTTCGAAGACACTCTTACCCAGATTGGACTCGGCTACACATTCGCCTTCCTGCTAACGTTCTGCCGCCCCAGATGGCAGTGGACTGCACTGGCCGTGGTCCTCTTCGGCTATTGGCTGGCTTGGGCACTTTATCCGGCTCCAGGGCCGGCTTTCAATTACGCGGCAGTAGGCGTCCCTGCAGGCTGGAACCATAACTTCACCGGCTTCGCGGCGCATTGGAACATGAACAGTAATCTAGGTCAGGCTTTCGACCTGTGGTTCCTCAATTTGCTCCCGCGCGCGTCCCGCTTCGCATTCAATGGAGGCGGTTACCTCACTTTGAGTTTTATTCCCACCCTCGGCACAATGCTCCTAGGGCTTCGCGCGGGCGAATGGTTTCGCGAGGCCGCGCCCAAGATTCCGATCAAGCGTTTCCTGGTTGCCGGATTGATTCTCGTGAGCGCAGCACTTGTTCTGCACTGGGCGGGTGTATGTCCGATCGTCAAGCGCATCTGGACGCCAAGCTGGACGCTCTTTAGCGGCGGTGTTTGCTTCTTTTTCCTCGCAGCATTTTCATGGGTCATCGATTTCAAGGGCTATCGACGCTGGGCATTCCCGCTCGTCGTCGTAGGCATGAATTCGATCGCGGCTTACCTGCTGGTTCACATGTGCGAGGAATTCATCATCAGCAGCCTGCACATCAATCTCGGTCGCCGTGTCTTTCAGATATTCGGAACGGGCCTGGAGCCGTTGATGCTTGGGATCACTGTAATGCTCATCTACTGGTACATTTTGTTCTGGATGTATCGCCGGAAGATATTTCTTCGCATCTGACGTGCGAATTTGGAGGCGCTATTATTTAGCCTGAGTTCCACCAGCAGTCGGAACGGCTTGTACTATGCCGTCGGGCAATCCTGAGTGCAGCCATGATAATAGCGTTGTGCGACCGTAACGATTGATCAACCCCGCGGAACGCTCGCAGGCAGCACGGTGGGCTGCCTGTGATTCCCGTTCGCTGGCGCTATGTGCCAGCAGCGCATCGATGGCGTCCAAGGTGAGTTGTGGTGCGTGGTCTTTCATGAGTGCATCCGCAGGGCACCCTCCGCCCCACAATTCCACAAGCCCTTCGCGAAACCATAGCGGTGCTCGCGGACCAGCCTCGCGTTCAACGAGTGCATGCAGAAATTCATGGCGCATGGTTCTCTGCAATAGACCTCGTGCCGATAACGTGCGCAGAGGTTGTGATGCGATGAGACTTCCCTGTGTGAATGCCGCGATCCATCCTGGAGCTAGCGTCGCATCGCGGAATGCGGTTGTGCTCGGAAAAGCTCGAAGCATGAAAGATTCAGGCGCGCTCAACCCTGAGACGCGCTCTGCTTCAGAGCGTGCCCGCTCTATCTCCGGCAAATAGATTGCGTCGGACGCGTCGAGTGATTGCAACAGAAGTCCTTGCCCGGCGAAACTCTTCCAAGGATCGCCCGTGAGCTCGTCGTTGACATCTGTGCCCGGAAAATAATTCGACAATATGTCGTTTGCCTTATGACCCTGCGCGGCCATTGCGGCGGCGCCAGTCTGGCAGAGCCCAACACCGTGACCCCAACCCCGGCCTCGAAAGAAGAACGAATCCCCCTTCTGACTCACTTCAAACCATGTACTGGGAACGCGGTTCCATCCCAGTGCTTTGCCTACGGCTATACGGAAGTCCTCGGCTGGGACTTCCTTCTCATCCAGTCGCAATGAAACGGCGCGGCCAGACTCGCCGCGCCGTTCAACCGTCAAGTGTTGCCATCCCGGCGCCGCGATTCCTGCCGCCTTAAGAGCCGTAGTTATCTCCGTAAGCGTTAGTTCCGACCTCCATCCCTTGCTGCCGCCTGCGGAGCAGTATCTGTCCGCTTGCGAAGGAAGATACGCCACCCCGGTCGCTCGTGGCCATATCTCGTTCGGCTGAGCCGTGCGACCCCCGCAATCCTTGTGAAAGTAACTTAGCGCGCGTTGTCCTTTAAACCACAACGTTTCTCCCGAGGTGGCCAGAGCAGCCGACTCTGCGATTGAAATCCTCACGGCATCTGAATGCCAACGCAAAAGCTGACAGTGGGTCGAATCGCACAAGTCGTAATCGGCGTGGCCATGAGACTCATGCAACGCAAACGAACGGACCACGACGGCAAGTGCCTTAAGTGATTCCGCGCTATCGTCGTCGCCGCTTTCACTGGCAACGACCCGCTGTACATAACTCTCGAGAGGCATTGAGACCACGATCACTAGTATCCCCGCCCGGGCCGTGACCATGACAGGAAATCGCAGAGTCTCGACTTCTCCATGCGCCTTCAAGGTCACCGCTCCTTTGAGCCAGATGGCAGCCACTTCCTGTGTATGATTGCCGGATGCGCGCACGACGCTGTCGCCACTGGCGCGAATCGTCTCCGATTTGCTTAGTGTTCTGGCGGAACATCGTGCGCAAGTCTGGATCGTCGCGTTGGAGACGGGCGTCAAGCCGATCTCACGATCGTGCCAGAGCGTCCACATTCCAACGCGCACGATTCCTGGTGTACCTGACACCGCCGAAGCGATCACATTCTGTCGCAAGCCAGGTTGCGTCGCGATCAAAATAATTCCAACGACGGCAATGTTCATGAAGAGTCGGTTCAAGCGACCGAGGGTCATTGCCGCTCCAAAGGCCCATGGGCCAACAACTCTCCAGCCACCCGCGCTGCATCTGCTCCTCGACCTGCGGGCAGATAGACAACGACAACGACTCGCGGGTTTCCTGCCGGTGCCAAACCCGCAAACCAGCCATGTGTGCGACTCGAATTGAAGCTCTCTGCGGTTCCAGTCTTACCCATCACAGGCACACCTCCGAGGCTTGCTGGTCCAGCCATGCCAAAGCTCGCAGAATCTTCTAGTCCGTGGCGTAATGTCTGAGCAGACACTGTATTCGAGTGCAAATTCAATTCCACCGCAAGCCAACGATAGGCTGCGGCGAGTTCCAGCGGAGTTACGCGGATGTTCTCAATTCCGAGCACCGTCAATTGCGTTGCTTGAACTGTACGAGGCTCACGAAAATCGGCGACAGCCTCTTCCCTTACTAACCCTGTAGCACTGAGCAATCCTGTGGGGCGTAGCAATCTCCCAAGCTGTTCAGGCTTGATCGAGCGCGCAACCGCTGCGAAATAACTGTTGCAGGACCAGGACAGCGCACCACGCGCATCGTAAGGCGGCGCGGCAGGATGCGTGCATTGAAGCCGATGATTGGCAATCGAAAGCTTCCTGTCGCAAGCCACGCGCTGCTCTGCAAACCAGAGGTGGTCAGCCATCAGAGAGTAGAGAACGAGAGGCTTCAGCGTCGATCCCGGCGCTGCGAGGGTACGCTCCGCTTGTTCCAGGCGCTGTGCGGCTAACAGATTGCCCGTTGATGCATTGAGGATCACGATCCGCGCCTCGGGAGCAAGTTGTCTCGCTCTCGCCAGCGCCCCTGCCCATGACGAGCTTTGACCATCGCAGAAGAGAGAGCACACAAGAATCGCGACGGTAACTCCTACTGATCGAAGGAAACTCTGCACTCGGAAAGTATGAGGCATCGAAACGCGAATGTGCGGACAATTTAGCGACTCTGTTCCTTATTCAGCCCAAGGGCCGATTTGGTTAGGCGCGTTATCGGGATTATGGCCAGCCGACGCGTATTGCGAATTTGGTCAGAATTTATGCGTCAACAAAAGCGCTCGCGTCTCGACGAGCCGATCAAGCGATAAACATGTCTGAAAGTGAACGGCAACACACCTCAGGAAGCTAGCGATCTGTCCTAAATCTAACGGTTATCCCTCGCTTGCCGATCTGTTACCTAACAGTCTTTTTACGGAGCCTGATTTAAGCCGACAGAGCTTGGAGAATAGAGATTACTTCTCCAACGCTAAGTCCAACTTGACCGTGCCGCCTGGCCAGAATGCGAAGAACTGATATGCGATTCTCAATCGGCGACAGCTTCGCACATAAGATGACGTTGATGGCTCTGCTCGCCAGCAGCATGGCGTCTGTGACGTTGATGTTTGCGCTTTTAGCATTCGATTCGATTACTTCGCATGCGCAGTTGCAGGACCGGCTCACGACATTGGCGGACATTGTTGGTCAGAATTCTACTGCTGCACTAAACTTCGATGATCATCGGGCTGCATTGGAGGTTTTGCAAGCTCTGCACGCTGAAACGCCAATTGTGTCTGGGTGTTTATATGGTCAATCAGGGTTTCTATTCGCCGATTATCAACGGCAGTCTGGAGTTCATGACTGTCCTTCACGAATCGATCAAATACTGAGCCCGCGTCCCGGGTTCGTGAGTGTGACCCGGACGGTCGCGCAACAAGGGGAAATGGCTGGAACGCTGTACTTGAAATCCGACCTGGTTGAGATCGAGCAGCGCTGGCGGCACTTGTTCAAAGTTGCTGCGGTTTTACTCATCCTGGCTCTGATAGTCGGAAGCATCTCGGGCTCACTGCTGCAGCACAGAGTTTTGAAGCCGGTGAGAGAACTCGCCGTTGCGATGCGCGAAGTGACAACACGGCAAGACTTTTTCGCCCGTGTCTCTCACTCCGGTCATGATGAGATTGCCCAACTCGGCATCGGTTTCAACATGAGGCTATCGGAATTGGAAAAGCGTGAGGTCGAGAAGAGGGAAGTCGAAGCCAAGTTGCAGTATCAAGCCCTCAACGACGAGTTGACAGGGCTTCCCAATCGCCGGCTTCTTGCTGATCGGCTCGCCCACGCTCTCTCTGTCGCCCATCGAGAAAATCAACGGGTGGCTCTCGTCTATATCGATTTAGATGGGTTCAAACTTGTGAATGACAGCTTGGGCCATCCGGTCGGAGACATTCTTCTCACCCAGGTTGCGGACCGTCTGCGCTCGCGTGTTCGTCGATCCGATACATTGGCCCGACTTGGCGGAGATGAGTTTGCGGTTGTATTGAGCGGTCTGAATGCAAAGGAGAATGCGGGCGTGGTCGCAGCGGAAATACTCGAAGCGCTGGCATCAACTTTCACCATCGAAGGACACGTCATAACGATCAGCGCTAGTATTGGTGTCAGTTTCTATCCTGAAAATGGGTCCAATGCTGCACATCTTTTGCAACAGGCCGACGGCGCTATGTATTCAGCAAAGCGTTCTGGAAAAAGTCGCATGAAGTACTTTTCCGAGGAGCTAGGGGTGGCCGCTCGAGAGAGGCTGAACCTTGAGACTGAATTACGAACGGCTATTGCACTCGGTCAGATCAAGGTACACTATCAACCCGAATTTGACTTAGATTCGCGTCGTCTCATTCGGTTTGAAGCACTGGTTCGATGGATGCATCCTACGCTCGGGACGATTCCTCCAGACAAATTCATACCCATTGCGGAAGAAACGGGGCTCATCGTTCCCTTGGGCGCGTACGTCATGGAGACCGCATGCAGGGCAGCGGTAATGTGGCAGACTTACTCCGGTCGCTCTATCCAAGTCGCGGTTAACGTCTCGAGCATTCAATTTGAGCGCGAAACATTTGTGGGCGAAGTCATCGACGTACTGCGTCATACTGGTTTGCCTCCAAAACTTCTACAGATTGAGCTCACCGAGTCGGTGATGTTAACCGGCATACGGTGGGCTGCTGACGCCATGAAGAGGCTGTCTGCCCATGGAGTGAGCCTGGCCATCGACGATTTTGGAACGGGCTATTCCTGTCTCGGCTACTTGCCCCACTTGCCGTTTGATGCCCTCAAGATCGATCGATCATTTGTGAATGAACTAGGAACGCGCCCTGAGATTGATGCCATGGTTCATTCTTTAGTGATGCTGGCGCACAATCTAGGTATGCGCGTAATTGCGGAGGGCATCGAAACAGAATCGCAATTGGAGTTCATTGCACGACTCGGTTGCAATGAAGTTCAGGGATTTCTGCTGGGGCGCCCGACAGCCGACGCCAACTCGTACTTGCCGGTGCCTGACGTTCAGAAGAGGTCGTTGATTTTATCGGACGGGCGCCTGCCGGAATTGTCCTCGTAACGCTCAGCCAATGACACGACCTTGTCGTCTCCGACCACCAGCGTACTGTCGGGAAGCGGACCTTCGTCTCCGGCAGAATCGTTAAGCGGGTGGCGACATCCTCCCGATGTTCTGCATCTCAGTCGGATGAAGTGACGGTTTACACGGAGATTGACTCGATTCAATGAGTGTTCAACAAGACAAAAGCGACAGTTCCAAGCAACTCCAAGATCCCCGCGAGCGATTCGCAAAGCCCCCTTTTCCTCAACCTAAACAGACGCCGCCGGGCAGCTCAAACAACCTCGATCCGGCAGCTGACTATGGTGAAACCAGTTATGAAGGGAGATGCCGGCTTCAGGGCAGAGCGGCATTAATCACGGGAGCCGACAGCGGAATTGGAAGGGCAGTGGCGTTGTGTTTCGCGAAAGAGGGAGCAGACATACTATTCACATGTCTCCCTGAAGAAGAAGCCGATGCTCAAGAGACGGTTAGACTCGTTCAAGCCACTGGACGCAAAGCTATTTCTATTCCCGGCGACATCCGACAGAAAAGCTTCTGTGTAAATTTGGTAGATCGAGTAAGCGAGGAGTTCGGCCGGATCGATGTATTGATCAATAATGCTGCCTTTCAGCGAACCTACGAGAAGCTCGAAGATGTGCCGGAAGATGAATTTGATACAACGTTTCGCACTAACGTCTACGGAACATTCTTTCTGACGCAGGCTGCATTGCCCAAGATGAAGCCCGGCGGGGTGATCCTCAATACCTGTTCGATCGAGGCATATCAACCTGCGGAATCGTTGATAGCCTATGCAGCGACTAAAGCTGCTTTAGTCAGTTTGACCAAGAGCATTGCAAAGTTGGCAATCAAGAATGGCGTTCGCGTGAACGGCGTTGCCCCCGGTCCGGTGTGGACACCGCTTATCCCCGCGACGATGCCGGCAGAGAAGGTCTAAGCCTTCGGAGAAAACACCGCCTTCAGGCGGCCGGCCATGCCTGTCGAGCAGGCGGCCATCTATGTCTTTCTGGCTTCAGGCGACGCCAGTTATGTCACTGGCGAAATCTATGGCGCAACGGGAGGACGCACGCCGTTCTAGCTATTAGGAAATTTATACCCAAGTTAAAAGGAGTGTTTGCAGATGGCGAATCATGAGGAAATTCCTCAAACATCCACAGTGCCAATCGACAACGTTGCCGAAGGGGTGCGAGGACTGCGTATCGGCTTCGTGAACGTATTCGCAGTAAGCCACCCATCCGGTTCCTGGTCCCTTATTGACGCTGGAGTTCCGTTCACCGCCGGTATGATCCGGAGTTGGGCGGAGCGGCATTTCGACAGACCGCCCGTAGCAATCCTGCTTACCCACGGCCACTTCGACCACGTGAGCGCAGCGCCGGAACTGGCGGAGGAATGGGACGTCCCGGTCTATGCACATCCTCTTGAGGCTCCATATCTGACTGGCCAGAAGGAGTATCCGCCGCCCGACCCTAAGGTTGGCGGAGGGATAATGGCGGTACTTTCTCCCATTTATCCGCGTGGCCCCGTTGACCTCGGTAAGCGACTGCGTCTATTTTCCGAACTCGAAACTCGCAACGAGATTGGAGAACTACCGGGTTGGGAAATCGTGCACACTCCAGGACACACTCCGGGCCATGTTTCCTTCTTCCGCTCCGCCGATCAAACGCTGATCGTTGGCGATGCTTTTTGCACGACTAAGCCGGAGTCTTTCTTTGATGCCGCCGTAAGTCAGCCGCCGGAACTGCACGGGCCGCCGGCATACTTTACATCGGATTGGAATCAGGCTGCGCAATGAATCCGTCGCCTCGCGAAACTTCATCCTCGCGTAGTGGCACCCGGTCATGGAAAGCCGCTGGCTGGGCGCGAAATGGAAGCCACGTTTTCGCAGTTTGCCGAGAATTTTGTCGACGATGTGGAAAAGGGTCGGAACGCAGCTTAGCGAGTAGGGACCTGAGAGTCCGAAGAGAATGAGAGAGGCATTTTTATGAAAGCTGTTCTTTTGTATGAATACGGCGGTCCGGAACAACTACGCTACGAGGATACCGATGTACCCGAATTCGGCGACAACGAGGTCCTGGTCAAGGTTCGGGCGACCAGTATCAACCCGGTCGATTTCAAGATCCGGAGCGGAGAGGCCAAGGCCCGAATGCCTGTGGAATTTCCGGCGATCCTTGGTCGCGATCTGGCGGGTGAGGTGGCGGACGCTGGACGCAGTGTGACTGGCTTTAATAAAGGAATGCGCGTGATGGGGCTTGCGAACGGTACGTATGCCGAGTACACAGTCGCGAAGGCGGACGTGCTCGCTCCGATTCCCGAAGCACTGAGCTTCGAGCAGGCTGCTGCGCTTCCCCTGGTTACGCTGACCGGCGCTCAACTCATTGAAAGGGCGGTGAAGCCAAAGCCGGGACAGACAGTTCTGGTCACAGGCGCGCTTGGCAGTGTCGGGCGTACTGCTGTGCATGTGGCCCGTAGCCATGGCGCTAAAATTTTTGCCGGCGTACGCGCCAGTGAGAGAGAAAAAGCCTCTCAACTGCCAGTAGAGAGGGTCATCGCGATCGACGACGAAGCAGAGATTGCAACTTTACATGATCTGGATGCAGTCGCGGACACCGTTGGTGGGCCGACCATCCAACGCCTCATGAAGGCGATCCGCGGGGGTGGGGTGTTGGGCTCGGTTCTAGGAGAACCCGAAGGAGCACGGAAGTTCAACATCCGGGTCGAAGCCTTTATGGCTACTCCCGATGCTTCGCGACTGTACGAACTCGCGGACGAAGTTGCGCGCAAGCAGTTCGAAATCCCGATCGCCCGGACCATGAAGCTAAAGGACATTCAAGAGGCACACAGACTCGCCGAAAAGGGTGCCGGGGGCAAGATCGTCCTGGTTCCGTGAGGCTGAATGGACCCCGAAACGCTTCAGAGCGATATCGACATTTCGGGGGCACTTACTAAGACGAGTAAAATCTGCCCGATTTTTTTGACCACGCTCGAACCTCAATCTTATATTTTTCAAATGCTTACTGGCGAAAGAAACCACCTCGCGTTCTGTAAGCGTTTACATGTCAAGCTCGGGCTGACATCGTTTATTCTGTGAGCACAAATCTTTACTGAGATGGTCACAGCGCGTACACTGCGTCTATCCAGCCTAAGGTAGCAATACCTGCCTGTTTTGATCTACACCTCCAAGCCCCTGACAGAACCGGAAAGGGCACAGCTCGAAGCACTGCGGGCCAGAATCGTTCGCAAAGAAGACGTCTCTACTCGACTATCCGCGAAACCGTTCTTGGACTGGTTGAAGACCGCTGGCCTCGCGCCTGATTCTACAATTCGGGAACAGAATGTCTGAGAACCAGCCTCGCATCCTGATCGTTGACGACAGGTTGGAAAATCGATACGTGCTTTGCCGGATTCTGAGGCAAGCCGGTTACGAATGCGTTGAGCTCGGAACCGGTGCCGAGGCTTTGGAGATGGCGAAGACACTACCTGACCTCATGGTCCTGGATGTCAACCTGCCGGACTTCTCAGGATACGACGTGTGCCAGAGGATTAAATCTGATCGTAGAACGGCGCAAGTATGCATCCTTCAAATTTCCGCGTCGTTTGTCTCCAGTGTTGATCGAGCACGGGCGCTCGAGGCCGGGGCCGACGGCTATTTGACCCATCCCATAGACGGCGTCGTGCTGGTGGCCACTGTGCGAGCGCTGCTGCGATTGCGCGCCGCGGAAGGCGTGGCTAGGAAGTCTGCCGAACAGTGGCAATCGACTTTCGATGCCCTATCTGAGGGCGTAGTCCTGTTAGACGCGAAGGGACGCCTGCTTCGTTGGAATGAAAAATTTGCTGAAATCGCCCGGCCCTTTTCGGAACTCAAACCGGGCGCGAGCTGTGAAGTTCTGCTTGAACGTCTGCTTGGCAGAAGCGATTTTCTGCGGAACACGGAGACAAAGCCGTTTAGTAAGGAATTTGTCGCCAATCAGCGCACTATCCAGTTATCTGTCAATCCGGTTCATCCGGATTCTGCGGAGGCTGGCAGGGTGCTTGTGCTGTCTGATATCACCGACCGCAAGCTCGCCGAATACACCCTTCTTATGGCAGAGAAGATGACCGCTACCGGGAAGCTCGCGCATGCCATCGCTCATGAAATTAATAACCCCCTGGAAGCGTTGACTAACCTGTTGTATCTCGCGCGTGGGTCGACATCCTTGAAGGCCATCCAGGAGTTCCTGGCCCACGCTGACAGCGAAGTCGATCGCATAGCGCGCATTACGAGGCAAACTCTTACCTTCCACAGGGATACGCAGCATCCCGTAGTTCTGGATGTTGGTGAAATTGTGGCCCAGGTGGTGGCCGTCTATCAACGACCAGCCGCCGCACGCCGAGTGCGGGTCGTTTGCCAGCGCCGTCCAACCGTTGCCATCTGCGGTTTTCCCGGTCAGCTGAGCCAGATCTTTGGCAACTTGATTCGCAACGCTACCGAAGCTGCTCCTGCTGACTCTGAAGTCATTGTGCGTGTGCGCTCCATTCAGCGCGCAGGGCGCGAGGGAGCCCTCGTGACGATCCATGATCGCGGGCTAGGAATTCCCATTGAGATTCGCAGGCAAATGTTCGATCCGTTTTTCACGACCAAGGAGCTGAAAGGATCGGGTCTCGGGTTGTGGGTCTCGAAATTGCTGATTACTCGTCATGCCGGGACCATTCGCTTTCGCAGCTCTACGCGCGCAGGAGCTAGTGGAACTTCATTTGAAGTCTTTTTGCCTGTAGGCGGCCTGCCCCCACACGGCTCCTATGACGAGGCCTGAATCCATTTTCGAAAAAACAGCCGCCGTAAAACGTTACCATCCTTCGCAAGAACGGCTTATTCTAAGCAGTGATGATGCTTGACCCGAAGCACGCCGAGAAGCCGCCACGCAAATTGCGGCAACTCTTGAAGCAGATCTCCTCAGATTCTCTCCCTGAAGAAGTGCACGCGTTGCGCACTCATGCTCGGCGTATGGAGGCCCTGATTGCGGCTCTCGCGCCGAACAAGCCTCACAAGATACGAAAACTTCTCAAGTTGATCCGACAATTCCGCAAGGCGGCAGGGAATGTCCGCGATATGGATGTTCTGATCGACCACGTCGTTTCCTTCCGCCGCGAACAGGACCGTGAAGTTGTGGTGCGGCTGGTCGAATTTTTGTCAACGCGTCGCGCAAAGCATGCTCGCGAGCTCGGTCGAGTTGTCGCCCGTACGGGCAAAGAAGCTTGCTGGCGTCTAAAGCGTTTTGCGCGACAGTTCGTGAAAATCGCAGCGAAGTCCGGTGAAGCAGGCGCATCCGCAGCGCCAGAGACATTGACTATCGAATTGACCGACTGGCCGAAGCTCAGCGCAGACAATCTCCATTCGTTTCGTATCCGTGCCAAGGAACTCCGGTACGTGCTTCAACTCAATCCAGCGGATTCCAGGAAGCAGATTGAAGGTTTGGGAAAAGCGAAGGATGTCATTGGCGAATGGCACGATTGGATGGAACTTGAACACATCGCAGCCAAAACACTTGATGCCAAAAAAGACGCTGCCGCGTTGAAAGCCATGCAGACCATCCAGAAAGCAAAGCTCAAACGAGCCCTCATCGTTGCGAACGAAACACGTCGGAGATACTTCAAATCTTCTCCCGCGTGAGGGCCTGCCCGGCAGGGCTCGGAGTTCAGGCGTTCGATGGTTTAGGGATGATGGACATACGTCCGCGTTAGTGCGCAGCGGCATCCTACCCGTTGCAATGGCTACTACCCGATCCAGCAAAGACAAATCGCCAGGGGCAGCGGCATTCTTACCGCAGGACCGTTCACTCAAGGCTCTACGGCAAGCTGTGCAGCAATGTCGCGGATGCGACATATATCGCAATGCCACTCAGGCTGTATTCGGCGAGCTGGAGTCCGCTACGTACCTGTCTGGATACCACAATGTCCAGATGATGATGGTCGGGGAACAGCCGGGAGACCGTGAAGATAAAGAGGGTCATCCGTTCGTTGGCCCCGCTGGAAAGCTGCTGGACAAAGCGCTACAGGAGGTGGGCATCGATCGCGGCACCGTGTACGTCACCAACGCTGTGAAGCACTTCAAGTGGGAGCCACGCGGTAAGCTTCGTCTGCACAAAAAACCATCGTCCAGTGAAATCTTTGCCTGCCGGCCATGGCTTGAGGCAGAGTTGGAAGCTATTCAACCCTCTCTCGTGGTGTGCCTCGGCGCGACTGCTGCTCAGTCAATCTTGGGTGCGCAATTCAAAGTGACCCAAGCTCATGGCCAGATCCAGAATAAGGAGGGATTTCCGCCTATTCTCGCGACCGCGCATCCTGCGTCAATCCTGCGTGCGCTACGCGACGAAGACCGGGAGCGCCAGCTGGCCGACTTCGTCGCGGACTTGCGCATTGCGCAAGCCTACGTTCAGACGCACCAATGAGCGTTCAGACGCACCAATGAGTTTGCGATAGGTCCACCACGTGGTAGATAGGCGGATGTTTATTGCAATTTAAAATTAGGCCGCTGGAGGGCAATCTGAAGGGTCGGAATCGTCTAGATCGCCCTCCGCTTCACTGAAGCGCACCGAGTTAAACCGACTCACAGGCTCTACGAAGCGAAGAACCTTAGCCTTATTGCGAGCACGATGACCGTTCAACCAAGCCTCGCGAATCATGCTGATATCCAGTACGCGCGCATCCCGCGATCCGAAGTCCAACTGGCAAAGGTGAATGGGCAAAGTGAAATCGCCATCTTTCGCGGTGGGCTGCGGCCGTGGGGCGTCCGTCCTTAGCGCCTTCATGACGTGGAAAGATCGAAAATCGGCGATGTTTACAGTGCAATCACTCATTTGTATTTCATCCTTTTGAGGGGTACCGTTCACCCTCGGGATGGAGTTGCGATGGGAACTGGACTCGTGAGCAGGGCGCTCAGGTCTCTTGTAATTAGGATGCCCGCATTAACACTGAGTTGTCTCGCAATCTCAGTTCTTGAAAGAACGGGAGCCTTTGAGTCAGGGCCATGTGATCAACGGCCGGCTCCCCCTTTCAATAGTGACGACTCGAGGTCAGATAGACTTCGGTCTCCACGCAATGAATCGCCAGTGTAGCGAGCATTGAAATCGTTTTCAGTGGTGTGGGCCTGGCTCGCTCACAAGCATCCCATCAAGTTCAAATTCGATGGATGGGTAGGTATGCTATGTGAAACCGCAACCTCTCATGCGAGGGGGCTTCTTGTGATCACAACTGTGTCGGGCGGAAGCGTCATCACATTCTCCCTGATCTCGACTCCATTCCGTGAACTTAGGACAATCTGCCCAGTCTCTGGCACTGCAAATGTGTGCTCGCACTCCCCTATGTTGCAGTGCAATTGGATTCCTCCGCGCTCAACGCGAAACCAAAGCTGTACCGCGTCATAAGTCACATGCGTGTGGCCAAATTCGCCGTCGTTCAGTGCCGGCGTAGAGCGACGCAAGTGAATAAGGTCGCGGCACCATGCAAGCATCTGCGCGTGTTGCCCCTGGGGGAGCTCATTCCAATTCAGCTTGGACCGTTCGAAGGTCGCTCTTTTTTCGGGGTCAGGAATCATGGCAGGATCCCAACCAAAGGCTTCGAATTCTTTCTTCCTACCCTCTGAAACGAGCCTTGCCAGATCCGGATCTTCGTGGTTTGCGAAATACTGAAACGGAGCCGAAGCTGCCCATTCTTCGCCTTGAAATAACATGGGAATGAATGGACTCATGAGCACGATCGCAACCGCGATCTTAGCGCGATCGAATCCTGCCTCATCCGCAAGTCGATCCCCAACAGCACGGTTGCCAATCTGATCGTGATTCTGAATGTAGCCGAAGAATTTATGCTGTGACAGACCGCGTGCCGATCGACCATGCACACGCTTGCGATATTTCGAGTAGATGCCGTCGTATACGAAGGTCTCTTCCAGTGCTTTCGCTAGATGGGTCAACGATCCAAAATCGGAGTAGTACCCTTCCGGCGGCTTTCGAGATAGCACGGCGAACAGCGCATGATGAAAATCATCGCTCCACTGAGCGTCGATTCCGTAACCACCAGCCTCACGTGCCTTGATAACCCGTGGATCGTTTAGATCGCTCTCTGCTATGAGCACTAACCGACGCCCCACCGTCGCTTCAAGAACATCGGTCTCAGCGGACAGTTGTTCAAGAAAATGAATTGCAGACCGATCCGCATAGGCGTGCACTGCATCGAGTCTCAGCCCGTCGATATGAAAATCGCGCATCCACATCATTGCGTTGTCCAGAAAGAACCGGCGAACCTGGTGAGCCCACGCGTCTTCAAGATTCACCGCACCGCCCCATGGCGTGTGATGAACATCTGTAAGATACGGGCCGAATTTCCCGGTGTAATTTCCTGAGGGTCCAAAGTGGTTGTAGACCACATCAAGCAGAACAGCCAAACCCTTGGCATGGGCAGCGTTCACAAAGCGCTTAAGCGCGTCAGGACCGCCGTAAGGCTCATGCACGGCGAAAAGCGCAACACCGTCGTAGCCCCAGCCATGGCTTCCCGGGAATGCCGCAACCGGCATGAGTTCCAAGTGAGTGATGCCGAGGCTTACGAGATGGTCAAGTTTCTCGATTGCTGCATCCAGAGTGCCCTCTGTCGTGAATGTACCGACGTGTATCTCGTACACCACTGCGCTTGCTAAAGGGGGCGCTTGAAAGTGTGCGTCACTCCATTCAAATGCATGTTGATCGTAAAGGCGAGATAACCCATGCACTCCATTTGGCTGCCACTGCGAGCGAGGGTCCGGATACGGACCGCCGTCTCCTTCGATCGAAAATCCGTAATCCGTTCCTGGTCCGGCCGTATCTATATCAACTCGCCACCAGCCTTGTTCATCAGGACCTTGCATAGGCTGTGATTCACCATTTACCGTAACTGCGATGTTTAGTACCGCTGGCGCCCACACTTTAAATTCGTGCATAGTTTATTCAGACTCCCTTACTAGAAGTGCTACCGGAAAACGGTGCAATAGACTTTGGATGCGCATCCGTCCATCACTGAGGATTTCACTTGTTAACACGTTCTTCCACCGTCCTTCAGGTAATTCGACTGTCGTACCTGCCCAACTGTCGCCGCGTTTGAGCGGCCAACGTGGCACCAGAGTGATCACCGCCTTACCTCGAAGAAATGAGATCACATGCGGGGCCTTCAGCCCGTTGGCGATCAGTGGCGTGTATGATGCCTCCGCACCAAACCATTCGGGATGTTCGCGTCGCAAGCGGAGGGCGCTGTGCGTGACCCAGAGTTTCGGCAATCCACTCGCCGATCGGCGCATGATATCTTCCGGAGTCATTCCACTCTTAAGTTCGTTAAGCATGGATTGCCGTAATTCGTAGTCCACTGGGGTTCGATTATCCGGATCGACCAAGCGAAGATCCCACAATTCCCCCCCTTGATACGTATCTGGAATGCCAGGAGCCGTGTATCGAAGCAAAGACTGCGCCAGGCCGTTGATGTGCCCCGCCGCCAAGACTCTTTTCACAAATGATTCAACTTCAGAAATAAAAGTCTGTGACTCGTAAATTCGCTCGATGAAATGGTTAAGCGCATCCTCGAATTCCTTGTTCTGTTGGGTCCAACTGGTTTGCTCTTTGGCCTCGCGCGTCGCCTTCTCCATGTAAGCAACCAGTCTCTCCTTCGAGAGTGGCCATGCACCGATCAGCGTTTGATACAGAAAATACTCCGTGTTGCGATCTGGAAGACCCTTCGACTTGAATCCAGAATTCAGTCGGGACCAGCGAATCAACGCGGATTTCCATCGGGTCGGAATTTCAGTCAATGTCGCAAGCCTGGCACGCACATCATCGCACCGCTTTGTGTCGTGCGTGGATAATGTCGTCATCGTCAACGGATGCGTCGACTGCATAGTTGTGCAGTACTGATGAAAACCTTCAACAGAAAGGCCATTGTTCCCGGGTGCGCCACCTACCTCGTTCAACCCGATCATACGATTGAAGCTGTAGAACGCGGTGTCCTCGACTCCTTTAGCCATCACCGGCGATGTAAATTGCTGAAAGCGCAGTAGGAATTCGCTCTCGCGTGCTCCCCGCTCCCGCAATAAAAGAATGTCCGCGATGAAATCGAATAAGCCTGCGTCCAGATCGGGGCGGTTCTGCTTTGCATGCGCGACAGCGCTCTCAACTTCAGTCCGGTCTTCATCGACAATTTCGTTCCGTTCCGCGACTACATACGTTCTGTAAATTGAGAAGGAGGCTGCAACTTCGCGAATGGCGCGGCGGATCTCAGCGCGCGTGTAGTCGCGCCGATCTCGGTTATTCTCGCAGATCTCTACAAATAAGCTTGCCAGGCGATTGACGTCGCTCCCGAGTGCTTCTTGCTCGACGTTCAGCTTCTTCTCATGTGCGACGACGTCAAAGTCTGAGGATGCACCTGTGAACTCCGAATAAATTGTGCTGAAGTGTCGCAATCCATCGCCATGCACCAAGACGTTATTGCATACATTCATGAAGTCGTATCCGCTAGTGCCTTCGATGGGCCAGCTCTGGCGCAAAAACTCTCCAGGTTCAAGGATTTTTTCGCCAATGATCCACGCATCAGGCGCCCGGGCTCGCAAACGTGCGAAGTATTGTTGAGGATCTCGTAGCCCATCGGGGTGATCGACACGAACTCCATCGAGAGTCCCATTCTGCAGCCATTCAAGGATCCGGCAATGCGTCGCCTCAAACACGTGAGAACGCTCCATGCGCAGACCGATTAATGTATTTACGTCGAAGAATCGCCGGTAGCCAAGTTCCTGGTCAGCTGTGCGCCAATATGCGAGCCGATAGTTCTGCTGGTTTAACACGTCATCTAACGCGTCGTGGTCTTCGTTCAGAATATCGACAGTTGTGGCGATTGCAGCACCCGTTTTCGGCTGCTCATTGCAGAGCCGCCGCAGAAGCCCATAGATGACTGCCTTATCGCGATGTCGCTCCTGCACAAGGTTCGGATCGGTCGATTCCGGAGCCGGCAAACGTGCGAGGCTATCTGCGATAAACCCGAGTGTGTCATCGTGCGCGAGCTCTGCCGCTCTCGCCAGCAAGGTACCGAGCGAGCGCGGCGCCAAGGGAAGCAGATGGTCAGAGTAACGTACACGGTATTGGCCGGCATCCTCTTCAATGCGGATCTCTCCTGCCTTCAGGATCTTTCCGTATTGATCTCCCAGCACCGGGATCAAGATCTTGTTCTGCAATTTCACTTCTGCTGAATGCCAGTCAATATCAAACCACGTTGCATACCGGCTCGATGGACCGTTCTCGAGCACGTCCCACCAGTAACGATTCGCCGGACCAATCGCCATATGATTCGGCACAACATCAAGAACTTGGCCTAGACCAAGTTCGCTGAGCCTGCGGCAAAATGCCTGGTGCCCTTCCTCGCCGCCGAGCTCTTCATTCAACTTCTGGTGATCGACGACGTCGTATCCGTGCATACTGCCGGGTGCCGCCTGAAGGTAGGGCGAAGTGTACACGTGCGAAATGCCTAGATCCCGCAGATAACTCGCCGCGACGGACGCATCTTCAAAGGTGAAATGCTGATTCAACTGCAAACGGTAAGTGGACGATGGGACGCGGCGCATAATCACCTGTGTGTGCTGTTGGATACAAGCTGAATCGCTCGCAGATCGAGCGGAAACTGGGGGTAATTTGCGGAGGGCTTAAGCCGTGCTGAGTGCGAGCTTCTGCTCGAGCTTCGGCAGATCCTTCCAAGGATTTCTCGCGAGGCGGGCTCGCCAACGCGAAAACTCAGTAACCAAAAAACGAGGGTGTTCAGTTGCCTTCAATTCGTTCCATCCGAGCGGCATCGCTACCGGCAATCCTGCGCGGGCCCGTGGCGAGAATGGAGCCACAGCTGTAGCTCCGCGCTCATTGCGCAGGTAGTCGAGGTATATTTTCCCAGTCCGAGCCGTTTTCGTCATCTTTGTTAGAAATAGCGACGGCGCATCCTTCTCGAGCGTCAGAACAAATCTGTGGGCAAATTGCTTAACGTCCGCCCATGGGTGCTCGGGCGTTATTGGAACGACCACGTGCAGTCCTTTGCCGCCGGTGGATTTGACGAAGCTCTTGAGACCTGCGGCCTGTAGACGCTTCCGTAATTCCAGCGCACTGTCAGCGATTGTGTTCCATGGAATGGCAGCATCTGGATCGAGATCGAAGATGATGCGATCAGGCTTTTCAAGCGATTCATTACGAGAACCCCAGGGGTGCAATTCGAGGACGCCTATCTGAGCTAATTCGACGATGGTTGTTGGAGAAGATATCGTGATGTACGGTTCCAGCTTCCCCGTTTTCTTGTCAACGATATCGACACTTTCAAATCCAGCGCCGAGCATCTGGTTCTTGTGCTTCTGGTAAAAACAGGGCTTCTCGCTGCCATCCGGACAGCGAACTAACGTCAAAGGCCGATCTGAGATGTAAGGAAAGATAGCATCCGATATAGCCAGATAATAGCGAGCCAGATCTTCCTTCGTAACTCCACTTGTCGTATCGAGCACCTTGTCGGGATGCGTAAGGCGAATCGGGAGAGCACTGGTACCGGTAGAACTACCTCGGCCTCGGGCAGTGACCGGAGCGGCCGAGGGTGCCTTCACCCTTACTGTGCGACCATGTGAGGTTTTTCCGGGATCCACTTGCGGCTTCTCTTGCTCCACTGCTTTTGAGGGATTGTCTTCGCGTAAACCTTTAAAGGATGCTTGCCTTACTAAGTTGTCGGCCGTCCAATTGGAGAAAGATATTTGAGCCACAAGTTCAGGTTTGACCCAATGCGCACCGCGTGTCGCCGCTGTGGGTACCGTCTGAAATGCCGACTGTTTTGTTGCGAGTTTGTCCAGACGATCACGGAGCATGCGATGCGTTTTTTGTGTAAAACCCGTTCCGGTTCGGCCAGCATAAATCAACTTTCCAGATTGGTAATATCCGAGCAACAGAGCCCCTACGCCATGTGAGCCGTTGGAAGGTAGAGTGAAACCACCGATCACAAGCTCTTGCTCCTGGTAGCACTTCAGCTTAAGCCAGCTATTGCCACGTCCCGGCGCGTAGCGACCTGTCGCGAGTTTAGAGACGACGCCCTCCGCCCCGAGTTCGCATGCTTTCTTGAAAATCTGCTCGGCATCGCCGGTAAGGTGCTCGCTCAGTCTTATCGCATCAGAAATCTCTGCTTGCGATAGCACTTTTTCCAGTAATACCTTTCGTTGTTCCAAAGTAAGGTCGCGTAGATTGCGTCCATCAAGATGTAGCAAGTCAAAAGCGAAGTAAGTCAAGGTATGTTTCGCGCCTTCTTGGAATGCCGCTTGAAGATCCGCAAAGCTGGTCGTTCCGTTCGAGCCAAGAACGACGATCTCTCCGTCGAGGAGTGCGGTTTTGACTGGAAGGTCGAGCATCGCATCCGCGATTGATTTCATCCTGTGTGTCCAGTCCAAGCCGGTGCGCGTTAGCAGTTGAATCGCAGACTTATCTTTTTTGTCGATGCGTGCCTGGATTCGATAACCGTCCAACTTCAGTTCATGCACCCATCGGTCGCCGGAAGGCATCGACTTAGCGAGCGATGCAAGCTGTGGACTTACGAAAGCCGGCAGGCTCTCATGGGGAGTTTTAGCCCACGTTTCAGACCAGGTTCTTCTTCCCTTATGACTAATCGGCTTGCTCTTCACCGACTTGATCGTCTTGTTGTCCTGTTCCAGTTCCTGACTCGCCTGCGGCTCCGAACGATTGGAATTCCAGATGCGATCCTCGGCGCGCGCGATTGCATCCAGATCACGTCCACTCAGCACGCTGTCAGGAGCTTGTTCGGTAATGGGAGGATCGTCTTGCCCTCGCTCTTCCTTATCGTGCTCCTTGATCAGCAGCCAATTGGGCTTACTTTCATTGGCGGCGCGTCCGCCCATGCGGACCAGGGCCCAGTTGCCTCTCATCTTCTCGCCGTGCAGCGCGAACTTTAATGAGCCCTTTTTTAATCCCTCATCCACGTCTACGTGGGGTTCCCATGTGCCACGATCCCACAGCATCACGGTTCCGCCGCCATATTGCCCTTTAGGAATGATTCCTTCGAAACCGCCGTAAGCCAATGGGTGGTCTTCTACCTGCACGGCAAGTCGCTTGTCGCCCGGGAAATAACTCGGTCCCTTCGTGACAGCCCAGCTTTTCAGGACGCCATCCCACCCCAATCGAAAGTCGTAATGAAGGCGCGTTGCGGCGTGCTTCTGAATCACAAAAGGGAGTGAGTTCTCCCCGGACTTACGCTTGGCCGTATCATTGGTTCCGCTGGGTTCACTTGTAATTGCAAAGTCCCGCATCGACTGGTAGCGGGCCAGTGGTTTGTCCGCGGATGTTGCGGGGGAGCGGCGTAATTTGGGTCTTGCTTTTGCCATTCGGATCGACCTAGTACTACAGTTGTATTTCACTCAATTCCTGGAAAACGGACGAAGGCCCGGGCCTAAAGGCCACGTAAAT
>CZKL01000045.1_pt1 | contig 28772 bp, 25 predicted proteins | sample 1122441 | NCBI WGS metagenome assembly CZKL01 (sample SAMEA3539301, study PRJEB10725) | soil metagenome | biome: tundra; feature: field; material: soil | place: USA | collected 2010-05 | depth 0.15 m
GTTTCGGCAACGCGGGCAGAGACTCGGTCGTGGGTCCGGGAATCTTCAACTGGAACCTGTCACTGTTCAAGGCCATCCCTCTCACATCGCACGAAGGCCCGAGAATCGAACTGCGCTTCGAGTCATTCAACACGTTCAATCACACGCAATTCCAAAACCTGGACACAAGTTCGCATGACGCAAACTTTGGCCAGGTTACAGGTGACTACGGTCCGCGCCTGCTGGAATTGGGCGGAAAGTTCGTGTTTTAATCTGGCGTAATATCAACCAGGGCGCGGCAGCTATCCATGCTGCCGCGCCTTGTTGTTTGTGCAGGCCCTTTCGCTCGTATTGCATTGCGCGTCGTACTTTCAAAGAGCGAAAATGCCTGGGGAGAGATGCTTGAAGTTGATTGTCCGACTTTGCCTTGTCTTGTCGATGATGTCGGTCCTGGCTGCGTCCCACTGCACAGGACAAACTCCCGCCGCGGCGCCGAACGAACGCGATACTGCGTATGCCTTGGAACAAGAGGGGAAAAACACCGAGGCCGAAGTCGCTTGGCGAGCAGTTATAAAGACACATCCCTCCGATGCCGAGGCCTATGCGCATCTTGGTTTCATCGAAGCGCGCCAGGAACACTATAAAGACGCAGTCATTTCCTATCGAAAAGCTTTGGCACTGAAGCCTGCCATGCCGGGACTTCGCCTTAATTTAGGACTTTCATTGTTCAAGTCCGGCGCGTTGAAAGACGCGATTGCCACGTTTACGGTCTTGCTGAAAAGCGAGCCTGGATCTTCGCCCGAATCGCAACGCCTGAAAAGCTTGATTGGTATCGCCCACTACGGATTGGGAGAGTTCGCCGCTGCAGTGCCGTATCTCAGAGAGGCAGCCGCCAATGATCCGCAAAACCTGGCCTTCCGCTTGTTCCTGGCGCACAGTTGTCTAGCGTCTGCGCAGTACAACTGTGTGCTCGATGTCTATCACGAGATTCTGCTGCTGAATGCAGAATCCGCCGAGGCGGATATGCTGGCCGGCGAAGCGATGGACGAGTTGCACGATCACGATGGAGCTATCCAGCAGTTTCGTGCAGCCATCAAAGCGAATCCGAAAGAACCAACAGTTCATTTCGGCCTCGGCTATTTGCTGTGGACTCAAAGCCAGTATGAAGAAGCCGCTAAGGAGTTCGAAGCCGAGCTCGCGAACGTTCCCGATCATGCCGAAGCCATGGCATTCCTAGCGGACTCAAACATACAGTTGAATCGTCCGGAAAATGCACGCGCCTTGCTGGAAAAGGCTTTGAGCATTGATCCCAACGTCGAGCGGGCTCACCTGGACCTGGGGATTCTCGATACCGATGCAGGACGCAAAGAAGATGCGTTGCGTGAGCTCAACGTTGCGGCCAAACTGGTCCCCGACGACATCAATGTGCACTGGCGCCTGGCGCGGCTGTACCAGTCGATGGGAAAGAAGGGCGAGGCCAAGTTAGAGTTCGACAAAACAAACAACCTCCACAAAGCGGCAGATGAAACCGTCCTCAAAAAACTTCACGAGGCTCAGGCAAAAGGGAAGCCGGCAGACGCTGCGCCCGCTCTGCCGGCGAATCCGTAATCATTTGCCATGCGGTTCTAGAAGCCGAGTTCCTCGCGTTGACTGAGTCAGTTTCGTGGCTATGCCCCAACCATCGGAACTTCATTCAAATCTTATTTTCGATCGAACCTTGGACCCCGAACGGGGCATGTATGTTTCTGGCTACGAAGAGAATCGTTTTCTGAAGAATCGCGAAAACAATTCAAGTCGACCACATCTTCCCAAGTCTCCTTTTATGGAACCTCCGACTTTTCGAGGAACCGCTTCAACTCGCGTCGCCGAGAATGTGCCGGTACGTTTTTTCGATAGATTGCGCCTAACCGCAGGGTGGTCGCTTCAGACAGGTTAGTGACCCTCTAGGCCTTATGATTGCGGCCTTAGGCCGTCTGAACTGTCCAGGGTCTTGTGCAAAAAACGTTCGCCTGCCGCTTGTGTCGGCGGGGGCGAAAGGCGAGCGCGGCGGAGAACCCAGTTTGCCGAATCTACAACTCATTGAAACTTCAGGGATAATTCTCCGATAAAGGCTTTACACTTGATTAGGGCCAAAAGAAATGAATCCGAATGGCCATCGGGTCGCTTTTCGGGTCATGCTTTAGGATATCCGACTGTTTTTTACGTCTGATACAGTGTGTGTCATTGGAAAACAGCAAGAATCGACTCTTAACATGCAGTTTGTAGAAACCGAAGAATCAATCACGCCCTCCTCATTCCTTCTCCGGCATGAAAATGAGGACGTTGCTCCAAGCCGTGCTCTCGACATCGCCGTGGTCTTGCCCACTTTTAATGAGCGGGAAAATGTGGCAGAGGTCATTGATCGACTCGCAGCCACCCTCGCGGGGCTGAAATGGGAACTGATCTTTGTCGACGATGACTCGCCCGATGGCACTGCTGAAGCAGTGCGCGCTATAGCCACGAGAGACCCCCGCGTTCGTTTGATTGAACGAATTGGCCGCCGTGGGCTATCTTCCGCATGCATAGAAGGCATTCTCTCCACCTCGGCAAATTACGTTGCCGTCATGGATGCAGACTTGCAACATGACGAAAGCATCCTTCCGCGGATGCTGGACAAACTTCGTGTGGAAGCCCTGGACATCGTGGTGGGAACGCGTAACGCTGTTGGCGGCAGCATGGGCGAGTTCTGTACCAGCCGCGTTTTTCTCAGCCGCCTCGGAAAGCGCATCAGCCGGGCTGTATCCCACTGTGAACTCAGCGATCCCATGAGCGGTTTTTTTCTGGTGCGTCGCAGTTTCTTTCTTGAAGTTGTGCACGGCATGCATGGTGGAGGCTTCAAAATCCTGGTCGACATGCTGGCTACCAGCACCCGCCCGGTGCGCGTTGGAGAAGTAGGCTACTGTTTCCGCAAACGCACGCGTGGTGAGAGCAAACTCGATGCGAACGCGGCCCTCGAGTATCTCTTTCTAGTCATCAACAAAATGACCGGCGGCACTGTTCCTACGCGCCTGGTCGTGTTTTTTATGGTGGGATTTGTCGGGCTCATCGTTCACTTTGCCTTTCTCACTATGCTCTTCCGCTGGATGGGAGTGAGCTTTGGCGTCGCACAGACTTCGTCGACATTAGCCGCCATGACCGGCAATTTCTTTCTGAATAACCTGATCACCTATCGTGATAGGAGCCTGCACGGTGTTTACATGCTGGCTGGGCTGTTGACCTTCTGCGTGGCGTGTTCCTTTGGAGCGTGGGTCAATGTCAGCTTCGCCGAAACGCTACTGCATTCAGGAATGCCTTGGTATGTGGCTGGGCTCGGGGGTTTGATTCTCAGTGCGGTGTGGAATTTCTCGATTAGCACGCTATTTACGTGGCGCATGCCGCAGTCGAGACGAATTCAATCTTCAGAACCAGTGAGTGAGACGGTCCCGTCCGAAATAAATTCGCTCTGATCCGTGAGTTCGCTCTGATTCAATGCTGGCACCTAGGGTGAGGGCGATTCTTTGCGCAGGGCGCAATTCCGAAAGTCGACCCGCCAGATCGAAGCTTAGATCAAAGGACGCGGCGCTTTAGAGAGATCAAAGGTGGAGAACCGTTTGTTCTGGCCCGTAATTTCCGAACGCAACTCATGCCACAGTTCATTCGGAATCTTCAGAAAGACCTCAACAACTGAGGGATCAAATTGAGCTCCAGAACAGCGCAGGATCTCTTCGCGCGCTACATCAAAACTGCGCGCCTTGCGGTAGGGCCGGTCGCTGGTAACGGCATCGAGCGTGTCGGCTATGGCGAAGATGCGAGCTCCGATGGGGATTTCTCCGCCGCGTAAGCGGCTTGGGTAACCACTGCCATCAAAGTGCTCCTGGTGAGCGAACACAATCTCGGCAGCTTCGCTGAGAAACGGAATCTTGCGCAGAATATGGTAGCCACGCGTGCAGTGCTCTCGCATGACTTCCTGTTCCTGGCGATTGAGTGGGCCAGGCTTGCGCAGAATATTGTCTGGGATCGCCATTTTGCCGATGTCATGCAGAAAGGCTCCGCGTGCGATTACTTTGATTTCGGCGGGCGCGATCCCCATGGCGCGGGCCAATGCGATGGTGTAGGCAGTCACTCGTTTCGAATGACCTTCAGTTTCAGAGTCCTTCAGATCTAATGCGTCCCCAAGCGCCTCGAGCGTGACGTCGTAAGAGTGTTCGAGGTCTTCCATCGCCTGGCGCAGCATCTCTGTCCGAGCCCGCACTACTTGCTCGAGATTTTGCTGGTAGTTATGGTTCTCCTGCATCGCCTGGCGATACTCGAGCGCACGTAAGACGGTGGCGATCAAGTGCTCACGCTCAAACGGTTTAAGCAGGTAGTCATAAGCACCGCGGCGCATCGAGTCGATGGCCACGCTGATGTCGTGGATTGCGGTCACCATGACGACCGGAAGATGCGGCTGCTGGCCGCGAATGCGTTCCAGCAAAGTGATGCCATTGCCGTCCTGCATCACGATGTCGGTCAGAACGAGGTCAAAGCCGTCGCGTTCCAGCATTTCGAGGGCGTCGCGGCCGTTCGATGCCAGTTGGACATCGTAGCCTTGCCGCTCAAGAGTCGCACCGATCATCGATCGCACGTGAGTTTCGTCGTCGACGACCAGAATTCGTTCGGCTCGCCGCAGCCTCGAATTCGTGCGCACTTCTCCGTCCGCAGCAGGCGGCGTCGTTGGTGCGTTCCGGCTGTCTGATCCTGCCCGCTCTACTTCCAAACCCGTTTCTCCAAGGCCGTCCGTCCCAGCGAGGTGAGGACGTTCATCATCGTTGCTAAGAGAGCCGCCCATCAATGCTCCGGTTCGCGGAGTCAGAGCGACACCCCGTCGTTCCATTTCCAACAAAGGTTGGTTATGCTGGTTCTACCTTCTTTACGCAACGGGACGAAAAAAGTTTCAAGCGACTGTGTGATTGGACTACCCAAACCCGCAGTCGAAAATCGACCAGCCCCTTCCTTATACATATCGGCGAAGCGGCTATCTTTGACAGACCAAATTGGAGAAAGGAGTTCGATCTTACGCACTCTTTTGTGCTTCGGATGACCCACGACTATTTTGCACCAATATTGGGTCAATGTATAGATTGCTTCTTGCCAGGGGCACACTTAATCAACGCTTCTATTATCGCAGGTAATCGACCAATGGTGGTTAGAGTAATTGTGATCCACGCCACTCGCTTTGGGTAGTCAAAAATAGAAAATACTTCAACAACCAAGGCTTTTTGGGATTCTCGAAATCGCCGCTCAGGCCGGACACCCACCCGAAATCATAGCTTAACAGTCATATTGCTCTTTCACCTGCAACTTTGGTGATAGCAGGGCTACTCTTTCGCCGATTGACGGGCCCTGCGCGCCGCTGCCCAGCCCTCCTTCGTGATTTGCCTGGCTCGCCCGACAGCCAGTGCCCCCGCAGGAACATCGCGGGTGATACAGGAGCCGGCCCCGACGTACGCGCCGTCCTCCAGAGTGATCGGCGCCACGAGCGTCGAATCGCTGCCCACAAAAACGCCCTTGCCAATGTGTGTCTGGTGTTTGTGAACGCCGTCGTAGTTGCAGGTGATGACACCGGCTCCAATATTCGTGTTTTCTCCAATATCGGCGTCGCCGAGGTAGGTAAGGTGACTAGCCTTAGAGCCCCGACCCAGACGGGCCTTCTTGGTTTCGACAAAATTGCCCACGTGGGCGTCTTCGCCGATCTCGCTGCCGGGCCGGAGATGGGCGAATGGACCTATCTTGGCGCCGTCCGCGACCGTACTGTCGGTCAGGATGCAGCTTTGCCGGAGCAACACGCCGTCGCCCAGGGTGCAGTTTTCAACCACAGAATAAGACCGGATATGGCATTCGGCACCGATCTTGGTCGTCCCCAACAATTGCACGAATGGCTCGATCACCGTGTCCGGTGCGATCTCTACGCCCGCGTCGATGACGCAGGTGTCCGGGCGGAAAATGGTGACGCCCGCAGCCATCAATCGGGTTGCCGTGGAAGCGCGCAAAGTGGTGTCAAGGGCCACAAGTTCGGCAATGGTATTCGCCCCAAGAACTTCCCCAGCCTCGGCCGCTTCAATGGCAACGACGCGCTCGCCCGCTGTCGTCAACAGTGCAGCCATGTCGGTCAGGTATAGCTCCCCGTGAGCGTTGTTAGCGCTCAATTTTTGTAAGTGCGCGAGCAAAGACGTGGTTTTGAACGCGTAAATCCCGGAATTGATTTCGCGGACATTCTGCTGTTCTTTTGTCAGAGCTTTCTGCTCAACGATTGCTTCCACATCCGGGGCTTCAGCAGATTTTCGGAGAATCCGCCCGTATCCTGTTGGATCAACGGGCGCCGCTGTGAGAATCGTCATAGCGGCGCCTTGGGCTTGATGGAACGCCCAAAGCCGTTCCAGGGTCGCCGGCTGGATGAGTGGAACATCGCCTGAAAGCACAAGGATGTTCTCGTAACCGGCGATCGAATCGGCTGCCGACTGGATCGCATGTCCCGTGCCGCGCTGTTCTACCTGCTCCACAAAGCGAACGCCGGTCGATGCAAGCGCTGTGCGGACTCGATCCGCCTGGTGACCGACGACTGCATATACATCTTCCGGCGCCACCAGCCGGGTGGCCGCCGCGATGACATGACTCAAAAGCGGCTTGCCGCCAATGGCGTGCAGCACTTTAGGGCGCCGCGACTTCAGCCGCGTGCCTTTTCCGGCGGCCATGATAACGACTGCCAACTTCTGGTCCATCTTTGCCGGGCTCACTGTCTCATCGCTCAATGTTATTTCTCCGTGGGTCCGGGTTTGCCTGCGGGCCCTCCCGGCTGTGGGATGGTGATGTCAACGCGGTTCACGGAGCCGAGCTTCAACTCGTCCAGCCCAGGCTTGATCTCCGTCTCGCTGCCCACTACTAATATGGCGAGACGATCCGGATGAATGTACTTCTTGGCTGCGGCTGTCAGATCAGCGATTGTGACCTTCTTAATCGCGGCTTCATAGGTCTCGAGGTAGTTGGCCGGATACCCATAAAATTCGAGCCGCACGCGCTCCGCCAGCACCTTGTCTTTGGTGTCGTAGCGAAACAGGAAGGAATTTAGAATGTTTTCCTGAGCTCGCTTGAGTTCGACATCGGTGAAGGGCTTGGTCGTCATTCCTTCGATTTCTGCTATAGCCGCTTTGGTGGCTTCCACTGTCGATGGGCTTTTCGTCATCACCGAAACACGGAAGGTAGCGGGATGGTCATAGGAGAAGCCATAACCGCCTCCCACCGCATAGGCTAAACCGAGCTCGGTGCGCACCTTCTGGAACAGGCGGCTGGCAAATCCACCCCCCAGAATGTCGTTCATGACCGCCAACGTAGGTACGTCTGGATTACGCCGATCGGTACCAAGCCCCACAATCTGCACATTCGATTGATTTACGTCTTCCTTGTTGATGAAGTAGACGCTTTGCTTGGGCTCCTGGAAGGAGTCATGACGGGGTGCGGGTGAAACCGTCTGCGGCATTCCCTCAAACGCGGCTCGGAGTTTGGTCTCCATGGCAGAGGAATCGAAGTCCCCGCTGATGGCGACGATAAGCCTTCCGTGAATGGTGCGGTCATGCCACGTCTGCAAATCATTCAGAGTGACAGCGCCGATGGTGGCGAGCTCCGGCTGGCGTGTGTAAGGGCTGCGAGGGCCGTACACCAACTTGGCAGCTTCGCGGCTGGCGATCTCCGACTCATCATCGTTGCGCCGCACGATCGCGGTGGCTGCTTGCTGTTGCGCCAACTGCAGTTTCTCCGGATCGAATTTCGGATGCAGGAAAAGATCCAATGCCAGCGAGAAGACCTGATCGGCATCGCCCTTGAGCGAGTCCCATGAGAGCGAAGTTGAATCGAGTTCTCCGGTTGTCTCGATATGAGCAGCCTTGGCCTCAAGCAGGTCGTCCATGGCGTCGCCGCTCATCTTGGCCGTACCGCTGGTCCGCCAGGTTTGACCGTACAAATCCACCAAACCGGTTTTCGACGCATCTTCATCGCGCGCGCCGCCCGGGATCAATACTGATCCCGAAACAAACGGTAGTTCGTGATCCTCCTGCAGGAAAAGGACGATACCGTTCTTTAGCTCGATGCGTTTCGGTTGTTGCGGCTTGAACTCGTGAAGCGGGGGAACGGGGATCTTTTCCCAAGGTTTGCTTTCCTGAGGCGATGCGGGAAGAGACGTAAAGGCGGAAGCAGCGAAAAACACTACCAGCGGTACGAATCGAACGATCCTGCGCGCTGCTCTGAAGGTGCCGGCATTATCGCTTCTTGAAGCGGCAGGCTTTGTATTCGCAACGATGGCCTGACTCTGAGTTTCACGTTTCAGATAAATCTCAACTAAAGAACTCTTCATTGCGCGCCTCCGTTAGTGCCCGCTGGGGTCTTTCCGGCGGGTGCTGCCGGCGGTGTTGTTTCGATCGTCGCGCTGGTGCGATTGCTCGCCACGAAGACCTTATTCGCCACGCGGCGGATATCTTCCTTCGAGACCTTATCTACGCGATCAAGCTGCTTGAACAGCTCGCGCCAGTCGCCGTAGCGCGTCTGATACTCTGCCAGCGCATTAGCCAAGCCCTGGTTGTCGGCAAGTCCGCGCAGCAGGTCGGCCCGCGTGCGTGTCTTGTACATCTTCAGCTCATCATCGGTGACATCTGCAGTCTTAAGCTTCTCAATTTCCTTGTGAATCGCATCGCGCATTTGCTCCGGAGTGTGGCCGGGCAAGGGGACCGCATAAAAAGCAAACAGGCCTGGATACTTGTCGCCGGGAAACGGGCTGAAACCCTCGGCTTCTGCGGCAATCTGTTGATCGCGCACCAAACTGCGATAGAGCCGCGAAACGCGCCCATTGGACATGATGTCGCTGATGGCGTCGTACACGTTGTCATCGGGATCGCGATAATTCGGGCGATGATAGCCCTCGATATAGAAGGGCTGCGTCTGCTCGACGATGGAAACACTTTTCTCGGCAAACTGTTTAGGCTCGACCGTGGTCATGTCTTCCGGCTTTGGCCCGGCGGGCACTTTGCCGAAATACTTCTCCAGCATGGGCAACACTGCTGCGGCTTTGACGTCGCCCACTACGGCAACGACAAGATTCGATCCCACGTAATATTTTCTGTGGAAGTCCATCGCCTCTGTCGCCGAAATCTGGCTCACTTCGCTCGGCCAGCCAATCGAACTGCGTCCGTAAGGATGCGCGACGTAAGCGGTCGCCAGGAACTGCTCCACCAGTCTGCCAATGGGGTTGGAGTCGGTGCGCATCCGGCGTTCTTCCACCACCACATCCCGTTCCTTATAAAACTCGCGGGGGACTACATCGGCCAGGCGCCCGCTCTCCAGCCAAGCCCACAGCTCCAGCCGATTCTCCGGCATTGACCAGAAATACATCGTGTCATCAAGACCGGTTTCCGCATTTAATCCTGAAGCACCGTTGCGCTCGGCAACTTCAGTGAATTGGTTGGGGATGACATATTTGTGAGCTTCGGCTTGTGCGTCCTGAAAATTCTTCTTGAGCTCAGCCAGCTTGGCGGGGTCTTTGCCAACTTGCTTCAGGTATTCCGCTTCATAAGCATCGTTGGCGGCTTCCACCTTTTGAAGCGCGACTTTTTCAGCCGTGTAATCGGTGGTGCCAATCTCGGTCGTTCCCTTGAAGGCGAGGTGCTCAAACATGTGCGCAAGGCCGCTTTCACCCGAGGGATCATTCACATCGCCCGCGTCCACAAATGTGACATAGCTGAATACCGGGGCTTCCGGGCGCTCGCAGATAATCACTGTGAGTCCGTTGGGCAGCACCTTCGTGGTGATCTTCTGCTCAAAGCTTTTCAGGTCTTGCGCAGGCGCCGCCTGCCAGGCCATCGCCAAAGCAAGCATGACCAGCACTATCTTCAAACGTGAGAAAAAAATCATCCAGACTCCTTGTAGCGGGCCACGAAGCCGCGACCCCTGCACTCTCAAAGCTATTGTGCGCGACCGGGGGCGTCAAACTGCCGCGCCCGCGAACGGCTCGCCGGCAGATTACGTATGTTTCAATGAACGTCTGAGGGTCCAATGGGGAAGTGGTCTTTTCGCGTCTTAATTTTCTTATGTGTGGTGTTGGCAGTCGGCGGTGCCGCGGTGTGGCTGTTGGAGTTTTACCCACGTTACGGGTCGCACCCTCCCCTTAAACTCGGGCACGGAACGATGGCGATCCAACATGCGCGCATCTACATTTCTCCATCGGACCCGCCCATTGACGATGGAACCGTGCTGGTCAGCGATGGTCTCATTGCAGCGGTTGGAAAACAACTCGAGATCCCTCGAGATGCGACGATTCTGCCCTGCAATCATTGTGTGGTCTCGGCTGGGTTTTGGAATGCGCACGTCCACTTCACCGAGCCGAAATGGAGCATGGCTCAATGGAAGTCGGCCTCGGCCTTGAACGCGCAACTTGCGGACATGTTTTTGAGCCGTGGTTTCACCACCGTGATCGATCTGGGGTCGAACCCGGCCGATACGTTGGCCATCCGTCGACGCGTGGAGAAGGGCGAGCTGAAAGGCCCATACATCTACACGGCTGGAACCGCCTTTTACCCTCCTCACGGTGTTCCGTACTATCTGCGCGAAACCGTGCCGGGATGGATGGTCGCGCTGATGCCGCAACCGGATTCGCCTGAAGAGGCGCAAAACATCGTGCGCCGCAATCTGGCCTCGGGCGCCGATCTGACCAAGCTGTTTACGGGATCGTGGGTGGCGCGGGGACATGTATTGCCGATGCCGCTGCCCATCGCGACTGCTGCGGTCACGACCACCCACTTGAATGGCAAGCGCGTCTTCGCGCATCCGTCCAATCTGGCTGGAACCCAGGTAGCCATCCAGAGCGGAGTGGACGTGCTCGCCCACGTTCCGGATGCTACCGAGGGCATTACCTCAGCCTTATTTGCGACCATGGTTCATCAAAATATGGGCATGACGCCGACTCTCAAAATGTTCACAACAACTGTGACCAGCGATCCGGGCTACATGGACCCGATGTATGAGGAAGTTCGCGAGTTTCATAGCCTCGGTGGGACCCTGATCTTCGGCACCGATGTGGGATACATGACCGACTACTCCACTGAAGGCGAATTCCAAGCATTGGCGAAGTGTGGGCTTGACTGGAAAGATGTGCTCGCGATGCTGACCACGAATCCAGCGACGCGGATGGGTGTACAAGACCGAAAGGGGACCATCACGGCGGGCAAGCTGGCCGACCTCACCATCCTTGAGGCTGACCCAGCCGCGGATCTGACGAACTTCGCACGTGTGCAGATGGTGATCAGGTCGGGCGTCGTCATCTATACGAAAAATTGAGCGGAGTTCCACAGGCCGGCGGAAATGCCCGGTAAAGTGGTCAGCATGACGATTCTCGAAACCGAGCGCCTGATTCTTCGGCCCTGGCGCGAAGCGGATCGAGAGCCATTTGCGTGGATGAATAGCGACCCGCAGGTCATGGAGTTTTACCCCGCGCTGCTTTCGGCTGATGAAAGCAACCAGATGGTTGACCGAATCGAGGCTCACTTCGCGCGGCACGGTTTCGGCTTGTGGGCCGCGCAATTGCGCCATACGGGCGAATTTGTCGGCTACATGGGACTGCTCGTTCCAAGCTTCGACGCGGCCTTTACCCTCTGCGTCGAGATCGGCTGGCGCATCGCCGCTGCTCACTGGGGCGGGGGATTCGCCACCGAAGGCGCACGGGCCGTAGTCCGTTACGGGTTTGAAGTCTTATCGCTGCCAGAGATCGTATCGTTTACGGTGCCGGCAAATATGCGATCGCGACGCGTGATGGAGAAACTCGGCATGACCCACGATCCGCAGGAGGACTTTGATCATCCACTCCTGCCCTTAGACCATCCCTTGCGGCGGCATGTTCTTTATCGTTTAAAGCGTGAGCAGGCACTGCCTCCGGGATGATCACTCATTGAAAAAACATCTTCGCGCTGTCGACCGGCACACCTCAGGAAATTTGAGTAAGATTGTCCATGGCCGGGAGCCCCGCCCGGTGCATGCCTCAATTACGCCGCATGCGAAAGCTGGTCATGTTTGGTGCCGGGTCAAGAACGCGCTGGATGGGATGGGGGCTACTCAGCCTCTCGGCGCTGACCGTGGCTCAAGAGCCGGCGCAATTCACGGCAAGCCTGGTGGAGTCGGGTCACGTCGTTCTCGCTGGCCATTCAGTCCCATACCGAATTCGCCGCTTGCCGGTGAGCTCCTATCCCGGACTTCCCGATGCAATTGCCGGCTTGTTGAATGAGAGGAACTGCCTCATCCCTCAGACTTACGAGGCGCGACAGCCCGAAAATGTCGTACACGCAAGCTTGGAACGTGCAGGTTCTTCAGATTGGGCCGTATTATGCTCAACCCGCGGAACCGTTTCGCTACTTGTCTTTTTCGGCAGCAACCCCGATTCGCCGACGGAGCTTGCGCGCGCTCCCGAATCAGATCGCCTTCAACCCCACGGCGACGCCGAGGCGTTGGGGTTCAACTGGGGCATCGACCCGGCTTCACCCCTAAGCGTCCACCAGGCGCAGATCGGAATGGAACATCGGCCGCCCCTGCTGGACCATGATGCCCTGGAAGATTCGGTCGTCGATCACCGAGCCATCTATCGCTTCTACGCCAAGAGCACATGGATCGTGCTGGACATGCCGGAATAGCTGCAAACTCGGGGACAAACAGAAACAGCCGGGACGCGTCCCGGCTGTTTCTGTTTGAGATTCAATTGCGAGGAGGACTAGGCCTTAGCTGTGGCCAGCGCCTTGAGGCGGGCATTCAAGCGGCTCTTGTAGCGAGAAACGGTGTTGCCGTGGAGGATACCCTTCTGCACGCTCTTGTCGAGAGTGGAGACGGTTTCGCGATACTGCGCCTGCGCGGCCTTTACATCGCCCTTGGCCAAGGCCTCGCGCAACAGGCGGAGGCTGCCGCGAACACGGCTGCGGTTGGCGCGATTGACGGCGGTGCGGGTCACGGTCTGACGGGCGCGTTTCAGCGACGATACATGATTTGCCATTACGAGTCCTTATGGTTCGAAAGATGATGCGGGCCAGAATGCAAGCTTGAGCCGCACCCCTCGCAATTTCTTAGTTTAGCGAAAGCCCTGTAAGCGGTCAACTCAAGGACTACTTTGACCTCGCTCACTTTCCTTATGTTCGGGTCTCCTTAATGCTCGCGCGGCTAATCCCGAAAATTACCGGCAAAACCGACTGAAAAACCGAACCAAAGTTGTTAACCGGACACTGCAAGTCGTTTTGGCCCGCGGAGAATAAATTTTCTCAAATGTGCGCCTGGTGGGATTGACGGGGAGCCCGGGTGGCGCTACTCTCAAGCGCAGATACCCATTTTGGTCGCCAACGCCAATTCGCGGTTGAATTCGGAAGCCAAAAGCTCCGACTTCGCCTTGACGCGCTTCGGCTTGGGAACCCCGTCCTCCTCAACGACACTTCGCGTAAATTCCATCCAGGAATTTGCAGCCGTGCAAGCCCTATCTTTATCCTCCGCATTCAATTTATTAGTGGCCCTGGTATCCACCGTCGATTTCGCCGATGAACGTGGCAATCAACGGAGTTTGGCGCCGTTGGGCTATGGTTCTTTCACCTCAACTCGGCATATGGGAGGCCATCGAAACCTTTGAAGATCGCTCTGGAGATCACGCCAAACCTTGAGCCCCTGTTTGGGACCCGCGATGAAAACCTCAGGTTGATGGAAGATTCACTCGGTGTGCGGATCGATCTTCGTTCCGACGCCGTGCATGTAGAGGGGCCGGAAGCAGGTGTAACTCGAGTCCAGGGTGTCTTCAAGGACTTCGAAGCACTCCGCCGTCAGGGCATTAATCCCCACAATGGGGAATTGAACGGTATGCTACGCCTGGTGGTCGCTGATCCTGCGACAACTCTGCGCTCTCTGGCCGACTCCGGCAAACAGCGCTCCGCAGGCGTGAAGCGCACTGTGCAGCCGCGGTCGATTAATCAACGAAAGTACGTTGAGGCCATCGAGCAGAACGATATGACCTTTGGCGTAGGTCCGGCTGGCACCGGGAAAACCTACCTTGCCGTAGCTATGGCGGTAGCCGCCATGAACGCCAAAAAAGTAAGCCGCATCGTGCTCGTTCGGCCCGCCGTCGAGGCCGGTGAAAAGCTCGGATTCTTGCCCGGATCCTTGCAGGAGAAAGTCGATCCTTATTTGCGTCCTCTTTATGACGCGCTCTATGACCTGCTTGAGCCGGAAAAGGTCGACAAGATGCTGGAGAAAAACGTCATCGAAGTAGCTCCGCTCGCTTTCATGCGTGGGCGCACGCTCAATGACGCTTTCATCATCATGGACGAGGCGCAAAATACCACGATCGAGCAGATGAAGATGTTCCTCACACGCATGGGCAACAGTTCCAAGGCGGTGATTACAGGAGACATCACACAGATCGACCTTCCCAATCCGCGTAAATCGGGATTGCTGGACGCGATCAACATCCTCGAGGGAGTTGAGGGCATTCGCTTCTGTCACTTCGAGGATTCGGATGTGGTGCGTCACGCTCTCGTACAACGAATTGTGCGTGCCTACGAGTCTGCCAAGCCGCAGCAGCAGGAATTGCCCTTGGGCGAGGCGATCGAGGTGCGGCCGCAGGCCCACGATTCGCGGCCGGTAAGCCAGCCCCTGCACGTTGCAAAACCGCAGTAAATCGCGGTTCGCGTAGAATTGAAGGTGAACCGGGGCATCCGCAGTCGCGGAGTGCCCCGTGCACGATGATCCTACTCGACCCAGATTTGGCCCCTTCCGCTTCGGCGGACTCGCCCCGTACAACGATGGCGGTGCGAACCGGTGCCTCGGGCTCCCAAACGGCATTGCATCGTGACGGCCTGCCCTCTACGCGCACGCTCAGCCGCTTTCTAAATGAGGCTATTACGGCAACTCGCCTGCGTGGCCATGTCTCCGTTCTGCTGACGACAGATGCAGCAATCCGACGGCTGAATCGCCGTTTCCGCGGCAAAAACAAGTCCACCGATGTTTTGTCATTTCCGGCAGGCGGACCTGCTTCGGATGAGCTGGCTGGCGATCTGGCGATCAGCGTCCCAGCGGCGCTGCGGCAGGCCCGCGAACAGGGCCACCCCCTGCTAAGCGAGATCAAAGTGCTCATCCTGCATGGTCTCTTGCATCTTGCGGGATACGATCACGAGACAGACGATGGCCAAATGCTGCGACGCGAACGTCTACTTCGGGGTCGCCTCAAACTGCCCCAAGGATTAATCGAACGAACGTCCGCACCAGGCAAGCCGCTCGCTGTTCGATCTTCGACGACTCCCCGCTCCCTGAAAGCGGTTCCACGTCAGCCTGGCGTCAAAGGACGGCGTCCATGAGTGCGTTAGCCATTTCGATGGTGGTTCTGCTCGCGCTTATTGAGACTTTGGCCTCCTACATGAGCCGTGTGTATGCAGAGTTCGGCAAGATTCTTTCCCGAGAAGTTCAGGAAAATCTCGATGTGTGGGAAGAAAAGATTGAGCCTCACCTTGGCCTGAGCCGGGAGCACGCGGCCATGTCGGCCGCCATGTTGCAGCAACTGGCTCTTTGCGTGATTGCACTCGAGTTTGGAGCGGTTTTGTTCGACCGCGCGCCGCATTTTGCCCGGCCTACCTATCCTGAAATCGCGCAGGCCGTGCTTGGTGTGGTGCTGGTGGTCGTCTTTTGCAACCAGGTGATTCCGTGGTTGTTGTTTAACCGCACACGCGGTGCGTGGGCGGTGCGGCTGATGTGGCCGATCCGCCTTCTGCTGTGGGTGATGACGCCTATCACCGTGCTGGTCAGATTCTTCTTCTCGGTGGTTGCGCTCGCAGAGGAGCCCACCAGCCCCGAAGAGGAAACCGCCGTCGACGTTGAAGCCCTGCTCGAGGCAGGTGAAGAAGAAGGCATTCTCGAAGAAACCGATCGAGACCTGGTCCGTTCCGCAGTTGAATTCGGTGACAAGCTGGTGCGTGAAGTGATGACTCCGCGTCCACGCATGTTCGCGGTCCGCGAATCCACAACGCTCGAACATTTTCTAGAGCAATTGCGCAAGCACAATTTCTCGCGTGTGCCTGTATATTCTGGCTCGCTCGATAACGTGACCGGAATCGCTTTTTCTCATGACCTGCTGCAGATCAGCGATGCTGAAGCGCACATTCGCACGGTAGCCAGCATTCAACGGCCAGCCGTTTTTGTGCCCGAAACCAAACGCGGCTACGAGTTACTGCGCGAAATGCAGCGAGAAAAGCAGCATATGCGCATCGTCATCGATGAATACGGCGGCGTCGCTGGCCTGGTGACGATTGAAGACCTGCTGGAGCAGATCGTAGGCGAGATTCGCGACGAACACGACGAAGAGCCTCCCATTGAAACGCCACAGTCCGAACCAGGGGGCGCATGGCTCGTTTCGGGAAATTATCCCGTGGATCAACTCTCTAACCTGTTCGGCGAACCCGTCGAGATGGGCGAGACCTATGAAGCTGCGACGCTGGGCGGCCTGGTAAGCGAGGTTGAAGGCCGCATCCCTCTGGCAGGCGAAGTCGTGATGTTGCCGCATGCAGGCTTGCGCATCGAAGTTGTCTCCTCAACCGACCGTCGGGTGGAAAGCTTGCGAGTCTTTCCGCCAGCCGATGAAGCCGGCAGAGAAGCGCAGGAAAAGCTGTCTCGCGCAGAGGGTTGGGAGAACTAGAAGACTTCCAGCGCTGCCGCCACCGTTTGATCTGAACCCTCGTTCACATCCACATGCCGTAAACTCGCCACAGGAGCTGTACACACTTGCGATCTGGATTTGTTGCCATTCTGGGCCGGCCCAATGCCGGAAAAAGCACGCTGCTCAACGCGTTGACCGGCGAAAAGGTGGCCATTGTCTCGGCCAAGCCTCAGACTACGCGCAATCGCATCGCTGGCGTGGTTGAGGTCGCGGCGCGTAAAGGCGTACACCCGGCGGCGCAGATTGTTTTCGTCGATACCCCTGGGGTGCATAAGCCCGGCTCGCACCTTGACCGACGCATGCTCCAGGAAGTCTACGAAGCTCTCGAAACTCGAGATGTAGTGCTGGTGTTGATGGACGCGACAAGGCGGGTCCAGTTGGAGGCAGCTGCCGTGCCGGCACCTAAATCAGATGCCGAACCAAGTTCCAACCCTGCCACTCCTAAACACGAGCGGACCAATTGGGCCAGTGAAGATGAATTTCTTTTCGGGTTGATTCGCAAGGTGGATTGCCCTGTCTTTCTGGTGCTCACTAAAATCGATCTTGTCGGCAAAGACCAGTTGCTGCCCCTGATCGACACGCTCACCAAGCAGTTCAGTTTCGCGCAGGTCATTCCGGTGAGTGCGCGTAAACGCGATGGACTGGACATCCTGACGCGCAAGATCGTTGAAGCTCTTCCCACGGGTGAGCGGTACTATCCAAAAGATCAATACACCGATCAGCCCCAGCGCTTCATGGTCGCCGAGCTTATTCGGGAACGCATTCTCGTTGAGACGGGCGAAGAGGTTCCTTATGCCGCGGCCGTGGTTATTGAGCGTTTCGAGGAGCCGGAGCCGGTGCGCTTGAATAAGCAGGGTCAGCCAATCCGGTCGCCTCTTACGCGTATCGCCGCTGCCATCTACTGCGAGCGGGAAGGCCAGAAAGCCATCCTGATCGGCAAGGGCGGATCGAAACTGAAGGAGATCGGTACCGGTGCTCGCCGACAGATCGAATCACTGCTGGGCACTCGCGTCTATCTTGAGCTTCACGTCATTGTCGAGCCCGGCTGGCGTGAGTCAAAGAGTTTTGTGGAATCCCTCGACTGGCGCAATCAACTGGAACGTCTGGCCGGTGACCAGATCACCGAAAAACCTTCCGATGAAGAGTAGGCTTTGCTAGGCTGCCGCACATATTACGTGCGCTGCGATTCCTCGTGTCCGCTATGCCGAAAGTCTTGGGGCTGATGAGCTCGCAAAACGTCTCTCCGTCGGATCAGGCTCCGCGAACCTGACCTCGTCCGCTGCCCTTTACGTTATACATGCGACCGTCGGCAGCGCCGATGATGGCATGCACTGTGGTCCCATCAAACGGGGCAGTCGCTACCCCGACACTGGCACTGATATTGAGGCTGAGCCCGCTCTGCATGCGGAAATTCGTGGTCATCAAGGCGCTGTGCAAGGCGCGCGCTTGAACCATCGCGGCGCGAACGCCGGTTTCAGGCATCAGGATTACGAACTCATCGCCGCCATAACGAAAACAGCAATCGTCTTTGCGGCTCAATTCCTGGAGCCGTTTACCTGCGCGCGCCAGCAATTCACTGCCTACAAGGTGACCGTGCACATCGTTGACTAATTTGAAACGATCAAGGTCGAGGAATGCCAGGCTTAGTGGTTCTCCAATTCTGTCGGACCGCTGTAGCTCTCGAGCCAGCACGTCGTACAGATGACGCACGTTAAACAAGCCCGTGGTGTCGTCAGTAATCGTGAGCTGCTGGATGCGAGCAACGTCGCGCGCATTTTCAATTGCGATGGCCGCGTGGTCAGCAAGAATGTGCAGCAAGGCGATGGTGTAATCCGTCATTTGCCCGGTATGCGGATTGAGAATCTCGATTACGCCGTGCGTACCCTTGCGTCCTCGAAGTGGTAAAGCAATGACTGACCGCACTCTTCGCAGCCTGTCGGATGTGGGCGAGTGTAAACGCGGGTCATCCACGCATTCCGGTACGATGAGCGTCTCTCCGTGCTGCGCAACCCACCCTGCGACGCCTTCTCCGACTTTCACACGCAAATCGCGCAGAGCCACTTCCTCACCCCCGGCTGCGATAGCGTAGTAGAGCTCCTGGCCCGATTCATCGAGCATCAACAGAGTCCACAGTTCCGCATCGATGATGCGCTCCATGTGTTCCAGAATTGTGCGCAGGATCGTATCTCGATCGAAGCTCGAGGTTAGCGAGCGCGCCAATCGATGGAAAACAAGAAGGTCATCGATGGGAATTCGGTTTTCGGTGTCGTACTTCATCGAGAACTCGTCGGAGGGGAGACGTCCTAGCAATTCTGTCACATGTAAGTCGAGAAAGCGCAGCGGAAAAGGGAGGAACTTGCAGTACGTCAAAGGGCCGGCCATCGTTTGTTTGCTGCCGACCCTAGCATTTTACTGAATTGTCGTCGACCGAAACCGCCCACTAAAGAGACCGTTCACCCAGCGCAAAGCCGCATTCACAGCTACGAAAAAGCGACGCTCCGAGACTTCTCAAGCCTCATCCACCGATATGGACCATGGAGCGCGAAGGCTTGAGAAAATCCGGTTCGCCGATATGATGGCGAGCCTCCTTCTGTTGAACCGTACGCAAAACGTAGTCGCGCAGTTCGGTGTCGCTGGCTCCACTGCGCATGCGGCCGTAAAGATCGTGCTCGACCTGGGAAAAGAGACATGTACGAATTTTTCCATCGGATGTGAGGCGGACCCGGCTGCAAGCGCCGCAAAATGCCTGGGTGACCGGCGCGATGATTCCCACTTCGCCTACCTGGTCGGCAAATGTGTAACGCCGCGCTGTTTCGCTGGCTTCGCGTGGAGGAAGTTCAGTCAAGGGCAGCACTCGGTTGATGCGTTCTACGATTTCGCGCAGCGGAACCACAATCTCGGGGGTCCAGAGCCGGCCCTCTTCCAAGGGCATGAATTCAATAAAGCGCACAACCACGTCTTGCTCACGGGCAAACCGGGCGAAACCCTCGACCTGATCGTCGTTGAAGCCGCGCATCAGCACGCAATTGATCTTGACCGGAGTGAGTCCTGCCGTCTTTGCCGCCCGGATGCCCCCCAACACCGCCTTGAAGCTTCCAGGCACGCGCGTGATTCGCTCGAATGTCACTTCGTCGACGGCATCCAGGCTGATGGTCACGCGATCGAGGCCGGCAGATTTCAGCGGCGCCGCTAGGCCATCGAGCAAATGCCCATTGGTCGTCAGCGCCAGATCGAGGCGGTCGCCGGAAACCGTGTGCAGCTTCGAAAGTTCCTTAACCAGATCCACCAGTCCGCGACGCAGTAGTGGCTCACCGCCGGTTAGACGGACCTTCGAAATTCCCAACTCCACAAAGACCTTGATCAGGCGCAAATATTCGTCGATGCCAAGTTCGGGATATTGAGCGCCAAGCTCCCCGGTCCGGCAATACACGCACTTGTAATTACAGCGGTCGGTGATTGAGACACGCAGATCATGAATCACCCGCCCGTGGCTATCCGTCAGGCGGGTCATGCGCGTTTCCGTTGGGGAAGAGATCAGGGAAGCGGCCATCAGCTACATTCAGGCTATACCTTTTTCCGCAGTGCGTCAGGCGCCGGGGGAAAACGAACTCCTTCGACCTGGCCTTCTGAGACTTTCGGGCGGTCAGAGCCTAGTCGATACGCGGAGTACCGCGGCGCAAAGCGATGCCGGTCAGACCGAAAACGACAATAATGCAAACCGCTAGCGCAAAATAGTAGGCCATGGGATGCGCCCAGCCCGGCGAATAGGTTAGATCTTGCCCCACCCAAAGCAGTAAAATGACTGCAATTACCGCAAATTGCCCAGCGATCACCAAAAACGTGTGACCCAGGTCGCGCCGTTTATCTAGAGCCTCCACCTGGTCAGGAGTCAGATTTCGCTCTTCGGGGGGAAGCAACAGATTCGCCATTCGTCTCTCCTTGCAGTCCAAACCGGATCTCTCCCGCACGGTCCGCTTATACTCTCGATTCAATCACATGCGGCGCCAACTACGCCAGTCACGTGAACTGGTATCTGGTCTGCAAAACGTGATCATTCGGTCAGAAAAGCCAGCGATTGCAGCCCCGTGATCTCAAAAGGCTTGCGGCAACGCATATTTGCGCAAGCCAGCTTGTCATCCCGCCGCACCATATAGGACTGGGCCTTGGCAAACCGGGCGCGATCCCGCTCGTCAGCGTGGCGCGGCAATTGAGGCCGCTTGCGGCGGACAACCCAAGTTACTCTGTATTCGCCGGCCTGTCCGCATTTGGGGCATGTAAGGGTGTGCGTCCGTTGTTCCGTTGTCTCTGTAAAGAATTCCCGTTCTTCCATTGTTCCCAATTCTCCAACAACCGCCCTGACAGTGGCTCTTCCCTTCGGGCAGAATCTACTACATACTCGACCTTGAGGGTGGGAAACGCAAGACCATGAACAAGCGCAAGCCAGGACGGTTTTCGGCAGCAAAGGCGGTCAAAGCCAATGCGCGGGACCGGGTCGGCCAACCCAAGCCGGCGCGAGTCGTCGACGACGCACCGAGGACCGGCCGCCAAGCCAAACACAAACCCAAGCTCGATCAAATCATCCAACTAGAGGATTAGGGGGAAGCAGCGGTGGCAAAAGCGACAGGCATAGGTGGAGTTTTCTTGAAAGCGCTGGATCCCAAAGCCCTGAGCGCCTGGTATGCCACGCATTTAGGCATTCCTCTCGTGGAAGACGGGTCTTTGGCCTTCGATGGGCCAGAATCTGCCGGCATGACTGTTTTCGCACACTTTCCGGCCGACACAACCTATTTCGGCTCCGGGCCTCAGCAGTCCATGGTCAACTTCCGCGTGGACGATCTTGATGAGCTGCTCAAACAGCTCAACGCAGCCGGCGTGCGGATTGATCCCAAGCGTGAAGACTATTCCTATGGCCGGTTCGTCTGGATCTGGGATCCGGAAGGAAACCGTATCGAGCTTTGGCAGCCGCTCCCAGTCGGTTGAAGTGCCGAAACCGATTTCCAAGATCGCTCAAGTGGGTTGAATTCCGATAACTCTGGAGACCTCGGCAGTGGACGATGGGACAGTCCTTTTCTGCGCTTGGCGATCGGTACCCCACGTCCGCGGACTCCCATCCAACGCCATCACCGCCCTTATCTGGCTGGTCATTTGTTTCCTATCGCAGGCATATTTTTCTCGCGAAGGAAACCCCATTGGCACGAGGCCATTGTCCATTTCTCTAAACCATAGACAGCGAATCGAATAGTTGTAAGACTCCGTCTTACACGCTGCTAATCGTCTTGCATCTGTAAGACATTTGCGAGACTTGTGTCTTACGAATGCAGGACAACTGTCCAACACTGGCAACGCATGTCTGGCAGGCGTAAGACTCGCGCTGCGAACTGCCACTAAGTCGGCAGTTACCTCAATGTGATTCAAATCACATCTATACTTCCCGAAATAGTCCTAATTTGATACTGTTAGCCGCACTCTCTGCCCACCCGGCAGACGTCGCGAGCAAGGAGGAAACCGCAATGAGAACCTATTACTTGCGCTTTCTCGGGACTTTGGTTTATCTGGCTCTAGTTGCGCCTGTTGTGATGGCACAGGCCGCTCAGGGAATTATGTTCGGGCAGTGGAAGCTCAATGTGGCAAAGAGCGATTTTGGCGACGGACCAAAGATGATGGCGATGATTGTCAAAGTTACATCCGACACGCCCGACCTGATTCAGTTTGAGGTCACCGCTACCATGGCAAACGGATTTGCCGTTTCCTACAGCTACAAGGGGGCCGCAGACGGCAAGGAATATCCAATTGTCGGCAGTTCCAGCGTTTACTCGTATACCGAAGAGGTCGGAGTGGTCCATGAGACGCAAAAGGACACCGACGGGACGATAACCAAGGGTGACCTGACGGTGAGTCCCAACGGGAAAACAGGTACCTGGAACTACGTTATTACCAATCCCGATGGCTCGCTGGTGAAACAGAAGTTGGTTTTCGACCACACCACCTGAAACGGGGGGCCTGCGACTCTTGAGCTGGTTGAAGACCTATCGGCCAATCGCTAGGCGGGCTGTCAGCAGGTTTCAGTCGTGTCACGATCCCAAATTGTTGGCGGTTCTGGTCACCTTAGACTAAGCGGGAGGGCCTCAAGCCAGGCCGCCAAATCAGCATGTCCGCGGTCCCGCGCGAAGGCCGCAGGTGTCTTGCCCTGGTCGCTCTTAAGGTGGGCGTCGGCACCGTGTGCGAGCAGAAGTTCGACGAGATCCTTCTGGTTAGCCGCCGCGGCTGAAAATATTGGCGTGAACCCTCCCACCTGCCTTGCGTTGACCTCGGCACCATTGTTGAGGAGTAACCGAACAATTTCCGGATTGCGCGACAAGGCGGTAGCCGCATGCAAAGGCTGATTGTGTTGCGGATTATCCGACACCGCGTCCACCCGGGCACCGTGTCTAAGCAGCAGTTCTACGGCGTTTGGTGTAGCAAAGGCCGCAGCGAGGTGAAGAGGCGTCCAGCCATGACCGGAAATACTGTTCGCGCTTTCCGGTTCGCCGTCGAGGATCGTCCTCAGGCGGAGATCGTCGCCAACGGCCGCAGCCTCAAACACATCCAGATCGACGCCTTGGGACGCAAGTTTCGTTATCAAGTAATCGCGAATCAACTCCTGGCCGGTATACACAGACCAGAGTAATGGCGATACTCCCTGCGGATCTCGGGCTTGCGCCAACGACGGATCAGTCTCGACGGCGGCTGCCACTTCCGCGGTAGCACCCGACTGAATCAGTTTGAGGAATGCCTGGCTCATGGTTGTCTTGCGCTGTATGGCCCAGGAAGCGATGCGGCATCGATTTGTTTCTTCGCCATTTCCGCCTGGTTCATGACCGCTGTTCGATTTGAGTAAATGCGGAACTGGACAATCATGTCAAGCATCACCGGCACCGGTTTGTCATCTTTGATCGCTGGCTGAAACGAAGCTTTGCGAATGGATGCAACCGCATTTTCATCCAGTCCGAATCCGATCGGCCGCGCTGCCGCAATTTCCGTCGGTTTACCATTCGCGCCAAGCGAAACACGATAAACTGCGATGCCTGCTACGCCATTGACTTGCGCGAAATCGTTCGACGGCGGTTCAAACGTAGTGAGCAGCCTGGCTTTTTGATCCACACTGTTTTGCCGGAGTATTGCTGGGTCCTGTGGCCGATAATCAGTCCCGGCCGCGGCAGCCTGGTAATAGAGCTTCCAAAAATCTGGTAGCGACGCCAGCAACCGATCGTCCAGCCCGTGGGCGAAGACCTGGTCTACGGCATCACGCAGAGCTTTGTTAGCTTGGGCCACAGACGTTGTCTTCTTGAGCTCAATGAACGCCATCTGAGGATCGACCGCAGCAGACATCCCGTCCGCTTGGGCCGGCTTGGATGCTCCACTCTTGTCGGCGTTTTTCTTTGGTTTTTCCTTCTTTACCTTTTCGATTTCTTCTCGATCGATGGCAATTTTGAGCGTCTTCTTTCTTGGAGTGATGCGAACCTTGTCGGCGGTTTGCATGGGGTCTAGTGACGGCAGAGCATCCTCGAAGTGCAGCCCGTAGCGGACACCCTCCAACTCCAGCAGGCGTTTATTCAAGCTGACTTTGCTGATCTCGACCAGGCTCAGCGTGTAGGGGACCTGCGGTCCATGATCGACCGGCTGACCGTGCAGATCATAATGCAATGAGTCGCCCAAGTGCCCACCGCGGAGGTAGAGCACCTTGCCGATAAGCATCTTCCTCAGCTCATCCTCCGTGATAGCTGAAGTCTCATGTGGATCAGTTAGCTGCTTCCCTGTGTCAGCGGAGGTAGCAGTACGCGCGGTAATTGACGCTGCCTTCACTGGAACTGTTGGCGGCGTTGTTGTTGCCGCAGCGGCTAAGCCTTCGGGCGAATCTGCGATCGCTGCTTTTGCAGAAGTCGGTCCAGATTGCGCCGAATCTTGGTGTGCCAAGTCAGGCAGCTTCACCGGCAAATCTGGCGTTTGCGGTGCTGTCGTATTCGGTTGCTGCGCCGTGGCACCCACGACCAGCGTCAGGCAGATGCCTGCAAAACAAATACGCGCACTGACCGCAGCGGAGCTGCGGAAACAGCGAGCATCGTGTCTCATGTTGGGATCCTTGACGGCCAATGTAACAGGAATCGCCCGAAATCGACTGAATATAGTTAGGCGAGAGTGCCCCCAAAAGGTTCCTTTGGTTTCTTTTTCCCTGCCAGCGAGCAATAACGTACCGTCAGGATTTCAAACGCCAGACGATGCGTCGAAAAACTCCGAGAATGCGGCGGGCATCGGCGGCGGTGAGGTGAAGTCTGCGCAGTAGAAGTCGGAGATCGTGCCGGTTGGCTGTGCGCATCGCGTTTGGCGAATACCCCGCAGCGATCATTGCTTCTTCGACTACACCGGCGAGTAAATCAAGCTGTTCAGAGGGCGTTGATACGTGTATCGCAACATCCGATCCTGTCTCGTCTCGAACGAGTTTCACCCGCGGGTCGAACTCTGAAGTAGATTTCTTCGAAGAGTCTTCGCTTACCGCCCGACAGGCGAGTTCGTAGAGGCACACGGCGACGGCCTGTCCGAGGTTCATCGAGGGCTGGAGCGCGTCGGTGGGAATCTCCGTGAAGAGATGACACCAGGAAAGGTCCTCTCGCGTAAGGCCATGCTTCTCCGGCCCGAAGACTAATGCGACTCGTCCGCCCCGCTCCAACTCGCGCGCCACGATCGGTCCAAGATTCGGAAGCAAAACTACGGATTGTTCGGGCTTGCGATACGTTCGTGTGCCTGTGCCGATGACCAGCGTGCAAGTGGCTACCGCGTCTGCCAGCGTCAGAGATTCGGTTGCGCTCAGGAGCAACTCAGGAGCGCCGACTGCTGAACGGGCTTCCCTCCAGTGCGGCGCGTAGGGAGCAGCGACCGCAAGTCGCGAGAGGCCGAAGTTGGCCATGGCTCGAGCGACCGCCCCGATATTGAGGGGATTGCGCGGTGAAACAAGCACCACTTCGAATCGTTCGCGATGGGATTGGGCAAGCAAGAGTCGATTGTAAAGCGGAAGGTAGGACAGCTGGCGTCGCTGGCAGGCGGGCGATGAATCCGCTTCGACATCTTAGTCCGCAGAAACAACATCCAGGGCCAGACAATCTTTGAATTCAGCTTTTTGATTCCATTGACTCGGGGTTCTCAACTTCGTCCTTCGAACAACGTTGGTACACTCTGAGCACGTATGGTCTTCGATACGAATTTTCGTTCTTCGGAAGCGGAGGCGCTCTGTGCCGTGGCGCATTGGTGCTACGCCCGCGGCTGGGTGCCGGCAACCAGCGGCAACTTCAGCGTGCGCGATGTGCCTTCGGGGCGCATCCTTATATCGCCGAGCGGTCTCGATAAAGGGATCATGAAGCCCACAGATTTGCTGGAGATTGACCTTGCAGGTCGCCCGGTCGGTGATGACCGTAAGCCGTCTGCGGAGACGGCGCTGCACACTGTCATTTATCGCGACCGGCCGGATGCGGGCGCCATCCTTCACGTCCACACGATTTGGAACACTCTGCTCTCAGCGCGTTATCTTTCTTCGGGTTATGTTCCCATTCAGGGTTATGAGCTGTTGAAAGGGCTTGCCGGCGTTACGAGTCACGCGTATTGCGAGCGAATTCCCATCCTCGAAAATTCGCAGGATTACAGCCAACTATCTACTCGGTTGGCAGAGACGCTTAAGACCGACCCCGAAGCGCACGGCGTGATCCTCAGCAGGCATGGTCTTTATACGTGGGGACGGTCTATTGCTGAAGCCCGTCGTCACCTTGAGGCCCTTGAATTTCTATTTGAAGTTGAAGAGCGACGGCTGGCAAGCCGTTCCTTGTGATTCATTGAACGCATGCTAAGTGAGTGCTGTGTCCGACTTATGCCGTTGTTAAGTCGTGACTGTAACTATTCCGGCAAAATATTCCTTCGTTCTAACTGGCGCGTGCTCATGCTGAGTTGTACTTGCGGCGGTGCTGTCGGTTGCATCGTTTGCCCAGACTGCTCAAGATCATCCGACCAATGCATATGTCCGGAATGGACATGAGCAGCCAAAATGGCATGACTGACATGTTGACTTAGATAAATCCACGTATTCCCGTATGAAGATGACCTCAAGGATGTCTTCTCCAAACGACGATGTGCCACGTACACTGGCTTGCCTGCTCTGCCCGGCCGTCCAATGTGCGAATACAACTCTTGTGGTTGTGCGAATCGCCTTGACCGGGTTAACTTGTGTCAGGAGCACTTATGGCTGTTCTTCGCTTCCCTACAGAAGGCAAGACGATCGACAATGAAGATGAAATTACTTCAACGCTTCTGAGCCTCGGAGTCGACTACGAGCGCTGGAGCCTGGACCGAGTCCCGCCCGATTCCTCAGCCGAGGCCGTGCTTGCGGCCTACGCGGATGAAATCGATGAAATGAAGCGGCGCGGTGGTTACGTGACTGCCGATGTCATCGACGTCAACTCGCAAACTCCCGGGCTCGAAGCCATGCTGGCGCGGTTCGATAAGGAGCACACCCATTCTGAAGATGAAGTGCGGTTCATTCTCTCGGGGCGCGGTATTTTCTTCCTCCATCTGAACGATCGCGTGGCCTCGGTCGAAGTAGGCCCTGGCGATCTCCTCCGCGTACCCCGTGGCACTACCCATTGGTTTACGCTCTGCGAAGAGCGTCGCATCCGCGCCATTCGCTGGTTCCAACAAACCTCTGGCTGGACGCCAACATACACGGATTCAGGCATGGATCGCGATTTTCAACCGCTCTGCTTCGGTCCTGCATATCTGGGAGAGCGCGTCGCGAAAAGCATTACCGTATGACAGGTTCCCCTCCGCGCGTATATCTGCTCGACGTGGAAGGTACGATCGCGCCTATCTCGCTAGTCAGCGAACAGCTTTTCCCGTACGCGCGTGCTCACGTCGCTGAATTCCTGAAACAAAATCTGACAAGGCCGGATGTGCAAGCGGATCTTAAGCTTCTTGCGGAGGAAAATCGTGCTGAGGAAAGCGAACTCAGTCCGACCTTCGGTATCGAAATCAGGAATGAGTTGCATGCGCGCGCATACCTTGCGTGGCTCATGGAAAACGATCGCAAATCCACTGCACTGAAAAGCCTGCAAGGCAAGATCTGGAAGTCCGGATTTGAGAACGGCACGTTGAAGGGAACTCTGTTTCCCGACGTGCCTGCTGCGATCGAGCGTTGGGCCAAACAGGCGCGTGTTGCCATTTACTCGTCAGGATCAACAGAGGCGCAGCAACTCCTGTTTCGCTACTCGGTCTATGGCGATCTCACTCCGCATGTGAGCGGCTACTTCGATACGCGCACCGGAGCCAAAGGCGATAGCGCGAGCTATGCAGCGATCGCCGTTTCTACGTCGACTGCCCCGTCTGAGGTCCTGTTCTTTTCCGATGTTGTGCGAGAGCTCGATGCAGCGCGCGAGGCCGGTTGCTTGACGCGCCTGGTTGTACGCGAGGGGAATGCCCCGGTTGAAGATCCTCATGGGCACGGCATCATTACATCGTTCGAGAGTCTCTGATTACCGCGCCCGCAAAGGTATTTCCAAAGTTCCCGCACGGTGTGAATCAATCGAATAGACTCCTGTAGCCAGGTAGATATCGGCGTTCGGCAAATCAAGTTGAAGGTGCGCGGGCAGCCCGGATTTCTGCGCAGCTGCATAGGACGCCGCATTCAAAGTCAAGCTCATTTGCCCTGCAGTCCAATTCACCGCGGCATCGTCTTTGCCATAGGCAATCAGTGCAATTTCGACTTTGCCGCTATGCTCACCATTCGCGCTTTCATTGAGATTGAGATCCGCAACCGGAATTACGAAATCGACTTTGTAGCGAGTCAGTGGTGGGGAGAGCTTTGCATTGCCACCGGCGCGCGGCTGATCCGCAGCAGGTTGCGGATCAGCCGCCAGCAGGCGAGCCTGGTAGACAATCTGTGTAGAGTCAGGCATGCCCCTCGCGAGTAGCGGGGCCAGCGGATCAGAAGCCGGGGCTGCCGCCGTGATCCCTGAAGCGT